>ERZ795043.54-NODE-54-length-158029-cov-34.675371_pt1 | contig 158029 bp, 134 predicted proteins | sample MGYA00375127_ERZ795043 | MGnify/ENA primary metagenome ERZ795043 (study PRJEB30172, sample SAMN05518447) | compost metagenome | isolation source: Feedstock adapted compost from Newby Island compost facility, Milpitas, CA | place: USA:Newby Island compost... | reverse complement strand
GCCAGGTACATCTCCTGCGTCACGACGCCCTTGACCTCCTGACCGTCGACGACGACCACGAGCTGCTCGTGGGCGAGCAGAGAGCGCAGCTCGGTCACGGCCACGTCGGCGGGCGCCTTGGCGAGCTCCTCCCAGGAGGTGATGCGGTCGTGGTGCAGGCCCGTGACGCCGATCGGCACCCGGTCCTGGTGGACGATCACGACGCGGTTCTCGACCAGCGTCTGCACGGCCTGGGCGGCGTCGACGACCGGGACGGCCATCGCCGCCTCGCCGGCGGTGGGCGGCGCCCACAGGCCGAACGAGAGCAGGGTGGGGCTGGGGATGCGCAGCGAGCTCCGCACCCATATCAGGGCCATCGAGTAGGCGAGGACGAACACGGCGCCCTCGAGCAGACCGGCGGCGTTGAAGTCGCCGAAGCCGAGACGCCCCTGACCGGGGACGAGCAGCGACACGAGGAGCGAGACGAGCAGGGCGAACGCCACCGCGGCCGACGCTCCGAGCAGCGCCGCGAGGCGGAGCTGGGAAGGTCTCCTCACGCGTTCCTCCACTGTGGCTGGGCGGGGTCGAGTACGCCCGGCAGGTGGTCGAGCCTGTCGACGTCGGCGGCGACGGACGCGTCCGCGGTGCGCAGGGCGCGGGCGCTCACCCCCAGCAGCCGGCCGACGCGGGCCTCCAGCGTCGCGATCGTGGCGGTGCCGGTGACGAGGCGCAGGAGGACCCCGAGGCCCACCAGCGCCGCCAGGCGCAGCGGGTCCTTGCGCGCCGCGAACGCGCGCGAGACCAGCGGCAGCAGCGCCGGGACGGCCTCGGCGGCGACGAGCGCGAGGTTGCCGCCGGTGAAGCGTCCGTCCCGGAGCCTGGCGTAGGTCCGCCTCTGCTCCGGGAACTCTCGCGCCATGTCGGCCTCCGCGACGACCGGGTAGACGAGCTGCGCGCCCAGCGCCCTGGCGCCGTCGACGAAGCGCGCCACGGCGTCCGGCGTGACCCAGGGGACGTCGGCCGTCGCCACCAGCACCTCGCGCGCGCCGCGGCCCAGCGCCGCGCCCAGGCCGAGCGCCAGCGAGTCCTCGAACCGCCGCCCCGCGGGCACCGGCACGAGGTCGTAGCCGCCGAGCTGCGCCGCCCCGGGGCCGACGTAGACGACCTCGTCGACGCGGCCGGAGCCGGTCAGCGCGTCGAGCACGAAGGCCGCCAGCGGCCGGCCGGACACCGGCAGCAGCGCCTTGGCCTCGACCCCGGCCGCGGCGGCCACCGCGTCGCCGGCGCCGCCCCCGGCCAGTACCACGGCTGTGAGCCCGTCGGGCATGGCGGAGTCTACCTAAGTGACGGAGCCCGCTGGGGCGCGGGCTCCGTCGTCCAGGACGCAGATGGCAGGCCTCAGAAGCGCGACTGCCTCACGTTCAGTTCGACCGTGCGGCCGGGCTCGATCGTCACCGTCGTCACGTAGGTGGAGTAGCGGGGCGCCATCACGACGACCTCGTGGCGGCCCGGCTGGACGTCGCGGAGCTCGAGGCGGCCCGAGCCGCTCGGGATGTTGCCAGCGTAGGAGCCGTCGATGAACACAGTGGCGCCGCCGACGTTCGCCTGGATCACCAGCACCGCGCTCATGGCACGCATCGTCGCCTCGACGGCGGTATCGCGGTCCTGCTCCACGCGGAAGCTCACGGTCTGGCTCTGGTAGCCGTCGAGCTGGAAGGTGGCCTCGTAGCGGCCGGGCTCGAAGCGGATCGGGCCCGTCGGGGTGGTGCCGACGTAGCGGCCGTCGACGTAGACGTCCGCGCCGCGCGGCGAGCTCGAGAAGCTGGCCGTCCCGGCCCGCACGCGCCGCAGCAGCTCGGCCGTGACCGGCTCGGTGCGCCCGGGCGAGACGTTCACCGTGGTCACGAACTCCTCGTAGCCGGATAGGACGAAGCGGACCTCGTGGCGGCCCGGCCTGGTGCCGAAGCTCACCGGCGTGTAGCCCACGAAGCTGCCGTCGACGTAGGCCTCGGCCCCGCTGGGGTTCGAGCGGAGCTGGAGCGTGCCGAACGCCGGCGTGGACGGCCTGTCGCCGACGTAGTAGAGCGCGGTGTCGGTGACCCAGTCGGCCTGCGGGAGCGGGTTGACGATGATGCGGAAGCCCTGGACGAACCCCTCCTCGCCGATGTTGCTGTGGGCGAAGAAGGCGTTCTCGTCGTCGAAGCGCGCGAGCTGCCTGGTGTCGAGCGGCGTGCGGCTGGCGACGGCGATGACCTTCGAGAGACCGCGCGGCGGCGCGATGTTGAACACGTAGCGCGCGCCGGCGGGCGGGAGCGTCACGGTCCTGCCGCCCCGCACGAAGTTGTCGTCGTCGAAGCGGTTCGGGAAGATCTGCGTGACCTCGCCGTTCGGCTTGACGTCGAACACGTAGACGTAGGCGTCCTCGGCGGGGCGGACGGAGATCCGCACCTCCTCGCCGACCTGGTAGGAGGGGGTCCCATCGCCCGAGGGGTCGCGGTCGAGCCAGACGTCCACGCCGAAGCTCGGGCGCGGGTTGACGACGATCGACTGCGGGCTGACCACGATCTGTGCCGACGCGGCCGAAGCGAAGAGCAAGGCTAGGCCTAACAGTCGCTTGAGCATGGCCTGCCTCCTTTCTGCGATGGAGGCTAGCACCGGCCCCGATGTCCTCGTTATGTAGTCCATAACGGCTCCTTCATCCTGCCCCTCCCGCGTCTCGGGACGGCGTCGCGGCGCCCGGCGGTCGGCTAAGTTGTGGCCCATGCGAGCCACCCGTCCACACTCGCCCCGCCTGGCCGCCGCGGCCCTCGTGCTGCTGCTGGCCGGCCTCGCCGCCGCGCAGGAGACCCCGTCGGTCGACGCGATCCTCGACAACGTGACCCAGGCCGCCCGGGAGCTGCGGGACGCCTCGTTCCTCCTCACGGGCCGCGTCATCGACGCCGACGGCACCGAGTTCCCGCTGGAGATCGAGATCATGGTGATCCCGGGGCTGGACCTGGCGAGCGCGTACATCATCCAGCCGGACGCCCTCGCCGACAACCAGATCGTCCTCGACGGCGACGCCGTGTACAGCTACTCGTTCCTCACGCACCAGATCACGGTCTTCGACGCCGACGACCCCGACGCGCTGGGCGGCATGCTCCCCGCCGGCCGTGACGGCGCCACGGCGAACCTCTCGCTCGACCTGGGCGAGATCCTCGCCGGGTACGAGGCCGAGCTGGTCGGCGTCGAGGAGGGGCCCGAGGGTACCCTCTACCGCCTGGCCTTCGCGAACCGCGACAGGGAGGCGATGATCCTCGACGTCGACGCCTGGGTCCTCGGGTCCGACTGGCTGCCGCGCCGCCTGGTGTTCAAGGAGGCGGGGGGCCGCGTCGTGGCCGAGCTGAACGCCGAGCAGCTGACGGTCGACCAGGGCCTCGACCCCGAGGAGGTGAGGGCCCTGCCGGAGGACGCGGAGGTCATCGACAACCGCGGGCGCTGAGGCCCGGGACCGAGGGGCGCCGGTCGCGCGACCGGCGCCCCTCGACGTGGCCGCGTCCGCAGGTCCCCGCGTGCTCCGCCCGGCGCTCGGGCCGGAAGGCCCAGCGCCCGGGAGCGCCTCAGACCATCTTCTCGGGCACTACGGTCTCGTCGAACTCCTCGGGCGTGAGGTAGCCGAGGGCGACCGCGGCCTCCTTCAGGGTCGTGCCCTCGCGGTGCGCCTTCTGCGCGATCTCGGCGGCCTTGTAGTAGCCGATCCGCGTGTTCAGGGCCGTCACGAGCATCAGCGAGTTCTCGAGGTGCATGCGGATGCGCCGCCTGTCCGCCTCGATGCCCTCGACGCAGTTGGCGCGGAAGCTCTCGCACGCGTCGCCCAGGAGCTGCGCCGACGTCAGCAGGTTGTGGATCATCACCGGCTTGAAGACGTTGAGCTGCAGGTGGCCGTGCGTGCCGGCCACGGCGACGGCGGTGTCGTTGCCGATGACCTGGGCGCAGACCATCGTCATCGCCTCGGCCTGGGTCGGGTTCACCTTGCCGGGCATGATCGACGAGCCGGGCTCGTTCTCGGGCAGCCTGATCTCCCCGATGCCGCAGCGCGGGCCGGAGCCGAGCAGCCGGATGTTGTTGGCCACGGCCATCAGCGCCACGGCCGCGCGCTTCAGCGCCCCCGAGGCCTCGACTACGGCGTCGTTCGCCGACAGGGCCTCGAACTTGTCGTCGGCGGTGCGGAACGGGTGCCCCGTCAGCTCGGCGATCTTGGCCGCCACGGCCTCGGCGAAGCCCTTGGGCGCGTTCAGGCCCGTGCCGACGGCCGTGCCGCCCAGGGCCAGCTCCGCGAGGTGGGGCAGCGCGTTCTCGATCGCCTCGATCGACTTCTGCACCTGCGTCGCGTAGCCGCCGAACTCCTGGCCGAGCGTCAGCGGGGTGGCGTCCATCAGGTGGGTGCGGCCGATCTTCACGATGCCGGCGAACTCCTGCGCCTTCGCCGCCAGCGCGCCCTGCAGGCGCCGCATCGCCGGCAGCGTGTGCTCGACGAGCTTGGCGTAGGCGGCGATGTGCATGGCCGTGGGGAACGTGTCGTTCGACGACTGGCTGCGGTTCACGTCGTCGTTCGGGTGCAGCGGGACCTTGCCGCCGAGAGGGTTGCCGGTGAGCTCGGCGGCGCGGTTCGCGATCACCTCGTTGACGTTCATGTTCGTCTGCGTCCCGGAGCCCGTCTGCCACACGACGAGCGGGAAGTGGTCGTCGAGCTTCCCCTCGAGGACCTCGTCGCACACGCGGGCGATCAGGTCCGCCTTCTCGCGCTCCAGGCCGGCCAGCTCGGCGTTGACGAGCGCCGCCGCCTTCTTCAGCACGGCGAAGGCGCGGATAACCTCGATCGGCATCCGGTGCCCGCCGATCTTGAAGTTCTGCCGCGACCTCTCGGTCTGGGCACCCCAGTAGCGGTCGGCGGGGACCTTGACCTCGCCGAGCGTGTCCTTCTCTACCCGGTACTCCATGAGGCCATGCTAACCGCGCCCGCCGCGGCCGCCCGGCCCCGTCCGGGCGCGGCGGCTACCGCGCGGACGGGGCCACGGAGCGGGCCGGAGCAGCGGCCAGGGAGCGCGGGCGAGCCGCGCTGCCAGCGGTGGCGCCCGAGCCCCCGGCCGCCGGCAGGGCTACGCGCACTGCGGCGCGGCGCAGACGTCGAGGTACGCCCAGTCGCGCCCCTCGCGGACGTACAGCTTGAGCCACAGCCGGCCGCCGTTCACCAGCCACGCGGGCCGCGAGGCCGCGCGCAGCTCGGCCAGCGACGAGGCGGGCGCGGCGAGGTTGCGCGGGTCGATCCACCAGTCCGGGTAGACGTAGGGCTCCCCGCCCGGCCAGGGGAGGGACACGACCAGCGCGTCGCCCGGCGCGACGCCCTCGGTGAGGCCCAGCCGCACGCGGGCGGGGGCTCCTGCGTACTCGTAGTGGTACTCGTCGTCGTAGCGCACCGTGGCGCGGAAGTAGTGCGGCACCTCGTCGGGCGAGCCGTACATCACGTGGCCGGCGCCGTCCGCGCGCCGCACCGTCACGGGCCCCACGCCCGAGGCCGGCCCCGCGACGACGTCGAGCGTGAGGTTCACGAACGGCCCGTCGCACACCAGGGCGTTCCAGGCCTCGACGGTCGAGCAGCCCTCACCCCCGAGGAACGGGGTGTTCACCGTGACCCAGCGCCCGGGCTTGCCCGTCAGGCTGCCGTCGAGGTCGCGGAAGACCGCGGTGCGGTAGCCGTCCTCGCCGTCGCCCGGCGCGCCGTCGCGGCTGTGGAGGTAGACGCGGTTCACGCCGGGGGCGAACTCGAGCCCGCTCGCCCAGTTGGCGGCCGAGGTGGCGAAGTCGGTGAAGTCGAGGTAGCTGATCGCCGCGGCCTGGCGCATCGCGTTCGGGACGAAACCGGCGAAGACGCTGTCCTTGACGTAGACGGTGCCGTCGTAGAACTCGTAGCCCCTGATCGTGTAGTCGGCGTCCCACTCGCGCGGCAGGTGCCTCCCTGCCGCCGCGCTGTTCTCGTCCCAGTCCGGCCAGGTGCCCACGTTCGGCGTCTCGCCGACGAAGGCCACGCCCACGGCGCCGCTCTCGTCCGCCGCGAACGTCGCTCCCCTGGCGTTGTCGCTGATGACCCCGCCCTCGAGCACGAGGTGGGAGCCGCGGAACCAGGCCCCGGAGTCCCTGTGCTTGTAGGCGACGAAGCCCGAGAACACCGCCTCGACGACCGTGTCCTCGTCGGCGGGGTCGAGGCGCGGCTCGTACCACGTCGGCGGGTTCGCCCGCAGGTCGGCCGTCGGCCCGTTGTCCACGTGTAGACCGACCTGTCTGTTCGAGTGCGCGACGTTGTCCACGAAGAGGCCCAGCGGCGTGCGGCGGGGCCACATGTGCGTCTTGCCGCTGGCGAGCCCGGTGGGGTGCTCGGGCAGCGCGTACCAGAAGCCGCTGCCGCGCGAGCTGGCCGCCACGTTGCCGACGAGGTCGTTCGCCGGGTTCGTGACCCAGAAGCCGGCGGGGCCCAGGTGAGAGTAGTCGGAGGCCAGGACCGCGTCGTGGGCGGGCGGCCGCATGACCAGCAGCGCCAGGTTGCGGTAGAGCTCGTTGCCCGTCTCGTCGCCGTCCTCGAGGAAGAAGCAGTGCCCGTACGTGGCGTAGCCCACCACGTCCTCGACCAGCACGCCGTTCGTGCCGTGGATCGTGAGGCAGCGGTGGTAGGAGTCGTGGATGCTGGTGCGGCGCACGAAGCTCTGCTGCCCGGCGTCGCCTAGCTGGTGGAAGTGGATCGGGTAGCGCGCGAGGCGCCCCCGCTGGCCCATGCGGTAGAGCTCGACGCCGTCCAGGCGCAGCCGGCCCCCGCCCATCACCATCACGTGGCCGCCGAACTCGCCCTCGTCGCTCCGCTCGTCTCCCCTGATGACGATGTTACGTGTCAGGCGCGCGACCTCGGCGCGCTGGTCGACCACGACCCCGCCGACGTTCATCAGGGTGCCCTGGTGGAAGTAGCGCAGCGGCCGGTCGAGCATGACCATGCCGCCGGCGACGGCCACCACCGTCCTCTCCTCGACCTGGTCGTCGCGCCCGTCGCCGAAGCCCGCGAAGTCGGTCGAGGCGATCACGATCCTGTCCCCGGGGGCCCAGCCCGTCGCGTCCTGCACGAAGACCACGTCGTCGCCGGCCCTGGCGTCGCCGGCCAGGCGGGTCCAGCTGGCGCCCTGCATGTCGCCGTAGAGCTCGATGACGCCGCCCATCGCGGCGAGGAACTTCGTGCCCATCCCGGGCATGACGTCGTCGTCCGTCTCCGGGCCGGTGAGGGTGATCGCCGCGCGGCCGCGGTAGGGCTGCGAGCTGCTGCCGGCGTAGAGCCCGCCGTGGACCATGATCCAGCCGGCCGTCAGCTCCACCTCGCCCTCGCCCAGCACCAGCGCCCCGTCGATCGTGAGGCTGGCGAGGGGCGGGGTAGTGACGTCGAGGAGCATGACGGTGCCGGCGGGGACGCGCACGGCCTCCCCGGCCTGCGGCGTCCGCCCGCTCGGCCAGGCGGACGGGTCGGACCAGCGCGCCGTGACCGCCGGGGGCGGCGGGCTCGGGTCGCGCGGCTTCGGCGTGTGGCCGGGGTCGACCGGGGGCTCCTGCGCGACGCAGGCCGCCAGGGTGAGGACGAGCGCCGCCACGGCGGCGCGTGGGAGGACGTTCATCCCGAGAACCTACCCGGCCGCGGACCCGGGCGTGGTGGCGAAGCTCATGAGTGGAGCACCGTGCGCAGCGCGCCGGGCAGGGCGTCCTTCCAGTTCGGCCAGTTGTGACCGGCGTTCGCCTCGGTGAAGGCGCTGCGCACGTCGGCGCGGTCGGCCAGGGCCGCCGCCACCTCGCGGTTCACGTCGCGCAGCCACTCGAACGTGCCGACGTGGACGTGCCAGGCGCCCGGCAGTCGCGCTCCCGGGTCGCGCAGGCGCTCCGCCAGCCACGAGCGGCGCGAGCGGTAGGGGTCGAACTCCTCGGGCGTGCCGAGGAACGCGCCAGAGAGGGCGAGCACCGCGTCGTCCCGCGCGCTCTCCGGCTCGCGCTCGGCCCGGCGCAGCGCCAGCGTCGCCGAGGCGAGCGCGCCCATGCTCGCGCCCACCCACACGCGCCGCGGCGCGAGCGGGTAGCGGGCGGCCAGCTCGGGCACCAGCTCCTCCTCGACGAACCGCAGGTACGGCTCGCAGAAGGCGTACTCGGTCATGCGGTCGACCGGCTCGACGAACGCCAGCCGCGCCGGGCGCACCTCGCCGCGCCTCAGGAGCGCCTCCAGGACGAGGTGGAGCGCGCCGAGGCGCTGGAACGCGACGCCGTCCTGGACGACGGCGAGCGGCGTGGCCTCGTCGTCGGCCACGGCGGAGGGCGTGTAGACGGTCACGCGGCGGACCTGGCCGAGCGCCCGGCTCTCGAGGCGCAGCCTGTCGGACCTGCCTGTGGCCAGCTCCGCCGGTGGGTCGTGGAGCTCGTGGCGGCGGTACGCGGGGCCGGTGACGAAGCTGACCTCGCCGTACCAGACGCTCTTCGCGCGCCCCGGCGCGTGCGGGTCGGGCCGCACCTTGCCGTCGGGCCCGATGAAGCCGTACTCGAAGTAGGCGTCGTCCGGCAGCTCGAGCTCGAGGACCTGCCCGGGCGTCACCGGTCGCGGGTCCCTGTCCATGTCGGTGAGGTCGCTGGCGATCTTCTCCGCCCAGTCGGGGACGGTGACCGTGAGCAGCACCCCCAGAGTGTACGTGCGGCCGCCGCGGACGGCCGGGGTTAGACTCCTGAGATGAGCAACCGCTTCAGACCGCTCTCCGTCCCCGAGCTGAGGGCCAGGGAGTGCGCGAAGTGGCGGCACTACCCCGCCGACGTGCTGCCGCTGTGGGTCGCCGAGATGGACTTCGCGCTCGCCGACGCGATCAAGGAGGCCATCAAGGCGCACGTCGACTCCGACGACCTGGGCTACCCGCCGCCCAACGGCATGCCGGGCCTGCGCGAGACGGTGGCCGAGCGCTTCGAGAGGCGCTACGGCGTCGCCTTCCCGCTCGACGGCGTGGCGTCGCTCGGCTCGACCGTCGACGGCATGGTCCTCGGCTGCCGGGCGTTCACCGAGCCCGGGGACGAGGTCCTGCTGCTCACGCCGCTCTACCCGCCGTTCAAGCGGGTGGTCGTGGAGAACGGGCGCGTGCCCGTCGAGGTGGAGCTGGTGCGCGGCGAGGAGCGGTACGGGCTCGACATGGACGCGGTCAGGGCCGCCGTCACGCCGCGGACGCGGATGCTGATGCTGTGCAACCCGCACAACCCGATCGGGATCATGTACACGCGCGAGGAGCTGGAGGCGCTCGCCGCCCTGGTGCTCGAGCACGACCTGTGGGTCGTCTCCGACGAGCTCCACGCCGACATCAGCTACGGCGGCACGCACGTGCCGTTCGCCTCGCTCGGGCCCGACGTCGCCGCGCGCACCGTCACGCTCTACGGGCCGACGAAGGCGTTCAACTTCCCGGGCCTGGGCATCAGCTTCGTGCTGACCGGCGGCCCCGAGGTGCTGGAGCGGCTGGAGAAGGCGTCGGGAGGCAAGCACTCGCGGCCGACCCGGCTGGCCGAGGCCGCGGCGCTGGCCGCCTACCGGAGCTGCGACGACTGGCTCGAGCAGGCGCTGGCCTACCTCCGCGCCAACCGCGACAGGGTCGTGGGGTTCGTCAACGCCGAGCTGCCCGGGGCGTCGGCGCACGCGCCGGAGGCCACCTACCTGGCGTGGCTCGACCTGCGCGCGGCGGGGCTCGGAGACAGGCCGGCGGAGCGGCTCGCCGAGCTCGCGAAGGTGGGCCTGAACGAGGGCGCCGAGTTCGGCGCCGGCGGCGCCGGCTTCGCGCGCCTGAACTTCGCCACCTGCCACGACGTGCTCGAGGAGGCGCTGTCGCGCCTGGCCGCCGCGCTGGCGCCGGCGGCGTAGGCGCCTGGTCTCGGCCCCGCGGGCCGCGGCGCCCTCGCCGCCGGCCGTCGGGCCCGCGTCAGGCCGCCACGAAGCCGAGCACCGCCGCCGTGAAGCGCTGCGGCACCCCGGTCCTCTCGGGCTCGTTGTGCAGCTCGTGGAAGGCGTCGGGGAACGTGAGGAGCTCTACGGTGCCCGCCGGGGCGCCGCGGGCGAGGGCGCGGCTGCCCTCGACGCCGGCGATCGCGTCGGCCTCGCCGTGCAGCACGAGCGTTGGCACCCGCAGCCTGGGTGCGTCCGCCAGCAGGCGCGCGCCGGACGAGATCAGGGTGTGGCCCGTGGCGGCCGCCACCGGGCCCGAGTGGACGAGAGCGTCGCCGGTGTAGGCGGGCCCGACCCGCGGGTCGCGCGACAGGCCGCCCGCGTCGAGCCTGGCGACGGGCAGCCTCGGCGCGACGGCGGCGACGGCGCCGGCCAGGGCCGTCATCCAGGCGGGCCGGGGCCGCGCGTCGACCAGGTAGGGCGCCGAGAGGACGAGCCGCGCGACCCTCTCCGGCCTCCCCAGGGCGTAGGAGAGCGCCACGGCGCCGCCCATCGAGTGCCCGAACAGCGCCGGCAGGCCGCGCCCGAGCCCTGCTGCGGCCGACACGGCGGCGTCCACGGCCGCGACGAACGGGTCGTACGAGCGCACCAGCGCGCGCTCGCCGGGGCTTCGGCCGTGGCCGGGCAGGTCGAGGGCGAGCACGGGGTGCCCCGCCGCGGCGGCTGCCTCGGCGAGGCGGCGGTGACGCAGGGCGTGCTCGGCGTAGCCGTGCACGACGACGAGCGGCCGGCCCTCGCCCCGGGCGTCCCACCTGTAGGCGGCCAACGCGCCTAGGCCGGGGACGTCGAGCTCGAACCGGGCGGGCTCAGCCGCCATCCTCCCCTTCCAGCTCGTACGTCTCCATGACCGGGTTCGAGAGGACCTTCTCGGCCGCCTCGCGGAGCTGGCGCAGCGCCTCCGCGGGCTCGCCCTCGAGCTCCACCGCGATGCGCTTGCCCACGCGCACGTCCTTGATCGCGTCGTAGCCCAGGCGCCTCAGGGTGTCGAGCACCGCGCGCCCCTGGGGGTCGAGGATCGAGGGCTTGAGCATCACGTTCACGACGGCGCGGCCGTGGCCGTGGCCCGCGCCCTCGCCGTGCGCGTGATCTACGTCGTGGTCGTGCTCCAGCGGGCTGTCCTCGGGCGCCCGGTACTCGGCGGCGAACCGCTCCGGGTCGCCCTCCGGGCCCATGACGCGGCGCCGCACCTCGGCGTAGGCGTCCTCGACGCCGCCCAGGTCGCGGCGGAAGCGGTCCTTGTCCAGCCTCTCCCCGGTCGAGAGGTCCCACAGGCGGCAGGTGTCGGGGCTGACCTCGTCGGCGAGGACGAGCGCGCCGTCCTGGGTGCGGCCGAACTCGAGCTTGAGGTCGACGAGGTCGAGCCCGAGCCGCGCGAAGTACGCGACCAGCGCGTCGTTCACGGCCGTGGCCATGTCGAACAGCTCGGCCAGGTCGTCCTCGGTGACGAGGCCCAGCGCCACGGCGGCGGCGTCGTTGATCGGCGGGTCGCCCAGGGAGTCGGACTTCACGCACCACTCGACGACCCTCGGCTCGAGCACGCCGCCCTCCTCGACCCCGTAGCGGGCGGCGAAGCTGCCGGCGGCGCGGTTGCGCACGACGACCTCGAGCGGCACGATCTCCACCCTCTCCACGAGCTGCTCGGTCTCGGAGACGCCCGCGACGAGGTGGGTGGGGATGCCGACGGCCTCGAGCGCCGCGAGGACCCGCTGCGTGATGGCGTTGTTCGCCGCGCCCTTGCCCGCGATCACGCCGCGCTTCTGGGCGTTGAAGGCCGTGGCGTCGTCCTTGAACTCGACGAGGAGGCGACGCGGGTCGTCGGTCGCGTAGAGGCGCTTGGCCTTCCCCTCGTAGAGCAGCTCCCTGCGCTGTGGTGCGGTCACGCCGCGATGATACGACCGGCCGGGGGCCCGGCGCGGCCTTGGGCCCCGGTCGGCGGCGCGGGGCGGCGGTAGGCCCCGGCCGGGCGCGCAGTGGCGCGGTGGGCCCCGGCGGCTCGCGGCGGGCGGCGGGCGGGCGCCACGACGGACGGCGCCGGTGCCCGCCTCAGAGCCCGAAGCGGGCGAACACCTCGTCGACGTGCCTCAGGTACCAGGCGGGGTCGAAGGCCGCGTCGAGCTCCTCGGGCGTCAGGCGGCAGCGGGGGTCGGCGGCGACCAGGTCCCTCAGGTGCTCGCCCGTCTCGAGGCTACGCAGCGACGCCGACTGCACGACGTCGTAGGCCTCCTCGCGCGAGAGGCCGGCGTCGATCAGCGCGTGCAGGACCCGCTGCGAGAAGACGAGGCCGCGCAGCAGGTCGACGTTGGCGGCCATGCGCTCGGGGTAGACGACGAGGTCGTCGAGGACGCGCTTCAGGCGCCTGAGGGCGTAGCTGGCGAGGGTCGTCGCGTCGGGCAGCGCCACGCGCTCGACCGAGGAGTGGCTGATGTCGCGCTCGTGCCACAGGGCCACGTCCTCGAGCGCCGCCTGCAGGTAGGAGCGGAGGAGCCGCGCCACGCCCGTGAGGTTCTCGCTGGCGATGGGGTTCTTCTTGTGCGGCATCGAGGACGAGCCGGTCTGGCCCCTGCCGAAGCCCTCCTGGGCCTCGCGCACCTCGGTGCGCTGCAGGTGCCTGACCTCGAGGGCGACGCGCTCGATGCTGGTGCCGATCAGCGCCAGGGCGGCGAGGAGCTCGGCGTGCCTGTCGCGCGCCACGGTCTGGTTCGTGACCGGGTCGGGCGCCAGGCCGAGCGCGCGCGCCACGTGCCTCTCGACCTGGGGCGGCACGTGCGCGTAGGTGCCCACGGAGCCGCTGATCATGGCCACGCCGACGGCCTCGCGGGCGGCGGCCAGCCGGCGCCTGTCGCGCTCGAAGGCGGCCATCAGGTTCAGGAGCTTCAGGCCGAAGGTCGTCGGCTCGGCGTGCACGCCGTGGGTGCGGCCGATCGTGAGCGTGCGCCGGTGCTCGGCGGCCAGCTCGCGCAGGCGGGCGATGACCGCCTCGAGGTCGGCCGCGATGAGGTCGACGGCCCGCACCAGCAGGCTGTTCTGGGCCGTGTCGACGACGTCCGTGGAGGTGAGGCCGTAGTGGACGAACCGCGCCGGCTCGCCCACGCGCTCGCTCAGCGCCCGCGTGAACGCTACGACGTCGTGCCTGGTGACGGCCTCGAGCTCGGCGACGCGCGCGGCGAAAGCCTCGTCGAGCGGCCGCTCCGCGACGGCCCGCCTGATCGCCTCGGCGGTACCGCGGGGGACCTCCCCCAGCTCCTCGAAGGCCTCGGTCGCGGCGAGCTCGACCTCGAGCCAGGCCCGGTAGCGCTCCGCCTCGCTCCAGAGCGCCTTCATCTCCGGCGTCGAGTACCTGTCGATCACCGCCGCGAAGGTACCACGGCGCGCCGGCATCCTCGCTTCCGTGGCGCTGGGGACGCGGATGTTAGACTCTGGCGTCAGGCCGAGCGTGGCCTCCCTTCGTGCTAGGCCGTCCGTGCTGGAAGGCGCCTCGCGCGGGCTGCGCGCGGGCCAGGAGGGTTCGTGAACGAAGGAGAAGTCGTCCCGGTACAGATCACGGACGAGCTGAGGCGCAGCTTCATCAACTACGCGATGTCGGTCATCGTCGACCGCGCGCTGCCGGACGTCCGCGACGGTCTGAAGCCGGTCCAACGCCGCATCCTGCACGCCATGAACCAGATGGGTCTGGCGTCGAACCGGAAGCACTCGAAGAGCGCCGGCGTGGTCGGCGAGGTGATCGGCAAGTACCACCCGCACGGCGACCAGGCGATCTACGACGCCATGGTCAGGCTGGCGCAGCCCTGGAACCTGCGCTACCCGCTGGTCGACGGCCAGGGCAACTTCGGCTCGGTGGACGGCGACCCGCCAGCGGCTTACCGCTACACCGAGGCGCGCCTCACGACCGTGGCCGAGGCGATGCTCGCGGACATCGACAAGGACACCGTCGACTTCGTCGAGAACTTCGATGGCACCGCGACCGAGCCCGAGGTGCTGCCCTCGGCGGTACCGAACCTGATCGTCAACGGCGCCGCCGGCATCGCGGTGGGCATGGCCACGAACCTCGCGCCCCACAACATGGGCGAGGTGATCGACGCGCTCGTGGCGCTGATCGACGACCCCACGGCCACGATCGAGACCCTGATGCAGCACATCAAGGGCCCCGACTTCCCCACCGGCGGCGTGATCGCCCGCGAGGGCATCAGGGAGGCGCTGGAGACGGGCCGCGGCTCGATCCGCGTGCGCGGCCGCACCCGCATCGAGGAGCGCGGCGGCCGCGTGTCGATCGTTGTGACCGAGATCCCCTACCAGGTCAACAAGACCTCGCTGATCCAGACCGTCGCCCAGCTCGTGCGCTCGAAGAAGATCGAGGAGATCGCGACCCTGCGCGACGAGTCCGACAGGCAGGGGATGCGCATCGTCTTCGAGCTGAAGCGGGGCGTGAAGCCGCAGTCGGTGCTGAACCGGCTCTACAAGTACACGCAGCTCCAGACCACGTTCGCGGTCAACAACGTGGTGATCGTCGACCGCTCGCCGCGCCTGCTGCCGATGCGCGAGATGCTCAGGCTCTTCCTCGAGCACCGCGCCGGCGTGGTGCGGCGCCGCACGCAGTACGACCTCACCAAGGCCCGCGAGCGCGCGCACGTGCTCGAGGGCTACCTGATCGCGCTCGACAACCTCGACGCCGTGATCGAGCTGATCAGGTCCTCGCGCGACGGCCCGGAGGCGAAGGAGGGCCTGATGCGCGAGTTCGGCATGTCCGAGGTGCAGGCCCAGGCCGTCCTCGACATGCGCCTGCAGCGCCTCACCGGCCTCGAGCGCGAGAAGATCAACGAGGAGTACCGCGAGCTCCTGGAGGAGATCGCGCGTCTCGAGCTGATCCTCGCCGACGAGGGTGAGCTGTGGCGGGTGATCCGCGGGGAGCTCCTCGACGTCAAGAAGCGCTTCGCCGACGAGCGGCGCACGCAGATCGTCGACCACTTCGACGACCTCGACGAGGAGGACCTGATCCCCGAGGAGAAGATGGTCGTCACGCTGACCCGCCAGGGCTACATCAAGCGCACGCCCATCACCGCCTACCGGTCGCAGGGCCGCGGCGGCCGCGGCGTGGCGAGCCAGCGCACGAAGGACGACGACCTCAACACGATGCTCCTCGTGGGCAGCTCGCACGACTACCTGCTCTTCTTCACGAACCGCGGGCGCGTCTACCGCGAGAAGATCTACGACCTGCCGGAGTTCGACCGCAACGCCCGCGGCGGGCACATCAGGAACGTGCTGCCGCAGCTCAAGGACGACGAGTTCGTCCAGACGGTGCTGGCGGTCAAGGGCTTCGACAGGCCGGGCTACTTCGTGTTCGCGACCAAGCGCGGGCTGATCAAGCGGACAGCGATCTCCGAGTACGGTAACATCAACAGCGCCGGCCTGGTGGCGATCAACCTGGTCGACGGCGACGAGCTCGTGGCGGTCCGCGTGACCGACGGCAACGCCGACATCGTGCTCGGCACGCGCGGGGGCCAGGCCATCCGCTTCGCCGAGCGGGACGCCCGCGAGACCGGGCGCGCCACCCAGGGCGTGATCGGCATCAGGCTCAAGGACGGCGACGAGGTCGTGTCGCTGGCGGTCGTGCCCGAGGGCGAGAAGGACAGGGCCCAGCTCCTGTCCGTGACCGAGAGCGGCCTGGGCAAGCGCACGCCGCTGTCCGAGTACCCGCTGCAGGGCCGCGGCGGCCAGGGCGTCAGGGCCCACAGGCTCACCAACCGCACCGGCGCGATGGTCAGCCTCGACAAGGTCCTCGGGAGCGAGGAGCTGTTCGTGCTCGCGGAGGGCAGCCAGCTGATCCGCACCGCGGTCGACCAGGTGAGCGTCTACGGCCGCGACACGCAGGGCGTGACCATCAAGAGGATGGACGAGGGCGACAGGGTCGTGGCGGCGATGGTGCTGCCCAGCGACGACGACCTGGCCGAGGCTGAGTGATGGCCGCTCGCCGTCCCCCGGTCTGGCTCGACTGCGACCCGGGGCACGACGACGCCTTCGCGATCCTCACCGCCCTGCACCGCGCCGACCTCGTGGGCGTCTCCGTCGTCTCGGGCAACGCCCCGGTCGACAGGTGCCTGACGAACGCGCTGGTGACCCTGCAGCTCGCCGGCGCGCACGACGTGCCCGTGCACCGGGGCGCAGAGAGGCCGCTCGTGCGCGAGCCCAGGTACGCCCCGCACATCCACGGCGAGTCGGGGCTCGAGGGGCCCAGCCTGCCGCCGGTGACGCTCGAGCCGCGGCCCGAGCACGCCGTGCAGGCGATCGTCGACGCCTCGCGGCGCGTCGAGGGCCTGTGGCTCGTGGCCGTGGGGCCCTACACGAACGTGGCCCTCGCCCTGCGCGAGGACCCCGGCCTGGCGCGGCGCGTCGCCGGCATCAGCGTGATGGGCGGCGCCTGGGGCGGCGGGAACATCACCGCCGCGGCCGAGTTCAACGTCTGGGCCGACCCCGAGGCCGCCGCCGCCGTGTTCTCCTCCGGCGCCGACGTCGTGATGGCCGGCCTCGACCTCACGCACCAGTTCGTGATCGACGCGGCCAGGCGCCAGCGCGTGCGGGCGCTCGGCACGCCGCTCGCCCGGTTCGGCGCCGACCTGCTGGACTACTTCTCCGAGGCGTACGCCCGCGTCTACGCGGTGCCGGCGGAGGGGCCGCTCCACGACCCCTGCGCCGTCCTGGCCGTCACCGACCCGCACCTGTTCACGACCAGCAGGAGGCGCGTCGAGGTCGAGACGACCTCCGAGCTGACGCGCGGGATGACGGTCGTCGACCGCCGGACCGGCCGGATGGCCGGCGAGCCGAACGCGACGGTGCTCGAGACCATCGACACCGAGGCGGCGTTCGACCTGGTGCTGGCGGCGCTGGGGCGGGTGGGCGCCGAGGGGGTGCGCGCGTGATCGAGTTCAACCACGTGACGAAGACCTACCCGCGCACGCACACGCACGCGCTCAAGGACGTGCACTTCCGCATCGAGCGCGGCGAGTTCGTGTACGTGACCGGCCACTCCGGCGCCGGGAAGTCGACGCTGCTGGCCCTGATCCTGCGGCGCATCCTCCCCAGCGAGGGCACCGTGATCATCGGCGGCAACGACGTCACGCGGATGCGGGAGAGCCGGCTGCCCTACCTCAGGCGCCAGATCGGCATGGTCTTCCAGGACCACAGGCTGCTGCCGCACCTGACGGCGTTCGAGAACCTGACCTTCGTGCTGCGCGCCACCGGCGCCCGCGGCAACCACGAGCAGAAGGCGCTCGCCGCGCTGCGGAGCGTGGGGCTGGCGCACAAGCGCAAGGCCTACCCCATCGAGCTCTCGCTCGGCGAACAGCAGCGCGTGGCGATCGCGCGCGCGATGGTCACCGACCCGCCGCTGCTGCTGGCCGACGAGCCGACGGGCAACCTCGACCCGGACACCGCGATGGAGATCCTCGAGCTCCTCAACGACATCAACCTGCGGGGCACGACGGTCCTGGTCGCCACGCACGCTCGCGACCTCGTCGACAGGTTCAAGCGCCGCACCCTGGTGCTGAGGAGCGGCGAGCTCGTGAGAGACGACGCGGCCGGCGGCTACTCCCTGTAGGCGGCGCCGACGGACGGGCGCTCGCCGCCCACGCGCGACCTAGAGCTGCATGACGCTGTAGTCGAGCCTGTCCTCGTCGAGCAGCAGCTCCAGGAACTGGAGCTTGCCGAGCGCGTCGATCATCGCGAAGCAGTGCTCGCGGTCGACGTACACGCCCTCCTTCATCACCGTGTGGCCGTACACGCCGAAGCGGTGACCCGCCAGCCTGACCAGCTCGGGCTTCTTGTACCACCAGGTCTTCGTGTCGGGGTCGTGGTAGAAGAAGTCGTCGAAGACCTGCATCCCGGGCAGGGGGCCGGCGTGCGCGAACTGCACGCCGTGGAACACCTGCTCCCGCGGCATCGCCCTGAACCAGGCCACGAGGTCGTCGGGCAGCGCCAGGCCGCCCTGCGACTCGTCGAACTCGATGTGCTTCAGCCCGCCGCGCGTCGACAGCTCGTAGCGGTGGTCGATCGCGCTCTCGTCGTGGTTGCCGAGGATCACCGTCACGTTGCCGCCGGCGGCGTCGACGTAGCGCTTGAAGCGGTAGAGCTCGCGGATCTGCGCCTTCGCCGCCCGCCTGAGGTGGTCGGGGTTCGCGGGGTCGTAGGGCTCCTCGCCCACGGCGTTGGCGTAGGCGCGCTCGTCCTTGTAGTGCACGAGGTCGCCCACGCAGACGACCTGGTAGCGCCCCTCGATCACCGGCGGCGTCGGCTCGAGCGTCGGCGTGCAGGCGGCCGCCGCCTTGAGGACGCGCCACAGCTCGGGCCACTGCCCGTGCACGTCGCCGACGGCGATGACCTTGATCACGCCGCCCCCCTGGCGCTCACGACCCCACCCCCACCTTGCCGACGAGCAGCGCGCGCAGCTTGCCGTAGAGCTCGCGCGACTCCTCCGGCGTGCGGCCGTAGCCGCCGTAGCGGACCACCAGCCTGGCGGCCTCGGCGCCCAGGCCCTCGGCCCTCAGCCTCTCGACGAGCCTGTCGATGACCTGGTGCGCCTCCGGGCGCGGCCCCGACTCGACCTCGGCGTGCGGCGCGGGGACGTGGTCCGCCGCGCCCACCGCCTCGCGGCTCGCCGCCACCGGTCCTGCACCGCTCCCCTCGTCCTCCTCGAGACCGTCGAGGAGGACCTCGCCGGTCTCGGGGTCGTGAGGGACCCAGCTCGCCTCGCCGACCGCCGCCATGCCGAACTGCGCGGCGCAGAGGTAGAGGGCCGTCTCGGCCAGCGCGCTCGCCGACGCCAGCTCCGAGCCGGCCACGGCGCCGGAGGGCAGCTCGGCGACGGCGGAGCGTGTGACCCCGTCGACGGTCAGGTTGCAGACGAGCGCGGAGGCGCCGAGCGGCAGGAGCTGGCACGACCAGCCCTCCGGGGTGACCGTCTCGTCCAGGCGCGACCGCACCGCCGCGGCGGTCAGTCGCGGCGCGACCAGCGCCCGCTGGCGGTCCGACGAGAGCTGCTTCAGCGCCCAGGCATGGGCCGAGAGAGGGAAGGAAGCGGAGAGACGGGCCCAGGCGGGGCGCGGCATCGGCACATGATAGCAGCGGCCAGCGCGCGCCCGACGAGGCATCCTCCACGACGGTCCGGGCGTCCGAGGGGGTGCTGTAAGGTAGTCGCATGTTCCCTTCCGGAGCCGCCTCAGGCGTAACGGCACGGCCCCGCCCGGCCCTCCTCGTCTGGCTCGTCGCGCTCGCGCTGGCAGGCGCGGCGCTCGCGGCTCCACCGCCGACCCAGGGCACGCCCCTGGTGATGGTCGACGCGTTCGAGTACGAGCTGGGCGACACGCTCACGCTGCGCGCCAGCGGCCTCGAACCGGGGGCCGACTACGTCGTGGCGCTCACCCCTCCGGGCGGCGAGACGGTCGAGAGCACGGTGCGCGCGTCGCGGACGGGCGCCCTGGCGTCGAGCGCGGTGCTCGACGAGGCGGGCTCCTGGACCGTCGCGCTGCGCGGGCCGCGCGTCGACGCGCGCCTCGGCGTGAGGGTCTCTGGCCCGCCCGACGCCGGCGCCGCGCCCGGCCCCGGGGCCGGTGAGGGGCCCGGCGACGAGGCGCCCGAGACCGAGGAGGGGTCGGTCGCCGACCAGCCAGGCGCCGACCAGCCAGGCGCCGACCAGCCAGGCGCCGAGCCTGAGGCCGAGCAGCCGGGCGCGGATGAGCCCGGCGCGGCGGCACCCGACGCCGGGGCCCAGCCCGGCGAGGAGCCCCTCCCCGACGAGCCGGCCGAGGAGCCGCCCGTGGGCCCCCCTGCGGAGGGGGACCTGGCCCGACCCGGCGACGAGCCGGCCGCGCCGGGAGAGGAGGGAGAGCCGGGGGCGGGCGCGCCCGCCGACGGCCAGCTCGACGCGCTGCCCGAGCCGCGGCCCCTCCCGCCGGCGCAGGCGCGCGGCGCTATCGCCGTCTCCCTGGAGAACGGCGACGTCGTCGGCAGGCGCAACGGCGTCGAGGCCTGGCGCCTGAGCTTCGGCACCGGCAGCGGCGAGACCGTGGGCCTGATCGTCGGCGACGAGAGCGTGCTGGTGGGGCACGGCAACCACCTGCTGCAGGTCGACAGGCTGACCGGCACCGTGCAGCGGCGCGAGCGCCTGCCGGCCCAGGTCGCGGACCTCGTCCGGGAGGAGGGAGCCCTGGTCGTAGCCGTGCGCTACGCGAGCGGCCACGAGGCGCGGTTCTCCTGGCCACCCGAGCGCCCGCTGGCCTTCGACCCCGACCCCAGCCTCTACTCGTGGCTCCGCGCCGAGGCCGGCGTGCCCGACCCTGAGGCACAGCTCGCGCGCGACCCGACGAACCCGTGGCTCTACATCGCCGCCGCCCGGCTGCGGCCGGAGAACGCCGACGCCCTGCGCCGCAGCGCGCTCACGCAGGCGCGGACCTTCTACGAGTACGCGCAGCTCGCCCAGGAGTTCATGGCGGGGCCGGCGCGCGACGAGGACCTCGCGGCACAGGCGATGAACGCCGCCCTCGAGGACTTCGCGGCGCGCGGCTACCGCGGGTCGCTGCTCTTCGAGCCCGACCTAGTCGACGCCTACGGCTTCCCGCACGCGGGGCTGCGTCAGGCGCTGGAGGCCGGCGACCGCCAGGCGGCCGACTTCTGGGCTCCGTGGGTCTACCGCCTCTCGGGCGACGGCGGCCCCGACGCGCGCGACCTCCTCACCCGCTACGCCCAGCTCCTGCAGGACGGGGGCGACGTCGACGCCGCCGGCACCTGGCGCGAGCTGGCCGCTGACGCGGCCGGCACGGACCCGCAGACGACCCTGGAGCGGGCCGCGGCCGCCGTGGGCAGCACCGGTTGGTACGGGGTGCTCGCCCTGCTCGTGGCCGCCGTGGCGCTGCGCCTGACGCTGGCGGCGAAGTACTGGCGCGCGCAGACCCTCACGCTCAGGCAAAGCCGTGAGGCGGGCCGCACGCCCGGACCGCTCGCCCGGGCGCTCACGCTGCGATACGCCACGTTCACCGAGAAGCTCGTGCTCCTGCTCCTGTTCGCCGCGATGGTGGCGGTAGCAGCGCTGTCGGGCTGGGCCGACAGGGCGGGCGACCTGCCCTCCGAGCTCGGCTCGGGCAGCCTCGCCTCGCCTACCGCCGTGGCGCTGCTCGAGCGGGCGCCCGACAACCCCGACAGGGCGTTCGCGCTGGCGTTCGCCGCGCAGACCTCCGGCGACCACGACACCGCCGAGGCGCTCTACGCGCTCCTCGGCTCGGACCCCGACGCGCTCAACAACCTCGGCGTGCTGCGCGGCGACCAGGGCCTGTACCGCCGGGCCTTGGCCGAGGACCCGCGCCACCCCGAGGCCGCGTTCAACGCCGGCGAGGGGTCGAACCCGTCGCGCCTGATGCAGGCCTACCGCCCCGACGAGCCGCTCCTGGCGGCGCCGGACGCGGCGCGCCTGTCGCAGGCGTTCGCGGGCAGCCCCTGGGACGCCCTGGGGGCGGCCTTCACTAACCCGTTCGCGGCGCTCGACGAGCTGCGCCCGATCGAGACGCGCTGGCTGTGGACCGCGGTGGTCGTCCTGTTCCTCGCCTGGGTGGCGTGGACGTTCCTGACGGTGTTCGTCCCGCGGCCCCAGGCCGCACGCAACGCCCCGCGGACGTTCCTCTACCACGTGCTGGCGCTGCTGCTGCCCGGCAGCGGCCTGGCGGACGAGCTATGGGGCGTGGCGCTGCTGGTGCCGTGGGCGATCTTCGGCATCGACACGCTGCGGCACCTCACAGCGTTCGGCGGCCCGCCCGCGCTGGCGTACCGCACCGACCTGTTCGCCCTCGTAGTGATCTACGTGGTGAACACCGTGGCCTTCTTCGTCGAGCTGGCCTCCTACCGCCGCCGCATGCGCGACCTGCGGGCCGAGCATCCCGAGCTCGCCGCGGCCTACGGCCTCAGGCCCTGAGCGTGGCCGAGCGCGTCTCCGCGGCGCGGGGCGCGCCGGCGGGGGGCGGCTACTGGCTGGTAGCGCTCGCCGCCGCCCTGTGGGCGCTGCTCGGCGTCTTCTCGCAGCGCCTCCTCTCGGCCGGCGTGCCGCCGACGGAGGTGGCCTTCTGGCGGGCGGCCCTGTCCTCGCCGCTGTTCGTGGCGCACGCGGCGCGCACCGGCGCGCTGCGCGTGCGCCCGCGCGACCTCCCGGCGCTGGCGGCCTTCGCGCTGGTAGGCGTCACGCTCTTCTACGCCAGCCTGAACCTGGCGATCGACGCCGGCGGCGTCAGCCTCGCCTTCGTCCTGCTCTACACCGCGCCGGCGTTCGTGGCGCTGCTCGCCGCGGCGCTGCTGGGCGAGCGTCTCACCAGGACGAAGGCCTTCCTCGTCGCCCTGTCCGTCGCCGGCGTCGCGCTGGTGAGCGCGTCGGGCGGCGAGGGCGTGAGGCCCACCCCGGCGGCGGTGGCCTGGGGCCTCACGGCCGGCATCTCCTACTCGAGCTACTACCTCTTCGGCAAGTGGGTGCTCAGGCGCTACGCGCCGGCGACGGTGTTCGCCTGCGTGATGCCGGTGGGCGCCTTCGGCCTCCTGCCGCTGGTGCGCTTCGAGGCGCTGGGGGCCGGTGCGGGCGCCTGGCTCGACCTCGCGCTGATGGCGGTGTTCTCGACGTACCTCGCCTACTTCGTCTACTACACGGGCCTCAGGGGCGTGGAGGCGTCGCGCGCCGTGCTCGTCGCCACGCTCGAGCCCGTGCTCGCCGCCACGCTGGCGGCGCTCCTGTTCGGCGAGAGGCTCGGCGCGCTCGGCGTGCTGGGCGGGGCGCTGGTGCTGGCCGCCGCCGTCCTCGCGACGTTCGACCGGGGCGGCGCCGCGTCCGCGGGCGCCACGTCCCAGGTCGCGGCGGCGCCCACGGACCGCGGGCGCGCCTAGCGCCGCGCCTCACCGGACCTTGTCCCCCGCCCCGGGCGGTGGTACTCTTGCATCCTTATTCATGGTCGGTGCATACTTACCGACCGGTCGAAGAGGGATGATCAGCGGGATGAACAAGGGCGGCAAGCAGGTGAAGAAGGTGGTGCTCGCCTACTCGGGCGGGCTCGACACCTCAGTGATCCTCCACTGGCTCAAGGCCACGTACGGCGCCGAGGTCATCGCCTTCACCGCCGACATCGGCCAGGGCGAGGAGGTGCAGGAGGCGAAGGCCAAGGCGCTGCGCACCGGCGCGGTCAAGGCCTACGCCGACGACCTCCGCGAGGAGTTCGTGCGCGACTACGTGTTCCCCGTCCTCCGCGCCGGCGCGGTGTACGAGGGCTACTACCTCCTCGGCACGTCGTTCGCCCGACCGCTGATCGCCAAGCGGATGATCGAGATCGCCGAGGCCGAGGGCGCCGACGCCGTCGCCCACGGCGCGACGGGCAAGGGCAACGACCAGGTCCGCTTCGAGCTGACCGCCTACGCGCTCAAGCCCGACGTCAAGGTGATCGCCCCGTGGCGCGAGTGGGACCTGAGGGGCCGCGAGGACTGCATCGCCTACGCCCGGCAGCACGGCATCGACGTGCCCGTGACCAAGGAGAAGCCCTACTCGATGGACGCCAACGCCTACCACATCAGCTACGAGGGCGGCGTCCTCGAGGACCCGTGGGCCGCGCCGCCCAAGGGCATGTGGCGCCTCACCGTCGACCCCGAGGACGCGCCCGACGAGCCCGAGGAGGTCGTCGTCGCGTTCGAGGCGGGCACGCCCGTGGCGTTGAACGGCGAGCGGCTCTCGCCCTACCAGCTCCTCGCCAAGGCCAACGAGATCGCGGGCCGGCACGGCGTGGGCCGCGTGGACATCGTGGAGAACCGCTTCGTGGGCATGAAGTCGCGCGGCTGCTACGAGACCCCCGGTGGCACGCTACTCTTCCACGCCCACAAGGCCGTCGAGTCCCTGACCCTCGACCGGCATGTGCTCCAGCTCCGCGACGAGCTGGTGCCGAAGTACGCCGCCTGCGTCTACAACGGCTTCTGGTACTCGCCCGAGCGCGAGGCCATGCAGCGCCTGATGGACGACGTCCAGCAGCCGGTGACCGGCGAGGCCAGGCTGAAGCTCTACAAGGGCTCCGTCACCGTCACCGGCCGCCGTTCGCCGAACTCGCTCTACCGCCAGGACGTCGTCACCTTCGAGCAGGACGACGTCTACGACCAGGCCGACGCCGACGGCTTCATCAAGCTGAACGCCCTGCGGCTGCGCATCCGCACGCAGCTCGCGCAGTCGCGCGCGACGGCCGAGGCGAAGCCGGTCGCGGAGGTCGGCTGAGGTGGCGACGGCAGCGCTGTGGCCGCGCGCCTCCGGGGCCGCCCGGCCCGCGGTGAGGCTGCGCGAGGCCACCCCGGCCGACGCCCAGCGCCTGGCCGAGCTCTACGCCGCCTCCGGCGCGCCGCACCTCGACGCTGCCGCGATGCGCGCGTGGCTCGTGAAGGGCGGCTGCCTGCTCGTCGAGCGCGAGCCGGGCGGCCCCGTCCTGGCGGCGGTGCGCTGGGTGCCCACGTCCAGCGGCTGGCACGTCGAGCGCGTCACGACCCGGCCCGAGGAGCGGGGCAACGGCTTCGGCCGCTGGCTGATGACGAAGCTCGAGGCGCTGGCGATCAAGGGCAACGTCCCGCTGCTGGACCTCGACGTCGACGACGAGAGCCTCCTCCCCTACTACCGGCGCATGGGCTACCGCCAGGACGGCGCCTCCCCGCTGCACCTCGTGAAGCGCGTGGGCGGCGTCTGGCAGCGCCAGGTCGCCCCGTGACCCCGGGCGCCCGCGGGGCCGCACCGCTCCGGCCATGACGACGAGGAGGTCCTCCCCCATGTGGGGCGGGCGCTTCGCCGAGCCGACGGACGAGCTGGTGAAGCGCGTGAACGCCTCGATCGAAGTCGACGGGGCGATGGTCGAGGAGGACGTGCAGGGCTCGCTCGCCCACGCGCGCATGCTCACCGAGCAGGGGATCCTCACGCCCGATGAGGGCCGCGCCATCGAGGAGGGCCTGAGGTCCGTCCTCGAGGACGTCAAGGCCGGGCGCATCGAGCTCACGGTCGAGCACGAGGACGTCCACATGAACGTCGAGCACCACCTGACCCAGCGGGTCGGCCCGGTGGGCGGCAAGCTCCACACGGCGCGCAGCCGCAACGACCAGGTGGCGACCGACATGCGCCTCTACCTGAAGCGGCGCGGCGACAGGGTCGTGGAGCTGATCGACGGGCTGCGCCGCGTTCTCGTCGACCTCGCGGAGCGGAACCTGGGCGTCGTCATGCCGGGCTACACGCACCTCCAGGTGGCCCAGCCGGTGCTGCTCTCGCACCACCTGCTCGCCTACTTCGAGATGCTCGGGCGCGACCGGGGCAGGCTGCGCGACGCGATCGCGCGCGCCGACGAGTCGCCGCTCGGCGCCGGGGCGCTCGCGGGCACCACGTTCCCCATCGACAGGCACCGCACCGCCGAGCTGCTGGGCTTCGCGCGCGTGGCGCGGAACTCGCTGGACGCCGTCTCCGACCGCGACTTCGTGATCGAGACGATCGCGGCCCTGGCGATCCTGATGATGCACCTCTCGCGGCTGAGCGAGGAGCTGATCGTCTGGTCGAGCCAGGAGTTCGGCTTCGTGACCCTGCCCGACGCCTACACCACGGGCAGCTCGATGATGCCGCAGAAGAAGAACCCCGACGTCTGCGAGCTCGTGAGGGGCAAGACGGGCCGCGTCTACGGCGCGCTCGTCGGCGCCCTGACGGTCATGAAGGGCCTGCCGCTCGCCTACAACAAGGACATGCAGGAGGACAAGCAGGGCCTGTTCGACGCGCTCGACACCGCCGAGGACTCCCTGCGCCTCTACGTCGGGATGCTGCCGCGCGTGACGTTCAACGAGCGCCGCATGCGCCAGGCCGCCGAGAGCGGCTTCTCGAACGCCACGGACCTCGCCGACTACCTCGTGCGCAAGGGCGTGCCGTTCAGGGAGGCCCACCACGCGGTCGGCCGGCTGGTGGCCGTGGCGCTCGAGGAGGGGTGCGGCCTCGCGGACCTGCCGCTCGAGAGGATGCGGTCCGTCGAGGAACGCATCGGCGAGGACGTCTACGAGGCGCTCCGCCTCGAGAGCGTGGTGAACGCGCGCGCCAGCTTCGGCGGCACGGCGACGGCGCGCGTCGCGGAGGCGATCGCCGCCGCCAAGGAGGAGCTAGCCGGTGACGCTTGAGGCTGTCCAGCCGCCCGCGGCCGCCCCGGGCGTGAACGTGACCGTGCGGCATGCCCGCGCCGAGGACGTGCCGCTGATCTTCGAGAACATCGGCTACTGGGCGAGCCGGGGCCGCATGCTCGTGCGGCCCATGCAGAACATCTTCGAGAACCTCCGCGACTTCTTCGTCGCCGAGGTCGAGACCGAGGAGGGCAAGCGCTTCGCCGGCAACGGCGCCCTGCACATCCTGTGGGGCGACATCGCCGAGGTGCGCGGCCTGGCCGTGGCGCCGGGCGTGCAGGCCAGGGGCGTGGGGCGCGCGCTCGTCGCGGCCTGCGAGCAGGAGGCGCGGCGCATCGGCATCCCGGTCCTGTTCGCCTGGACCTACGAGGTCGGGTTCTTCGAGAAGTGCGGCTTCACGCTGATCGACAAGACCAAGGACCTGCACCCGCGCGTCTGGTCCGAGTGCCTGCGCTGCCCGTTCTACGTCGGCTGCAACGAGAACGGCATGGTGAAGCGGCTCGAGGGGGTGCCGATGCCGGCGAACCTGCCGGAGCCCCCGCCCGCCCAGGTCCCACCCGGCATCCGCTGAGGGCCTGAGGCGAGGGACGTCCGCCGAGGGGCGGAGGCGGGGAGCGCCTCGGCTGAGCGATACTCGTGCACATGACGCGCAAGCGCGTGCTGCTGGCGCACACTGGGGGCACGATCGGCATGCGACGCGGCCCGCGCGGCTACGAGCCGGCGCCGGGGCACCTGGGTCGGCTGCTGGCCGCCATGCCCGAGCTCGCCTCCCGCGAGCTGCCGGAGGCCGAGCTCGTCGAGTTCGACCCGCTCCTCGACTCGGCCGACATGGCGCCCGGCGACTGGCTGCGGGTGGCGCGTCTGGTCGAGAGCCGCTACGACGAGTTCGACGGCTTCGTCGTCCTACACGGCACCGACACGCTGGCCTACACCGCCTCGGCGCTCTCGTTCCTGCTGGAGGGCCTCGCCAAGCCCGTCGTCGTCACCGGTTCGCAGGTGCCCCTCGGCGAGGTGAGGACCGACGCCCGCGAGAACCTCGTGGGCGCCCTGCTCGTGGCGGCCGCGGGCGACCTGCGCGAGGTCACGGTCTGCTTCGGCGGGCTCGTGATGCGCGGCAACCGCGTTACGAAGGTCTCTTCGACGGGCTTCGCGGCGTTCGAGTCCCCGAACCTGCCGCCGCTGGCGCGGCTGGGCGTGACGATCGAGCTCGGCCCGGCCGCGCCGCTGCCGCCGCAGCCGGGCCCCCTGCGCGTCGCCGACCTCGCCCCGGTGAGCGTGGCGGCGCTGCGCCTGTTCCCCGGCATCACCGCCGAGCTCGTGGCCAACGTCCTGCGGCCGCCCCTGGCCGGCCTCGTCCTCGAGACGTACGGTTCCGGCAACGCGCCCAGCCGCGACCCGGCCCTGCTGGAGGCGATCGCCGCCGCGGTCGAGCGCGGCGTGGTCGTCGTGAACACGACGCAGTGCCTGCGCGGCGGCGTGGACATGAGCGGCTACGCCACGGGCTCCGCCCTGAGCCGCGCCGGCGTCGTCTCGGGCGCCGACATGACCCCTGAGGCGGCCCTCGCCAAGCTGATCTGGCTCCTCGGACAGGGCCTGGAGCCGGACCGCGTGCGCGACCTGGTGGCCCGCGACCTGCGCGGGGAGCTGACGGCGTGAACGCCGGCGCGGAGCGCGGCGGCGAGCGCCGGCGCGTCGTCGGCTGGGTCCTGGCCGTGGCGTGGGCCGCGTTCATCTTCTGGCAGTCGAGCCAGCCGGACGCCGGCGGCCTGCTCGACCGGCTGCCGCCGGGGTCCGACAAGGTCCTGCACGCCGGCGCCTACCTCGTGCTCTCGGGGCTGCTGACCCTCGCGACCGGCAGGCCCGTCCTCGCGGCCGCGCTCGCGCTGCTCTACGGCGCCAGCGACGAGGTGCATCAGGCGTTCGTGCCGGGCCGCTACAGCGACGTCCTCGACCTCGCCGCCGACGCGGTGGGGTCCGCCGCCGGGGCCTGGCTCGTCGGGTACCCCCTGGGCCAGCGCCGGCGGGGCGCGCGTGTGCGCCTTCCCCCAGGCCGTCCCCCGCGGTGACGGTTACGATGGCCGCCGTGACCGCAGGCGGGCGCGAACCCGACCTCAAGCTCGTCATCGTCGGCGCCGGCCGCATGGGCGGGGCCGTGCTGCAGGGCGCCCTGCGCGCCGGCGTCATCGAGCCCGGCGAGGTCGCGATCTACCACCCCAACGAGAGGCGCGGCGCCGAGCTCTCCGAGCGCCACGGCGTCGCCTACGTGGGCGACGAGGGCCTGAAGCGCGCGGCGTACACGCTGCTGGCGGTGAAGCCGCAGTCGTTCCCGCGCGTGGCGCCACTCGTCGCGCGCCGCGACGCCTGCTTCATCTCGCTGATGGCCGGGGTGCCGGCGCGGCACATCGCCGACCGCGTCGGCAGCCGCCGCGTGATCAGGGCGATGCCGAACCTCGGCGCCAGCCTCGGCGTCAGCGCCACGGCGCTCACCGCGCTGCCCGAGGCGCACCCAGAGGACGTGGCGATGGCGCGCAGCCTCTTCGGCGCCGTCGGCACCGTCTACGACGTGCGGGAGGAGCAGTTCGACGCCTTCACCGGCATGGCCGGATCCGGACCGGCCTACGCCGCCGTGGTCGCCGAGGCCCTCGCCGACGGCGGCGTGCGCGTCGGCCTCGACCGCAGGCTGGCGCGCGACCTCGCCAGGCAGGTGCTGCTGGCGTCCGCGCGGCTGCTCGAGACCCGCCACCCGAGCGAGCTGAAGGACGAGGTCTCCTCCGCCGGCGGCACGGCGATCGCCGGCGTCAGGACGCTCGAGCGGCACCGGCTGCGCTTCGCCCTGATCGACGCCGTCGAGGAGGCGACGAAGCGCGCCTCCGAGCTCAGCCAGGAGGACCTGTGACCGCCACCTACGCCCTCCCCCGGGCCTCGTCCCCCGCCACGCTCGTCGCCGCCATCCGCGCGGGCGCCGCCGCTCTGCTGCTCGCGGCGGGCGTCGCCGCGGCGCAGGGCTACTACCCGGACCAGCCCGGGATGAGCTGGACGTACTCCTCCGGCGAGACGCAGACGCTCTCCGGTCCCCGCGACCTGGGCGGACGCCAGGTGATGGTCCTCACGCACTACTTCGAGGGCGTGCCGATCTCCGAGGACTACCTCGAGTACACCGACCAGGGCGTCTTCAGCCACGGCTCGGCGGCCGGCGGCCAGGTCTACCAGTACGACCCGCCCATCGTCGTCTACCCCCCTGCCCCGCTCGAGGCGGGCCTGACGTGGACCGGCACCACCGCGCTGCCCGGCTTCGACCTCACGCTCAGCTCGGAGGTGCTCGGCCTGCGCGGCGTGGCCACGCCGGCCGGGCGCTACAACGCCTTCCTGATCAGGCAGACGACCCTCACGAGCAACGGCGGCCGCACGGTCCTCGACGTCTACTTCGTGCCCACCGTGGGCATCGTCAGGTTCGTGGCCCAGGACGGCACCGTCATCGACCTCATCGAGAAGAGCTTCTGAGCTCCGCGACGCCGGCGCTCCCCGCGCCGCGCCCTGCCCCGCCGCCCGCCGCCGGGGCGCCACCCGCGCCGCGCGGGGCCCGCAGCCCGGCGAGGGGCGCTCAGGCACCCAGCACCTCGCGCCTCAGCACGTCGAGCCGGTCGGCGGCGATGGCGTCCCTGATGCGCGCCATCAGCCTGGCCATGAAGCGCAGGTTGTGGATCGTGGCGAGCTGCTGGCCGAGCTGCTCGTCGGCCTTGAAGAGGTGGCGCAGGTAGGCGCGCGTGTAGTGGGCGCACGTGTAGCAGTCGCAGCCCTCCTCGACCGGCCTGAGGTCCCGGGCGAAGCGCGCGTTGAGGATGTTGATGCGGTGGCGGGCGTTCACGCCTCGCTTCGCGCCCCTGTCCTCCTCGTCGGGCGCGAGCGTCAGGAGCGCGCCGGCGCGGGCGCTGCGCGTGGGCATCACGCAGTCGAACGTGTCCATCCCGCGCTCGACCGCGGCGAAGACCCCGGCCACGTCACCGATCCCCAGCAGGTGCCGCGGCTTCTCCAGCGGCAGCAGGGGCTCCGTCCACTCGAGCACCAGGTTCATCTCGTCGTGGCCCTGGCCCAGGTTCCCGCCCACGGCGATCCCGTCGAACGGCAGGGACGCGATGAACGCCGCGCTCCTCTCCCTCAGCGACCGGAACGCGCCGCCCTGCACGATCCCGAAGAGCGCCTGCCGGTAGCCGTGCAGCGGCTCTGACGAGGCGAACGCCTCGAGGCTGCGCTCCGCCCAGCGGTGGGTGCGCTCCATCGAGGCGGCCGTGTAGGCCTCGTCGTGCAGCGGGCTCGTGCACTCGTCGAACGCCAGCACGACGTCGGCGCCGAGCTGGCGCTGCAGCGCTATCGAGCGCTCGGGCGTGAAGAGGTGCGTCGAGCCGTCGATGTGGCTGCGGAACTCGACGCCGTCCTCGCGGACCTTCACCAGGCCCTTGCCGGCCGGCTTGGGCGCCCGCGCCGACTCGCCGGGGAAGATGCTCGCGACCTTCCCCACCCCGTGCTCCAGCGACGCCCCCAGCGAGAAGACCTGGAAGCCGCCCGAGTCGGTGAGGATGGGCCGCGGGAAGTTCATGAAGCGGTGAAGGCCGCCGTGCTCGGCCACCACGTCGGCGCCGGGCCGCAGGTAGAGGTGGTAGGTGTTCGCGAACACCAGCTGCGTGCCCGTGGCGATCACGGCCTCCGGCGTCACGGTCTTCACCGTCGCCTGCGTGCCCACGGCGACGAAGGCCGGCGTGAGCACCTGCCCGTGCGGGGTGGTGAGGACGCCCAGGCGTGCGCGGCCGCGCCGCAGCGTCACCTCGAAGCCGAAGGCGTCGGGCGGGGCGTCGCCGGGTGCGGGTACGGCGTGGCTGGCGGCTGGCACGGCCAGCCATGCTAACAGCCCGCGCGGCGGGCGCCCGACGCGCGCGGCGGACGGCCCCCACTGGCCCCGCGACCCCCGCGCCGTGTAAGTTCCTTGTAAGAGGATAGTGAGCTCGCTCACGACCCAGGCAGGACAGGGTGCATAGCATCACGTTGCGAGGCCAGCGAGCCTCGCCCTTGGAGGCTGTGAAGCCTGTCCTGCACTTGGGCGCTTGGGACAGGTGGAGCCAGTAGCGCAACCGGCCAATGGTGACCTTCTCACGTTCTGCTACCACCTCAAGAGCGTGCCCGAGGCCACGTAGAGGACCCGGTCGAGCGCCCGGAAGGGCGATCGCCGGATGAGCCTCGGCACACCACACCTCCCCCCACCACGCGTCCGGCGGTCGCCTCTGCTCCGCCTGCTGCTGACAGGAGCGGTCTTCGTGGCGCTGGGCACGGCGTGCGCCAACCCCGAGAGCCTGCCCAGGCAGGGCTACGAGGAGGTCGACGACGTGATCGTCGACGACTCCGGCCTACCGTTGGCCCAGCGCGTGCTGGTCGGCGCCTTCACGTACGGCGGCGTGTGGCAGGGCATGGGCCCGGTGCTGGACCTGGAGCAGAGGCTCGGCCGTCGCCTCGACATCGTCCACTGGTTCACGAACTGGAACAACGAGGCCCACCCCGAGATGGTCCTGGCCGTCGCGGCCGCGGGCCGGCACCCGCTGATCAGCTGGCAACCCCACGGCGTGAACGTCAGGGACATCGCCGCGGGCCGTTACGACGACTACGTGCGCCGCTGGGCGCGCGACCTCGCGGGGACCGGCGTGACCGTGTACGTCAGGCCCTTCCCCGAGATGAACGGCGACTGGGTGAGCTGGAACGGCGACCCCGAGGGTCTCGTCGCCGCGTGGCGCCGGATGGCGGCCCTGTTCGAGGAGGAGGGCGCGCACAACGTCCGCTGGGTGTGGAGCCCTAACGTCACCGACGAGCCGCGCGTGGCCGAGAACCGCATGGAGCTCTACTACCCCGGCGACGACGTCGTCGACGTCCTCGCGCTCGACGGCTACAACTGGGGCACCACGCGGCCCTGGACCGAGTGGCGGGCGTTCGAGGAGGTGTTCGCCTCCGGCTACGCGCGCGTGACCGCGCTGGGCCCGCAGCCGGTCTGGTTCGCCGAGCTCGCCAGCTCGACCGACGGCGGGGACAAGGCCGCGTGGGTGCGCGAGATGCTCGACTCCACCGCCTTCCCGCGCCTCGAGGCGATCGTCTGGTTCGACGAGCGCAAGGAGGCCGACTGGCGTATGGTCGCCGACCCGCGGGTGGCCGACGCCTTCCGCGCCGGCCTGATGCGCGCCGACGTGGCCGCGCGCTGAGCCCCGCCGCGGCCGAGCCGCTCGCCGCTAGCGCACGCCAAGCGACACCTCACGCCCCACCACACCGCCCTCGCCCTCCCGGCCGGCGGCCCCGCTGTGGCCGCCGGCCGGGCGTACGTCGTGGGCGCAGCGCGCCGCGGGGCTATGCTGGCGCCGCCTTGAGACACCTGCGCCCCCTCCTCCTCGTGCTCGCGCTCCTCGCCACCCAGGCCGCCGCGCAGACCGCTTACCGGCTCGAGCCCCTCTACGAGGGCCTCGAGAAGCCCGTGTCGGCGCTGGCGCTGACCACCGGCGAGGTCCTCCTCTCGTCGCTCGACGGCCGCGTCTACCTCCTGCGAGGCGGCCACGTACGCGAGGAGACGGTCCTCGACGTCACCCCGCGCGTGACCGCGCTGCAGGGTGAGCAGGGCTTCTACGGGGTCGCGCTCGAGCCCGCCGAGGCCGCCGTGGGCCGGCCGAGGTGGCTGGTCGCCGCCTTCGCCGAGCGCGACACGGGTGCCCTCATCGTCTCGGCCTTCCCCTACGACGACGCGGCCCACCGCGCCGACCTGGAGGCGGAGCGCGTGGTCCTGCGCGTCGAGATGCCCGAGCCGTTCCACTACGCCGGCCAGGTCCGCTTCGGTCCCGACGGCATGCTCTGGGTCAGCGTGGGGAACGGGGAGCGGTCGCCGGCTTACCTGCGCGCGCGGCCGTACTCCTCCCAGGACCTCTCGCAGCTCCGGGGCAAGCTGCTGCGCGTAGACCTCTCGGGCGCCGCCCCAGGCGAGCCGTACGCCGTGCCGGCGGACAACCCCTTCGTGGACACGCCCGGAGCGCGGCCCGAGGTCTACGCCTACGGCTTCCGCAACCCCTGGAAGTTCACCTTCCGCCCCGACACGGGCGAGGCGATCGTCGTCGACGTCGGCGAGGACCGCTGGGAGGAGGTGAGCCTGGTGGTGAAGGGGGGCGACCACGGCTGGCCGGCGCGCGAGGGCTACGAGTGCCTCTCGTTCCCCGACGCCCCGGGCCTCGTCGAGCCGCGCTGCGAGGAGCTCGACCAGGTCCCGCCCCTGCACGCCTACGGTCACCTGACCCTCGACCCGGCCGGCGGCCTGTCGGTGGTGGGCGGGGTGGTGGTGCGCGACCCCGAGCTGCCCGAGCTCGCCGGCCGCTACCTCTTCGCCGACTTCGTCGTCGGCCGCATCTGGGCCCTCGACCTGGCCGCGGGCGGCGTGGAGGAGGTCCTCGACACCGACCTGCCGATCACCGAGCTGACGGAGGGCCCGAACGGCGAGGTGCTGGTGGTGGCGATCAACGGGACGCTGGCGCGGCTGGTGCCAGCGCGATGACGTCGCCCTCGGCGCCCGCCAGCTCCGCGCCGTAGAGCCTCTCGAGCACGGCGGCGTAGAACGCGCCGTCCTCGATGCCCAGCTCGGCCGCGAGCGCGGCGGTGCGGGCGTAGGCGCCGGGCAGGTCGAGCTCGCCTGCGGCCACGGCGCTCGAGACGTCGAGCAGCGCCCGCTCGCCCTCGGTGACCGACGCCGGGTCGGCGCGGTAGGCCACGACGACGGCCGCGAGCCTACCCACGAGCTCGCCGAGCCTCGTCATCGCCGCCACGGGCTCCAGGTGCGTCGGCGCCACGGCGCCGTCGCGCACGCCGTCGAGCGGGTTGATGTAGCGGGCGTAGGCGACCTCGCGGTCCTCGCCGCTCGGCTGCGACGCGGCCCAGGCGAGCTTGGCGGCGCCCGCGCAGACCGAGAACTCGGGGTCGTAAGCGCTGGCGCGCCGGGCGAACAGCGCGGGGTTCGCGAACCGCGAGCCAGGCTCCGAGGAGATCGCCGCGAGCAGCGTCAGCGCGTCGGAGGTCACCTGCGACAGCCCCAGGTCGTTCGTGGGGCCGTGGGCCAGCGGGTCCAGGTACGACTCGTTGATCAGCACCTGGAGGAGGAAGTCGGCGTCGAGGCCGTAGGCCGTCGCCGCCTCCTCGACGTGGGCGAGCAGCGGCGCGAGGCGCGCCAGCATGAAGAGGCCCCAGGGCGTGAGCGGCTCGTAGGCCTGCTCGGTGACCAGGTACCGCAGGGTCGGCTCCTCACCGGCCGCGACCCGGCTCGCGAACACCGCGACGCTGTCGGGCGGGCAGAACGGCGAGAGCCACGCCCGCGCCGGCTGGGCCTCGGGCACCTCGACGGCGACGGCGATGGGGGGCACGGCGAGGGCTACCGCGGGCGGGGTCTCCACCGGCGGCAGCGGCAGGATCGCGAAGTCCTCCTGCTCCAGCCGCTGCACGGCGTAGACGTAGCGCCAGGCCTCGCTGGGCATGTAGTAGGCGCGCGCCACGTGGGCCGTGCCCGTGAAGGCGGCGAGGCCCACCAGCAGGCCCGCGGTGGCGACGCCGGCGGTCCTCACGTGGGCGGTGACGCCCAGGCTGGCCCGCGGCCTGACCCAGGTCGTGACGACCTCGGCCCTCGCCCGGCCCGACCGCGCCGCGCGCCTCTGGGCGAAGAAGGCCGGCACGACGCGCGTCGCGGCCGTCACGTAGGCGAGGGCGTTGAGCGCGCGTAGGAGCAGCAGCGGCACGACGCCCCGCAGCGCCACCCACAGCGCCCTGCCCCAGCCGTCGCCCAGACGCCGCGCGCCCGCGACGACGATCAGCGCGCTGGCTCCGACGTCGACCCCGAGCCAGGCCGCGAGCGCCGCGGCCGGGGCGGAGTAGTGGGGCAGCGCGTAGCGCAGGCCCAGCAGCACCGGCAGCAGGAGGGACAGGACGAGCCCGAGGACGTTCTCGAGCTGGGCCGCCGCGACCGTGAACGCCACGTGCGGCGCCAACCGCCGGCGCTCCTCGCGGACGGCGAGCCGTTTCAGCGCGTTCTGGATCCCGCCGCCGTTCCAGCGCTCGACCTGGCGCATGAACCCGCCCAGGTGCGGTGGGTCCTCGGTGCGCATCAGCGCCTCGGGCACGAAGCGCGCGTCGCTGCCGCGCCGCAGCAGGACCGGCGTGGCGGCGCCGACGATCGCCGACAGCGGCCGCGGCCGGCCGTTCACGACGACCCGGAAGCCGAGCGCGTCGAGCTCGGCGGCCGTCGTCTCCTCCTCCGTCACGGGCGCGTTCTGCGCGGCCAGCGTGAGGTCGTGGTCCTCGGTGATCGTGTCGTCCGGGACGGGCAGCACGTCGCGGCGCGCGACGAAGCCGCAGCCGACGACCGTGAACAGGCGCGAGCGGCCGAGGACGACGCCGTCGCCGAGCCGGCGGCACTGCCCGCCGCGGACGACGGCCGAGAACGCGTACTCGGCGTCGCGGCCGGCGGAGATGAGGCGCGACTGCAGCGAGGCGCCCGGCAGCGACCTGACCGCGCCCGACACCAGGGACGCGTCCTCGATGACGTAGCCGTGGCCGCCGTCCTCGAGGCGGCGGTAGGTGAGCCGGTACGTGGCCCGGCGGGCCGCCGCGGCGAAGCCGGGGTCCAGCTCGGTGTCGCCGTCGACGATCAGTACGCGCTCGGCGGTCACGAGCCCGCGCTCGAGGAGCAGGTTCACGCTGCGCGCCTTCGACACCGGGGCGTCGTACTGCAGGACGGTCACCTCGGTGACGGAGCCGGGGCGGCGCCAGAAGGTGCGCGTGTGCTCCACGTGGACCTCGCGGCCCTGCACCTCGAAGCCGAGCTCGGCCAGCGTCGCGGCCACGACCTCGGGCGTCGCGTCGGTACCGCCGTTGATGCTCACGAGGACCTGCTCGAACGGCTCGGTCTGGCGCAGCAGAGAGCGCAGCGCCCGGGCCGCGCCCGCCTCCTCGTCGAACATGGGGGCGACCACCGCGACCCGGTCGGGGCCGAGCACGGTGTGACCGCGCTCCCTCACCAGGTTCAGCGCCGCGTTGAGCAGCACCGTCGGCATGGCGATGAGTCCGGGGAAGGGGATCACAGGGGAGGCGTTCCTTCCCTAGGGATGTCGCTCGCTCCGTGCCTGAACGCCCTACGTTCACACACGCCGCAGAGATTATCCCGGCTCACGCGGGGAGCAGGTACGGATGTCTCATCAGGCTCTCGGCAGCCTCTCATGAGGCTCGTGTGGCGAGCCCTAGTTAGCCTTCACGCAGAGGCACCGCGCCTCTCATGAGCTTCTGCTAGCATCCCCAAGGTTGGGAGGCTCACGTGGCCTTACACGTAAGCGCCAAGCTGGCGGCCCTGGGGATCGTGATCACCGCCCTGATCACCGCCTTCAGCGCCCCGCGCGGGACCGCCCCCCTGGCCGAAGCGCCTACAGCGGTACAGCTCGACATCCAGCCGGCCGTCGTCATGAGGGACGAGCCCGTCGAGGTCGACCTCGACTTCTCCGTCAGGCTCGGCCCCGAGCCCACGCCGCGCTTCGTGCTGCGCGCCACAGGGTACAACTCGCTCGCCAGCCAGACCGACTCGTCCCCGTTCGTGACCGCGACCGGCGCGAGGACCAGGTTCGGCGTCGTGGCCGTGAGCCGCGACCTCCTGGGCAGCAGCCTGCCGTACGGCTCGCTGGTGCGGCTGAAGGACCTAGGCTCCTACTACACCGGCCGCGGCGCGGGCGCGTTCCAGGCCCTGCTCGACTCGCAGGGCCTGTTCATCGTCGAGGACACGATGCACGCGCGCAAGACGCAGCAGATCGACGTCTGGTTCCCGGAGTACTCCACGGCCATAAGCTGGGGGGTGCGCAAGGTCGAGGTCGAGGTGGTGCGCTACGGGCGCAACGGTCCCGAGCTCGACGGGGTCCTGGCCGACGAGGGCTTCGAGGCCGTGCCGCGGCTCGTGGCCCTGCGCTGAGGCCGTAGCGCGCCCGGCCCCTGCCCGCCGAGCCTGGCGCGGGGCCGCCTCGTCCGGATAGCCTGCCGGCAGTGAGCCGGCCCCTCGTCCCCTACCTCGCGCTGAAGCACGTCAGGCGGCGCCTGCTGCAGTCGTCGCTGACGGTGGCCGGCGTGGCGACCGGCGTGGCCGTGCTGATCGTCGCGCTGTCGCTGACGAACGGCTTCATCGACGAGCTCGTCACGAGCACCCTGCGCGCCACCCCGATGGTGACGCTGCAGAGCTACCTCGCCGGCGACACGCTGCCGGACGACCCCGAGGTCCTCGAGGCGATCGCCGAGAGCCCCGGCGTGACGGCGGCTGCACCCTTCCTCAGCACGCAGGCCCTGATCGCGCGCCGGGCCAGCGCCTCCCTCGGCATCTCGGCGCGGCAGGGCTACACGCAGGTCGTCGGCATCGACCCGGCCCTCGAGACGGCGGTGCTCGACCTGCCCGTGCTGGCGGCGCAGGCCGACGCCATCGCCGCGGCGGGCGGGATCGTCCTCGGCTCGTCGCTCGCCCAGCAGCTCGGCGTGGGCGTGGGGGACCAGGTGATGCTCCGCGACATCACCGGCGCCACCGCGACGTTCACCGTCGCCGGCACCTTCAGGGTCGGGAACGAGCTCATCGACGCCGTCACCTCCTACCTCTCGATAGAGGCCCTGCAGGAGTACATGGGCGTGCCGGGGCGCATCAGCGGCTACCACGTCAGGGTCGCGCAGCCCACGCGCGCCCAGGAGGTCGGCCTCGACCTCGCGGAGCGGTTCTCGCTGAGGCCCGTCACCTGGGAGAGCCTCTTCGCCAGCCTCATCAGCCAGCTCAGGCTGCAGAAGGCCGTGATCGGCGTCGTCGTGTTCCTGATCGTGGTCGTGGCGGCCTTCGGCATCGCCAACGTGCTGGTGCTGACGGTCGCCGAGAAGACCGAGGAGATCGGCATCCTACGCGCGCTCGGCGCCTCCGAGCGGCAGGTCGTGTCGGTGTTCGTGCTCGAGGGGTTCTTCCTCGGCGCGCTCGGGACGCTCCTGGGGGCGCTGCTCGGCCTCGGCGTCGCCACCTACTTCCGCGTGCAGCCGTTCCCGCTGCCGGGCGACCTCTACTTCATCACCCAGCTCCCCGTCGAGGTCCAGCCGCTCGACGTGGCCTGGGTCTGCCTCGTCTCGCTCGCCACCAGCGCGCTGGCCGGCGTGTTCCCGGCGCGCCGCGCCGCGCGCCTCGACCCCGTGAGGGTCCTGCGGTGAGGCCGAAGAGGGCCGGTGCCCGGGGCAGGGGTCGGCGATGAGCCCGCGCCGTCACGGCCGCAGGCCGCGGCGGGCCGACGGCGGCGACACCGGCGCCTCGGCACCGCGTCCGCCCACCAGGGAGCGCGCCTGGGAGTACCTGCTGAACCTCCTCACCCGCCAGGACTACACCGTCGCCGAGCTGCGCTCGAAGCTCGCGCGCCGCGGGGTCGGGGGCGACACGGCGGAGGAGCTGCTCGCCCGCCTCGTCGAGCTGGGCCTCGTCGACGACGAGGCGTACGCCGAGCGCTACGTCTCGAGCCGAAGCCAGTCCCACGGGCGGATCGCGCTGCGGCGGGAGCTGGTGCGGCGCGGCGTGGACGAGGAGGTCGTGGAGCCGCACCTGGACACGCTCGACCCGGAGCAGCAGGCGTCCGCCGCGACGGCGCTGCTGCGCAAGAACGCCTGGCGCTACAGGCCCGAGGAGCCGGACGCCGAGGCGGTCGCGGAGGACGACCACGCGCGCTTCGCACGGCTCAAGCGCGCCGAGGCGCGGGCGCGGGCGTTCCTGGCGCGCCGCGGCTTCGACCCCGACGCGGTGCAGGCGGCGATCGAGGCCGTCGGCTGGTTCGAGACGTGACGCCGTCCCGCCGGGCGGACAGAGGGCGGCCGCGCGGCGGCCCTGCGGACGCAGGCGGTGTCGGGGCGCCGGGAGCGCGCCCGTGACGGGTGCTCCACGACAGGTTGCCTGCCGGCGGGGGAGCCTAGTAAACTACGTATTCGCGTCGGGGCGTAGCGCAGCCTGGTAGCGCACATCGTTCGGGACGATGGGGTCGGAGGTTCGAATCCTCTCGCCCCGACCACAAGCGGCGGAGCCGGTAGGCTCCGCCGTTCGCTTTCGTCGCGGCCGAGGCGCGGCGCGCCGGCGAGGCGGGCGCCGCCGGCCGCATCGAGGGCCCGTGCCGGGCGAGGGGCCCCGCTCCGGCAGCGCGGGCGCCCTCCCGCCTCACCCCTCGATGATCGCCACCGTGCAGCGCGAGACGCACACCAGGCGGCCCTGCTCGTCCCTGACCTCCACCTGCCAGACGTGCGTGCGCCGGCCGCGGTGGAGCGGCGTGGCCACGGCGTGGACCGTGCCGCTGGCCACCTGCCTGACGTGGTTCGCGTTGATCTCGAGGCCCACCGCGCGCTGGCCCTCCGCCAGCCCCTGGCTCGCCCCCACGCTGGCCACGGTCTCGGCCAGGGCGACGGAGGCGCCGCCGTGGAGGATCCCGTGGGGCTGGTGGTGGGCCGGGGTGACCGGCATCGTGGCCTCGACCCTGTCCGGGTCGGCGCGCGTGACGACGATGCCCAGCGTCTCGAGCAGCGTGCCGGGCACGGTGCCCAGGTAGCGCCGTTCACCGCTCGGCGCCGCGCGCTTGTCCGTTCCCGTAGGCATGGTCAAGGATAGCGGACGTGTCCGGCGCCGACGAACCGCCGCGGCCCCAGGCCGACCAATGCCCGCCCGCCGGGAGCGCGCGCGAGCCGGGCGCGGTCGGCGCGCCCGCACCCGCGGGGGGCGCGGCGCTGCGCCCCGGCCGGCGCGCCGCGACGCTGGTGCTCGCCGCCGCCGTCGTCGCCGGCGTCGGGCCGGCGGCGCTCTTCTGGCTCGCCGGCTTCGGCATGGACCCGCCCGAGCGGCTGCCCGTCGCCACCGTGCCCCTGCTGGGGGCCGTCCTGTGCGGGCCGCTGACGGACCTCACGGCGGGCCTGCGGCGACGCGTTGCCCTCGCCTGGCTGGCGGCCTCGCTCGTCGTGGCCCTGGTCTCGGGGACCGCGACGCTGGCGCTGCCGGGCGCGCAGCCCTACTACCTGCTCTGCCCCCTCGCCGCCTTCCTGCTCGCGGCCGCCCTCAGGGAGGTGCGGCCGCACGGCCTGGCGCCCGCGGTGGTCGTCTACACCGCCTGCACCCTGCTCGCGAACTTCACGCTCGACAGCTTCCTGCCCGTGGGCGGCTTCCTCCTCGTGAACGTGGGCACGCTGTTCTTCGGCATCACGTTCACGCAGCGCGACCGCGTCCACCGCTTCGGGCGCCCGACCGTCTATCGGATGATCTTCGCGGCCGCGGCCGCGAACGTCGCGCTCGCCGCGTCCCTCGGGACGCCGCTGCGCTTCGTCGCGGTGAGCTTCCTCAGCATCGTGCTGGCCGAGACCGCCGACACCGAGGTGTTCCACCGCCTGCGCGGACGCCGCTGGGTGACGCGGGTGGCCAGCTCCAACGCCATCAGCGCCCCCATCGACACCGTCGTGTTCACGCTGCTGGCGTTCTGGGGCGAGGACTACGCGACGCCCAGGTGGCTCACCCAGGTGATCGTCACCGACGTCCTGGTGAAGTACGCCAGCGGCCTGCTGGCGGCGCTGGGCGTGCTCGCCCTGGTACGTTCGGCTCTGCCGGCGCCCCGTGCCCCCCTGGGGCCGGCCGCGGCCGCGGCCGGCACGCCCGGCGCCGGCGAAGGAGGTGCGGGTCGGAGATGAGCGCAGCCAGCCTCGAGTTCCTGAGGTCCCTGGAGGGCCGCGAGCTGGGGCCCAGCCAGCCGGTCGTCGTCTCGCAGGAGCGCATCGACGCCTTCGCCGAGTGCACGCTCGACAGGCAGTGGATCCACGTCGACCGCGAGCGCGCAGCGCAGGGGCCCTTCGGCGGGACGATCGCCCACGGCTACCTGACGCTGTCGCTGCTCGTGCACCTGATGACCGACCTGGGCCTCTTCCCCGACGGCGTGACCGTCATCAACTACGGCCTCGACAGGCTGCGCTTCCCCTCGCCGCTCCCCTCGGGGTCCTCCGTCAGGCTCAAGGCGCGGGTCGCCGAGCTGACGCCGAAGGGCGAGGGGCGCGTGCTGGCGAAGATCGCCTGCGAGGTCCGCGCCGACGGCGCCGAGGCGCCGGCGCTGGTGGCGGACGTCCTCTACCTCTACGTGGCGGGCTGAGACGGCGCCCTCGCCCGGCGCAGGGCACGCCCAGGCCGGCGCTCAGGCGCGGTACGGCTCGGCGGGAAGGCCGCCGAGGCCGACGCGCGCCTCCACCTGCTTGGCCAGACCCAGCGCCAGCTCCTCCTCGCCCGGCCGGGCGGCGATCATCAGCCCCACGGACAGGCCGCCCGCGGTGCGCCCGCACGGGACGCTGGCCGCCGGGCAGCCGAGCACGTTGAAGGGCGCCGTGTTGCGCAGCATCAGGGCGTTGAGCCGGAAGTAGGCCTCGTCCTCGGCCAGGTCCTCGATCCTGGGCGGCAGCACCGGTATGGTCGGCGCGACGATCGCGTCGACGCCAGCGAGGGAAGGCCAGAACGAGCGACGCAGCGCCTCGCGCGCCAGGCTGAGCCGCACGTAGTCCGTGGCGGGGCGCCCCGCGTGCTCCATCACCCGGCGCACCACCCGCGGGTCCATCTCGTCGCCGCGCTCGGTCAGCTCCCTCTCGTAGAGCGCCAGCGCCTCGTGGCTCGCGAAGCTCCCGTAGCGGCGGTAGAGCTCGGGCGCCTCGGCGAGCGCCGGCAACGGCCCCTCGCGCACCTCGTGGCCCAGGCCCTCCAGGAGCGCGAGCGCCGCGCGGAACGCCGCCTCGACCTCGGCGTCGAGACCCTCCTGCAGCAGCGTGGTCGGGGCCAGCAGCGTGAGGCGCTCGCGCGGGGGCTCGAGCGGCGTGTGAGGCAGCGCGGCCATGGCAGTGAAGAGCGTCCACGCGTCGTCGCACGAGCGCGCCAGCGGGCCGATCGTGTCGAGCGTCGTGGACAGCGGCGCCGAGCCCGCGGTGGGGATCAGGCCGTCCGTGGTCTTCAGCCCCACGACGCCGTTCACGGCCGCGGGGATGCGCACGCTGCCGCCGGTGTCCGAGCCCACGCCCACGGTCGCCAGGTAGGAGGCGACCGCCACGCCCGTGCCCGACGACGACCCGCCGGGCACGCGCGTCTCGTCGAGGGCGCAGGGTGGCGTGCCGAAGTGCGGGTTGAGCCCCACGCCGGAGTAGGCCAGCTCCGTCATGTTCGTGCGTCCTACGAACACGGCACCGGCGGCGTCGAGCCGCGCCAGCACGGGCGCGTCCTCGGCGGCGGGCGGCCGCGAGAGCAGGACGCGCGAGCCGGCCGCCGTGACCTCGCCGGCCATGTCCAGGTTGTCCTTCACGGCCACGGGCACGCCCTGCAGCGGGCCGAGGTCGACGCCGGCCGCGAACAGCCGCGCGGCGTGCTCGGCCTGCCTGAGCGCCCGCTCGGCGGTCACCCGCCGGTACGCGAGGCGCCCGTGGGGGTGCCTCTCGACGCGGTCCAGGACGGCCTGCGTCACCTGCACCGGGTCCAGGCTCCCCGACCTGTAGGCGGCGCCAAGCTCCGCCACGCTCGCGCGGACGGGGTCTTGGGGCATGTCGGCACGATAACCCGCGGGACCGCCGTGGCAGGCGCTAGACTTCGAGGCATGCAGAGGACCCGCGCCGAGCTCGAGGCGATGAGCCACGAGGAGCTGGTCAACCGCGTCCTGGAGCTCCAGGACATGCTGCGGGAGGGGCTGGCGGTGCGCGACTCCCTCCACGCCGTGCTGAACACGGTCCTGAACGCGAAGGCCGAGGAGGTGGCGCGCTACGCCGACGCCCCCGACGCCACGCTCGACCCCGAGGAGCTGGAGCTGAAGAGGGCCTGGGCGGCGGCCCGTCACGCCGTCTCGAACCCGCTGGGGGCGGCGCGCAAGCGCGCCCAGGCGGGCACTGCGCACTGACCGCGAGCCGTCGGGGCACGCGACCTGACCGCGGGAGAGCCGGCAGGCCCGGGGCCCGCGGGCATGTCCGCGGGCCCCGGCCGCCGCGCGGCTTCCGTCAGCCGCCCCAGGCGACCTCGACGGCCTCCTCGCCCAGCTCCCGCGCCAGGGACTCGAGCAGCGCCCGCGTGCCGGACTCCCGCATCCGCACGCCGTCCGCGCCCTCGAAGAACGTCACGTCCTCCCGGTGCGTGAGCAGCGTGCCCTCGCCGTCGGGCTCGAACGTCACCGTGACCAGCGAGACCGAGAACGGCACGCCGTCGTTCGCCATCGAGTAGGCGGTCGTGATGCGCCGCTTCTCCCTGATGTCGAAGTAACGGGTCTCGTTCGAGACCACGCCGAGCGGCACCGGCGCGTCCAGCACCCTGAAGCTCCCGTGCTCGCGGCCGCCGACGCGGAAGTCGAGGCCGTAGTCGAGCACCTCGAACCCCTCGCCCTCGGCGAACCAGCGCCGCTTCAGCTCCGGGTCGGCGAAGGCGCGCCACACGGCGTCCACGCCGGAGCGGTAGCGCCGCTGGATCGTGAAGCTGTCGTGGACGATGTCGGACTGAACCTGGGTCGTCATGCCTCTCCTCCTCTGGGCCTCCCGCGCCGGACCGCCACGCCCTCGCGTGGGGCGGACCGGCGGCGGAGACCGCCTCAGCCGTCCTGCTCGTCGACCTCGCCCAGGACCTCCGCGAGGCGGTCGAGCCTGCGCTCCTGCAGGCGGCGCCTCGCCTCGATCCACTCCCTGGCGACCCCGAGGCCCTCCTCGTCGAGCCGGCAGACGCGGACGCGGCCCTCCTTGCTGGTCCTCACGAGCCGCGCGTCCTCGAGCACCTTGAGGTGCTGCAGCACCGCCGCCACGGTCACCCCGAGGGGCTCGGCCAGCGCCGAGGCCGAGACGGGCCCTTGGCTCAGGCGCTCGACGATGGCCCTCCTCGTGGCGTCCCCGAGGGCGTCGAAGACGGCTGCGGAGGACGGACGCTGAAGCATGGACTTAACTATCAGGCCTCGCTGGCCAAAAGTCAAGCGTGCGCTTAACCGTTAGGGACCCACCCATGCGCGCCCTGGCGCGCGCCTTCCCACGTGCCCCCGGCCGGCGGGGGCTCGGGCGCCCTCCGCGTGAGCTCGGCTGCCGGCGCCCGACCCGGTTGCGACCCCGCTCAGTCGCCCACTGCGGTGGTCCCCGCCGCCTGGCGCTGGGCCGACGCGGCTCGGGCCATGCCGGGCAGGCGCCGCACCGGCCGCGCGCCGAGCGCGAGCAGCGCCTCGTGCACCTCGCGGAAGTGCTCGTAGTAGAAGACGAGCATCGTGCCTGAGGCGACCTCGGGGGCGAGCGCGGCCAGGAGCGCCAGGGCGTCCGTCGCCCGCTCGCAGCGCAGTCGCGGCGCGACCCTGGCGACCTCGTCGACGATCAGCCGCGAGACGGTACCTGGGGCGCGGCCCCTCAGGTCCCTGTCCTCCCGGACGTAGACGCGGTCGAACGAGCTCGCCGCCGCCCGCGCGGCCTCGCGCACGACGTCGTCGCGCCGGTCGCCCGGCACGCCGACGACCCCGACGACCGGCCCCGGCCAGGACGCGCCCAGCTCGGCCGAGGCGCGGAACGCCGCCGGGTTGTGGCCGTAGTCGACGACGACGCAGCCCGCCCCGAGCGCGTAGAGGTTGGCCCGGCCCGGGTTGTGCCGGCCGGCGTCGAACGTCGTGAGCGCCCGGCCGATCACCGCGACGTCGCAGCCCATCGCCACCGCCGCGGCGACGGCCGCCAGGCAGTTCTCGACCTGGAAGCGGGCGCCGGCCGCCAGCACCGGCACGTCGGCGACGCGCGCCACGCGCTGCCTCCGACCGTCCCTCTCCGCGACGATGGCGCCGTCGCGGACGGTGTAGCCCAGGCCGCCGCCCGCGACGTGCCGCGCGTAGCGCTCCGACGCCCCGGACGCCGAGAAGAGGACGAGCCGCAGGCGCGAGACTTCGACTCGCTCCAGGTCTGCGATGCCGGCCGACTCGGGGTCGTCCGCGTTCAGCACCAGCGTGCCGCCGTCCCGGACGCGCTCGGCGACGAGCGACTTGATCCACACCAGGTCCTCGACGCCGTCGATACCGTCCTGCCCGACGTGGTCGAGCGTGACGTTGGTCACGACCCCCACGTCGGACCAGTCGTAGCCGAGGCCGCGCCTGAGGATGCCGCCGCGCGCGGTCTCGAGGACGGCCGCGGTCACGAGCGGGTCCGCCAGCACCGCACGCGCTGACGCCGGCCCCGTGTCGTCTCCCCTGCGGACGAGCTCGCCGCCAGAGTAGACGCCGTCGGTGGTGGCCATGCCCACGTGCTCGCCGGCCTCGGCCAGCACGTGGCCGACGAGGCGCGTCACGGTGGTCTTGCCGTTCGTGCCGGTGACGGCGCAGATCGGCACGCGCGCCGGCGACCCCGGGGGGTAGAGGAGGTCCACGACCGCCTCGCCGACGTCCCGGGGGACGCCCGCCGTGGGGCTCACGTGCATGCGCAGGCCCGGCGAGGCGTTCACCTCGACGACGCCGCCGTCGAGGGGCGCGGCGATGTCGCTCGTCACGATGTCCACGCCGCAGACGTCGAGGCCGACGACGCGGGCGGCGCGCTCGCACGCGCTCCTCACCTCAGGGTGCACGTCGTCCGTGACGTCCACCGCGGTGCCGCCTACGGAGAGGTTCGCGGCGCGCCGCAGCACGACGACCTCCCCGGCGGGCGGCACGTGGTCGAGGCCCATGCCCCTCTCGCCCAGCAGGTCGACGAGCTCGTCGTCGACGGCGACGCGCGTCAGCGGCCGCTCGTGCCCCTCGCCGCGCGCGGGGTCGCGGTTCACCGCGTCGATCAGCTCCCTCACGGTCGAGACGCCGTCGCCCACCACCTGCGGCGGTCGCCGCTCGCTGGCGGCCACGACCCGGCCGCCCACCACCAGCACCCGGTAGTCGCGGCCGTGGAGCTGCCTCTCGACGATGACCCTGTCCGAGTACCGCCGGGCGAGCCGGTACGCCCCCAGGAGGCGCACCGGCTGTTCCACGCCCACGGTTATGCCCTTACCCTGGTTGCCGTCGAGGGGCTTGACGACCACGGGGCCGCCCAGCTCGCGCAGCGCCCTGAGGGCGCCGTCGATGTCGTCGACGACCTCGCCCTCCGGCACCGGCACCCCCGCCTGGCGCAGCAGCGCCTTGGTCAGCGCCTTGTCGGAGGCGACCTCCACCGCCACGTGGCTGGTGGCGTCCGTCACGGCCGCCCTGATCAGCCTGCGGTGGCGGCCGTGGCCGAGCTGCACGAGGCTGGTGTCGTCGAGGCGCCGCCACGGGATGCCCCGCCGCGCGGCGGCGTCGACGATCGCCCGCGTGCTCGGGCCCAGGTCCGTGCGGCGGGCGACCTCGTCGGCCTCGGCGAGCAGCGCCCGCAGGTCGAACGGCTCGGCGCGCAGGAGGGCCTCGACGAGCTCGACCGCGCCGCGCAGGAGGCGCCTCATGCCCTGCTCCGAGCGGAAGCGCACGATCACGTGGTACAGGCCCGGCGCGTCCGCGCGCCGCGTCTTGCCGAAGGTCACGCGCGAGCCGAGCAGGCTCGCCATCTCTATGGCCACGTGCTCGACGACGTGACCGAGGTACGTGCCGGACCGCAGCCTCTCGAGGAACCCGCCCTCGCGCTCCAGGCCGCAGTGGTGCCGCGCGAGCCCCGGGAGCATGGCCAGGAGCAGGTCGTGGAAGCCCGGGAACTCGCGGCTCTCCCTGCCGTCGAGCTCGTCCAGGTAGAGCTCCATCACCAGGACCGGCCGGTGGTGGTACACGTTCGGCCCGTCCAGCGTCCTAATGCCGCCGATGCGCATCTCAGTCGCCCTCCACGCGTTGACGGCGCTCCACGACAGGACGCCGCACCTCTCGCCGCTGCGACGTTTGTATTCGCGCTGGCGATGAGTAGCGTGCGTCTCGCCTAGGCTTCCGTGAGACGCGGCCGGGCCCGCACCAGCGCGCTCCGGGAGCCCGGGACGCCGAGCGGCCGCGGCGCAGCCGGTCGGGGTGCGGGCCGGCCGCGGCCCTCGCGCCGAGCGGCGGCCCGGGAGGGAGAGCATGGCGGGACGGAAGAGGTCGAGGCGCGGCCGCCTGCTGCTCGTGGGCGGCGCCGAGCGGCGCGACCCGACGCACGAGGTCCTCTCGCACTTCGTCGCCGCCGCGGGGGGCGACGAGGCCAAGGTCCTCGTCGTCGCCGCCGCCACGCGCGAGCCGCAGGACGTGCTGCCCGACTACCGCCGCGCGCTCCTCTCCCTCGGCGCCAAGGAGGTGTGGACGAGCCCCTTCCAGGACCGCCACGAGGGCGAGGACCCCGAGCTGCTGGACCGGCTCGAGCAGGCCACGGCCGTGTACTTCACCGGCGGCGACCAGCTCCGGCTGACGATGCACGTGGCCGGCACGTCGTTCGGCGAGCTGCTGAAGGAGCGCCACAACGGCGGCTCGTTCCTCATCGGCGGCACCAGCGCCGGGGCGGTGGCGATGGGCAGCGTGATGATCCTCAGCGGACCCGGGGGCGGCAGCGTCCGCCGCGCCGACGTGAGGATGGGCCCCGGCCTCGGCTTCCTGCGCGACGCCACCATCGACACGCACTTCAACGAGCGCGGCCGCGTGCCGCGCTTCCTAACGCTGTTCGCCCAGAACTCGCAGGTGCTGGGCATCGGCCTCGACGAGAACACCGCCCTCGACGTGAGGCTCGGCGACGAGTTCAGGGTGCTGGGCAGCGGGGCCGTGACGATCTTCGACGGCCGGGTCAGCTACTCGAACGCCGCCGACGCCGGCGACCGCGACATCATCGCGCTCTCCGGCGTGACGGTGCACGTCCTGCCGCGCTCGTTCGGCTTCGACCCCGCGGAGATGCGCATCCTGCCGCCCGCAGACTGAGGTGGCGCCGGCACCGATGACGCCAAGTGTCCGCCCGCTCGTGCAGCGGGGGTACGAACTGGGGGGTACGAGCCTCCGTTCGGCCCTCGCCCAGCGGTAGGGGAAAGAGAGAAGCCCCGTCACCGACGGGGCTTCTTCTTGGCTCGGCGGGTAGGATTCGAACCTACGACCAATCGGTTAACAGCCGATCGCTCTGCCACTGAGCTACCGCCGACCGCGGTCCGCCGCGCGTGGCCTCACGGCAGCGGACGTAAGTCTAACAGAGGGGCTGGCCGCGGCACAAGGAACGCGGGCCCTCGCCGCGAACGGCCGGTCGAGGGCCCTCGCCGGCCCTTCGCGGCGGCGTGAAGCGGCGCGAGCGGCCGGTTTCCCGCCGCAGACGGCCCTTCTCGCTGCATCCACTTGACGAATCCCGCATACCGCGGTATCATTCAGTCCAGTCAGCGCGCGAGAGCGCGCTGTTCGTCGTTAAGTACCCCGGCATCGCTGCGAGACCACCGGACAGGGCTCAGACCACGTCCTCGCGCGTCACGCCCTCGACCTCGAGCACGAGGTCGGGGCCGTAGGCGCCGGCGGGCGTCTGCAGGCCGGGAGGGGCGTCCCCCGCGAGCGCGCGCCTCGCGACCGCGAGCACGGAGCGCGAGGTCCAGTCGACGGCGCCCTCCGGCCCGTGAAGGCGCGACACGGCCACGTCACCGGCGTCGTCGCGCGCCTCCGCCCAGGTGTCCGTGCGCGACCGCCGGCGCGCCTCCGGCGAGGGGCCGGGGAGGACGAGCCGCTGCAGCGCGCGCCTGACCGCGGGCGGTCTGAGCAGCGGCCGCGCCAGCCTGGCCCCCGCGTACAGGACCCGCAGGGCCGCGGGCAGCGCCACGAACGCCTGGACGTCGGGCACGCCGGTGGTCCTGTTGACGACGAAGGGGTCGGGCCCCGGGTAGCGCACGACGGTCACCGACCCGTCCCCGAAGTCGACCGTCATCGTCGCGCTCCCCGTCGCCTCTGCCAGACGGCCGCCCGTCACGACCCGGTCGGGCAGGTGCGCCAGCTCGATCATCGTGCGCTGCGTGCCCGGCGGCAGGCCGGCCGGCCCGAGCGTGCGCAGCGCGAAGCGCAGCCTGGTGGCGGCCGGGAGTCGCCTCAGCAGGTGCGCCCCGAGGCAGTCGGCGGGCACGGAGTCGAGGCCGGCCGAGGGCAGCAGCATCACGCCGCGCTCGCGCGCGGCCGCGTCGTAGGCCAGCATCCCCTCGAGCACCGGCAGCTCGCCGGTGATGTCGACGTAGTGGGCCCCCGCGCGCAGGCACCCCTCCACGAGCTGCCGGTACGTGCGCACGTACGGCCCGGCCATGTTAAGCACCACCCGCGCGCCCTCGAGGCCCCTGTCGACGGCCGCGGGGTCGTCGAGGGCGAAGACGCGGGCCTCGAGGCCCAGCTCCGTCGCCAGGCGCGTGACCGCCTCGGCGCTGCGTCCGGCGAGCACCGGCTGGAGACCCTCGGCGTGCGCCAGGCGCGCCACCGCCTCGCCGACGAAGCCGTTGGCGCCGTAGACGACGAGCCGGTCTCCCGCCACTGCCAGGCCCTCAGCCGCCGGCGTCGAGCGCCGCGCGCAGCCGCGGCGGGCTGGCGACGCGGTGGGCCTCGATCAGGAGGCCCTCCAGCTCGCGCTCGGTCAGGCCGGCGTCGAGGTAGACGCCGAGCCAGCCCCTGTGGCCCACGTACGGCGGCACGAAGAACGCCTCCGGCCGCTCGGCGACGAGCGCCTGCTGGGCGCCCGGCGGCGCGGCGCACCACAGGTGCGGGCGCCGGTTCTCGTGGTGGGTGGGGTGGAACGCGGCGAACTGCCGACCGCCGCGCACGAACCAGGCCGGGCGCCCGTGGCTCTGCCTCTCCTCCACCTCGGGCAGCGAGAGGCACGCGCGCCTCACGACGGCGAGGGGGTCGGTCATGCGGCGAGTCTATGCCTCGGTTAGCATCGGCGCATGACCCTCGGCGAGTACCAGCAGGCGGCGCGGAGCACGGCCCTCTACCCGCAGGAGGCGCGGGTCCTCTACCCCACCCTGAAGCTGGCGGGCGAGGCAGGCGAGGTGGCGGAGAAGCTGGGCAAGCTGATGCGCGACGAGGGCTACCTGCCCGGCGCCCCCCTCACCGACGCGCAGCGCGCGGCGATCGCCGCGGAGCTGGGCGACGTGCTGTGGTACGTAGCGAACCTCGCCGCCGACCTGGGGCTCTCGCTGGAGGAGGTCGCCAGCGGCAACCTCGCCAAGCTCGCGAGCCGCAAGGCGCGCGGCGTCCTGCACGGCAGCGGCGACGACCGTTGAGGCCCGGCCTAACCGCCCTCGATCAGGCGCTTGAGCACCACGGCCTGGTTGCGCTCCCTGTCCTTCGCGCCGAAGACGAGCGTGACCTCGCCCGCGGCCGCCAGCTCCTTCAGCCGCTGCAGGTCGGGGTTGCCCGCCAGCTCGGCCTCGTAGCGCTCGGCGAACTCGTCGAAGCGCTTGGGGTCGTGCCCGAACCACCTCCGCAGCTCCTCGCTCGGCGCCAGGCCCTTCGCCCACCAGTCGATGGCGGCCCGCTCCTTCGTGACGCCGCGCGGCCAGATGCGGTCGACCAGCACGCGCGTCCCGTCGTCGTCCGACCTCTCGTCGTACGCACGCTTCAGCCTGACCATGCGGCGATGCTAGACCCTCTTCAGCCCGGCTGGCGCGGCACCGCGGTCCGAGCCGGCGGGTAGTAGGCAGGGGACAGACCGTCCCCCGGCCGGGGCCGCTCGGGAACTAGGGCGCGGGAGGGCGGCCCCCCGGCACCGTCGCCCAGGCGTCGCCCTAGGCCGCGACCCTGCCCGCCCCGACGGTCTCGACCCACCGGGCGAAGGCCGCCATCACGCCGCGCAGGAACCGCTCGGTGTCCGGCACGGTGACGTTGCCCTCCATGTCGATGAGGTCCTCGGGGGAGAACTTGACGTAGACCTCGGGCTGGCCCATCGCCGGCACGTCGAGGTAGGCGAGCGTCATGCGCAGGTGCGACTGCGCCACGGCCGTACCGATGTTCCCCGTCGACGCGCCGGCCACGAGCGCGGGCTTGCCGGCGAACGAGTTGCGCTTCTTCGGTCGCGACGCCCAGTCGATCGCGTTCTTCAGCACCCCGGGTACCGAGCGGTTGTACTCGGGAGTGACGAACATCAGCGCGTCCGCGGCCTCGATCGTCTCCTTGAGGCGCCTCACGCTGTCGGGCGCGTCGTCCTCGAGGTCCTGGTCGAAGTGCGGCACCTCGTCGATGCGCACGCCGACGTACTCCCAGTCAGGCGGCCCGAGGCGCTGCAGGGCCAGCGCGAGCCGGTGGTTGTACGACTTCTCCCTGAGGCTGCCGACGAGCACGGCGACCTTGACGCCCATGTGGCCCTCCTCCGGCGCCGCCGAGGCGGCGCCCATGGGCCGACCATAGGGAGCGCCGTCATGAACGCCGTGAACGGGAGGCGAGACGAGTGGGCCGCGCCGGGAGGCTGACCTTCCCGCTCAAGCTCGCGGGCGGCGGTACGAGAGGGGCCCGGCGGCTCGCGGGCGGCGCTACGAGAGGGGCCCGCCGTCTCGCGGGCCCCTCCGCCTGCGTCACTCCCGCAGCGGCCTCAGCCGCACTTGCTGTAGCCGCAGCTCTCGCACTTCTGGCAGCCCTCCTCGAACCGCAGCGGGGCGCCGCAGTCCGGGCAGGCCTTGCCCTTGTTCAGCACGTTCTCGACGCCGGCGGTCTCGAGCGCCACGGCGATGATGTCGGCCTTCGAGGCGACCATCCGCCCGTGGTACGTGCCGTACATCCCGCCGTTGATGCCGCGCAGGGTCTTCACGATCGCCTCGGCGGGCACGCCGTACTGCAGGGCGATCGACACGAGGCGTCCGAGGGCCTCGCTGTCGGCGTTCGCCTCGTCGCCGCCCTTGCCGGAGATGATGAACACCTCCGTGGGCAGCCCGTCCTGCTTGTTGACCGTGACGTAGAAGCCGCGCTTCTCGCCGCTCGCGTCGATCAGCTTGACCTGGTCGGTGAAGCCCGAGAGCCTCACCGGGCGCTGGAAGAGCGGCTCGCCCGGCAGCTTGTCGTAGGCGGCGGGGTGCGCGGCGACCGGCACGCTCGGCACGGGCGGCGCGCTCACGGCGGGCGGGGGCGCCACGGCCACGGCGGGCTCGGAGCGCGCGGGCGCGGACGGGTGGCCGTTGGCCGCGACGGCGCCGTGCGCCGGCTGGGCGGGCTGGTCCTGCTTCGCCTCGGCCTTCTCGGCGCTGGTGGAGAGGACCTGGAACTCGCGCGAGCCGTCGCGGTAGACGGTGATGCCCTTGCAGCCGGTCTCGAACGCCAGGCGGTAGGCGTCGTATACGTCGTCGACGGTGGCGGTGTTCGGCAGGTTGATCGTCTTCGAGATCGAGTTCGCGACCTTCTTGCCGCCGTCGAACGCCCGCTGGACCGTGGCCTGCATGCGGACGTGGTCGGCCGGCGTGATGTCGTGCGCGCAGATCAGGACGCGCCGCACGGCCTCGGGGATGAAGTCGAGGCCCTGCACCGAGCCGTGGTTGTCCTGCACGGCCTTCACGACGGCTTCCCAGTCCCAGTGCCCGTCCTTGGCGTAGCCGCTGGGCGGCCGGTGCGCCTCGAGCAGCTCCTGGAACAGCGGGTGGATCAGCGCGTGGTACGAGGCGCCGATCTTGCGGTAGATGAACGGCGCGAACACCGGCTCCACGCCCGACGAGACGCCCATCAGCATGCTCGTCGTGCCCGTTGGCGCGACCGTGAGGATGGCGACGTTGCGACGCGGCGTGTCGATGTCCGCCCGGTCGACGAGCGGGAACGGTCCCCGCTCCTCGGCCAGCGCCTCGGACGCCGCCGTCGCCGCCTCGCGCAGCTCGGTGATGATCGTCTCGACCGCGGCGCGGCCCTCGTCGGTGTTGTACGGGTAGCCCATCTTGATGAGGGCGTCCGCGAGGCCCATCACGCCCAGGCCGAGGCGCCTGAGCTTCATGCTCATCTCGCGGTTGTCCTCGAGCGCGAAGCGGTTCACGTCGAGGACGTCGTCGAGGAAGCGCACGCAGGTGGCGACGTCGCGCCGGAAGGCCTCCATGTCGAAGCCCTCGAGCCCGACGCCCGTCCTCGTCACGTAGGCCGCGAGGTTGATCGCGCCGAGGTCGCAGGGCTCGCCGGGGTAGAGCGGGATCTCGCCGCAGGGGTTCGTGCTCTTGATGTCGCCCAAGGCGCGCCGCATCGGGTTGTGCTCGTTGATGCGGTCGACGTAGATGAGGCCCGGCTCGCCGGTGGCCCAGGCGTGCTGGGCGATCTCCCACAGGACCCCGCCGCGGGTCTGCGACTCGCGGCGCATGAACTCGTCGGTGACGAGCACCGAGATGTTGAAGGTCGAGATGTCGCCCTCGTCGCGCTCGCGCTCGAGGTCCTTGGCCGTGATGAAGTCGGAGACGTCGGGGTGCGTGATCGAGAGCGTGGCCATGCCGGCGCCGCGGCGCGTGCCACCCTGCCTGATCGCGCGCAGTGTGGGCGCGAAGACGTAGCGCAGCGTGGCCACCGGGCCGGCGTGCTCGGCGCCGCCGAGGCCGGCCCAGATCGCGAAGTTGTCGAAGATCTCCACGGCGAAGCTGGCCGGGCCCGAGCTGGTGCCGCCCGAGCCCCTCACGGGCGAGCCCACCGGCCGCAGCAGCGAGAGGTCGACGAGGACGTCGCGGCCGGCGAGGAGCGCCATCGCGGCCTGGCCCGCGGAGTCCCAGATGCCCTCGACCGAGTCGGGCACCTGCACGACCTGGACCCCGCCGGGCGCCTGGGAGCGCTCGACGAACCGCGCCACGCGGTAGCCCTTCGTGACCATCTTGTCGCGCACCAGGTCGAGGAACGTGCCGGTCTTGATGTGCTCGTAGTCGGGGTGCGAGGGGTCGACGGTGATGTGCAGCGCGCCGACCCTGCCGGCGAAGCGGCGCTTCGGCGGGATGGGGTCGAGGTTGAGGCCGTTGCCGCCGCCCACCTTCGTGACCAGGGCGAGCTTGGTCGCGAGCCTGAGCACCCACGCGTTCGTGCCCACCGGCTCGGGGCTGCCGTCCTGCACGAAGCAGTTCAGCACGTTGCCGTGCTCGGTGGCCGCGCCGGCGAGGACGCGGCCGCCCGGGCAGAAGCGCTGCTCGACCATGAGGCGGTAGAACTCGGCCGCGACGGCGTCGCGCCTGTCCTCCGGCTCCGGGCGCGCCACCCAGCGCGCGACGCGCTCGAACATGTCGTAGACCGTCTCGTCGCCCGGCTGGAAGTACTGCCTCCTCGCGACCTTGACGGCGTGATCCCCGAAGACGGCGGGTCGCACGTTGGATGACGAGAGCTCACTCACGGTGCCACTTCCTCCCCGTTCGCCGCCCCTCGGGCGGCCCTCGGCAGGCGTCAGCACCCCCGTGCGTCGCCCCTGGGCACTGCCAAGCGGACGCCTGCCGTCCATAGGCTCGAGCTCGGACCCATCGATGCGGGAGCCTACCTACAAGATGTAGTACCTCGTAGGTTAGAGCCTACAAGCCCTAGCCGTGTGTGGGGATTCTAACCTGTATGAGCGCGGAGGTGGAGGGAGGCGGGTGTCCGCGTCGGGGACACGGCTGACCGCATGATAGGGCCGGCCCGCGGGTCCCTACGCCCCGCGGGCGTTGACGTGCGGTGGCCGATCAGTGCCTGAAGTGGCGGTGGCCGGTGAAGACCATCGCCATGCCGTGCTCCTCCGCCGCGGCGACGATCTCCTCGTCGCGCACGGAGCCGCCCGGCTGGACGACGGCGGTGACGCCCGCGGCCGCGGCGGCGTCTAGCCCGTCCCGGAACGGGAAGAAGGCGTCCGAGGCGCAGGCGCCGCCGCGCGCCCTGCCGGCGGCCTTCTTGGCGGCGATCTCGACGGCGTCCACCCGGCTCTGCTGGCCGGCGCCGATGCCCAGGGCCACACCGTCCTTGACGAGCACGATGGCGTTCGAAGACGTCCGGGCGCACACCGTGTAGGCGACCTCCAGGTCGCGCCACTCGGCCTCTGTGGGAGCGCGGCTGGTCACGATGCGCCAGCCCGAGCGTCCCTCGAGCGCGTCCGGCCGCTGGACGAGGTAGCCGCCGTCCACGACCCTCAGGTCGAGGGCCCTGGGACCGGGAGGGGCCATCGTGAGCAGCCGGGTGCTCCTGCGCTTGGCCGTCAGGAGGGCCAGCGCCTCCTCGTCGTAGCCCGCGGCGATCAGCACGTCGGCCTTCGGGTTCGCGGCGATGCGCTCGGCGAGCTCGCGGGTGACCACGCCCGGCAGGGCCACGACTCCGCCGAACGCCGACCTCGGGTCGGCCTCGAACGCGCGCTCGTAGGCCGTGACCAGGTCCTCGGCCACCGCGGCGCCGCAGGCGTTGGCGTGCTTCACGATCACGCAGGCGGTGGCCGGCAGCTCGTGCGCCAGGCGCCAGGCCGCCTCGGCGTCGAAGACGTTGAGGTAGGAGAGCGGCGGGCCGGCGTGCAGCACGGCGCCGTCCCAGACGCTGCTCTCCCCCACGAGCCGGTAGCGCGCCCCGACCTGGTGAGGGTTCTCGCCGTACCTGAGCTCCTGCGCCCGCTCCAGGGGGAGGGTCAGCCGCTCCGGCAGGTCCTCGCCCCGGCTGAGGTAGGCGACGATCGCCGCGTCGTACGCGGCGGTGTGGGCGAAGGCCTTGCGGGCCAGCTCGCGCCGCCGCTCCGGCGTGATGCCGTCCCTCAGCTCCGCCAGGACCGTGCCGTAGTCGGCTGGGTCGACCACGACGGTGACGTGGGCGTGGTTCTTCGCCGCCGCCCTGATCATCGCTGGCCCGCCGATGTCGACCTGCTCCATCGCCTCGGCGTCGCTAACGCCCTCCCTGGCGACCGTCTCGCGGAACGGGTAGAGGTTGCAGACGACGACGTCGATGGGGACGATGCCGTGCGCCTCGAGCTCCGCCAGGTGCTCGGGCGTGCGCAGCGCCAGCACGCCGCCGTGGATGGCCGGGTGCAGGGACTTCACGCGCCCGCCCAGGACCTCGGGGAAGCCGGTGACGTCGGAGACCGCCGTCGCCTCGACGCCCGCCGCGCGCAGCGCGCGCAGCGTGTTGCCGGTGGAGACGACCTCGTAGCCGAGCGCCACGAGCCCGCGGGCCAGCTCCTCGACCCCGGTCTTGTCGGAGACCGAGACCAGGGCACGCGGCGCCCGGCCCGCCACGGCTACTCGCCCTGGCCTTCCTGCTCCCCGGCCTCGGCGGGGGCCCCCTGCTGAGCGTCGGCCTCGCCGTCGCCGGCCTCCGACGCGGCGTCCACGGCCTCGTCGCCCGCCTCGTCGGCCGTCGCGTCGCCGTCCTGCCCGACCAGGTCATCGAGGTCGAGGACCACGAACTCGCGGACCTCGATCTGGTCGCGCAGCGAGGCGAGCCAGTCCTGCCGCGCGCGCTGCCTGTTCTCGAGGCGCACGGCGTTCTCGACCTGCGTCCTGACGTCCTCGAGCGGCCGCACGCGCTCGGGCGTGCGCTCGGCCACCACGACGACGTAGCGCTCGACGGTCCGCGCCGCGTCCGCCTCGGCGTCGCCCTCCTCGGCCTCGCCGTCGGCGGCGCCCTCCTCGGCGGATGCCTCGACCTCGCGCTCGACGACCAGGACGTCGGAGACGCCGGCCTCGCTGCCCGGCAAGGGCTCGAAGGCGTCGGTGCCGAAGACGGCGGTGTCGATGGCGGACTCGAGGTCGCCCGGCCGCACGCTCCCGCGCTCGGTGACCTCGCCGCCGTGCTCGGCCGCGGCGGCGGCGACGTCGGCGCCGCCCAGGACCGCCTCGCGGAAGGCCGTCGCCGACGCGACGTCGGCGAACTCGACCTCGGTGACGTTCGCCTCGGCCCTGAGGGTGTACGCGGCGATGTTCCGCTCGTAGTACTCCCTGACCTGCTCCTCCGTCACCTCGACGTCGCGCGAGACGTAGTCGAGGGCGGCCTGGGCGACGGCGGCGCGGGTGCCGACGAGGTCGACGCCCAGCGTCCGGGCGCCCTGGTAGGCGAGCTCGGTGTCGATGAGCTGCTGGAGGATGGCCGGCCGGAAGAGCTGGACGATCAGCTCGGCGGTGTCGGGCGACAGCGCCTGCTGGATCGTCGACTTCGTGTAGGTGGCACGGTCGAGCTCGAGCTCGGTGATCTCGGTGTCCCCGACCCGCGCGACCGGCGCGTTCGAGAACGAGAGGCTGCTGGTCTCAGGGAAGGTCACGACGGCGGACTCGCGCAGGCGCTCGACCTCGGCCTCGATCACGCCCTGCTTCTTCGCCTCGAGCGCGTCCTCGGCGACCTGGTCGCGCACCTCGTCGAGCGGCCGCGGCTGCGCCGGCAGGTACTCGATGACCTCGACGACGTAGAAGCCGTCGGCGGCCGGGATCACGTCGGTGATGCCCGCGCCGCGCAGCGCGAAGGCCGCGTTGGCGACGGCGGTCGGGAACGCCGCCCTACCGACGGGCCGCGGCTCGGTCTCGCCGGGCGGCGCGCCGACGGCGCCGCGCCTGTCGGCCAGCTCGAGGCTGTGCTCCGCGGCCAGGTCGGCGAACGGCTCGCCCCCGAGGGCCCGCGCGCGCAGCTCCTCGGCGGTCTCGCGGTCGGCGACCACGACCTGGCGGGCCACCACGCGCTCCTCGCTCTGGTACGCGGAGAGGTGCGAGAGGTAGTAGGCCTCGACCTCGGCGTCGCTGACCGTCACCCCGGACGTGAGCGAGTCGACCCACTTCTGGAGCTTCAGCTCCTGGCGCAGGGCCTCGCGGAACGTCTGGTCGGTGTAGCCCGCCGAGCGCAGCAGGGCGAGGTAGGCGCTGTCGTTGCGCCGGCCGGCCAAGCCGCGGGACTCGCGGAACTCGTTGACCGCCTGGTTGACCTCGCTGTTGGAGACGCGCATCGGCGCGGCGGCCTGGCGCAGGACCTCCTCGCGGATCAGCTGGTCGACGAGCAGCCGCTCGAGCTGCCGCGCGACTGGGCCCTCGCTCACGGCGCTGAACAGCGTGCCCTGCTGCGCCGCCAGCACCTCGGCCTCGCGGATCTCGACGCCGTTGACGGTGAGCTGGACGGTGCCGCGCAGCGCTTCCTGGCCGCCGAAGTTGAACCCGAGCGTGGGCGTGAACTGGATGATCATGCCCGCGAGCAGGCCTATCGCGATGACCCATAGGACGATCGTCCGGGTCCTCTTGCTGATCTTCATCGGATGTGGTCCTCCATGGATGCCCAGCGGGCCGTACCACGGAAGGGCCCTGCTCGGCGCACGCCCCGCAGTCTAACAGACGCGCTCGACCCGGCGGCTCCGGCGGCGATGCTATATTGCTAGGGCTGCCGCGGCGTCCACGCAGCGCCGGGCCGCGCCGCACGCGCCCGTAGCTCAGCCGGATAGAGCGTTCGCCTCCGGAGCGAAAGGTCACAGGTTCGAATCCTGTCGGGCGCACCAACCCACGAGCGCTGCGCGCGCCGCGCCTTACCGTGGCGCGCGTCCTCGTCTCGGCAGCCCTTGACCGCGCCGCTCACGGCGCGCGGCCGAGGGCCTACGCCTCAGAACCAGCGCCCGGGGCTGAACGGCAGGCCCGAGAGCAGCCTCAGGCCCTCGGCGATGGGCGCGTCGAAGCCGCGCGCCAGGTCCTTGACGTCGAGCGCCGCGCTCGCGTCCGGAACGATCCCGTCGTCGAGCGAGCGGCCGTCGACGAGCTCTAGGTTCGCCACCGCCACGAGCACCTGGCTGCGGTCGGGCAGCAGGTAAGACCTCACGACCTCGACGTTGCCGCCCGTGGGCGTGCCCACGACCTGCGCCCGGCCCGTGGCCTGCAGCACCGCCGCGGCGACCTCGGCGGCCGAGCTCGTCTCCTCGTCCACCAGCACGACGAGCGGCTCGGTGACGAGCGCCGGGGCCTCGACGGCCGCCGACCGCAGCACCCGCCCGTCGGCGGCCCGCAGCACCGCCGTCCCGGACCCGCCCCGGCGCTCGAAGGCGGCCGTCCACACGACCCGGCCGCGGGAGACGGCGCGCGCCCACTCGCCGTCGACGAACGCGCCCATCAGCACGCCCAGCTCGGCGAGGCTGCCGCCCCTGTTGCCGCGCAGGTCGAGCACGAACGATCGCGCGCCCCGCGCCTTCAGGTCGGCGAGCAGCGCGTGTACCCGCTCGCCCGTGCCGGCGAGCGTGAAGGAGGGGACGTAGACGTAGCCGACGGCGTCGTTCAGCAGCTCGGCCGCGGGCGTCCGCTGCAGCTCGGCCTGCGCCACGTACCGCGGCTCGAGCGAGACCTCGACCGTCTCTCGGCCGGCGCGGGAGAGCGTCAGGTCAACCCTCTCCTCCGACAGGCTGGCGGCGAGCACCAGCCCCACGCCGGCCGCGCCCGCCTCCGCCAGCGGCCTGCCGGCGATGGCGACGATCACGTCGCCGCGCCTGACGCCCGCCTCCTCGGCGGGGGTGCCGGGCAGGACGCGCTCCACGACGACGCCGGCCCCGGCGACCCAGCGCACCAGCATCCCCAGGCTCGGCGTGGGCTCGCCCTGCGCCGCCAGGGGCGGCGCGAGGTCGTCGGGGACGGGAGCCTCCGGCGCGGCTCCCGTCGGGCCGAACGGCGACGTGATGGGCGTAAGGCCCGGCTCGAGGCCCGCGAGGCCCAGCCAGCGCGAGTGGTCGTCGCCCACCTCGGCGACCATGCGCCTCATCACGGCGTCGAAGCGGCCCCTGCCCTCGGCCTCGACGGCGTCCCGCCGATGCCGCTCGGCCCAGGCGTCCCAGTCGAGGCGGTCCTCGTCCCAGTAGTAGTCGCGGAAGAGGTCGACCGTCGCCCCGAAGACGATGCGGCGCAGCTCGCGGCCCTCCGGCGGGCGGGCCACGGCCAGCTCGCCACCCGCGGGCGCCACGGGCACGCCCTCACCCGGGGGCTGGGCGCCGACGGCCGCGCCCGCGGCGGCGAGGGCGAGCGCGGTGGCCAGGGCGCGGCTGGCCCGACCCATGCGCGCGCGGTCCGGGCTCACCACGCCGGCTCCTGCGGGTGCTCGGCCCGCACCCATACGGGGTCCACGATGATGCCCTCGCCTCCCAGGACCCGCAGCGGCTCGCCCTCGACGAGCACGCTCACGGCCTCGACGTCCTTGGGCTGCGAGAGCGTGTAGTAGAGCTGGTAGAGCCGGCCCAGCATCGAGGCCGTCCCGCCCCCCGACGTGAACTCGCGGGAGAGGTCGACGGTGAGCACGCCGTCCTCCAGCCTGGCCCCCAGCACCCGCGTCCCGGCCGGCACGGCCGTGCCCAGCCCCTCCTCCGCCTCCGCCGGCGTGGGGCCCTCGACGAGGGCGGCGACCTGCGCCCGCACCCGTTCCTCGATCCCGTCGCGCGGCCGCGCGACGCGCGGCACCGCCTCGAGCCTGAAGGTGCGGCCCGTGTCGCGGGTGAGGTAGACGAGCGTGTCGGGCATGCGCGACAGCGTGCGCGCGGTGATCACCCCGACGAGCGCCAGCAGGAGCAGCAGCGCCAGGGCGACCACGCGCAGCACGACCGTGCGCATCAAGCCTTCCGGATGGGCAGGTAGCGTGGCTCCCACATGTGCCGCGTGACGAAGTCGGCGACGTCGTCAGGAGGCTCGACGCGGGCCAGCCCCTCACCGAGCGCCTGCTCGAACACCGCGATCGCGACGTGCCTGCTGGCGCGCCGCAGCGCGGAGATCGCGGGGTAGACGGCCCCCTGCGCGATGCGCGCCGGGTCGGTGTAGTCGGCCAGCGCCTTGGCGGCCGCCCGCAGCATCCCCGGGCTGACCCGCCGCGCGCGCGAGAGCAGGACGCCGAGCCCGAGGCCCGGGAAGATGAACGCGTTGTTCGCCTGGCCGACCGGGTGAGCGACGCCGCCCCACTCGACGGGCGGGAACGGGCTGCCGGTGGCCACGATCGCCCGGCCGTCGGTCCAGCGGTAGACCTCCTCGGGCGTGCACTCGCTGTTCTCCGTGGGGTTCGACATCGCGAAGACGACGGGCGTGGGCGTGTTCGCGGCGACGGCCTCCACGACCTCGCGGCCGAACGCCCCGCCCTGGCCGGAGAGGCCGAGGAGCACCGTGACCTTCGCGCGCTTCACGACCTCGAGCAGGCTCGGCGGGCGGTCCCCCTCCCCCCAGCCAGCGACCCTGGCCGGGTCCTGGGCGACGCGCTCCTTGTACTCCTCGAGGCCCGGCCTGCCCGCGACCACGAGGCCGCGCGAGTCGACGACGTAGACCCTGGCCCTCGCCTCCTCGCGGCTGAGGCCCTGGTCGACGAGGCCCTCGATCACCTGCATGGCGACGCCCACGCCGCCGGCGCCGGCGCCGTGGACGAGGATCACCTCCTCGGTGAGGGGGCGCTTCGTGCGCCGCGACGCGGCCAGCAGCCCGGCCAGCGTCACCGCGCCGGTGCCCTGGATGTCGTCGTTGAAGGAGGGCAGTACGTCCTGGAAGCGCTCGAGCACCGTGAAGGCCTTCTGCTTGCTGAAGTCCTCCCACTGCAGCAGGGCGTCGGGGAACCGGCGCTTGAAGGCCGCCACGAAGCGTTCGACGAAGTCGTAGTAGGCCTGGCCGCTCAGGCGCTCGTGGCGGACGCCCAGGTAGAGCGGGTCGTCGAGCAGGTCGGCGCGGTTCGTGCCCACGTCGAGCTCGACGGGCAGGGTGACCGACGGGTCGATGCCGGCGGCGGCCGTGTAGAGCGAGAGCTTCCCGATGCAGATGCCCATGCCGCCGTAGCCCTGGTCGCCGATGCCGAGGATGCCCTCCGAGTCGGTGACGACCGCGAGGCGCACGTCGTGCGTCGCGGCGTTGTCGAGGACCTCGTCCACGCGGTCGATGTTCTCGGTGCTGATCACCAGGCCGCGCGGGTAGCGGTAGATGCGGCTGAAGCTCTGCACCGCCTCGGCGACAGTGGGCGTGTAGACGATCGGCATCATCTCCTCGAGGTGCTTCTCGAGGAGCGCGTAGTAGAGCACCTCGTTGCGGTCCTGCAGGCCGCGCAGGTAGACGTGCTTGTCGATGTTCGTCGTCGCCCGCTGGTAGTTGCCGTAGGTGCGCTCGAGCTGCTCCTCGAGCGTGGCGACGTGCGGGGGCAGCAGGCCCTCGAGGCCGAACTCCCTCCGCTCCTCCCGGCTGAAGGCGGTGCTCTTGTTGAGTAGCGGCAGCCGCATGAGCATGAAGCCTGGCAGCGACGTCGCCAGGTAGGGCTGACCGTTCTCGTCCACGCGCCTCTCGAACTGCTTCATCCGCTTCGGGCCTCCTGGTCGCGCCGCTAACCGGGCGGCAGCGGCTCCACGGGGCCGCCCGGCCCGCCGTCAGGGGGCTCGTCCTGCGCGGGCGGGCCTTCCGGCCCCTCCTCGGCCGGGGGCTCGTCCCCCGGCGGCGCGCCGTCCGCGGGCTCGCCGGACGCCGGCTCGTCACCGTCGGGCCCCCCGCCCTCCCGGTCGCCGGGCGGCTCGCCCGCCGGCGCGCCGGGCCCATCATCGTCCTCCGCGCCCTGCCCGGCCAGGCGTGCGGCCTCGGCGGCGAAGAACGCGTACTCGCTGACCTCCGGGGCCAGCTCGGCCGCGCGGCCGTAGGCCTCGGCCGCCTCCGCGTAGCGGCCCTGCTGGAAGGCGATGCGGCCGAGGAAGCCCCAGGCCTCGACGTACCCCGGGTCCTCGGCCACTGCCTGCTCGAGCAGGTCGCGCGCCCGCTCGGGGTCGCCCGCCTCGTAGGCAGCCATGGCGTCGAAGTACGCGGGCCCCGCGACGTCCCCGCGCTCCGCCGCGATCCGCGCGCGGCGCAGGAACCAGGCCGCGCGCTCGTCGCCGGGGTCGAGCTCGAGGACGCGCTCCCAGTACGGCACGGACTCGGACGCCCTGCCGCTCTCCTGGAGGCTGCGGGCCGCCCACACCCAGGCGTCGACGAACCCCGGGTTAGCCTCGGCCGCGGCGACGAAGCGCTCCGCCGCCGTCTCCAGGTCCCCGGCCTCGTAGGCCGCCAGGCCCTCGAAGTAGAGCGTGCCGGCGCGGACGCCGTACGCGGCCTGCGTCTCCGCCAGCGAGAGGAAGTAGGCGGCGCCGCCGTCGTCGGGCCGCGCCTCCACCACCCGCCGCCAGTGCAGCACGGCGAGCTCCGGCAGCCCCAGCTCGATCGCGACGCGCCCCGCCCACACTTCGGCGTCGACGAAGTCCGGGTTCGCGGTCAGGGCCGCCTGGAAGCTCTGCAGCGCGGCCTCGAGGTCGCCGGCCTCGTACGCGATCACGCCCTCCTGGAACGAGTCGCTGGCCACGACGCCGTACTCGACGCGCTGGCGCGAGCGCTCGAGGTAGTAGCGGGCCGTGGCGTCGTCGGGCGAAACGCGCAGGAGCCGCTCCCAGAGCTGCGCCGCGACCTGCGCGCCCTCGACGTCGCCGCGCTCGAACGCGATGCGCGCGAGCCAGCGCAGGGCCTCCTCGTCCTCGGGGTCGAACTCGAGGACGGTGAGGTAGTACCCCGTCGCGCCCTCGTGGTCGCCCGCCTCGTAGCGCGCGTAGGCGAGCTCGTTGGCGGCGGCGATGAACAGCTCGACGTCGCTGGGGGCGCCCTCCGGCAGCGGCGGCGAGCCGGGCAGCTCGCCCCCCTCGGCGAAGTAGTCGTCGTAGCGCGCGAAGGTGCGCGCGTGCCAGCCCATCAGGCCGTAGCCCCGCGCGGCCGCGAGCAGGGCCTCGCGCAGCAGCGCCTGGTCCCCGGCGTCGCGCGCCGCCGCCACGGCCGCCTCGGCCGCCTGGTAGGCGGCGAACCAGGCCGGCTGGTCGGGGTGCGGCGTCTCGCCCGCGGCCATGGCCGCGTCGAGAGCGTCCCAAGCCGCGCGGACGGCCTCCCGCGCCGCCGCCACGGCGGCAGGGCTCACGGCCTCCCGGGCCGGCGCTCCCTCGGCGGCCGGCGGGGCCTCCTGGGCCGCGGCGATGGCGAGGGACAGGAGGAGCGCGGGGGCGAGGCGGAGAGCTGCGCGCAGGATCGCCGTCACGGGCACCATGTTCGCCTCCGACGCGCCGCCGGCGCGTAGCCTGGGCCTTGACCCGCCGTCAGCGCCTGCGGCCGATGAGCCAAGCGACCTCGTCCCCGCCCTCGATCACGTAGAGGACGTACATGTCGCCGCCCATCATGTCGGCGAAGGTGACCTTCGTCTGGGTCTCGGGCCCGTTCGGCCCTTGGACCGCCCGGGTCTCGCGCGAGCTCTCGAGGTAGCCCGCCGCCCCGAGCGAGGTGATCACCTGATGCACGAAGGCGGGCCGCAGGTTCGCGGCCAGGCCCCGAGCGACGTAGGCCTCCCAGTCCGTGTAGTCCGCGCTGCCGGGAAGGCGTCTGACCAGGTCGTCGACGCCGGCGCCCACGGCCCGCAGGCTCCCCGACGGCAGGCGCACGGAGCTGTCGAACGTCGCGGCGATCGCGGTGGTGGTGAGTACGTCTGCCAGGAGCTGGCCGTGGGCCACCGCCGCCGCCGCGAGGGCCAGCAGCGCAGCCAGGGCGCGGGCTCCGCGAAGTAGCGCTGGCGCGTCGAGCACGGTCCTCATGGTAGCACCGCGCTCACCTCCGCCGCGGCGGCGACGCCCTCCGCCCGCGGCCGCGGCGTACCCTTAGGGCCATGTTCCAGAGCCTGGGCGACAGACTCCAGTCGGTCATAAGCGGCCTGAGGGGCCGCGGACGCCTCTCCGAGGCGGACGTGAAGGCGGCCCTGCGCGAGGTGCGCGTCGCGCTGCTGGAGGCCGACGTCAACCTCGAGGTCGCCCGCGAGTTCACGAGGCGCGTGCAGGAGAAGGCGGTCGGCTCGGAGGTCCTGATGTCCCTCCAGCCCGACCAGCGGGTAATCGCGATCGTCCACGAGGAGCTGATCGAGACCCTCGGCGGCAAGAGCGTCCAGCCGGTCCTCAAGGCGGACGGCAACGTCTGGCTGCTGATGGGCCTGCAGGGCGCCGGCAAGACGACCACCGCGGGCAAGCTCGCCTACCGCTACAAGAGCCAGGGCCGACGCGTGCTCCTCGTCGCCGCCGACACCCAGCGCCCCGCCGCGCGCGAGCAGCTCAAGGTCCTCGGCGACCAGATCGGTGTGCCGGTCTTCGAGGTCATGGACGGCGAGCGGCCGGCGCAGGTGGCGGAGCGCCTCAAGGCGCACCTGCGCAAGGACTTCCGCGACCTCGTCATCGTCGACACCGCCGGGCGCCTGCAGGTCGACGAGGCGCTGATGGACGAGCTCGCCGAGCTCGCGCGCCTGGTCGCGCCCACCGAGAAGATGCTCGTGGTCGACGCGATGACGGGCCAGCAGTCGCTGCCCGTCGCCCGCGAGTTCGACCAGCGCGTGGGCGTGACGGGCCTGATCATGACGAAGCTCGACGGCGACGCCCGCGGCGGCGCCGCCCTCTCGGCCAAGCACGTGACGGGCAAGCCGATCTACTTCGCGGGCATGAGCGAGAAGCTGGGTGGGCTGGAGCCCTTCCACCCCGACCGCGTCGCCGGGCGCATCCTCGGCATGGGCGACGTCCTCACGCTGATCGAGAAGGCGAAGGCCCTCGAGGCGGACGACGACCGGGAGATGAAGGACCTCGGCGACTTCACGCTCCAGGACATGCTCGTCCAGATGCGGAAGCTGAAGCAGGTCGGCTCGTTCGGCGAGGTCCTGAAGATGATCCCCGGGGCCGGCAAGCTCCTGCCGCCGGGCGTGGAGATCGACGACAAGGAGATCGCCCGCATCGAGGCGATCATCTCGAGCATGACCGAGCAGGAGCGCCGCAACCCGCGGATCCTCGACGCCAGCCGGCGCCGCCGCATCGCCAAGGGCTCCGGCACGCAGGTGCAGGACATCAACCGGCTGGTCAAGAACTACGAGGAGATGCGCAAGCTGTTCAAGCGCATGGGCCGGCGCGGGCCCGGCCGCGGCCTGCGGGGCGCGATGCGGGGCTGAGGCGCCGAGCCCGGCGGCGCGGAAACCGCCCTCCGATCGCCCGGCGCCGGGCCGCCGGGGCCGGGCCTACGTTGCAGACGCCCGCTCCGCGTGTAGACTGGGGAGCTTACCGTGGCCGCCCTAGACGGGCGGCCTGGTCGTGCGGCCCGAGGCCCACGCCAGCAACGAAGGGAACCTAGCACGCATGGTCAAGATCCGCCTGATGCGCATGGGCTCGCTCCACAACCCGCACTACCGGCTCGTGGTCGTCGACGGCCGGAAGAAGCGCTCCGGTGACTACATCGAGGAGATCGGCTACTACGACCCGCGCGGCAAGTCGCCCGAGTCTCTCAAGGTCGACGCCGAGCGCGCCGCCCACTGGCTGAGCATCGGCGCCCAGCCCACCGACACCGCGCTGCGCCTGCTCGAGAAGGCCGGCGTCGAGACGCCGAACCACGTCAAGGCCAAGCGCCGCGCCGCCTACCGGAAGCGCCAGGAGGCCGCCGCAGCCAGCTCCTGAGCGCTGGAGGGCCGATGGTCGTCGACCTCGTCAATTACTGCCTCGTGAACCTGGTGCAGGACCCCGAGCGGCTCGAGGTGAAGGCCGAGCGGGAGGACCGCGCCCTGGTGATAAAGGTGCGCTGCGCCCCCGAGGACGCCGGCCGGATCATCGGCCGCGGCGGCCGGGTGATCAACGCCGTGCGCACGCTGGCGCGCGCCGCGGCTGACGGCCGCCAGCGCGTCGAGGTCCAGCTGCTGGAATGAGGCGCGCCGGGGCGGCCACCCCGCCGGCCGGCTACGTCAGGGTCGGCAGGCTCGGGCGGTCGTTCAAGCTCGACGGCGGCGTGAGGCTGCTCGTCGAGGCCGAGCTCTCCGAGGACGAGCTGACCGCCCTGCTGGACAGCGCCCCGCGTCTGTTCGTCTCGGGTCTGGGTCAGACCCGCCTCCGGCGCGCCGAGGAGCGCTCCGGGGCCATCGTCATCCACATCGAGGGCGTGCGCGACCGCGAGGCCGCGAAGGCGCTGGTGAACGCGGGCGTCTGGGTCGACCCGGAGGACCTGCCCGAGGACCTGGCGGAGCGCGTGGCCGCGCCCCGCCTGGAGGAGTCGCTCGCGGGCAGGCCCGTGCTCGTCGACGGCGCCAGGGTCGGCGAGGTCGCGGACACCTTCCTCAACCAGGTGAACCCCTACGTCGAGGTCGCCCTCGACTCGGGCGGCCGCGCGTTCGTCCCGCTGGTCGCGCCCTACGTGTCCGTCACCGAAGGCGCCCTCGAGCTCACGGACCCACCGCCGGGCCTGCTCGACTAGGCGGCCCAGGTGCGCTTCACGGTCTACACGCTCTTCCCTGGCCTGGTCACGCCTTACCTGCAGGAGGCCCTGCTGGCGCGCGCGATCAGGGAGGGGATCGTCGAGGTCGTCGTGCGCGACCTCAGGCGCTTCGCCGGCAACCGCACCGGCCGCGTCGACGACGCGCCGTACGGGGGCGGCGCCGGGATGGTCGTGCGCGTCGACGTCGCCGCCGCGGCGATCGACGAGGCGGCGCTTGACGACCCGCCGCCCGACGAGGTCGTGCTCCTCTCGCCCGCGGGTCAGCGACTCGACCAGCGCCTGGTGGAGGAGCTGGCGACCCGCCGCCACGTCTGCCTGCTGTCGGCGCGCTACGAGGGCTTCGACGCGCGCGTCGAGAGCCTGGTGACACGCGAGGTGTCGCTCGGGGACTTCGTGCTGATGGGCGGCGAGCTGCCCGCCCTCTGCCTCGTCGAGGCCGTAACCCGCCTGCTGCCCGGCGCCCTGGGCGACGAGGAGAGCCACAGGCAGGACTCCTTCGCGTCGGGGCTGCTCGACTACCCGCAGTACACGCGCCCGGCCGAGTTCCGCGGCATGGCCGTGCCGGAAGTGCTCCTCTCCGGCCACCACGGCATGGTCGCCGCCTGGCGGCGCCGCGAGGCCCTGCGCCGCACGCTGCTGCTCCGGCCCGACCTGCTGGAGGCCGCGCAGCTCAGCGACGAGGACCTGAAGGAGCTCGAGCGCCTCCGGGCCGAGCTCGCCGCGCCCTCCCCGGGCGAGCCGCGGGCGGGGGACGACGAGGGCGAGAGCGGCGAGACGTCGCCCGCCGCCGAGCCGCCGGACGACGCCGCGGGACGCTGAGGCGGCCCGGCGGCTACGCGCCGTCCGCGGGGCGCCCCAGCTTCACTGCGCGTTGAGGCGGTCGATCACGAGCTGGGTGATGTCGAGGTCGGTGTCGGCGTACACGACGAGGTCGAGCTCGCGGGCCTTGTCGGCGTCGAGGATCACGGTGTAGCCGTTCTCCGCGGCGAGCTGGGCGAGCACCGCGTTCACGGCCTCGATCGCCGGCCGGGCGGCCGCCTCGATCTCCTGGCGGTAGCGCTCGTCGACGGCGTTCGCCGAGGTGACGAGGGCCTGGTAGCGCTCGTTCTCCTCGGGCGTCAGCTCCTCGCCGGCGGCGATGCGCCCCTGGATCTCCTGGATGCCGGCCACGAGGTCACCGATCTCGGCCTCGGCCTGCTGCCTGAGCTCCTCCACCCGCGCGCCCGCGGGATGTGCGAGTATGGCCGCCTGGGACCGCACGAAGACCACTTTGGTCTCGCGGCTCTGGCCGCTCAGGTTCGAGAACGCGAAGGTAAGCGCCAGCGCGAGAGCGACGCCGAGCACGGTGAGCCTCTTCATAGCGGCCGAAGTGTAACACCGGAATCATGAGAACCCTCTAGGAGCCGGAAACCGCCTTGTCGCCGTCCCACACAGCATTCGGCGCCCCGAACCCTACGCCCGGGACCGGCGCGTGACGGCCCTGACGGTCGTCTTCGCGGCGCTCCTCGGCGCCGTGGTGGGCAGCTTCGCGAACGTCGTCGTCTACCGCCTGCCGCGCGGCGAGTCGGTGGTCACGCCGGGCTCGCGGTGCCCCAGCTGCGGCCGGCGCCTGGCGGTCGTCGACCTCGTACCGGTGCTGTCGTGGGTCTTCCTGCGCGGGCGGTGCCGCACCTGCGGCGCGCCCATCTCGCCGCGGTACCCGCTGGTCGAGGCCCTCATGGCGGGGACCTTCGCCGCCCTGGCGGCCGCGTTCCCGCCGGAGGCGCACGGCGCGGCCGTCCTGCCGCTCCTCGCGGTCGTGGCCATGCTCGTGATGGCCGCGCTGATCGACCTCGAGCGCTACGTGCTGCCCGACGTGCTCACCCTGCCCGCCCTGGCGCTGGCCCTGCTGGGCTCGCTCGTGTGGGCCGGGACCCCGGGGCTGCCGGCGCCCGCGGAGGCGCTGGCCGGGGCGCTGGCCGGCGCCGGCGTCCTGGTCCTGATAAACCGCGTCGGCGGGCTGGCTCTTAGGCGCTTCGCCGATACGTCCGAGCGCCTGTGGCCCGTCAGCCTAGACCAGGTGAACGTCGCCGCCGTCGTCGGCGCCGCGCTGGGCGTCTGGCCGGGGCTCGCCGCCGGAGCCGCCAGCCTGGCCGTGAACCTGGCCACGCGGCGGACCGTGCGCCTGGGCGAGCCGCTCCTCTACGGCCTGTGGCTCCTCGCGGTGGTGCTCTCGACGCTCGGCTTCCCGGTGGACCTGACGGCGTCGCTCGCCGGCACCGCGCTCGCCGCCGGCGCCTGGGCGCTACTCGGGGCCGTCTACTGGTGGCTCCACGACGCCGTGAAGGGCGGCGCCCAGGAGGAGCCGGGCGAGGAGGACGAGGAGCCCGTGGCCATGGGCTTCGGCGACGTGAAGCTGGCCGCGGTGCTCGGCGCGTTCCTCGGCTGGGAGCGCCTGCTGGTGGCCCTGTTCCTCGCCGTCGCCGCCGGCGCCCTGGGCGGCGTGGCCGTGCGGCTCCTCGGCGGCGGCAGGCTCGTCCCGTTCGGGCCCTACCTGCTCGTGGGCGCGCTCGCGTCGCTGTTCGTGGGGGACGCCGTGATCGCCTGGTACCTGGGGCTCTTGGCCCCCTGACCGCGCCCCCGGCGGTGTTAGAGTGTGCCTTCGCCCGCCCTCAAGCGGGGAACGCGGCGCCGCGCGGCCCCGTCGCCGACGCGAGACGCTCCCACTAGGAAGAGGCTGAGTTGATGGACGTGCTGCGTGTGCCCAGCCTGGCCGGCCGCGACCTGCTGGCCCTCTCGGACCTCACCAAGGAGGAGTTCGAGGGGCTGCTGATGAGCGCCGTGCAGCTCAAGCAAGACTGGAAGCGCGGCGTAAGGCCGCGGCTGCTCGAGCACAAGACGCTCGCGATGATCTTCGAGAAGCAGTCGCTGCGCACGCGATCGACGTTCGACATCGCCATGTTCCACCTCGGCGGCCACGCGATCCTCCTCAGCCAGAACTACATCGGCTGGGGGGTGCGCGAGACGATCCGCGACGTCGCCTCGAACCTCGACCGCTGGGTCGACGGCATCATGGCCCGCACCTACGGCCACGACACGCTCGAGACGCTCGCGATGCACGCCAGGGTGCCGGTGATCAACGGCCTCTCCGACAAGCTCCACCCCTGCCAGCTCCTCGCCGACTACGTGACCCTGCTGGAGCGGTTCGGCGAGCTCCGGGGCCTGCGCATCGCCTACGTCGGCGACGGCAACAACGTCTGCAACTCGCACGTCAACGCCGCGGCCCTCGCGGGCACGAGCCTGGTGATCGCCTGCCCCGAGGGCTACGACCCCGACGAGGGCGTCCTCGCCGCCGCCCGGGCGCGCGGCGCCGACGTCACCATCGTGCGCGACCCGCGCGAGGCCGTCCGCGGCGCCGACGCCCTCTACACGGACGTGTGGGTCTCGATGGGCATGGAGGAGGAGCTCGAGGTCAGGCGCAAGGCCTTCGCCGGCTTCACCGTCACGCCCGCGTGGTTCGACGACCTCTCGCCGCGGGGCGTGTTCATGCACGACCTGCCGGCGCACTACGGCGAGGAGTGCACCGAGGAGGCCGTCTACCACCCGCGCAGCGTGGTGTTCGACCAGGCCGAGAACAGGCTGCACGCCCACAAGGCGGTGCTGGTGCAGCTCCTCGCGGACAGGGACGACTGAGATGAGCGCGCAGCTGCGCGTCGGGGTGCTGGGCGCGAGCGGCTACGGCGGCGCCGGCCTGCTCGAGCGCCTGGCGCGGCACCCGCACGCCCGCGTCGTCGCCGTCGGCTCGCGCCAGTACGCGGGCCAGGGCGTCGACGCCTGCTGGCCGCACCTCGCCGGCCTCTTCCCCGACCTGGTGTTCACCGGCGAGGACGAGGTCATCGCCGCCAGCGACGTCGTGTTCTGCGCGACCCCGCACGGCGCCACGGCCCCCGTCGTCAAGAAGGCCCTGGACGCCGGCAGGTCGGTGGTCGACCTCTCCGCCGACTTCAGGCTCTCGGCGGGGTCGTACGCGGAGTGGTACGGCGGCGAGCACCCCCACCCCGAGCTGATCCCCGAGGCCGTCTACGGCCTGGTCGAGCTGCACCGCGACGAGCTCGTCGCCAAGCGCCTGATCGCCAGCCCCGGCTGCAACGCCACGGCCGCGAGCCTGGCCCTGGCGCCGCTGGCGGCGGCCGGCCTGCTGGGCCCGACGGCCGTCGTGAACGTGGTCACCGGCGTCTCGGGCGCGGGGCGCGCCACGAGCGGGCCTCTGCACTTCCCCGAGATGGACGGCAACGCCCGCGCCTACAAGCCCTCCGGCACGCACCGCCACACCGCCGAGATCGAGGCGACGGTGGGGCGCGTGCTGAAGGGCGGCAAGCGGCTCTCCACCCACGCGCCGTTCGAGCCCTACACCGTGAGCTTCACGCCGCACATCGTGCCGATGACCCGCGGCATCCTCGCGACCTGCGCCACGCGCGCGCCCGAGGCCGAGCTCACGGACGAGGCCGTGATCCAGGTCCTGCGGGACTACTACGCCGGCGACCCGCTGGTGCACGTGCAGGAGGACCTGCCGCAGACGAAGGCCGTGGCCGGCTCCGACAGGGCGGTGCTGTCGGGTCGGTTCGACCCGCGCAGCGGGCACGTCCTGACGTTCTGCGCGATCGACAACCTCGGCAAGGGGGCCGCCGGCCAGGCCGTGCAGGCGTTCAACGTCGCCAACGGCTTCCCCGAGACCGCGGGCCTGCGGCTCGAGGGGGTGTGGCCGTGAGGACCGAAGTGGCCGCTTCTGACGCGGGGCGCAGGGCGGTGCGGCCGTGAAGGCGCCGCGCGGCTTCGAGCTCGCCGGCGTCACGGCCGGCATCAAGGAGTCGGGGCGCAGCGACCTGGGGCTGATCTACTCGCCCCACCCGCTGGCGTGGGCGTTCGTGGGCACCACGAACCTCGTCAAGGCGCCGTGCGTGTCGCGCAACCGCGCGCGGTTCGCCACGGGCCAGCCGGTGCGGGCCGTCGTCGTCAACAGCGGGAACGCGAACTGCGCGAACGGCGAGCGCGGCATCTGGGACAACGAGGACCTCGCCGGCGCGGCTGCCGCGGCGCTCGCGCTCGACCGGGTGCAGGACGTGCTCACGGCCTCGACGGGCGTGATCGGCGTGCCCCTGCCCGTCGACAAGCTCAAGGCCGCGGTGCCGCGGGCCGCCAGCGACCTCACGGGCGACACCGCCGCCTTCGCCGAGGCGATCCTGACGACCGACACGGTCGCCAAGGAGGCGGCGGTCACCCTGAGCTCGGGCGCGCGCGTCGTCGGCGTCGCCAAGGGCTCGGGCATGATCCACCCGAACATGGCGACCCTGCTGGCCTTCGTGATGACCGACGCCCGGGTGTCGCAGGAGCGGCTGCGCGAGGCGTGGCCGCGCGTGGTCGACGCCACCTTCAACCAGGTGAGCGTCGACGGCGACACCTCGACGAACGACATGGCGGTCGTGCTCTCGTCGCAGCTCGTGCCGGCCGACCCGGACGAGCTGGAGGCGGCGCTGCGCGAGGTCTGCGAGAAGCTGGCCCGCAAGGTCGCCAGGGACGGCGAGGGGGCCACGAAGCTGATCACCGTGCGCGTCACCGGCGGCCGCAACGAGCAGGAGGCGCGCGCGGCGGCGAAGGCGGTCGCCGGCTCGATGCTCGTGAAGGCGGCCGTGCACGGCGCCGACCCGAACTGGGGGCGGGTCCTCGCCGCGATCGGCCGCTCGGGCGCGGTCTGCGACCTGGCGAACGTGCGCGTGCGCGTCCAGGGCGTCGACCTCTACCGCGGGTCCCCCCTGCCGTTCGACGCCGCGCACGTCTCGGCGCTGCTGAGGCACGAGGAGGTGGTCCTCGAGGCCGACCTCGCCGCCGGGGAGGCCGACGCCGAGGCGTGGGGCTGCGACCTCACCGCGGACTACGTGAAGATCAACGCCGACTACACGACCTGAGCCGCGGAGCTCGGGCCGGGGCCCCGGCGAGAAGGCCCCGGCCCGCCTGCAGCGCGCGCCCGCCCGTCCGCGAATGCGCGGGCGGTCACCGCCTCCTGTTCGCGATGTGGATGGCCCGCCCGTGGGCGTGCTCCGCGGCCTCCATGATCGCCTCGGAGAGCGTCGGGTGCGGGTGCTGCGTCAGGGCCAGGTCCTCGAGCGTCGCGCCCATCTCGATCGCCAGCGCCGCCTCGGCGATCAGGTCACCGGCGCTGGGCGCGACGATGTGGCAGCCGAGCAGCAGGTCCGTCTTGGCGTCGCCGATGACCTTGACCAGGCCCTCGTCCGTGCCGAGCGACGCCGCGCGCCCCGACGCGGTGAGCGGGAAGCGGCCCACGCGCACCTCGAAGCCGGCCGCCTTGGCCTCCTCCTCGGTCATGCCCACGCTGGCCAGCTCCGGCGTGGTGTAGATGACGGAGGGGACGACCGTGTCGTAGGCAGCGGGCCTGCCGGCGGCGTGCTCGGCCGCGACGAGGCCCTCCTTCATCGCCTTGTGCGCCAGCAGCGGCGGGCGCGCCACGTCGCCGATCGCGTAGACGTGCTCGCGCGTCGTCTGCATGTGCTCGTTCACGACCTTCACGAAGCCGCGCTCGTCGACCTCGACGCCGATCTCCTCCAGGCCCAGGCCGTGGCCGTTGGGGCGGCGGCCGACGGCCACCAGCACCTTGTCGGCGACGACGGTCGCGGGGGCCCCCTCGCCCTCGAGGGCCACCTCGACCCCCTTCTTCGTCGTCTTCTGCCCGGCGACCTTGGTGCCGGTGTGGACCTCGATGCCGCGCTTCTCGAGCGCCTTGCGCAGCTCCTTCGAGGCGTCGGGGTCGGCCGTCGGGGCGATGTTCGGGAGCATCTCGACGACGGTCACCTCGCTGCCCAGCGCCGCGTAGACGTCGGCGAACTCGAGGCCGATCGCGCCGCCGCCGATCACCAGCAGGCGGCCAGGCACCTCCCGGCCGACCTGCAGGGCGCCCGTCGAGTCGATGAACCGCTCGCCGTCGACCTCGAACCCGGGGACGCTCGCCGGCCGCGAGCCCGTGGCGACGATGAACCTCTTCGCCCGGTGGCGCTCGCCGGCGACCTCGACCTCGTTCTCGCCCACGAACCGCGCCTCGCCCTTCAGGAGCTCGACCTTGTTGCCCTTGAAGAGCTGCGTGACGCCGCTCGTCATCTTCTTGACGACGCCGGCCTTGAAGGCCTCCACCTGAGCGAGGTCGAGCTGCGGCTCGCCGAACCTGACGCCGATCCTCTCGGCCTCGCGGCCGTTCCTGACCTCGGCGGCCACGTGCAGCAGGGCCTTGGTCGGGATGCAGCCGACGTTGAGGCACACGCCCCCGACGTCCCCCTTCTCGGCGCAGGCGACCTTCAGGCCCAGCTGCGCGGCGCGGATGGCGGCGTGGTAGCCGCCGGGGCCCGAGCCGATGACGATGAGGTCGAAGTCCATGGCCGGAGTCTACTGTGCGCCGTCCTGCCCCGGAGCCCCGGGGGAGCGCGGCGCTCGGATAACGGCCCCCTCCCTACCGTCGCCTCGGTCGGAGGGAGGAGGAGCGAAGCCGAGACCCGTCGCTCCTCGGTCCGTGCCGGTGGTCCTGGCTCTCCTGCCGGCGGCCTGCGCCACCGGCCCGCGGCGCCCTGTGGCCCTCGCGGTGGGCGACGCGGTTGACGGCGGTCCATGGGGGGCCTACGATTCCGCCATGGACACGAGCGTCCCCCACGTCCCCGCGGTCGCGTGCGGGGTGGCTCGGCTAGACCTAGGCCTAGCGGGGGCGCCGCGCTGACGGGCACACGACCCGCGGCCTCTGGCGCGCCCCGGCCCGATCGGCCGGGGTTCTTCTTGTCTGACCTAGGCCCTGGACACGTGGAGGGATCATGACCCAGACCGTCCCCAGCAGCGACGCCCGCCGGGCGGACCGCTACATGCCGGGGGAGATCGAGAAGAAGTGGCAGCGGCGCTGGCGGGAGCAGGGCCTCTACGAGGTCGACCTGCTCGACTCCGGCAAGCCGAAGTTCTACTTCCTCACCATGTACCCGTACCCCTCGGGCGACCTGCACATCGGCCACTGGTACGCCGAGGCGCCGGCCGACGCCGCCGCCCGCTACCGCCGCATGCGCGGCTACAACGTGCTGTTCCCGATGGGGTTCGACGCCTTCGGCCTCCCCGCCGAGAACGCCGCCGTCAGGGCGGCGCGGGCGGGTCAGGACGTCCACCCGGCCACGCTCACGTACCAGCGCATCGCGCGCATGGAGCAGCAGTTCGAGCAGATGGGCGCGATGTTCGACTGGTCGAAGAAGGTCGTCACCTGCGACCCCGAGTACTACCGCTGGAACCAGTGGTTCTTCATCAAGATGTACGAGCGCGGTCTCGCGTACCGCAAGGAGTCGTACGTCAACTGGGACCCCGTCGACCAGACGGTGCTCGCCAACGAGCAGGTGATCGACGGCCGCGGCGAGCGCTCCGGCGCCCTCATCGAGCGGCGCCTGATGCCGCAGTGGCACTTCAAGATCACGGCCTACGCCGAGGAGCTCCTCGACTTCAGCGGCCTCGACTGGCCCGAGCGCGTCCGCGTCATGCAGACGAACTGGATCGGGCGGTCCGAGGGCGCCGAGGTCACCTTCAAGAGCGAGCAGGGCGACGACATCGTCGTCTTCACGACGCGCCCCGACACGCTGTGGGGCGTGACGTTCATGGTGCTCGCGCCCGAGCACCCGCTGGTCGAGAAGCTCACGACCCCCGACCGACGCGCGGCCGTCAGCGCCTACGTCGAGCGCGCGAAGCACATGACCGAGCTCGACCGGCAGGCCGAGGCGCGCGAGAAGACGGGCGAGTTCACCGGGGCCTACGCGATCAACCCGGTGAACGGCGAGCGCGTGCCGATCTGGGTGGCCGACTACGTGCTGATGACCTACGGCACCGGCGCGGTGATGGCCGTGCCGTACGGCGACGAGCGCGACTTCGAGTTCGCCCAGGCGATGGGTCTCCCGGTGAGGCCGGTGGTGCGGCCGGACGGCGCCACGGTCCCGGACGACGAGCTCCAAGGCCCGTGGACCGGCCCCGGCACGATGGTCAACTCGGGGCCGCTGAACGGCCTGCGGCACAACGGCGAGAAGGGGCGCGCCAGCCCGGCGATCGCCGCGGCCATCGACCACCTCGAGCGGATCGGGGCGGGCCGCGAGCAGGTCACCTACCGTCTGCGCGACTGGCTGATCTCGCGGCAGCGGTACTGGGGCACGCCCATCCCGATGCTCTACTGCGAGGAGTGCGGCATCGTGCCGGAGAAGGAGGAGAACCTCCCCGTGCTCCTGCCGCCGGACGTCGCGTTCCTGCCCACCGGCGAGTCGCCGCTCAACCACCACCCCGCCTTCGTGAACGCCACCTGCCCGCACTGCGGCGGCAAGGCCCGGCGCGAGACCGACACGATGGACACCTTCGTCGACTCGTCGTGGTACTGGTTCCGCTACCTCTCGCCGCACGACGCGACGCGGCCGTTCGACCCCGAGCTGGTGAAGCGGTGGACGCCCGTGGACGTCTACACCGGCGGCGTCGAGCACGCCATCCTCCACCTGCTCTACGCGCGCTTCTTCACCAAGGTCCTCCGCGACCTCGGCCTGGTCGAGATCGGCGAGCCGTTCCTCAAGCTCCGCAACCAAGGGATCATCCTCGGCACCGACAACGAGAAGATGTCGAAGTCGCGCGGCAACGTCGTGAACCCCGACGACCTCGTCGCGCAGTACGGCGCCGACACGGTGCGGGCGTTCCTGATGTTCATCGGCCCGTGGGACCAGGGCGGGCCCTGGAGCTACCAGGGGATCGAGGGCGTCTACCGCTTCCTCAACCGCGTCTGGGCGCTGGTCGTCGACCCGGAGGCCGAGCCGGCCCGGGGCGCCGACGCGTCGGCCGTGGCCCGCGAGCTGAGGCGCGCCGTGCACACCGCGATCAAGGAGGTCACCGAGGACCTCGAGGAGTTCCGCTTCAACACGGCGATCGCCCAGCTCATGACGCTCGCGAACGCGATGGCCAAGGCGAAGCCGCACCGCGAAGCCCTCGGCGACGCGTGGCGCGAGGCCGTGCGGAGCTTCCTCCTCCTGCTCGCGCCGTTCACGCCGCACATCGCCGAGGAGCTGTGGGAGCGCGCCGGCTTCGAGGGCTCGGTGCACCTGCAGTCGTGGCCGGCGTACGACGAGGCCGCCATGGCCGCCGACACCGTGAGGATGGCCGTGCAGGTGAACGGCAAGGTGCGCGGCCAGGTCGAGGTGCCCGCTGACGCCGACGACGCCGCCGTGCTGGCGGCGGCGAGGCGCGAGCCGAACGTGGCCCGCTACCTCGAGGCCGGCGAGGTCGTCCGCGAGATCGTCGTGAGGGGCCGCTTGGTCAGCTTCGTCGTGAAGGGCTGAGGCCCCCGGGCATCGCTACCGTCGGGCGGCCGCTCCCCCGTGGGGCGGCCGCCGTGCTCGTGACGGTGCTCGGGCGGCGGCGCCGACCGCTCGGCCCGGCCGCCGACCGCGGCGCGCCCTCACTGGGGGGCGAGCAGCACCACCTCGCGCAGCGTGGCCAGGTCGACCGCGGGCCGCACGATGTAGGTCCTCCGCAGGTCGTTCGGGTCGGGCGGCAGCACCGCCTCGACGGTCCCCACCAGCACGCCCAGCGGGAAGAGGCCGCCGCGGCTCGACGTCTCCACCAGGTCGCCGACCTCGACCGGCTCGACCTCCAGGAAGCCCGTCACGCGCAGCCTGTCGCCGACGTCGCCGACGGCGATGCCCTGGCCGCCCTTGCCCCGCACCGTCACGCCGACGCGGGACTGCGGGTCCAGGACCGTGCGCACGACGGCCGAGCTGGGGCCGACGTCGGTCACGATGCCCACCAGGCCCTGCGGCACGGTCACCGGCATGTCGACGGTCACGCCTCCCCTGGACCCGAGACCGATGACGAGGCGCGCCAGGCCGTCGCCCAGCGTCCCCCCGACGACGGGGGCCGTGGCGACCACGCCCGGCGACTGCGAGCGCCTCACCGCGAGGACCTGCTCGAGGCGCTGCACCTCGAGCTCGAGCATGCGCGCCTCCTGGCGGGCCGCCGCCAGCTCGGCCTCGAGCCGCTCGACCTCCGCGCGCAGGTCGCGCCTGTCGACGAGGCTCTCGACGGCGAGCCTGACGTTCGTGCCGGCCTGGTGCAGCAGGTCCTGGGGGAGGGCGATCGCGGCAGAGTACTCGTAGGGCACGCGGCCCACCACCGCCATCAGCACGATGGTGACGAGCCCCAGGGCCAGGAACGCGTACCAGGCCCGCAGCAGGCTAGACAAGCGGGGCCCCCAGCCGCCTCGCCGCCTCGACAACGGTCGGGAGGCTCAGACCCACGACGTTCGTGTAGCAGCCCTCGATGCCCGCCACCAGCGCCGCCCCCAGGCCCTGGATCGCGTACCCGCCGGCCTTGTCCGCGCCCTCGCCCGACGCCACGTACCACGCGACCTCGCCGTCGGTGAGGCTCCTGAAGCGGACCCGCGTGCGCACGACCACGTCCTCGCAGCGGCCGGCGTAGCGCAGCGCGTGGCCGGTGTACACGTCGTGGACACGGCCCGAGAGCCGGCGCAGGAACGCGGCGTTCTCCTCCGGGGTCGCCGGCTTGTTGATGACCTCGCCGTCGACCACGACCGTCGTGTCGGCGGCCAGCACCAGGTCGCCCGGCCGCCGCGAGCTCACCACCGCCGCCTTCGCCGCGGCCAGGCGCGCCACCAGCGCCTCGGGCGCCTCGCCCGGCAGCACGGTCTCGTCGACGTCGGCCGGCTCCACGTCGAACTCCAGGCCGAGGCCGGCGAGGAGCTCGCGCCGACGTGGCGATGCGCTGGCCAGCACGAGACCCCTCACGGCGCCCAGTCTACCCAGGCCGGGGCGGCGGTTAGACTGCCCGCCGAGATGGCCGCCACGCCAGACAGCGAGGGTATGAAGCGCGCCGCCGCCGAGGCGGCGTTGGCGCTCGTCGAAGACGGCATGACCCTGGGGCTGGGCACGGGCAGCACGGCGCGCTGGTTCGTCGCCGGCCTGGCCGAGCGCCTGCGCGCGGGCGCGCTCTGCGGCGTTCGCGGCGTGCCCACGTCGGAGGCGACGGCCCGGCAGGCGCGCGAGGCGGGGGTAGAGCTGGTCGAGCTGCCGGCCGGGGGCGTGGACCTCGCCGTCGACGGCATGGACGAGCTCTCGCCCTCGCTGGACGCGGTCAAGGGCCTGGGCGGGGCGCTGCTGCGCGAGAAGGTCGTGGCCGCCTCGGCGCGGACGTTCGTGCTCATCGGCGACGAGTCGAAGCTGGTGGCGCGGCTCGGGGAGAGGGCGCCGGTCCCGGTGGAGGTCGTGCGCTTCGGGCTCTCCCGGACGGTGCACCTGCTGGGCCGGCTGGGCGCCGAGGCGCGGCTGCGGGAGCAGGGCGGCGAGCCCTTCGTGACCGACAACGGCAACCTCGTGGTCGACTGCCGGTTCGCGGAGCCCTTCGACCCGGAGGAGCTGGCCGCCGAGCTGAAGGCGATCCCCGGCGTCGTCGAGCACGGCCTGTTCCTGGGCATGGCCAGCCTCGCGCTGGTGGCGGGCCGGGGCGGCGTGAGGCGCCTGGAGGCGCGGGCGTGATCGTCGCGGTGGGCCTCGACCTGGTCGAGATCGCGCGCGTGCGCCGGGCCGCGGAGAACCACCCCGAGCGGTTCCTGGCGCGCTGCTTCCACCCCGAGGAGCTGGCGGAACTCGCCGGCCGCAAGGACGTCTACCCCGGCCTGGCGGCGCGTTTCGCGGCCAAGGAGGCGTTCGCGAAGGTCTGGCCGGGCTCGCTCGGCTGGCGGGACGTCTGGGTCGTGAAGGAGGGGATGCGGCCGGTGCTGCGGGCCAGCCCGCGCCTGGCGGCGGCGATGGAGCGCGAGGGGCTCGTCGCCCACCTGTCGCTGTCGCACGCGGTCGACCACGCCGCGGCCGTGGTGGTGCTCGAGCGGCGCGACCCGCCCCGCGGGGAGGGCCCGGCGTGAGCGAGGCGGCGAGACCGCACGTCGTGGCCTACACCGACGGCTCGTGCGACACGGCCTCGGGGCGCGGCGGCTGGGCCTACCTGCTACGGTCGAACGGGCGGGAGCGCCGCGCCTCCGGCTTCGAGGCCGGCACCACGAACAACCGCATGGAGCTGACCGCGGCCGTGCGCGCCCTGGAGGCGCTGAAGCGGCCCTGCCGCGTGACCCTGGTGACCGACAGCGAGTACCTGAAGAAGGCGTTCACCGACGGCTGGCTCGAGAGGTGGCAGCGCAACGGCTGGCGCACGGCCTCGCGCCAGCCGGTGAAGAACCGCGACCTGTGGGAGCGCCTGCTGGAGCTCGTGGCGGTGCACGAGGTCGAGTGGGCGTGGACGCGCGGCCACGCCGGTCACCGCGAGAACGAGCTCGTCGACGCGATGGCGCTGGAGGCCCGGCGCACGGGGCGCGGCACCGTCGCGGCCGTCTGAGGAGCCGCGGCGCGTCCCCGCGGCGCTCCGAGCGCGAGCGCGCCCGTTCACTCGGCCAGCTCGGCGAGGAAGCGCGTCAGCACCTCGAGGCCGAGGGGCAGCGAGTCGGCGTCGACCCACTCGGACAGCGTGTGCGCGCCGCCGCCGCGGTAGGCGCCGAGGGCGATGGCGCTGATGCCGGCCGCCATCGCGGCGTTGGCGTCGGTGCTCGCCGGCGACAGCGCGGGCGCCAGCCCCACCGAGGCCAGGGCGCGGGACGCCGCCGCGACGAGCCTGGCGTTCTCGCTCGCGCCCGCCGGCCGCGCGCCGACGCGGCTCACCGTCAGGCCGCAGCCGCTCTCGGACGCGACGCGCTCGACCTCGGCGCGGCAGGCCTCCCACAGCAGCTCGAGGGTGCGCTGGTCGACGCTGCGCAGGTCGAGGGCGAAGCCGGCCTCGGCGGCGATGGAGTTCACGCTGGTGCCGCCCCACACGAGGCCGACGTTGAGGCTGGAGCGCGGCTCGCGCGGCACCGGCAGCGCCGTCAGGCGCGCGATCGCCTGGCCGACGGCGTGCACGGCGCTGGGGCTGGGGTAGTCGCCCCACGAGTGCCCGCCCGCCGCGGTCATCACGACCTCGTGGCGCAGGGAGCCCACGGCCTGCGCGCACACCGAGCCGAGGTGGCCGTCGAACGCGACGAAGTGGTCGACGCCGCCTCCCAGGTCGGCCACGAGCTGGCGCGCCCCGCGCAGGTCGCCGGCGCCCTCCTCCCCCACCGTCGCCGCGACGACCAGGCGCGGCCGCCGGTCGGGGAGCTCCTGGAGGTAGGCGGTGAGGATGGCGAGCCCGGCCGCGTCGTCGCCCACGCCCGGCCCGGCGAGCCGGCTGCCGTCGCGGTGGACCGTGACGTCCGTGCCCTCGGGGAAGACAGTGTCGAGGTGCGAGGCCACGACCACGCGGGGCCCGCTGCCGCCAGGCACGTCCGCGACGACGTTGCCCGCCGCGTCGCGGCGCGGCTCCAGCCCCGCCTCGCGCCACAGCCGCACGACGAGCTGGGCGCGGGCCTCCTCGCCGAACGTCGGCGCCGGCGTCTCCGCCAGCAGCGCGACGAGGTCGACGAGGCGCTGCGCCAGTCCGGCCCGGGCCGGGGCCTCCCTCACGCCTCGCCGCTGTCCTGCAGCGTGGCGATGCCCTCCCTCAGCGCGTAGAGGGCGGCCTGCGTACGGTTGTTGAGGCGCAGCTTCGAGAAGATCTCGGTGAGGCGGTTGCGCACGGTCTTCTCGCTCACGCCCAGCCGCTCGGCGATCTCCTGGTTCGTGGCGCCCTGGGCGAGGTGGCGGAGGATCTCCTCCTCCCGCTCCGTCAGCTCGCTGATCTTGTGCTCGGGGTGCGACGGCAGGTCGCCGTACTTGCGGAACTCGGCGAGGATCTCCGCGGCCATCTCGGCGTTGAGCAGGGTCTCGCCGGCCGCCACGCGGCGGATCGCCTCGATCAGCTCGTCCGCGCCGGCGTCCTTGAGCATGTAGCCGCGCGCGCCGGCCTTGATCGCCTCGAAGACGTAGCGGTCCTGCCGGTACATGGTGAGGATGATCACCTTGGCGTCGGGCTGCTCCGCCAGTATCGCCTTGGTGGCCGCCACGCCGTCGACCTCGGGCATCTGGATGTCCATGAGCACGACGTCCGGCTTCGTCTCCAGGGCGTGCCTGATGGCCTCCCTGCCGGTGGACGCCTCGCCGATGACCCGGAAGCCCTCCTCGGTCTCGAGGATGCTGCGCAGGCCCTGCCGGAACATGGCGTGGTCGTCGCAGAGCAAGATCCGCGTCATGACTCACTGTACTCCGCCGGCCGCGGGCTGCAGCCCGGCCGAGCCGGGGCCGGCGCCGGCCCGGTCGGCCCGCTCCGCGCGTGCTGCACGGCGCGGTGGTAGCCTGACAGCCGCAGCTGCCGGGCACGCCGGGCCGGCCACGCCTCCGCACAGCCTCACCAGGCCGGCGGCCTGACCGGCGCGGGGTGCCCGGCAGCTGCACTTGGGGGCCCCGTGGGGGGCGCCCCCTGCGAGAGTGGAGAACGGAGGACTCATGGCACACCCGAAGGGTGTCCTGCTGGAGCGGGTGCAGAAGCTCGGCCTGGAGCGGCCCGAGTTCCGCACCGTCCGGACGGGCCCGGAGCACGAGCCCAACTTCATCACCGACGTCGTGCTCGAGGGAGAGGTCATAGGCACCGGCCAGGGCGGCACCAAGCGCACCGCCGAGAAGCACGCCGCCGAGGAGGCGCTGGCGGCGCTGGCGGCGCGCTACGACGACCAGCCGGCGGCCAAGGGCAGGAAGACGGACGCGGCGGCCGATGGCAAGGGCGCCAAGGGCGCGGCGAAGCCGGCGAAGGGGGCCGCGAAGGCCGACGCGAAGGCGGAAGCGAAGGCCGGCGGGTCCGATCGCGCCGCCGCCGCGCAGCCGGCCGCGGCCAAGGGCGCGCAGGCGAAGCCCGCCGCGGCGAAGCCCCAGCCGGCCCCCGCCGCCAAGGCGGGCGCCGCCGCCTCCGAGCCCGCGGCGCCGCGCGCGGCGGAGGCGCCGGCCGAGGCGGAGGCCGAGGAGGAGCCCTTCGACGGGCCCTGGCCGATGTTCGACGACCTCCTGGCGGCCGCCGTGACGGTGGCCGAGCGGCGGGTCTTCGCCGACCTGCGCGGCGAGGACGCCCGGGTCGCGATCCGCGACTTCGCGCTGGCGCTGTACAAGGAGCTGCTCCTCGGCCTCGGCGAGATCGAGGAGGTCGAGGAAGAGGAGGAGTGAGCCCACGCCCGCCGGCCCGCGCCGGCGGGAAGCCCTAGGCCCGCCTCACCGGCCCTGCCGCGCGAAGCGCTCGATGCTCCGCAGCAGGGCCGTCGCCTTCTCGCGCACCAGCATCTCGCGCAGGACCTGGCTGCCGGTGAAGCCGGCGGTGCCGTGCAGCTCGATGATGTCGACCGCCTTCGCGCTGAACGCCGAGAGCGGCGTCGCCATCGTGAGGCCCGCCGTGGTCTCCGGCGTCGCGGGCTCGAGCCTGAACAGGTCGTCGTCCAGGCCCCCGGCGTGGGGGTTCACGACGACCACCACGTCGCCGTCGTTGGTCCTGACCAGGTAGCGGCGCTCCTCGCGTTCCTGCTCCATGGGTCAAGCAGGCTAGCACTGGCACGCGTCCCCGGGTGGCCCGGCGCCTCGCCGGGGTGGCAGACTGTCCGGGTGCACGAGCTGCTGGCGACCAACCCCGGCCTGGCCGTGTCGGCCATCATCGCGCTCGGCGTCGCCGCGCAGTGGCTGGCCTGGCGCTGGAGCGTGCCCGCGATCCTCCCGCTGCTGGCGACGGGGTTCCTCGTCGGGCCCGTGCTCGGCGTCGTCAGCCCGGCCGAGCTCTTCCCCGCCGAGCTGTTCTTCCCCCTGGTGTCCCTGGCCGTGGGGCTGATCCTGTTCGAGGGCGGCCTCACGCTGCGCTTCGCCGAGATCCGCGACGTCCGCCGCGTCGTCGTCAACCTCGTCACCTGGGGCGGCCTCGTGACCTGGGCCGGGGCCGCGCTGGCCGCCCACCTCCTGGCCGGCGTGGAGCTCCACCTGGCGCTGCTGTTCGGCGCGCTGGTGATGGTCACCGGCCCGACCGTGATAGGCCCGCTGCTGCGCATCGTCAGGCCGGTGGCGAACGTCGCCAGCGTGCTCAAGTGGGAGGGCATCGTCATCGACGCCGTCGGGGCGCTGGTGGCGGTGCTGGTCTACGAGTCGCTGCTCCTGCGCCACGAGGGCCAGCCGCTCGGCTCCGTGGTCCTGCTCCTCCTGCGCTTCCTGCTGGTGGGGGCGATGACGGGGGGCGCGGGCGGCCTCGCGCTGGCCTGGCTGCTGAAGCGGCGAGCGGTGCCGGACTTCCTCATCAACGTCGTCGCCCTGGCGCTGCTCTTCGCCACGTTCACGCTCGCCGACGTCCTCTCCTCCGAGGCGGGCCTGCTGGCCGCGGTGGTGATGGGCATCATCGTCGCGAACGCCGGCGTGCCCAACCTCTCCTCGCTGCTGACGTTCAAGGAGGACCTGACGGTCCTCTTCGTCAGCGTCCTGTTCGTCGCCCTGGCGGCGAACGTCTCGCCGCAGGCGGCGCTCGCCGCCCTCAGTTGGGAGACGCTCGCGGTCGTGGCCGTGGTCCTGCTGGTCCTGCGCCCCCTGGACGTGCTGCTCTCGAGCCTGGGCTCGACCCTGTCGTGGCGGGAGCGGGCGTTCATCGCCTTCATCGCCCCGCGCGGGATCGTGGCGGCCTCCGTGACGTCGCTACTGGCGACGCGCCTGCTCGAGGAGGGCATCGCCGGCGCCGAGGCGCTGGTGCCCATGGTGTTCGCCGTGATCGTCGTCAGCGTGCTGCTCGCCAGCCTGACGGCGAAGCCGCTGGGGGTGCGCCTGGGCGTGGCCGACCCCGACCCCCAGGGCGTGCTGTTCCTGGGGGCTCACCCGGCGGCGCGTCACATCGCGAAACGCCTGGCCGAGAAGGGCTTCCCCGTCCTGCTCGCCGACACGAACCCGGCGAACGTCGCCGCCGCGCTGGCGGAGGGCCTACCCGCCTACCACGGCAGCCTGCTGGCGGACGGCAGCGACGACCAGCTCCGCCTCTCCGGCATCGGTCGGCTGGTGGCGCTGACCTCGAACGAGGAGGCGAACGCGCTCACGGCCGTGCGCTTCCGGCGCGACTTCGGCAAGGACAACGTCTTCCAGCTCTCGCCCAGGGAGCACGTCCCCGTGTCGAACCGCCTGGGGGGCGAGAACCGGGGCCTGTGGCTGTCGCACGGCAGGCTGTCCTACGACAGGCTGGAGAGGATGTACGCCGCGGGGGCGAAGCTCGCCGAGTTCGAGCTGTCGCCGGAGCACACGCTCGCGGACTTCATCGCCACCCACGGGGAGGCGGCGGTGCCGCTGTTCGTCGCCCGCGACGGCGCCGTCGACGTCGTGTCGGAGGCCACGGACCCCGAGCGGGAGGACTCGGGCACGCTGCTGGCCTTCATCGACCCGCGGGCCTGAGGGGTACCGAGCCGCGCGCGACCGGCGCGCGGCCGCGCTGGAGGCGCCTAGTCGCTGGCCTCGTCGAGGAACTGCTGCAGCTTCTCGACGTTGACGGTGATGGGCGAGCGCCGCCGCCGCACGGCGCCGTACTCGAGGAGCCGCGCCAGGCAGTGGCTCACGGTCTCGCGCGTGGCGCCGATCATCTTCGCGAGGTCCTGCTGGGTCAGGTTCAGGTCGATCACCGTGCCGCGCTCGGACTCCACGCCGAAGTCCTTCGCCAGGCGCAGCAGGAGGTTCGCGAGCCGGCCCGGAGCGTCGAAGGCGCCGACCTCGGCCTGCCACTGCTGCGCCTGCCACAGGCGCGTGCTCATCACCTGGATGAACTTCATCGCGATCTTCGGGTGCTGCTGCAGGAGGCGCTGGAACTCCTGCTCGGGCATCACGATCAGCGTGGTGTCGACGACGGCCTCCGCCTGGTTCGGCCGGCGCTCGCTCTCGAGCAGGAGCAGCTCCCCGAAGATGTCGTACTGGCCGAGCAGCCCGAGGATCATCTCCTTCCCGTTCGGGAAGTACATGGAGATCTTCACCATGCCCTCGCGCACGAAGTAGAGGGCGTCGGCCGGGTCCTCCATGTGGTAGATGATCTCGCCGGCCGCGTACCTCTTGTACGGCGTGATGCGGGTGATCTTCTCGAGCTCGTCAGGCGTGAGGTCCTGGAACAGCTTGGTGTTCTTCAGGTGCCATACCAGGCTCGGGTACTGACTCGTTGTCGTCTCCGTCATCCAGCGCCCCTCTCGGCTCGGTCCTCGGCCCGGGTCCGAGGTCGCCCATACGGGCCGTGGTCGTACGCGATGTTCATGAATCTAACTCACTCCTCAGCGCCGCTCCCCTCGGCTGCCGCCATCGCGTCCGATAGGCGCATGAGCCGCTCGTACGAGGCGAGGTCAAGGTAGTTGCCGACCTTGAGGCCGTCGACGAACACGGTGGGCGTGCCCGTCAGGCCCAGCTCCTGCGCCGCGACGCGGTACGACTCCTCGACCAGCGCGCTGAAGCGCCCCGACCTGACGCACATCGGTAGCTCCGAGGCGCCGAGGCCCGCCTCCTGCGCGATGGCCACGAACTCCTCGAGCGGGTCGGGCAGGCGCGACCAGCGCGCCTGCTGCGCGAAGAGCGCGTCGGTGAACGTCCAGAACGCGTCCTCGCCGGCTTGGGCCCCCCCGCCGGCGCCGGCCTCCGCCGCCACGCACTCGGCCGCCTCGGCGGCGACGGTGGCGTTGGGGTGGATGCTCTTCAGCGGGAAGTGGTGCACCTCGAAGCGCACGTCGCCCCGCTCCAGCAGCCGCCGCACCAGCGGCATGCCCTGCGCGGCGAAGTTCGCGCAGTACGGGCACTGCAGGTCGGTGAACTCGCGCACCACGTAGCGGGCGTCCGCCGGGCCCAGCGCGTGTGCCGGCGGGCCGAACAGCTCCTCGGGCACCGTCTGCGGCGCGAAGCGGAGCCGGACGCGCTCGGGGGCGCCCGCGGAGACCTCGACGGACATCAGGTACTCCTGCACCTGGACGACGACCTCGCCCGCCCCGGCCAGCTCGGCCGTGCGGGTGCGGAAGAAGTCGGTGACGGGCGAGGCGATGCCGGAGCCGTAGCCGCTCGCGGCGCCTATCAGCGCGCCGAGGAAGCGCGCGTTCGCGTCCGTGAGGTCCCCCTCGCCCTCGACGGCCACCGCGACGCCCAGCGACTCCTCGATCGCGAAGGCGAAGCCGGAGGCGGACTCGTGGCCGGCCTCGGCCGGGCGCACGCCGTAGACGTCGAGTTGGTCGAGGATCGTCGCCGGCTCGTGGCCGAGCTGGGCCAGCGCGGTGCAGGCGCAGGCGAGGGCGATCAGCGCCGGGAGGAACGGGCCTCTCGGCCGGGATGCGGGTCGCATGCCGCAGTCTAAGTTGGCCCGACACCGGCTACAACGGCGCCGCGACCGTGGCGGACCCATCGGGCCTCGGCGCGCACCGCCCCGGACGCGCGCCGGCAGGACAGCCGGCCGGGGCGCGTACGACGCCCTGCGGCGCGGCTCGGCTCGCCGCATCACGCCGGCATCACGGCACGGCCCCTAGGGTCCACCTGCGGCTGCGTCCCCGCGGCCGCAGGAGAGGTCAGGAGGGCGTGATGGGCAGGAGACTCGGTTCGTCGCTGTTCGGTGCGGTGCTCGTCGGCGCCGTGCTGCTGGTCCCGATCGTAGCCCTGGGCCAGCCGAGGTCCGACGAGGTCCAGGAGGTGATCGCGGCGGAGAACGAGCGCTTCCGCGCCCTCGCCGAGCAGGACATGGAGACGGCGGAGATGCTGCACGCCGAGGAGTTCGTGCAGGTCAACCCCTACGGCCACGAGATGCGGCGCCAGGACCTCCTGGGCGCGGTCGCCAGCGGTTCGCTTGACTTCGTCAACCGGAGCACGGCGAGCGTCCAGGTGCGCGTCTACGGCGACGCGGCGGTGCTCAAGCAGCACGAGCTCATCACCGCCGTCGTCGACGGCGGCGACCCGGAGACCCTGCCGCTCTGGACCGTCGCCCTCTACGAGCGGCGCGACGGCGTCTGGCAGGTCGTGTGGGCGATCGCGTCGGAGACGCGGTTCGGTCCTGACGTGAACTAGCGGCCGTCCCGTAGAGCGTCTGCCGGTGGGGGCCGCGGAGGCGCGGCCCCCACCGCACGCACGGCGCCCGCCAGCCGCGACCTCGCTGCGGTCGGTCCGCCTTCCCTACTTACCCCACGCGGCGGCAGCGCCGCCGGGGCGCGGCGACTCCCTCACCCCTCCTCGGTCCGCGTCAGCGGCGCCCTGCGGCCGCCGGTGACCTCGTGAAGGACAGTCGCCTCCAGCTCGAGCAGCGCCGATACCCCGCCTCCCCCGGCGAAGACCGTCCCCGCCTCCGGCACCGTCAGCGCGTCGATCCACGTGGGCAGCTCGGCGCGGTGCCCGAACGGCGGCATGGCGCCCACGCGGTAGCCGGTGATCAGCAGCGCCTCGTCGGGCGTGGCGAACCTAAGCTCCTTGCGGCCCACGCCGAGCGCGGAGGCGAGCGCCGGGTAGGAGACGCGGCTCTCGCCCGCGGCGATGACGAGCAGCGGCTCGCCGCGCGCGAGGAACACCAGGCTCTTGACGATGCGGCCGGGCTCGGTGCCGACGGCCGCGGCCGCGGCGGGCACCGTCGGCGTGGGCACGCTCAGGCGGTGGAGGCGGGCCGGCACGCCGTGCCGGAGGCAGAACCCCTCGAGGTCCGAGTCCGAGAGCGCTGTGACCTGGGACATGACGAGCAGTGTACGCGCTGGAGTCTGGCGGCCAGGACGGCGTTCCCGGGGGCGCGTGGTAGCTTACGTCGATGCTCAGCGTCCCCGAGTCGTTCCGCGAGCTCGTCGCCCGCGAACGCGAGGCCATCACCGACCTCCAGGTGCTCCTCGCGCGCGTGGGCGCCGACGAGGAGCACCTCGCGGACGCGCGGACCGCGCTGTCCGACCTCGACGGCCTGTTCATGATCGTCGTGGCCGGCGAGTTCAACGCCGGCAAGTCGAGCCTGCTCAACGCCCTCCTCGGCGAGGCCGTGATGCCGGAGGGGGTCACCCCCACCACCGACCGCATCACGGTCCTGACCCACGGCGAGCGCCCCTCCGAGCGCGCCGAGGGGCCGGCCGTGGTCCTCCGCACGCACCCGTCCCCCCTGCTGCAGGACGTCGCCCTCGTGGACACCCCAGGCACGAACGCGATCATCAAGCGCCACCAGGAGCTGACGGAGCGCTTCGTGCCGCGGGCCGACCTGCTGCTGTTCGTGACCTCGGCCGACAGGCCCTTCACGGAGAGCGAGAGGAGGTTCCTCGAGCTGATCGCCTCGTGGGGCCGCAAGGTCGTGATGGTCGTCAACAAGGTCGACATCCTCGAGACCGAGGCGGAGCGCGCCGAGGTGCAGCGCTTCGTGCGCGACAACGCCAGGCAGACCCTCGACGTGACGCCCGAGGTGTTCCTCGTCAGCGCCAAGCGCGCCGAGAGGGCGCGCGCCGCGGGCGACGACGAGGCGCTCGAGGCGTCGGGCGTGCCGGCGCTGGCGCGGGCGATCTCCGAGCGGCTCAGCGCGGAGCGGCCGCGCCTGAAGCTCCTCTCGCCGCTGGGGGTCGCGCAGCGGCTCGTCGGCCTCTACCAGGACCGGCTCGCCGCGCGGCTCGACCTCCTCACCGAGGACAGCGCCAGCCTCGAGGACATCGAGAGGCAGCGCAGCCAGTTCGAGAAGGACATGCGGCGCGAGTTCGAGGCGCACCTCGCGCGCGTGCGCCAGGTGGTGCGCGACGTCAAGGACCGCGGCGACGCGTTCTTCGACGACGTCGTGCGCTTCCGCCGCATCCCCAAGCTGCTCAACAGCAAGGCCGTCCAGGAGGAGTTCGAGCAGCGCGTGCTCATGGACACCGAGCAGCGGCTCGAGCGCGCCGTCTCCGACCTCGTCGACTGGTTCGTCGAGCGCAACCTCCGCTTCTGGGAGGACGTGATGCGCTTCGTGAACGAGCGCGCCTCGGCGGCCGAGGACCGGGTGATCGGCGCGGTGGGCGGGCGGTTCGAGTACGACCGCCGCGCCCTGGTGCGCTCGCTGGGCGAGCGCGCCCAGGAGGCCATGAGCTCGTACGACGACGAGAGGGAGGCGCGCCGGCTCGCCGACGACCTGCAGCAGGCCGTCCTGCGCACGGGCCTCTTCAACGTCACCGGCATCGGGCTCTCGGCCGCCGTGCTGGCGTTCATCTCGACGGCCGCGCTCGACGTCACCGGCGTGGCGCTGGGCCTCACCCTCGTCGGGGTCGGGCTGCTGGTGATCCCGCGCCAGCGCGCGAAGGCGAAGCGCGAGCTGGCCGCGAAGATGAAGGAGCTCGAGGAGGCGCTGACCGGCGGCCTCACCCGCCAGTTCGAGGAGGAGCTCGAGCGGTCGCAGGAGAAGCTGGCCGGGGCGATCAGCCCCTACACCCGCTTCGTGCGCGCCGAGCTGGACCGCCTCCGCGACCTCGGCCAGGAGCTGGACGAGATGAGCGTGCGGTTGGCCGCGCTCCGCGGCGAGGTCGAGGCGCTGGAGTAGACTCTCCGCCATGACCGTGAAGACCGCCCCGCGCGTCGCGTTCCAGGGCGAGGCGGGGGCGTTCAGCGAGGAGGCCGCGCTGGCCTTCGCCCCCGAAGGGGAGGCCGTCGGCTACCCCTCGTTCGAGGAGGCGTTCGAGGCCACGGTGCGCGGCGAGTGCGACTACGCCTGCCTGCCCGTGGAGAACAGCCTGGCGGGCTCGATCAACCAGACCTACGACCTGCTCACCGACTCGGTGCTCCTGGTCGTGGCCGAGCGCGTCGTGCGCGTGCACCACAACCTGCTGGTGCCGCCTGGCACCCGGCTCGAGGACGTGCGCCGCGTGTACAGCCACCCACAGGCGCTGCAGCAGTGCCAGCGCTTCCTCAGGCAGCACGGCTTCGAGGCCGTGGCCGACTACGACACGGCCGGCGCCGCGAAGCTGCTGCTCGAGCGGGCCAAGCGCGAGCCCGGGAGCGCGGCGATCGCCAGCCGCCGCGCGGCCGAGACCTACGGGCTCGAGATCGTCGCCGAGCGCATCGAGGACCTGAAGTTCAACTTCACGCGCTTCTTCGTCCTCGGCCACCGCGAGCGGCCGCCGGAGCCGGGCAGGCAGCACAAGACGAGCCTGATGCTGGCGACGCACCACCGGCCGGGGGACCTCGTCGCGTGCCTGCAGGTCTTCTCCGAGCACGGCATCAACATGACGAAGCTCGAGTCGCGCCCGCGCCGCGACAAGCCGTGGAGCTACCTCTTCTACGTCGACATCGAGGGCCACGTCGCCGACCCGAACGTGGCCGCGGCGCTCACCGGCCTGATGCGCCGCGCGGCGTTCGTGAAGTACCTGGGCAGCTACCCGGCGGCGGAGCCCGTCGAGATCGACTGAGTCGCCGCCCCGGTCGCGCCGGTCTCCGGAGGAGCCCGGCCGCCAAGGCCAGCGGACGCCACCCCCCTGGGGGCGCGCCGCCGGCCGGGCGCCCGCGCTTGGCGGTCCGACTCCCGCTCACGGCGCCGGCATGGGCACCACCTCCAGCTCCAGCGCCAGCGGCCGCACGGCCTCCCCCGGGTACCACAGCGTCCGCGAGCGGTAGAGGCCGCGCCACGGGGAGCGCAGGACCTCGGTGTAGCCGCGAGCGGCGTCGAGGAGCCACAGCTCCCTCACCCCCGCGGCGGCGTAGAGCGGCGCCCGCTCGCCCTGCGTCTCGCGGCCGCGGACCACCTCCGCGACGAGCAGCGCCGCGGCCGGGTCGTACGAGCCGCCCAACCCCAGCTCGCCGCGCCTGCCCGGGGCGGGGAACGCGGCGAGGTCGGCCCTGAGGAGGTCCCACGGGCTGAGGCGCAGCGGCGCCGCGAGCACGGCGACGACCCCGGCGGCGGTCGGCTCGTGCCCGCCGAGCTGCGCGGCGAGGTGCGCGAGCAGGGCCGTCTCCTTGGGCGAGGGCAGCCGCGCGGCCCGCACGCGCCCGTTCACGAGCTCGGCGCGCGGCCCCTCCGGCAGCGTCCCGGCTCGCAGCGAGGCGAGGAACGCCGCGACCGTGACCTGCGGGAGCCGCGTGCCGTGCATGCGCCCAGGCTGCGGCACCGCCGGGACCGGCGAGCGAACGGGCACGCCTGGGGCCGACCGGGACTAGTCGGCCGCCCATGCCCGCACCGGCATCTTCCCGCCCCTCACGACTGGGGCACGCTCGTCCCAACCCACTGGACTCCGCGGGCGCCGGTGATACACTCCGCCGGATGGATATTCATGCCGCGGCGTGAGGACATACACAAGATCCTGATCATCGGCTCCGGGCCCATCGTCATCGGGCAGGCGGCCGAGTTCGACTACTCGGGGACGCAGGCCTGCAAGGCCCTGCGCGCGGCCGGCTTCGAGGTCGTGCTGGTGAACTCGAACCCCGCCACGATCATGACCGACCCGGACGTGGCCGACCGCACCTACGTCGAGCCCCTCACGCCCGAGTTCGTGGCCGAGGTGATAAGGGTCGAGAGGCCCGACGCGCTGCTGCCCACCCTGGGCGGTCAGACCGCCCTGAACCTGGCCGCGCGGCTCCACGAGGAGGGCGTCCTCGAGCGCTACGGCGTGAAGCTCATCGGCGCGAACTACGCCGCGATCCAGAAGGGCGAGGACCGCAAGCTCTTCCAGGAGGCGATGGCGCGCATCGGCCTCAAGACGCCGGCCGGCCGCCTCGTCACCAGCCTCGAGGAGGCCCTCGAGTTCGTCGAGACGATCGGCTTCCCCGCGATCGTCAGGCCGAGCTTCACCCTCGGCGGCACCGGCGGCGGCATCGCCCGGGACGAGCGGGAGTTCGTCAGCATCGTCCGCCAGGGGCTGCACGACTCCCCGGTGGGCAGCGTCCTCGTCGAGCAGTCGGTGCTCGGGTGGAAGGAGTACGAGCTCGAGGTGATGCGCGACTCGAACGACACGGTCGTGATCATCTGCTCGATCGAGAACTTCGACCCGATGGGCGTACATACCGGCGACAGCATCACGGTCGCGCCGGCGCAGACGCTCTCCGACAAGGAGTACCAGCGCCTGCGCGACGCGGCGATCGCGATCATCCGCGAGATCGGCGTCGACACGGGCGGCTCGAACATCCAGTTCGCCGTGAACCCCGACGACGGCGAGGTCATCGTCATCGAGATGAACCCCCGCGTCTCGCGCTCGTCGGCCCTGGCCTCCAAGGCGACCGGCTACCCGATCGCGAAGATCGCGGCGCTGCTCGCCGTGGGCTACCACCTCGACGAGCTGCCCAACGACATCACCAAGGAGACGAAGGCGGCGTTCGAGCCGACGATCGACTACGTCGTCACGAAGGTGCCGCGCTTCGCCTTCGAGAAGTTCCCCGAGGCGCCGGACGACCTGGGCACGCAGATGCGCTCCGTGGGCGAGGTCATGGCGATCGGGCGCACCTTCAAGGAGTCGCTGCTGAAGGCCCTGCGCTCGCTGGAGCTCGACGTCCGCAGCGAGACGGCGGGCCTATCCGACGCCGCGCTCGAGGAGCGCCTGCGCCCCAACCCGCGCCGCCTGCCGGCGGTCATGGAGCTGCTCCGCCGCGGACGCTCGGTGCAGGCGCTGCACCAGGCCACGGGCATCGACCCGTGGTTCCTCTCCCAGCTCGCCGAGATCGTCCAGGCCGAGCAGGAGGTGCGTCAGGCCGGCGACCCGGCCGGGTGGGACTGGGAGCTGTGGCGCGAGGTCAAGCGCATCGGCTTCTCGGACGGCGACATCGCCGCCCTCACCGGCCGGCCGGTGGCCGAGGTCAGGCGCCTGCGCCTGGAGAAGGGCCAGGCGCCCGTCTACAAGACGGTCGACACCTGCGCCGCCGAGTTCGAGGCCCACACGCCGTACCTCTACTCGACCTACGAGTGGGAGGACGAGGCGCCGCCCACCGACCGCAAGAAGGTCGTGATCCTCGGCTCCGGCCCGAACCGCATCGGGCAGGGCGTCGAGTTCGACTACGCCACGGTGCACGCCGTGTGGGCGCTCCAGGAGGCGGGGTACGAGACGATCATGGTCAACTCGAACCCCGAGACCGTCTCCACCGACTACGACACGGCCGACAGGCTCTACTTCGAGCCGCTCACGCTCGAGGACGTGCTCAACGTGATCGAGCACGAGAAGCCCGACGGCGTGATCGTCCAGCTCGGCGGCCAGACGCCCCTCAAGCTCGCGCGCGGGCTGGAGGAGGCCGGCGTCCCGATCTGGGGCACCTCGGCCTCCGCGATCCACGCGGCCGAGGACCGCGACGCGTTCCACGCCCTGTGCCAGCGGCTCGGCATCCCGCAGCCGCGCGGCGGGGTCGCGGAGCGCCCGGAGGAGGCCGCCGCCCTCGCCGCGGAGATCGGCTACCCGGTGATGGTCAGGCCCAGCTACGTGCTCGGCGGCAGGGCGATGCAGGTCGTCCGCTCCGAGGCCGAGCTCGAGAGGTACCTGCGCGAGGTCTACGCCGAGCTGCCCGGCGAGCCGAGCGTGCTCGTCGACGAGTACCTGGAGGGCGCCATCGAGGTCGACGTCGACGCGATCTCCGACGGCGAGACGACCGTGGTGGCGGGGATCATGGAGCACGTCGAGGCGGCCGGGATCCACTCGGGCGACAGCGCCTGCGTCACGCCGCCCGTGCACCTGGCCGCCGACGCCGTCGCCGCGATCGAGGACCACACGGTGCGCCTGGCGGAGGCGATCGGCGTGCGCGGGCTGATCAACGTCCAGTACGTCGTGAAGGACGGCCGGGTCTACGTGATCGAGGCGAACCCCCGCGCCAGCCGCACGATCCCCTACCTCTCGAAGGCGATAGGCCACCCGCTCGCGAAGTACGCCGCGCTCGTCGCCGCCGGGAAGACGCTGCGCGAGCTCGGCTTCACGACGGCGCCCCGCCCCTCCGTGTACAGCGTGAAGGAGGCGGTGCTGCCGTTCCTGAAGTTCGGCAAGGTGCTGCCGGTGCTCGGCCCCGAGATGCGCTCGACGGGCGAGAGCATGGGCATCGACCCCGACCCGCACCTCGCCTACTACCGCGCCGCGCTCGGCGCCGGCTCGAGCCTGCCGCTCGCGGGCGCCGCCCGCCTCGTCGGCGACGGACTCGACGACCTGGCCGGTCGACTCGAGGAGCTCGGGTTCACCGTGCTGCGCGGCGAGCTGCCGGCCGGGGCCCCGCGCGACTACGACCTGCTCGTCGACGTCGTCCACACGCCCGAGCTGCGCCGCGCGCTCGAGGACGGCGTGCCGTACGTGACCACGCGCGAGGCCGCGCGCTGGACCGTGGACGCGATCTCCGCGGCCGCGCGCGCGCGCGCCAAGGGGCCGCTCGGCGTGACGGCGCTGCAGGACCTGATGCGGCGCCCGGCCGCCGTCTCCGGCTGAGCGCGGGCACCGGGTCCCGCGTCCGACGCGCGAGCGCCGGGGCCTGGCCCCGGCGCCTCCGCTTCCGAGACGACCCTCAGGCCGAGAGCGCCGGGCCCTCCTCCCCGCCGCCGTGTCCCTCGTCGGCGCCGGCCTCGTCCTCGTCGCCCAGGACCAGCGGCTCGCCGAGCCCGGTGAGGCGCTCGGTGCGCCGCTCGGGCAGGCGCTCGCGCAGCGACAGCGCGTAGCCCGAGAGCGCCTCGAGGGCGTCGCGGACCGGCTGCCTCAAGACGAACTCGCCGGTGTCGACCCGGGCCAGCAGCGAGAACGGCGCCGCCGAGAGCCGCTCGAGGACCGCCAGGACGCGGTCGCGCGGCAGCGTGACCTCGGAGACGAGGTCCTCGAGCAGGAACACCGTCGGCGCGCGCAGGAGGTTCAGGCGCGTGAGCACCTCGGAGAGCGCCCCGCGCTCGGCCAGGCGCTCGGCGACCTTGGCCTCGAAGCGCTCGAGGCCGGCCTCGAACAGGCCGTCGCGCTCGAAGTGAGGCTCGAGGTCCACGGGCGAGAGCGGCAGGCTCGCGTGCAGCGAGCTCACGCGCTCGAGGCCCTGCCAGCTCCACAGCGTGGCGCGGGCCAGCTCGGCCGGGCCCGTCAGGCGCACGAGGGCCTGGTGGTCGCCGACGACGGCGAGGTAGCGGTAGTCGAGCGTGCGGCGCTTCGACAGCAGGTCGGCCCAGTCGACGCGCTCGGTGCGCGACAGGAGCTGCACCAGGACCTTGTAGCCGCGCCGGCCCATCGCCGCCACCAGGCTCACCTGGCCGCGGGCGATCGGCTCGAAGCCGAAGCCCAGCGGCCCCAGCAGGCGGCGCAGCCTGTCTACGAGCTCGGTGGCCTCGAGCGAGGCCTCCTCCTCTTCGTCGAGGCCGGCGGCGGGCGGGCGCAGCGGCGCCGGCGCGCGGCGCTCGTGCACGGAGACGGGCTCGTCCTCGCGGCGCGAGCGCGCCTCGCCGTCCGGCGCAGCCCCGTGCTGCTGGGCGGGCGGCGGCCACAGCGCGGGCTGGGCCGAGCGGGCGGCGGCCTCGGCGTGCAGCGCGGTCGGGGCCTCCGCAGCAAAGCGCGACCCCGCCGCGTTCCCCGCGTACAGGGCCGCGGGCGCCGGCTCCTCGGCCGCGGCCGGGACGGCCTCCTCCTGCGCCTGGGCCGCGGGAGCGGCCGCGACCGGGACGAGGTCCTCGGCCTCCTCCGCCGGATCGGCCGGGGCCTCACGCGGCGCCTCGGCCCCGTCGAGCTCCGCGGCCGTCTCGACGTCCACCCAGCGGCCCTCGCGCAGCGCGAAGCGGCCGTCGGCGGCCAGGGCGGCGGCCAGGTCGACCTCCTCGGGCACCCCGAAGTAGGCGCGGATCTCCTGGACCGTCATGCGGAGCCTCGCCTGGCTGATCTCGTCGAGCAGGCTCGCCAGGCCCTCCGGCGTCGTGTAGTCGGGCGTGCGCGGCCGCGCGACGGGCGTGATCGCGAAGCGGCCGTCCTCGAGGGCCCGCACGTGGAGCTCGTCGTTGACGGCGAGCCCGTGGGAGCGGTAGAGCTCCCCGAGCCCCGTGACGGTCCTGGGAGGGGCGAAGGCGAGCTCGAGCTCGGCCCCCGTCTTCGTGTCGACGGCCTTCAGCGGGCCCTCCGGGAAGAGCCCGACCATGGCCTGAGGCAGCGTCATGGTGCCGCTGCGTAGGCAGTAGCGCGTCAGCGGGTAGCGGAACTCTCCAGCCATCTCACGCCTCCCTGGCGAGTCCACGGCAGCCCTCCCCCAGACCGAGGGCACAGGCGCGGGGTGTGGCTCGGTGAAGTCTAACAGGCACCGGGCGGGGGTCCCGCGACGGCCGTCGCGGCGGCGCGCCGCACGACCACCGGCGGTCAGCCGAAGACGAGACGCCGGCGCTTGCGCATGCGGCCCGGGCGAGGGGCCTCGGCCGCGGCGGCCTCCTCACGCGGGGCCGCGTCCGCGCTCCGGGCCGGCTCCTCGGCGACCGCGGCGGGCTCCTCCGCGGGAGGCTCGGCCGGCGCGGCCCCCTTCCCCTTCGCCGGCGCGGCGTCGCGCGGCGCACCTTCGGCGCGCGCCTCGGCGTCCTCCTCCTCGGCGTCGGCGGTGGCCGGCTTCGCGGCCTCGCCGCGCTTGCGCCGCCCGACGGTCTCGGACACGGCCCTCGCGGCGGCGCCCGGCGCCGAGCGCCGCCCGGTCACGTAGTCGGCGTCGATGCCCTCCGACGGGTCCTTCAGCTTCTTGGGCCTCTTCGTACGCGCCGGCGCCCCCTCCTCCTGCGGCACGGTGACCTCGACGGTGGCCGGCACCAGGTCGATCTGCCGCTGCGTCGGGTTCGCGGAGAGGACCTTGACCTCGACGCGGTCGCCCATGCGGTAGCGCTTGCGCGTGTGCTTGCCCATCAGCATCAGCGAGTCCTCGAGGAAGATGTAGTAGTCGTCCTCGAGGTGGCTGACGTGCATGAGCCCCTCGACGCCGTTCGCCAGCGCCACGAAGACGCCGAAGTTCGTGACCCCGACGACGACCCCGACGAAGGTCTCGCCCACGTGCTCCTTCGCCCAGCGGGCGTGGTAGTAGCGCGTCAGGTCGCGCTCGGCCGCCTCGGCGATCCGCTCCCGCTCGCTGGCGTGCTCGGCCAGCTTCGGGAAGTCTGTGCGCATGCGCTCCTTCAGCGTCGGCGAGAGGCGGTGCTGGAGGATCGACCGCACGACGCGGTGCACGACGAGGTCCGGGTAGCGCCTGATCGGGCTCGTGAAGTGCAGGTAGTTCTCGAACGCCAGGCCGAAGTGCCCGAGGTTCTCGCTCGAGTAGCGCGCCTGCTTGAGGCTCCTCAGCAGGAGAGTGTTCACGAGGTGCTGCTCTGGCTTGCCGGCCGCCTGCCTGAGGATCGCCTGCAGGTCCTGCGGGCCGGCGCGCTCCAGGTCGAGCTTGTAGCCGAGCCGCGCCAGGGCCTTCTGCAGGGCCAGGATCTTCTCCTCGCTGGGGTCCTCGTGCACGCGGAACAGGGCGGGCACGTCGCGCCTTGATAGCTCCTCGGCGACCTTGCGGTTCGCCAGGAGCATCAGCTCCTCGATGAGCTGCCTGGCGGCGTCGCTGCGCACGGGCGTGACGTGCAGCGCGCCCTGCTCGTCGACGTCGACCTTCGCCTCGGTGAACTGGAAGTCGAGCGCGCCCGCGCCGATGCGCTGCTTGCGCAGCTCCTGGGTGAGGTTCAGGAGCACCTTGACGTCGCGCTCGAGCTTGCGCTTGCCCGGGGGCAGGCGGCCGCCCTCGGCGAACTCCTGCACCTGCGAGTAGGTGAGCCGGGCGTCGGACTGGATGACGGTCTCCTTGATCTTGAAGCCCTTCACCTCGCCGGCGCGGGTGACGTCGATGAACGCCGACAGCGCGAGCCGGGGCTCGCCCTCGACGAGCGAGCAGATGCCGTTCGACAGCTCCTCGGGCAGCATCGGCAGCGTGCGGCCCGGCAGGTAGACGCTGGTGGCGCGCTCCGCCGCCTCCTTGTCCAGGCTCGTGCCCTCGGCCACGTAGTAGCTGACGTCGGCGATGTGGACGCCCACGCGCAGGAGGCCGTCGCGCTTGCCGTCCAGGCGCTCGACGGACACGGCGTCGTCGAAGTCCTTCGCGTCCTCGCCGTCGATCGTGAACGTGGGCACGTGGCGGTAGTCGGTGCGGCCCTCCATCATCTCGGGCGTAACGGTGGCGGGCACCGCCCTCGCCTCGGCCAGCGTGTCCGGGTCGAACTCGGCCTTGAGGCCGTACTTGACGATCACCGCGCGGGTCTCGACCTCGGGGTCGTCGGCCTCGCCGAGGACCTCGGCCACCTCGCCGAACGGCTCGGGCTCGCCGGACTCCTCGGGCCACACCATGCGCACGACGATGCGCATGCCGCCCTCGAGCTTCCCGACGGACTCCGGGGTGAGCAGCACGCGCTCCTGCAGCCGCGGCGAGTCGGGCCGCAGGATCGCGTAGCCGCGGGCGTACTCGAGGGTCCCCACGACCAGCCGGTTGCGGCGCTCGATGATCCGCACCACCTCGCCGGTGGGCCTGTCGGCCTCGCTCTTGAGCGGGTTCGGCCGGCACAGCACGCGGTCGCCGTCCCAGGCGCCGCCGAGCCTGTCGGCGGGGACGAAGATGTCCTTCCCGCCGGCGTCGGGGATCACGAAGCCGTAGCCGCCGCTCGTCACCTGCAGGCGGCCGGGCACCAGGTTCATCTCCTGCGGCAGACCGTAGGTGCGGCGGCGCGTCCTGACGAGCTGGCCGCTCTGCACCAGGGCCTCGAGGGTCTGCCTCAGGCTGGCCCTGTCTTCGAGCTTCAGGCGACGCTGCACGTCCTGGACGTGCCACGGTCGCTCGGGGTGGTCGTGGAAGAACCTCAGCACTGCGTCGGCGGGGACCGTCATCTGCCTCGGAGTCTAGCGCCTCTGTCGTGAGCGACGGTCCTCCCGCGCGGCAGCGGCGGCAGCGCCGGCGCGCCGGCCGGCGCGGACGGGCAGGTCGCGGCGCGGGGCGCGCCGAGGGGGTAGCGTCGGGCATGGCCGAACTGCGCTCGGTGTACATGACGTTCCCCGACCTCGACAGCGCCACCTCCGTCGCCAAGCACCTCGTCGACGAGCGGCTGGCGGCGTGCGTGAACCTGCTGCCGCGCGCGCTGTCCGTGTACCGCTGGGAGGGGGCCGTCCGCTCGGAGGAGGAGGTCGTGGCCTTCGCGAAGACGACCGCCGACCGCGTGGACGCCCTGGTCGCTCGCGCCGCGGAGCTGCACCCGTACCAGGTGCCCTGCGTCGTCGCCCTGCAGCCGGCGGCGGCGCTGCCGGCCTACGCGGACTGGGTGGCGAGCGAGACGACCCCCGAGGGCTGAGGCCCCTGGCCGGCCAAGGGCGCGCCGGCGGCGCGGGGCCGCTCCCTTACCGGCTCCTCCTCCGTAAGAGGCTCAGGACACGCGGCGCCGCTCGCGCTCGGCCAGCGCCAGCAGCTCCTCCTTCGCCGGCGAGGGCGGGAACGCGTCGAGCGCCGCCTTCGCGGCGTCGACCTCGCGGCCCACCAGCTCGCGGGTGGCGGCGTCGGCGCCGTGGGCCTTGACGAGCTCGATCATCCGCTCGACGTCGCCCTTCTCGGAGGCGTGGCGCGAGACGATGAGGCGCGCCTCCTCCAGCCCCTCCTCGATGATCAGCCGCAGCACCGGGTAGGTGGCCTTGCCCTCGCGGAGGTCGCCGCCGACGGGCTTGCCCAGGCTCACGGGGTCGCCGAGCAGGTCGAGGTAGTCGTCGCGGAGCTGGAAGGCGCGGCCGTAGGCGAGGCCGAAGGCGCGCAGCGCCGCGCGCTGGCGAGCGGGGGCGCCGGCGAGGACTGCCACGCCCTCGACGGCGGCGGCCATGAGCTGCGCTGTCTTGCCCTCGTTGATGCGCGTGTAGGCCTCGTAGCTCCACTCCTTCAGCGTCGCGCACTGGAACTGGAGCACCTCGCCCTCGCACAGCGCGGCGGCGGCGTCGGCCATCAGGCGGATCAGCTCGTCGCTGCCGCTGCGCGCGAGCAGCCTGAGCACCCGCGCGAGCATGAAGTCGCCCGACATCACGCTGACGACGTTGCCGTAGCGCAGGAACGCCGCCTGCTCGCCGCGGCGGGTCGCGGCGCCGTCGATGAGGTCGTCGTGCAGGAGCGACGCCGAGTGCAGGAGCTCGACCGCCAGCGCCACCAGCTGCGAGCGCTCGGGCGGGGCGCCGAGCATCCGGCCCGCGAGCAGCGCCAGGGTGGGCCGCACGCGCTTGCCGCCTGCCCGGACCAGGTCCTCGCCGATCGTCCTGATGAACGCGACGTCGGACTCGAGCTCGCGCGCCAGGGCCGCCTCGAACTCGGCGAGCTCGTCGGCCAGGCCGACGGCGGCCCCGCCGCGTTCGCGCGTCACGAGGCCTCCGAGGCCGGCAGCGCCGCCTCGTGGAGGAAGTAGCTGACGCGCTTCAGCGCCGCGAGGAAGTCGACGGCCTCGACCCGGACGCCGGGCGGCACCGACACGACGGTCGGCGCGAAGTTCAGGATGCCCCGCACGCCGGCCCTGACGACCTCGTCGGCCGCGGCCTGGGCCGCCTCCACCGGCACGGTGAGGAGGACGATCTCGAGGCCGAGCGCGCTCACGGCCTCCCCCAGCTCGCGCATGTGCTGCACCACGACGGCGCCGTAGCGGACCCCGACCTTGCGCTCGTCGACGTCGAAGGCGGCTACGAGCTCGAAGTCGTACTCGGACAGGCCGGGGTAGTCGGCCAGCGCCTGCCCCAGGCGCCCCATGCCGACGATGGCGACCTTCCAGGTGCGCGTGAGGCCCAGGATGCGCCGCAGCTCGGTGCGCAGCGAGGAGACCGTGTAGCCGGTCCCCCTGGTGCCGAACGTGCCGAAGTAGGCGAGGTCCTTCCGGACCTGGAAGGCGGAGACCTGCGCCTCCTCAGCGAGCAGGTCGGACGAGACGCGCTCGACCCCGCGGGCCTCGAGCCCGTTGAGGACCCGGAGGTACGTGATGAGCCGGCCGACGGTGGCCGAGGGGATGCCCCTCGCCGTCCCGCGGGATCCCCCGCGCGGCATTAGCGTGGGAAGCTCTCGATCCCCGCGGACTGCAGCCTGGCCTGCGCCGAGGCCAGCTCCGAGGCGTCGAACGGTCCCACGAGGAGCTTGATCAGGCCGTTCTCGACGCGGTCGGTCACGACGAAGCCCAGCGCCTCGAGGCGCTGGCGCTGCGGCAGCGAGCTGTCGCGCGACGCGTAGGCGCCCACCTGCAGGTAGCGGAGCGCGGAGGTGGGGGCGGCGCCGGGCGCGGCCGGCGCCTGCGCGGCGGGCTGCGCCGGGGCCGGCTGGTCCGCGGCGGGCTGGGCCGCGGCGGGCGCGGCCGGGGTGGCGGAGACCTGAGAGGACGGCGCGGCCGCCGCCTGGTCGTCGGTCTGGAGGCGGTAGACGGTGGGGTCCGGCACCCCGAGGTCGGAGCTGGCGATGCGGGCGGCGACCCTCCTCGCCTCCTCCTCGGTGTCGAAGGGGCCCACGAGCACGATGTTCAGGTCGCCCTGGGTGCCGATGAAGGCCGGGAAGCCCGCCGCGCGCACGGCCTCGAGCTGCCGCCTGGCGTTGTCGGGGTTGGAGAACGCCCCCACGGAGACGCGGTAGGGCGCCTCGGACGAGGCCGAGGCCTGGGGCAGCGGCGAGCTGGCCACCTGCGAGGCCGCCTGGCTGGGGGTGCTCGCGGCCGCGCTCTCCTGTACCACGCTCTGCTGCACCGCGCCCTGCTGCTGCGCGGCGGCGCTGGGCTGGGCCGCGGAGGGCTCGGGCGGCAGCGCCTGGGCGGCCGGGGTCTCGCGCGGGGTCACCCCGACGGAGGGCTGGCCGGCGCCCTGGTCCGCCGGCGTCGCCGGCTCGCCCGACTGCGGCGCCTCGGCCTGGCCGCCCGGGTCGACGGCCACGGCCGGCGGCTCGGCGACCACCGAGGGGGTCGCGGCCTGCGGCTGCGAGGTCGACTGCTGCGACTGGCCGGCGGACTGGCCCGGCGTCTGGCTGCTCGTCAGGGGCGTCGTGCGCGGCACCTCGGCCGTGCGGTCGCGGACCGGGAAGAACGAGCCCCCGGAGATGAGCGTGGCGATGATGCCAGCGATGACCGCGATCAGGGCGACGCCGATGAGCAGGTCGGGCCAGTTGCGTCTAAGCCAGTCCATGTCCCCCCAATGTTACCCCCGGGGACCGGAGGCGGGTCCTGGGTCGGACCGCCGTGCGGGGCGTGCCGATGTCCCGCGGGGCCGTCGTGGACGAGGTGCCCGTGGCTGTACGCGGGCGGGCGGCCACTGCGGCCGCCCGCCCGACGGGGATCACAGGTAGTTGGAGATCGCCGCGCAGGCCGGCTGGTAGCCGAGCTCGCACGAGGAGACCCACGCGTCCTGCGCGCCGCTGCGGCGGTTCTGCGAGTACAGCGCCCAGCCGAGGTTGTAGAGCGCCTCGACGTCGCGGGCGTTCTGCTCCACCAGCAGCGAGTAGACGTTCTCGGCCTCCTGGTAGCGCTGTGCGGCCAGGTAGGCGGCGCCCAGGTTCGCGCGCGCCTCGACGCTGTTCGGGTTGAGCTGGACCGCGCGCTCGAAGCTCGTCACCGCGGCCGCGTAGTCGCCCTGCTGGTAGGCGGCGAGCCCGGCCCACATGTGGGCGCTCGGGTCCGCCGGGCGGGCCTGCAGCACGGCGCGGAACTCGTCGGCCGCCGCGCGGTAGTCGCCCAGCCGGTAGTGGGCGCGGCCGGCGATGAAGCGCGCGGTCACGACCTGCGCCGGGTCGTCGAGCCCGCCGACGGCGCGCTGCGCGTAGCCGAGCGCCTCCTGCGGCTGGGCGAGCTGGTCGTGAGCCGTCGCCAGCGCCAGCGCCACCTCGGGCCGGCCGGCGCCTCCCTGCTGCTCGGCGCGGACGAGCGCGTCGAGCGCCTGGCGCGGCTGGCCGCTCTCGAGGTAGGTGACGCCGAGGTTGTACTGCGCCTCCCAGGACGCCGGGTCGGCCTCGGCGGCGAGCCGGTACGACTCGGCGGCGTCGGCCTCGCGGCCCAGGCTGCGCTGCAGGGTGGCCAGCTTGATCAGCGTGCTGGCCTCGGCCGAGCGGTCGCCGGCGGCGCGCGCCTTCTCCAGCGCCCGCTCGAGCGACCAGATGGCGTAGTCGATCTGGCCCTGGGCGACGTAGACGTCGGCGATCAGCGCGCTGACGCGGTAGTCGCCGCTGCGCGCCTCGAGCTCGATGAGCTCCGGCAGGGCGACCAGGCCCTGGCCGGCGTTGTGGAGCGCCTGGCCGCGGCGCAGCACGAAGTCGGCGTTCTCGGGCTCGAGCTCGAGCGCGTCGGCGTAGGCCTCGGCCGCACCGGCGTGGTCGCCGGCCAGCTCGAGCTGGCCGGCCAGCGCCACGAGCGCCGACACGCGGTCCTCGCGCGTGGCCTCGGGCTCGGCCTGGGCCAGGGCCTCGCGGAACGCGGCCGCCGCGTCCTGCGACCGGCGCAGGCGGGCGAGCGTCACGCCGCGGTTGAAGTGGCCGTCGAACCTGTCGGGGTGCAGGCGTGTGACCTCGGTGAACTCGAACAGCGCGGCCTGGTAGTCGCCGCGCGCGAACTCCGCCAGCCCGAGGCCGTAGTGGGCGTCGCCGGAGCGGTAGTCGAGCGCTATGGCCTCGAGGAACGCCTCCTTGGCCTCGTCGAACTGACCGCTCTGGTAGAGAGCGTTGCCGAGCGCCACCCACGCCACGACACTGCCAGGGTTGGCCTGAACCTCGGCGCGCAGCTGAGCGACGTTCGACTGCGCGGCGGCGGTACCGAACGTCAGCGTGGCCGCCGCGACCGCTAGCGCCACAACCGCGGTCCGCCTGCACTTACCGATGAACATGCCTGCCTCCAGAACGTGAAGCGCGTGAGCGTCGGGTGAGAAAAGCCCGAGTCTCGGCCGCGAGTCTATATGACCCGCCCGCCGCGACCCTGTGAAATCCGGCACGGCCCACGGCCGCGAGAGCCCTTGGCGATGGACTAAACGGCCCTCGCGCCGCGGAGCGCGAGCTGCCCGCAGGCCCCGCCGGCGTCGCGGCCACGGCTGAAGCGCACCGACACCGAGACGCCCCGCCGCTCGAGGACCGCCTTGAACGACTCGGTCCGCCGGCGCGACGACTGCTCGAACCCCGAGCCCGACCAGGGGTTGAACGGGATCAGGTTCACGTGCGCGCCCAGGCCGCGCACGAGGTCGGCGAGCTCCCTCGCCTGCTCGTCGGAGTCGTTGACGCCGGCGAGCAGCGTGTACTCGATCGTCACGCGCCGGCCGACCCTCTCGCGCCAGTAGCGCATCGCCTCGACGATCTCGGCGACGGGGTTCGCCAGCGCCGTGGGGATGATGCGCCGCCTGGTCTCGTCGTCGGGGGCGTGCAGGCTCACCGCCAGCACCAGGGGCAGGCCCTCGTCGGCCAGCCGCCTGATCCTCGAGGGCAGGCCGACGGTGGAGACCGTGATGCGCCGCGGCGACATCGCCAGCGCCCGCGGGTCGATGAGGGTCCTGATCGCGGCCAGCGCCTCGCGGTAGTTGAGGAGCGCCTCCCCCATCCCCATGAGCACGAGGTTGCGCACGCTCCGGGGCTCGATGCCCTCGTGGCGCGCCACGGCCAGCACCTGCCCCACGATCTCGCCGCGGGTGAGGTTGCGCCCGAAGCCGAGCGCCCCCGTGGCGCAGAACGCGCACCCTGCCGGGCAGCCGACCATCGAGGAGACGCACACCGTGCGCCGGCCGGGGTACGGCATGTACACGGCCTCGGTGCGCTGGCCGTCGCGCAGGGTGAAGAGGTACCTGACGGAGCCGTCGCGCGAGGGGAAGCGCCGCACGGACTCGAACGGGTCGAGGACGTGCTCGGCGGCCAGCCACTCCCTCATCGCGAGCGGCAGGCTCGTCATCGCGCGCGGGTCGGCAGCGGCCTTGACGTAGAGCCAGTCGACGAGCTGGGCGCGGCGGTACGCGGGCGCGCCCTCGGGCAGCGGGAGCTCGTCGAGCGGGACGTCGAGCAGCGTCCGCGGTGGCTCGCGCGCGGGCAGCGGGCGGTCGGCGCGGACCGCTGGCGCGGCGGCGCGCGTCGCGCCGGCCGCGGCGGCGGGGACTCCAGGGGCGCCGGTCGTGGGCGCGGGGTCGGTCTGGGTGGCGAGGCTCTCGTTCACGTCGGGGTTCTCGGCGCTGCGGCGCCGTCGCGCCGGGCTATCATGCCGGCACGGACATGATAGGCCGCAAGCGGAAGGTCATCGGTATGGTGCTGGCCGGCGGGAAGGGCTCCCGCCTCCATCCCTTGACCTGGAAGCGGACCAAGCCCGCCGTCCCGTTCGGGTCGAAGTACCGCATCATCGACTTCGCCCTGAACAACATGATCAACTCCCGCATCTACGGGATGTACGTGCTCACGCAGTTCAAGGCGCAGTCCCTGACCGAGCACATCCAGCGCAACTGGCGGTTCGGCGCCTTCCTCTCCGACCACTTCATCACGCTGGCGCCCGCCCAGATGTACCTCTACGAGGAGCTGGGCGCCGAGTGGTACCGCGGCACGGCCGACGCGATCTACCAGAACCTCCACCTGGTCGAGGGCTCGGGCGCCGACCTGGTGGCGATCTTCTCGGGCGACCACATCTACAAGATGGACATCTCCCACATGGTCGAGTACCACCTGGAGAAGGGCGCCGACGTCACGATCGCCGCCTACCCCACGCCGCTCGAGGAGGGCAGGCGCTTCGGCGTCCTGCAGGTCGACAGCGACTGGCGCATCACCGAGTTCCACGAGAAGCCGCAGGAGCCCACGCCGATCCCCGGCCGCGAGACGCACTGCCTGGCCTCGATGGGCAACTACGTCTTCTCCGTGCCCGCCCTCGTCGAGCTGCTCACGCGCGACGCCAGCACGAAGACCTCGGAGCACGACTTCGGCAAGGACGTGCTGCCGCGGGCCCTCGCCGAGGGCAAGCGGCTCTTCGCCTACGACTTCATGCGCAACCCGATCCCCGGCCAGGAGGGGCCGAACACGTACTGGCGCGACGTCGGCACGCTCGACAGCTACTGGGCGGCGAACATGGACCTGGTCAAGGTCGAGCCGGAGTTCGACCTCTACAACGAGGAGTGGCCCCTGCGCACGTCGGCCGAGTACTCGCCGCCGGCGAAGTTCGTGCACGAGGAGGAGGGCCGCCGCGGCCAGGCGTTCAACTCGCTCGTGGCCGGCGGCGTGATCGTCTCGGGAGGGACCGTGCGGGAGTCGGTGCTGTTCCGCCGCGTGCGCGTGAACTCCTACGCCACCGTGGAGCGCAGCGTGCTGTTCGACAACGTGGAGGTCGGCCGGCATGCCGTGATCCGCAACGCGATCATCGACAAGAACGTCTCGGTGCCGCCCGGCACGCAGATCGGCGTGGACCTCGCCGAGGACAGGGCCCGGGGCTTCACGGTCCTGCCCAGCGGGCTGGTCACCGTCCCCAAGGGCTACGTCTTCAAGTAGCGGCGCCGGGTGACGGGCGCGCTCCAGGAGCGCCCCGGCGCGCCGCGGGCCCGCCCGCGGGCGGCCCGGCGCAGGTCTGGATGAACGCGGCCTGCACGCGTCATACAGCGCCCTTTCATATCGAGGTGGTACCCTGCGTCTACCAGAAGCGCGGGGAGCCGAGCCTCGCCCGTGCCCGCCCCCGGCTCGCACCCCGGCCGGGAAGCCGGAGGCATGCACTTGAAACGATCGTTCAACCCCTGGTTGCTCGTGATGCTGCTGATCCTCGGCATCTTCGTGTTCAACCAGTTCAACGCCGGCGGCAGCAGCCGTGAGATCACGTTCTCGACCTTCTCGGAGCTCGTCGCGGACGGCCGCGTGGCCTCCGTGGTCATCGACAGGAACACCGGCAACATCACCGGGGAGCTGACGTCGGAGACGCAGGTCACGATCGGCGGTCAGCCGCAGGCGATACGCACGTTCCGCACCACGGTCATCCTCACCGACACGCTCCTGCAGGACCTCCGCGCCAGCGTGCCAGAGGTCGTGATCAGGAACCCGCCGCAGTGGATCGGCATACTGGTGGGCTCGATCCTGCCCATCGCCATCCTCATCGGGTTCTTCTGGTTCATCTTCATGCGCGCCCAGGGCGGGCCGAACCAGGTGATGCAGTTCGGCCAGTCGCGCGCCAAGACGTTCGGGCGCGAGAACAAGGTCTCGACGACCTTCAACGACGTCGCCGGCCACAAGGAGGCGAAGCAGGAGCTCGTCGAGGTCGTCGACTTCCTGAAGAACCCGCAGAAGTACCTGCGCATCGGCGCCGAGATCCCCAAGGGCGTGCTGCTGGTCGGCCCGCCCGGCACCGGCAAGACGCTGCTGGCGCGCGCCGTGGCCGGCGAGGCCGGCGTGCCGTTCCTGACCGTCAGCGCCTCGGAGTTCATGGAGATGTTCGTGGGCGTGGGCGCGAGCCGCGTGCGCAGCCTCTTCGAGGAGGCGCGCAAGGCCGCCCCGGCGATCATCTTCATCGACGAGCTCGACTCGATCGGCCGCCGGCGCGGCGCCGGCATCGGCGGCGGTCACGACGAGCGCGAGCAGACGCTGAACCAGATCCTCTCCGAGATGGACGGGTTCGAGAAGGACACGTCCGTGATCATCATCGCGGCCACCAACCGCCCCGACATCCTCGACCCCGCCCTGCTGCGCCCCGGCCGCTTCGACAGGCAGGTGACGATCGGCCTGCCGACGCTGCGCGAGCGCGAGGAGATCCTCAAGGTCCACGTGCGCAACAAGCCGATCGCGGAGGACGTGAGCCTCAGGCGCCTGGCGGAGGCGACGCCGATGTTCTCGGGCGCCGACCTCGAGAACCTCACGAACGAGGCCGCGCTGATCGCCGCCCGCGCGAACAAGCAGGTCATCACCTGGAGCGACTTCAACGAGGCGCTCGACCGCATCACGCTGGGCCTGAGGCGCGGCAGCCTGGTGCCGAGCGAGCACGAGCGGAAGATCCTCGCCTACCACGAGGCCGGCCACGCCATCGCCTACGCCGCGAAGCCGGTGCTGGGCGAGATCCGCAAGGTCACGATCATGCCGCGCGGCGGGGCGGGCGGCTTCATGGCGCCGCTCTCCAAGGAGGAGATGTTCTACGACGTCGACCGCTACCGCGCGCAGCTCGTGGTGGCGTTCGCGGGCCGTGTCGCCGAGAAGAAGGTGACGGGCACGATCTCCTCCGGGGCCAGCAACGACCTGAAGCAGGCCACGGACCTCGCCAAGCAGATGGTCCTCGACATGGGCATGGGCGACGCCGAGTACGTCGCCTGGGGCTCCGACCAGGGCCCCGTGTTCCTCGGCGGCGAGATCACGCGCCGCAAGGACTTCAGCGAGCAGACGGCCCGCGAGCTCGAGGAGCAGGTCCAGGCGATCCTGGCCAGCGCCTACGAGGAGACGGGCCGCGTGATCGAGGAGAACTGGAACGCGGTCGAGGCCGTCGCCCAGGCGCTCCTGAAGCGCGAGACGCTCGACGGCAAGCTCGTGCACAAGGCGTTCGCGATGGCCAAGGCCGGCACGCCGGTCGAGGAGATCGTCGACTGGATCGTCGACGCCTCGATCGAGGCGGAGCGCAAGCTCCAGGAGGCCGAGGAGCGCGAGCGCCGCGCCGCCGAGGAGGAGCGCGCCAGGCGCAGCGCCGAGGCCGGCCGCGGCGTGACGGGCCCGGGCCTCGAGCCCAGGCCCGCGCGCGAGCCCGGCGCATGAGCTAGCGTTACCCGAGAACGCAGCCTAGAGGGGTCGTAGGTGCCGCTGCTCGACGGCAAGTACGAGGTCGTCTCCCAGAGGCAGCTCGACGGCGGCCGCACGCACTTCGACGCCATCGCGCCCGACGGCACGCCGGTGCGCGTGGAGTGGTTCGAGCTGCCGGCCGGCGAGGAGGCGGCGTTCGAGCGCTACCGGCGGCTGCTGAAGCGCCTCAAGCGCGAGGGCAAGGCCGCCGTCCACGACGTGATATCCCGGCCGGGCGCGCGCTACGTGGCCTGGCTGAAGCCCGAGCAGGGACTGCCGCGGGCCGACGACCCCGAGCTGCTGGCGCTGCTGGCGGAGCACGGCTACCCCGCGGCCGCGGCCGACATCCGCGGCCGGGGCGGCAGGCGTCTCCTCTACGGCCTCGGCTTCGACGGCACCGCCACCGTCGCCAGCCCGACGGTCGAGGAGGAGCCCAGGCCCAGGCCCCTGCGCGCCGGCACGCGCGTGAAGGCCCTGGAGAAGGCCTCGCCGGAGACCCTCTCGTGGGCGCTGGCGGGGGCGCTGCTGCTCGGCACCGTCGTGCTGGCCTGGGGCGCGTTCCAGCGCCGCGTCGTCGACGCCGCCGTGACCGTGCCCGACGTGATCGGCACCGACGTCCGCACCGCCATCGAGAGGCTGTCGCGCCTGGGCCTGGCGGTCGAGGTCGCCGCCGTCCCCTCGGAGGCGGCGGCGGGCAGCGTCGTGGACGTCGAGCCCGACGTCGGCTCCGAGCTCAGGCCCGGCCGGAAGGTCCGCCTCGGCTACGCGTTGGCGCCGAACGTCCTCGAGCGCACGACCACGCCGGCGCTGATCGGCCTCACCTACCCGGACGAGGTCCAGGCCGCGCTCCGCGAGGCCGGGCTGGTGCTGGGCGAGGCCTCGCGGGTGCCGGCCCCGGCGCCGGCGGGGGTGGTGCTGGCGCAGTCGATCGCGGAGGGCGCGCCGGTCGGCGCCGGGCAGGCCGTGGACGTGCTCGTGTCCGCCGGTCCCGCCCCGGCGCTGACGTTCCTGCCCGACCTCGTCGGGCTGAGCCTGGAGGACGCCCGCGCGCTAGCCGTCGTCGCCGGCATCGACCCGGCCCGGATCACCGTGGACGAGGTCGAGGCGACGAGGGGCTTCCCCGGCCAGGTGCTCTCGCAGGCGCCGTCGCCCCACAGGCCGGTGCCCGTCGAGACCACCACGCTGCGGCTCGTCGTCCAGGCCGGCACGCCCCCGCAGGCCGCCGCCGGCGGAGCGCCCGACCTGGTGGGCATGACGCGAGCCCGCGCCGAGGCCGAGGCGCGGGCCGCGGGCTTCAGCGTGCAGCAGCGCCTCGTCACCGACAGGAACCTCCCCGCGGGCACCGTGGTGGCCCAGACGCCGCCGCCGCTCGCGGCCGCCGAGCAGCGCGAAGTGGTGCTGGTGGTGAACGTGCACCCCGTGCCGCTCGTCGACCCCGGCGTGCGGGCGTCGGTGCGCCAGCCCGGCCCGCGCACGTTCGACTACGCCTGGACGATCCTGCCCGGCATCCCCAGCACGACGGCCCAGGTCTACGCCACGACGCTCGAGGGCCGGCGCACCCTCGTGGACAGCCGCACCGTGCGCGGCGGCGAGATCCTCCGCGGGACCTACACCACGACCGAGCCCGGTCCCCTGCAGTTCGAGCTGCTCCTCGGCGGCGTGCCCTACGGCGAGACCCTGCTCGTGCCCTGAGCGGTTATAGTGGCCGCCGGCAATGTTGGCGCGCGCCGATGTTCGGCGCATGGGGCCCAGGCCCCGCTACGCGGCGGCGCCCCTCGTCCCCCCTGCCAGCACCAGGAGCGCAGTGATCAGCACGTTCCGCGACCTCGCGCCATACCTCAGGAAGCACCGCTTGCGCCTGGCGATCGGGGTCGCCCTCGTCGTGCTCAACGGCTACCTCTCGACGTTCGCGCCGCTGATACCGGGCCGCGTGATCGACGGCCTGCGCGAGGGCGTCCTCGGGCGCCCCGACCTGCTGCGCCAGATCGGCCTGCTGCTGCTCGTGACGCTGACGGCGGCCGCCTCGATGACGATGGTGCGGCGCCTCATCCTCGGGGCGAGCTGGGAGGCGCAGTTCGACATCAGGCACGACATCTTCGAGCACTTCACCAGGCTCGACGGCAAGTACTACGACAACACCCGCGTCGGCGACCTGATGGCCCGCCTCACGGCCGACCTCAACGCCGTGCGCATGCTGATCGGCGTGGCGGTGATGCAGGGGCTGAACACCGCCCTGCTGCTCGGCTTCACGCTCTACCGGATGTTCTCGCTCTCGACGACGCTGACGCTGCTGACGCTCTCCGTCGTCCCCTTCATCACGGTGTCGTTCTCGGTGCTCCTGCACATCATCCACAAGCGCTACCAGAAGGTGCAGGAGCAGTTCTCCGACATCTCCGCGATGGCGCAGGAGAACTTCAGCGGCATCCGCGTCGTGAAGGGCTTCGGCATCGAGGAGCGCGAGACCGCCCGCTTCAAGGCGCTTAACGACGAGTTCGTGCGCCGCAACCTCGCGCTCACGCGCGTCGACGGGCCGCTCTTCCCCCTCACCGAGTTCCTGTTCGGCCTCACGGTGTCGCTGCTGCTGCTCGTCGGCGGCAGGCTGGTGCTCGGCCTGGGCAGCGAGCTGACGATCGGCCAGTTCTCGAGCTTCGTCTTCCTCTTCGAGGGCATCCAGTGGCCGCTGATCGCCGTCGGCTGGATCGGCAACATCGTCCAGCGCGGGACGACCTCGTGGCAGCGCCTGCGCGAGATCCTCGACGCCAAGCCCCAGGTCACCGACTCCGAGCTGACCGACTACTCGCTCACGTCGATCCGCGGGCGCATCGAGCTGAGCGACGTCACCGTCATGTTCGACGGCGTCAAGGCGCTCGACCGCGTCAGCCTCGTGATCGAGCCGGGCGAGAGGGTCGGCCTCACCGGCAGGACCGGCTCGGGCAAGACGCTGATCGCGCGCCTGATCGCGCGCATGGACGACCCCGACGCGGGCCAGGTGCTGATCGACGGCATCGACGTACGCCGCTACCCGATCGAGGTCGTGCGCCGTTACGTCGCCGTCGTGCCCCAGGAGCCCTTCCTGTTCTCCGACACGATCGCCGAGAACATCGCCTACGGGGTTCCCGAGGCGCCGAGGGAGGAGCTGATGCCGCGCGTCAGGCGCGCGGCCGAGCTCGCCCAGCTCGCCGGCGACGTCGAGGGCTTCCCGGAGGGCTACGACACGCGCCTCGGCGAGCGCGGCGTGACCCTGTCCGGCGGCCAGCGCCAGCGCACGGCGATCGCCAGGGCGATCATGAAGGACGCGCCGGTGATGATCTTCGACGACGCGCTCTCGGCCGTCGACACGCAGACGGAGGCGGCGATCCTCGAGGGGCTCGAGGAGGTCTACGCCGGGCGCACGACGCTGATCGTCGCCCACCGCGTCAGCGCCCTCAAGCAGTGCGACCGCATCTACGTGCTCGAGGCCGGCCGGATCGTCGAGCAGGGCACCCACGAGGAGCTCGTCGCCCAGGGCGGCTGGTACGCCGAGATCGACAGGCGCCAGCAGCTGGAAGAAGACCTGGAGGCCGCGTGAGGACCCTCCCTCCGACCGCGACACCGCGCGAGCGCAGCTCGAAGAAGGCGACACCCATGGAGGCCGCGTGAGCATCGAGGAGAGGTTCGAGGTCGAGGGCCAGCCCGAGGCGCCGCGCCGGAACGAGCGCCCGAAGCGCCTCACCGACATGGACCTGCCCGACTACTCGGTCGAGCGGGCCAAGGCCGAGCGGCGCGAGAACCGCCGCGCGGCCCGCCGCCGCATGAAGCGGGAGAGCCTCCTGGACGAGGAGGGCGAGGCCCTCGTCAAGGACTACGACCAGGGGATGATGCGGCGGCTGCTCACCTACCTGCGGCCGTACCGCAAGCAGTTCCTCCTGGGCGTGGGCCTGCTCCTGCTCTACAGCGTGCTGGCGCCGGCCTTCCCCGCCCTCATCGCCCTGGCCGTCGACCGCTACGTCGTCGCGGCCGGGGAGCCGTTCGCGTCGCTGAGCGTCGACGAGCGCTTGCGCGGGCTCATGTGGGTCGTCCTCGTCTACGTCGGCCTCAGGCTGGTCGGCTTCGGCCTCAGGTACGGCTACACCTACGTCGTCGCCTGGCTCGGCCAGCGGATCGTCTACGACATGCGCAGCCAGATCTTCGAGAAGATCCAGCGGCTGCACATGGGCTTCTTCGACCGCACACCCGTCGGGCGGCTCATCACCAGGCTCACCGGCGACGTCGACGCGATCCAGCAGATGATGACCGACGGCCTCGTCGGGCTCGTCGCCGACGTGGGCATGATCGCGTTCCTGACCGTCTACATGTTCAGCATCAACTGGCGGCTGGCGCTGATCACCCTGGCCGTGATGCCGGTGCTGTTCCTGGCGCTGAACCACATCCGGCTGCAGCAGCGCACCGCCTACCGGGCCGTGCGCCTGCGCAGCTCGATATCGAACGCCTACCTGGCGGAGAACCTCTCGGGCATGAAGACCGTGCAGCTCTTCAACCGGGAGCAGCGCAACGCGCGGCGCTACGACGAGCTGAACCTCGACCTCCTCGACGCGAACATCGAGCAGGTACGCTGGTTCAGCCTCTTCCACCCGACGGTGCAGCTCACCTCGGCCGTCGCCACGGGCCTGATCCTCTTCTACGCCGGCACGACGCTGATCGGCGACCCGTTCACCGAGGTCGTGACGATCGGGATGCTCGTCGCCTACATCCAGTACTCGCAGATGTTCTTCAGGCCGCTGCAGGAGCTGTCAGACAAGTTCAACATCCTGCAGGCCGCGATGGCCTCGTCGGAGCGCATCTTCCAGCTCCTCGACACGCCGGAGAAGGTCCTGAACAAGGACGCCGTGGCGCACTTCGAGGAGCCCTTCCGCGGCGAGGTCGAGTTCCGCGACGTCTGGTTCGCCTACGACGACGAGGAGTGGGTCCTGCGGGGCGTCGACTTCAGGATCAGGCCCGGCGAGTCCGTGGCGTTCGTGGGTCACACCGGCGCCGGCAAGACGACGATCATCAGCCTGGTGAGCCGCTTCTACGACGTGCAGCGGGGCGCCGTGCTCATCGACGGCAAGGACGTGCGCGACTACGACCAGGTCGAGCTGAGGCGTCACGTCGGCATCGTGCTGCAGGACCCGTTCCTGTTCTCAGGGACGATCAGGAGCAACATCACGCTCGGCGACGACTCGATCCCGCTGGAGCGGGTGATCGAGGCGGCGAGGTTCGTGAACGCGCACGACTTCATCTCGAAGCTGCCCAACGGCTACGACACCGTCGTGCGCGAGCGCGGCGCCGGCTTCTCGACGGGCCAGAAGCAGCTCATCGCCTTCGCGCGCGCACTGGTGCAGAACCCCGACATCCTCCTGGTGCTCGACGAGGCCACCGCCAACGTCGACACCGAGACGGAGGAGCTGATCCAGGACGCCCTGCAGAAGCTGATGCAGGGCAGGACCAGCATCATCATCGCCCACCGCCTGTCCACGATCCAGAACGTCGACCGGATCATGGTCATGCGCAAGGGCAAGATCGTCGAGGAGGGCAGCCACCTCGAGCTGCTGAAGCACGAGGACGGCTACTACAGGAAGCTGTACGAGCTGCAGTACCAGGAGCGGCAGCCGGCGTCGCGCTGAGGACCGCCCCGCGCGACGCCGGCGCCGGCTGCTCGGGTCACTCGTCCAGGACCACGACGCGGTAGTAGAAGGGCTCCTCCTGCCCCGGCTCCAGCGGCACCAGCAGCGTCCAGCGCACGGCGCGGTACTCGCTGGGGTCGGCGGCGCGGCGGCTCGCGCCTTCGCCGACGAGGATCGGCGGGGTGCCGAAGCTCTCGCCGTCGACCGAGAACTCGGTCAGCACGCGCTCGGAGGAGGGAGTCGCCGAGGACGGCACGAACTCGAAGCCGTCCATCACGGGGCCGATGATCGTCACGCGGCCGGCGGGCAGCGTGGTCTCGCCCACGTTCTTGGCGAAGATCCGGTACTCGATCACCTGGCCCGGGATCGCCTCGGTCGCGGCGGTGAAGCGCTCCTCCTGGGTGCCGTCGTCGCGGGTGACGAGGCTGACGATGTAGATCTCGGTGCGGAGCTCGATCGGGTTAGCCCTCGGCTGCTGCGCGAGAGCGCCGGCGGCCAGGGCGGCGAGCAGGACGGCGAGGAGTGTGCGGCGGGTCGTCATCGCCGGCAACCTACCAGCGCCAGATAAGCCGGGCTTGAGTGCGTGAGCGCGCTCCCTCATCGATCGCTCACGTTACTACCGCGGAGGTGGTCGGCGAGCGCCACGAAGTCGGCGGCCCGGGTCGAGCCGAGCGCGGCGGCGGCGGCGAACGCCTCCAGCGCGCCCTCGAAGTCCTGCGGGACGCCGATGCCGTGGAACCGCAGCTCGCCCAGGCGGTAGAGGGCGGGGACGTGGCCGGCCGAGGCCGCGCGTTCGACCCACGCCGCGCCCGTCTCCGGGTCCTCGGCGACGCCGAGGCCCTCGAGGTAGAGCTCCCCGAGCGCGAGCCGCGCCTCGGGCAGGCCCGCCTCCGCCGCGACCGCGTAGCGCTCGGCCGCCTCGCGGTAGCTCCACGGCCGCCCGAGCCCGTTCTGGGCCAGGTAGCCGAGCATGTACTCGGCGCGGGGCGAGCCCGACGCGGCCGCGCGCTCCCAGGCGCGGCGCGCGGCAGCGAAGTCCCCCACCTGGTAGGCGGCCAGCCCGTCCTCGTAGCTCGCCCCGGCGCGGGGGCGCGCGCCGTAGACGAACTGCAGCGCCACGAACAGCACGACCGCTACGCCCAGCGCGACGAGGAGGACCGCGCGCAGCGGGCGGCGGTCCTGCTCCGGCACCCAGACGCCGGGGCGCACGGTCGGCGACCTCTCGGCGGGCGGCAGAGGCAGGTCCTCGAGGGTCTGCCGCACGGCCACCGGCAGCTCCTCGCCGCCGTCAGCCGCCCGGCGCGCCGCGGACCGCGCCCCGGGGGGAGGGGGGTCGCCCTCCGCCTCGACCTCGGTGACCTCGTCGAGGTCGTCGGCCGTCGCGTGCAGGCGCGCCTCGCGCCAGGGGTCGCGCCACGGGTCGCCCTCGTCCCAGCGGTCGAGGTCCGGGAGCGTCGTGACGGGCCCGTAGGCGTGGTCCTCCGCTGACGGGCCGCCGTCCCCCGCGAACGCGGCGCGCTCGGGCTCGTGGGGCAGCTCCGCCGCGGTGGCGCGCGGGACCGGCGCCTCCCGGGGAGGCTCGGGCGCCGGGGCGGGTCGCTCGGGCGGGGCCGGCCGGGTCGCCGGGACCTCCCCCGCGGGCTCCCGGCTCGGCCCCTCTGCGGCCTGACCAGCGCTGGTGACCGCCTTGGGCGCGCCCCAGTCGGTCTGGTACGCGGCCGCGTCGTAGACGGCGACGTCGACGCCGGCCTCCTGGAACACGGCGGCGATGGCGTCGGCCTTCGAGGGCAGGACCGGCTTCGTCACGGGACCCACGCGGTCCTTCAGGAGCGTGACGACGCGCGAGACCTCGAGGCCGAGCCGGCGGGCGATCTGCTCGGACGCCGACGGCAGCTTCGAGGCCGGTACCGGCTTCGTCAGCTCGACGACGTAGCGGCGCTCGCTCACTCCCCCTGACCTTTCGCGTGCATCCTACCCTCAGCCTCGCGGCGCCCGCTCTGCTACCATGTGGCGAACATGAAGCTCATCCTCGCCATCGTGCAGGACGCCGATGCGGGCCGCCTGCAGGAGGTCCTCAGGGAGCGCGGCTTCCAGTCGACGAAGCTGGCCTCGACCGGCGGGTTCCTCCGCGAAGGGAACACCACCGTGCTGATCGGCGTCGAGGACCACAAGGTCGAGGACGTCAAGGCGATCCTGCACGCCACCTGCCGCGAGCGGACGAAGGTCGTCACGGCGGGCTCCCCCATCCACGCCCTCGAGGGCGTGTTCGCGAGCCAGCCGATGGAGGTGCCCGTCGGCGGCGCGATCGTGTTCGTCCTCAACACCGAGGAGTTCGTCAGGCTCTGAGCGTGGGCGCGGCGCCCGCCGGCGCGGGGTGGCCTACCGCTGCGCGGGCTCGGCGTCGGCCTCGGACCGCTCCGGCGCCGCGGCCACGGCCTTCGCCTCGTCCAGGATCTCCTGCACCTCGGGGCTCGCCTGGCGCTTGAGGGCGGCCTGGTCGAGCTCGTGCAGGTCGCGCATGCGCAGCGAGATCAGCAGTGCCGCGAGGCCGAACGCCAGGCCCACGCCGAACAGGACGGGCAGGCCGAGCAGCAGGACGAGGGCGCCGGCGGCCACGGGGGCCAGGCTCGGCAGCGCCAGCACGGTGTTCACCAGGCCGATGTAGAGCGCGCGCTCGTTGGCCGGCGCCACCGCGTAGAGCAGGTTCCACGCGGCCGTGCCCACACCGGCGTTGCCCACGGCCGTGAAGAGGAACACCAGCGCGAACCAGCGGTAGTCGCGGACCAGCAGCGCCAGCACCAGGGCGGCGATCACCGCGGCGTAGCCGATCTGCAGCACGAGCAGGTTCCGGCCGCGGTTCGCCGGCACGCGGAAGGCGAGGTTCGCGACGATCGCGGCGGCCGTCGCGGTGATCACGTAGGTGCCGAGGGCGCCGTCGGGGGCACCGATGTTCAACGCGTGGATGCCGTAGAACGGCTCGGCCAGGAGCGCCGCGAGACCCAGGAAGCGCATCGTGAGGAAGCGCCGCAGCACCCTGTCGGTGCGAACGAGGCCGGGGACGTAGCGCAGCATCCCCAGCAGCGGGCGGCGCATGCCCGGCTCCCCGGGCGGCTCGCGGATCAGGGAGAACGAGGCGTTGCCTATCGAGGCGAGGACCGTGCCGCAGAGGAAGAGGTAGCCGAAGCTGCGCGGGAAGGGGATGTCGGAGTCGAGGACGGCCCTCACGACGTAGCCCGACCCCAGCGCCAGCAGCCCGCCGATGACGTTGCGCGCCGCCCAGAACGTGCCCAGGCGCGAGTGCGGCACGACCTTGGCGGTGACGTCGGCGAACGGGACCCCGCCGATGCCGCCCGCCGTGGCGTTGATGGCCACCATCGCCACGACGACGCCCGCCACCAGGGCGGGCGAGAGGCCGCTGCCGAACAGGACCACGAGCGACATCGCCAGGAAGGCGAGGTTCCGCGTCGTGGACGTGATGCGGTAGTAGGGCAGCTTGAGCCTCTCCTGCGAGAGGCGGTTCGCCACCAGGAGCTGCGGCAGGAAGTAGAGCGCCACGCGCATCGCCGGGATCAGGCCGATCACCACGGGCGAGGTGCCGAGCTCGGCGAGGAACGGCGCCAGCACGAGGCTGCCGTGGAAGAACGCGTCCCCCGCCGTGACGAAGACCCCGTTCACGACCCCGAGGAGGAAGTTGCGGTCCCAGCGCCTCGTCTCCACGCCGAGCCGATGCTACCGCTGGCGCACCGGAGGCGGGCGAGGGACCGGCGGGGCGGCCGCGGTCTACGAGTGCCTGTCGGGCCTGAGCGGCTCGAGCGGGAGGTCCGGGGTGCCGCCCGAGACGAGCTCGGCGACGACGCGGCCCGTCACCGGCGCGAGGCTGACGCCGAGCATCGCGTGCCCCGTCGCCACGACGAGGCCGCGCGGGCGCCGGGTCGCGCCCAGGTAAGGGAGGCCGTCGGGGGTGACGGGCCTGTGGCCGCGCCACGGCGTCGCCGCCTCGAACTGCGCCGGGTCGAGCCGCGGGAGGTAGCGCCTCAGCGCCTTGACGATGCCGCGGACGCGCCTCGCGTTCGGCGGCGCCCCGTCGGGCGGGAAGCCGGCGATCTCCATCGTCCCGCCGACGCGGAGCCTGTCGCCCAGGGGCGTCACCGCCACCCGCGCCTCGGTGAGGATCGCCGGGAGGCGCGGACCCGCGGACGGCGCGGGCACGGTGAGGCTGTAGCCGGTACCAGGCTCGAGCAGCAGCCGCAGGCCCACGCCGCGGGCCAGGCGAGCCGACCAGGCGCCGGCCGCGAGCACGACGGCGTCGGCGAGCTCGCGCAGGCCGTCGCCGGAGACGCCGATCACCGTGCCGGCGCGCGTCAGCAGCCTCTCCACCCGCGCGCCGCGGCGCACCTCCCCTCCCCTCGCCCGGACGGCGGCGTGCAGCCGCGCCATCAGGGCGACGGGGTCGAGGTGGGCGTCCTCGCGGTAGTGGACGCCGCCGGCGACGGCGTAGCCGGCCGCCGGCTCGAGCGCCCCCACGCCCGCGGCGTCGAGGACGGCGACGTCCAGCCCGAGCCGACGCGCCCTCTCCGCCAGCGCGACCTCCTCCTCGTGGCCGTGCGACGTGGCGCTCAGCATCAGCAGGCCCTCCCGTCGCAGCCCGAACGGCCCGACCTCGGCCTCCAGCTCGGCGTACGCCGCGCGGCTGGCCCGCGACAGGGCCAGCAGCACGGGCGCGGCGGCCTCGGCGCGCCGCGCGCTCGAGGCCCGCCAGAACGCGAGTCCCCAGCGCACGAGGTCGAGGGAGGGGCGCGGCGCGATCCGGAACGGGCCCTCGGGGTCCGGCAGCCAGCGCAGCGCCTGCGCCACCGCCCCGGGCGCCGCGAGCGGCACGAAGTGGCTCGGCACCACCATGCCGGCGTTGCCGTAGGACGCGCCCTGCTCGCCCTCGGCGGCGCGGTCGAGGACCAGCACCTCGTGCCCGGCCGCCAGCAGGCTGTGGGCGGCGGCCAGGCCTATCACGCCGCCGCCGACGACCACCACCCTCACGGCCGGCCGCCCCCGGGCCCGGTCGCCGGGATGCCGTGGACGTAGGGGTCGGAGGGGTCGAGGAGCAGTGTCGCCTCGGCCGTGACGTGCGCGGTGCCGGTGACGGTCGGCAGCACGCCACCGCGCTCCGCGGGCCGGTAGACGGCCTCGAACACGCTGCCGATCACGCTCTCCTGGCGCCACACCTCGCCGGGCGCCAAGAGGCCGTCGGCGGCCAGGCAGGCGAGCTTCGCGCTGGTGCCGGTGCCGCAGGGCGAGCGGTCGTAGGCGTCGCCGGGGCAGAGCACGAAGCTCCGCGAGTCGGCGACGTCGCTGGGGCCGAAGAGCTCGACGTGGTCCACCTCCTGGCCCTCGCCGGTCACGCCCGCGGCCGCCAGCGCCGCCTTGATGCGGCGCGCCGCCTCGGTGAGCGCCGCGATGCTGCCCGGCTCGACGGCCAGGCCGTGGTCCTCGCAGAGGAAGAACCAGTTGCCGCCCCAGGCGACGTCGCCGGTGACGGTGCGCTCGCCGCCGCCGGGCGCCGCGAACGTCACGCTCACGCCGCGCCGGTAGCGGTACGAGCGGACGTTCGCCACGCTCACGCGGCCGTCCTCGTGGAGGCGCGCCGCGACGGTGCCGACGGGCGTCTCGACGAGGTGCTCGCCCGGCGCGGCGCGGCCGAGGTGGGCGAGCGTGGCGACGAGGCCGATCGTCCCGTGACCGCACATCCCCAGGTAGCCGACGTTGTTGAAGAAGATCACGGCGGCGAGGGCGCGCGGGTCCTCGGGCTCGCACAGCAGGGCGCCCACCAGCACGTCGGAGCCGCGCGGCTCGTTCACGACCGCGCGCCGCAGCCAGTCGTGCTCGGCGCGCAGCCTCCGCAAGCGCTCGCTCAGGGGCCCGCGGCCCAGGTCCGGGCCGCCGGCGACCACGACGCGCGTGGGCTCGCCGCCGGTGTGGGAGTCGACGACCTGCAGGCGCCTGGGGGGTTCACCGGGCTGCATCATCTCGCGCCGGATTGTATGTGTAGGCGGAAGCACCAGGCACCACCCGGAGGGAGAGCGCGATGCAGGTGAGATGGGACGGCGTCATACCCGCCATCACGACACCGTTCACGGAGGACCTCGAGGTCGACCTCGAGGCGCTGGTCCGCCACGCCCGGTGGCTGGTCGACGCCGGCTGCGTCGGCATCGTGCCGTTCGGCTCGCTGGGCGAGGGCGCCACGGTGACGTACGCCGAGAAGCTGCGGGCGGTCGAGCGCCTGGCGGCGGAGCTCGACGGCAGCGCGCCGGTCATCCCGGCCGTGTCGTCGCTCTCGACCGCCGAGGCGGTGCGCTACGTCCGCGACGCCGAGGCGGCGGGCGCCAGCGGCTTCATGGTGCTGCCGCCGTACGTCTACCCGAGCGACTGGCGCGAGATGCGCGCCCACGTGGCCGCCGTGCTCGAGGCGACGACGCTGCCCTGCATGCTCTACAACAACCCGCCGGCCTACGTGACCGACTTCCGGCCCGAGCAGATCGCCGAGCTCCACGCCGCGTACCCGCACATGAACGCCGTGAAGGAGTCGAGCGGCGACGTCAGGCGCGTCACCGCGCTGCGCGCGACGATGCCCCCTACGTTCACGGTCCTGATGGGCGTGGACGACCTCGTCGTCGAGGCGGTGTACGCCGGCGCCGAGGGCTGGATCGCCGGCCTGGTGAACGCCTTCCCGCACGAGTCGGTGCGGCTGTTCGAGCTGGCCAGGGCCGGCCGCCGCGAGGAGGCCTGGGCCGTCTACCGCTGGTTCCTGCCGCTGCTGCGCCTCGACGTCGGCACGAAGTTCGTCCAGAAGATCAAGCTCGTCCAGGAGCGGATGGGCTGGGGCTCGGAGCGCGTGCGCGGCCCGCGCCTGGTCCTGGCCGGCGCCGAGCGCGAGGAGACGCTGCGTACGCTCGACGAGGCGCTCGCCTCCCGGCCGCGGCTCGAGGTGCCGGCCTGACCGCGGCTCGCGGCGACGCGGCCCGACGCCGGAGGCGGGGGCGGGCGCCGACCACGCTCCTCGCGCCCGCCCCTGGCGCGCGCCGGCCGGTACGAGCCGGCTCGCCCTGACGGCGACGGCTCAGGCCCCGGTCAGCACCTCGTGCCGGACGGTGAGGCGGTGCACGAGGTCCCGCCTCAGCGTCACGCCGATGCCGGGCCCGTTCATCGGCACCTTCTGCACGCCGTCGACGGCCTCGAGAGGCTCCTCGACGATGTCCTCGTCCCAGTAGCGGCTCGAGCTGGAGGTGTCGCCCGGCATGCGGAAGTTCTCCAGCGTGCTCAGGTGCAGGTTGTGGGCGCGGCCCACGCCCGCCTCCAGCATCCCGCCGCACCACACCGGCGCGCCGAACGCCAGAGCGATGTCGTGCACGCGACGGGCAGCCAGGTAGCCGCGCACGCGCCCGGTCTTGACGTTGATCACGCGCCCGGCGCCGATGGCCAGGCCCTTGCGGGCGTCCTCCGGCGAGTGCACGCTCTCGTCGAGGCAGATCGCGGTGGCGAGCTGCGCCTGCAGCTCGGCGTGGTCTACGAGGTCGTCGTGCGCCAGCGGCTGCTCGATGTAGGCCAGGCCGAAGGCGTCCAGCTCGCGCAGCCGCGGCGCGTCGATCAGCGTGTAGGCGCTGTTCGCGTCCACGGTGAGGTCGACGTCCGGCAGCGCGGCGCGCACGGCGGCGACGACCTCGACGTCCCAGCCCGGCTCGATCTTCAGCTTCACGCGCTTGTAGCCCTGCTCGACGCTGCGCTGCGCCAGCTCGACCGTCTCCTCGATCGAGTCCTGGATGCCCAGCGAGATGCCGACGGGGACGTCGCGCTCGCGGCCACCGAGGAGCACCCACAGCGGCACGCCCAGCGCCTTGGCCTGGAGGTCCCAGAACGCCATCTCCACGGCCGCCACGGCCATGTTGTGACCACGCACGTGGCGCACGGCGTGGAGCAGCTCGGACGGGGTCGAGAAGCCGCGCCCCACCACATGAGGCGCGACGAAGTCCTTGATCACGTGCCAGGCGGTGTCCACCGTCTCGTAGGCGTAGCCCGGGAACTCGCCGGCCACGCACTCGGCGACGCCCTCCAGGCCCTCGGAGAAGACCGACACCAGGGTGATGCGGCGGTGCTGCTCCACACCGGTGCTGGTCCGGAACGGGAACTTGAGGCTCATCGCCAGCTCGCGGAGCTCGATACGCTCTACCTTCATCTGCTGTCTGCCTACCTCCCGCGCGTGCGCGGATCGAACGCGTCCCTGAGCCCGTCGCCGAGCAGGTTGACGCCCAAGGTGGTGACGAAGATCGACGCGCCGGGCATGAAGACCAGCCACCACATCGTGAAGACGTAGGGGCGCGCCTCGCTGAGCATCCCGCCCCAGGACGGGATCGACGGCGGCACGCCCAGGCCGAGGAAGCTGAGGAACGACTCGCGCAGGATCGCGCGGCCGAACTCGATCGTCGCGACGACGAGGAGGCTGGACGTCACGTTCGGCAGCACGTGCCTCAGCAGCGTGCGCCACGTGCGCAGGCCCAGCGCCTCGGCGGCGGCGACGAACTCGCGGCCCTTCACCGCCATCACCTCGCCGCGGGCGATGCGGGCGAACGAGGCCCAGCTCGTGGCCACCAGCGCCACGACGAGGTTCTGCAGCCCGGCGCCGAGCACGGCCACGATGATCAGCGCCAGGAGGATGAACGGGAACGACCAGGCGGCGTTGATCAACGTGGAGATCACGTAGTCGACGCGCCCGCCGTGGTAGCCGGCGAGCACCCCCAGCGCCGTGCCGACGGCCCCGGCCACGACCACGGTGGCGGCCCCGACGAACAGGCTGATGCGCGCCCCGTAGATCAGCCGCGAGAGGTTGTCGCGGCCGAGCTGGTCGGTGCCGAGGAGGTGGCCCTCGACGCCGCCCTCCATCCAGACGGGCGGCTTGAGGCGCCTCACCACCGCCTGGCGGTACGGGTCGTGCGGCGCCAGCAGCGGCGCCGCGACGGCCATGACCACGACCAGCGCGGTGAGGACGAGGCCGACGCGGCCGGCCCAGCTGCGCATGACGGCGCGCATCAGTACCTGATCCTCGGGTCGGCGAGGCCGACGACGACGTCGGCCAGGAGGTTCGTGACCACCACGACGCCGGCGGTGAACAGGACGATCGCCTGCACGACGGGCAGGTCGGCCGTGTTCACGGCCACGACCGCCAGCTCGCCGATGCCCGGCCAGGCGAAGACGGTCTCGGTCACGACGGCGCCGCCGAGCAGCGTGCCGAACTGCATCCCCAGCGCCAGCACGACCGGCGTGGCGGCGTTGCGGGCGGCGTGCTTGCCCACCACCTGCAGGGCGCCCAGCCCCTTGGCCCGCGCCGTCCGCACGTAGTCCTGCGGCAGCGCCTCGAGCATCGCCGAGCGCGTGAGTCGCATCGTCAGCGGCAGCACCGAGAAGCCCAGCGTCACCGCGGGCAGGACCAGGTGCTTGAGCTCGCCGCGGCCGCTGACCGGCAGCCAGCCGAGCTGGACGCTGAACACGACGATCAGCATCAGGCCGAACCAGAAGATGGGCATCGCCTGGCCCGCCACGGCGATGACGCTGGCGACGAGGTCCACGGCCCCGCCGCGGCGCAGGGCCGCGGCCACGCCCAGCGGCACCCCGACGACCACCGTGACCAGCAGGGCCGCGCCGGCGAGCTCGGCGCTGGCGCGGATCCGGGGCGCGAGCAGCAGCGCCACGGGCTGCCGCGAGTAGAGGCTGTCGCCGAAGTCGCCGCGCAGGACGTCGGCCGCCCAGATGCCGTACTGCACCAGCAGCGGCCGGTCCAGGCCGAGGCGCTGTCTCAGGGCCTCGACCTCGGCCGCGGAGGCGTCCGGCGGCGCCAGCGCCCGGGCCGGGTCCTTGGCCACGAAGACGAGGAGGAACGTGGTGAGGCTGATGATCACGGCGATGAGGAGCGCCTGCACCAGCCTCTGCACTACGTAGGGGAGCAAGCTAGGGGCCTCGCTTCCCGCCGCCGCGCCCTCGGCGGCGTCGCACGGCCGGCCCCCCGGCGCGCGGGGCGCCGGAGGGCCGGTCGGGTCAGCGCTTCAGCGCCACCTGGCGAGGTAGTACCGCTCGATCTCGTCCGCGGACGGCGCCCAGTCGAGCTCGTTCGAGACGCCGGCGATCACGCGGCCGGCGAAGAGCGGCACCATCAGCGCGTCCTCGGTCACCTCGCCGATCGCCTGGGCGTACAGCTCGCGGCGGGCGCCGAGGTCGACGGTCTCCATCGCCGCGGTCAGGGCGGCGTCGATCGTAGGCGACGAGACGAGCGAGAACTCCTCGCCGGTCTTGAAGTGGATGTCCATGACCGCGCTGGCGTCGTAGATCGAGCTGGAGCCCCAGGCCCCGAAGTAGAACGCGATCTCGCCCGCCGCCAGCCGCTGGCTGACCACGTCGTACTGGCCGCCGTACCACTGTAGGTTCGTCCTGATGCCGACCTCCTCGAGGTAGCCCTGGATCGCCTGCGCGACCTGCTCGTCGCGGTAGCCGTACAGGTCGACGGTGAAGCCGTCGGGGTAGCCGGCCTCGGCGAGGAGCTGGCGGGCGCGCTCGGGGTCGTAGTCGTACACGACGGCGGCGGCCTCGTCGCAGCCGAACTGCACGGGGTTGCAGGGCGTGTCGATCCTGCGGCCGTAGCCGGAGAGCAGCACGTCGACGATCTCGTCCTTGTTGATGGCGTGGGCCACGGCCTGGCGGACGCGGGGGTCGGTGAAGTGGTCGACGCCGCTGCGGCCCAGGGTGTCCATCTGGATGAACCAGACGCGCAGGATGTCGGCCGCCTCGACGCGGGCGCGGCCGCGGACGGCGGCGGCCTGGTCGGGGCTTATCGAGCCGGAGCGGGCGATGTCGATCTCGCCGGTCATCAGCGACGCGATGCGGCTCGACTCCTCGGGGAGGGTGTGGATCACGAGGTTCCTGATCGCCGCCTGCCCCTTGGCGCCGCCGAAGTACTCCTCGAAGCGCTCGAAGTAGATCTTGTTGCCCTCGGCGCGGACGAAGCGGTACGGCCCGGTGCCGATGGGGTTCCGGCCGAGGTACTCGGGGCCCTGCTCGCGCAGCACGCTAGCCGGGTAGATCACGCCGACGAGCGCCAGCGACTCGTACGCGGTCGGCGTGAGCGCCTTGGCCTTGATGCGCACGGTGTCCTCATCGACGGCCTCGACGCTCTCGATCCACTGCAGCGTGCCGGTGCCGGCCAGGCCCGCGCCGTCGCCGATCACCCACTCGAACGTCGCCACCACGTCCTCGGGGCCGAAGGCGTCGCCGTTGTGGAACCTCACGTCCGTGCGGAGGTCGAACTCGAACGTCCTGTCGTCGACCGCGCGCCAGGCGGTGGCGAGGTGCGGCAGGAACTCGCCGGTCTCGGGGTCGCGGTAGATTAGGGTGTCGGCGACGTTGTGCGCGACGATGAGGGCGAGGCGCTCGGCCGTCGCGTAGGTGTCGAGCGTGAGCATCGTGCGCTCGAACGCGACGTTGAGCGTGTCGTCCCCCTTGCCCGCGAACGCGGCGGATAGGGCGAGGAGGGCGGTAAGGGCCAAGGCTGCGCGTCTCACGTTCTGTCCTCCCTGTGGAAGAGCTGGAACTCGTCCCAGAGCGCTTCTGCTCTCGCGAGCCGGTCGCGGGACCCTGGGACATGCCGCGCGACCGCCAGCACCAGCGCGTGCGCCGTCGCGTAGGCCCCGACGTCGGACCGCAGGGCGGTCACGCTCTCGGGCGCGAAGTACACGCGCGTGTCGGCGTACGGGGAGAGGGGCGACGTCACCTCGTCGGTGAGCAGCACCAGCCTCGCCCGCCGGGCCACGTAGCGGCCGAGGGCGACGCTGTTGCGGGAGTAGCGGCGCATCGTCGTCAGCCACACCGCGTCCTCCGGGGCGACGTCGAGCAGGTCGTCGACGGCGGCGGACACGCCGCCCGCGAGCAGCCGCACGTCGGGCCGGAGCATGCGCAGCAGGTGCGCCGCGAAGCCGGCGATGAAGGAGCTGGCCCTGTCGCCGGCCACCCACACGGCGCGGGCCGCGGCCAGCGTGCGGGCGGCCTCCTCGATGGCGTCGGCCTGGGTGGCGATGAAGCGCACGTTGCGCACCTGCACCTCGACGTAGTCGCCGAGGAACGAGGGGCTCTCGGGCGGCAGGTCGACGAGCCTGTCGCCCTCCCGCAGCTCCTCCCGCAGGCGCTGCTGGAGGGCGGGCCAGCCGTCGTAGCCGAGGAGCTGGGCGAAGCGCACCACCGTAGAGGCGGACACGCCCAGCTCGCGCGCGACCTGGGCCGCGCTGGCGTACGCGAGCTCGCGCGGGTGCCTGAGCAGGTGCTCGGCCAGGGCGCGCTGTGACGAGGTGAGGCTGTCGGCGAGCGTCGCCAACCGCTCTTGCAATGAAGCTGTCAACTTGACTGAAGGATTGCATGGTTCATTGCGAAGCGCAAGAGAGCGGCGCCCCACCCGCCGGCAGGCCGCCGCCGGTCCTCGGAGGGGCCTCATACGCGGACGACAGGCTCCGGGTATCGCCCCCTGTAGGTTGTGCGGGTGAGGTCGGCCTTCCCGCTCATGCTCGCCGTGGTGGCCGCCGCGTCCCTGCTGAAGGCCCCTCCCCAACCGGGCGCCCCGGCGGACCCGCTGACGCTCGCCCGGGCGGTCGAGACGCTCGGCGCGCCGCGGCTGGGGACGTCGGACACCGCGGCCGCTTCCGACCAGCTCGGTTCTCCGACGGAGGGGACCGCGGCCGAGGCGCCGGGGTCGCCGGCGGCGGTGACCGCGTCCGAGCCGCTCGGGTCGCCGCCCGCGGTCCTGCTGATGCCGGTAGAGGGCGTGAGCGTCGCCGACGTGCGGCCGAGCTTCGGCGACCCGCGCGACGGCGGCAGCAGGTCGCACGCCGGCATCGACATCGCGGCGCCCCACGGTACCCCGGTGCGCCCCGCGGCGGTCGGGACCGTCTGGCGGGCGGACGGGTCGCCCAACGCCGGCCTCGCGGTCACGGTGATCGGCGAGGACGGCGTGCGCTACTTCTACGCGCACCTCGACGCCGTGGCCGAGGGCATCGAGCGGGGCGCGCGGGTGGGCGTGGACACGGTCATCGGCTACGTCGGCAACACGGGGAACGCGGCCGCCACGGCCCCGCACCTGCACTTCGAGGTCGCGCTGCCCGCTAAGGGCGGGGAGCGGTCCTGGACGCCCGTGGACCCGCTGCCCCTGCTCACCGACCGCAGCCCGCCCTACCCCTGACGCGCCGCGGCGTTGTACACTGCGGAGCGCTTGGGGCTGTGGCGCAGTTGGGAGCGCGCGTGAATCGCACTCACGAGGTCAGGGGTTCGAATCCCCTCAGCTCCACCAAGTAACGAGCGTGGGGGACGGCGCCCCGAGAGGGGCGCCTCTTCCTTTCCCGTCACGTCGGTCCCGTCACGAAGGGCTCATCCTCCCCGGTTAGCGTCGCCCGGTTGCCGGGGAGGTCGAAGATGCCGCGAAACGCTACCCGACGATGGCTACCCCTGTGCCTGCTGCTGGCCGCGGCGGCGTGCGGGCCGGTGCCTCCGCTACAGGTGGTGCCCGAGGACGAGAAGGTGCGCGCCGGCGGCACGGTCGAGCTGCGCGCCCGGGCGCCGATGAAGGGCGACCGCCCCGCCTTCCCGGTGACCTGGGAGGCGGACGTGGGCGCCATCGAGCCCCTGGAGGACCCCCTGCGGGCCCTGTACACGGCGCCGCCCACGGCCGGCGTCGCGACGATCACCGTCACGCTCCACGCGCCCGACCCGCACGTGCTCGAGGTCACGCTCGAGGTGGTGGCCGCGGCCGAGCCGGGACCCGCGCCCGAGCCGGAGCCCGCACCCGAGCCGGAGCCCGACCCGCAGCCCGTCACCGTCGTGGCCGTCGGGGACATCGCCTGCGACCCCCAGAGCCCCTACTTCGAGGACGGCCGGGGCCGGGACGGCGTGTGCCTGCAGGGCAGGACCGCCGACCTCGCCGCGTCGCTCGCGCCCGACGCCGTGGTCGCCTTGGGCGACCTGCAGTACTCCGACGGCAGCTACTCGGAGTTCATGGGCTCGTGGCGCCTCTCCTGGGGCCGCTTCGACGAGGTCCTCTACCCCGCCCTGGGCAGCCACGAGTACTACACCGCCGGCGCGGCCGGGTACTTCCGCTACCTGCGCGAGCGGGGCGTGATGGACCGCCTGCCGGAGACGGCCGACGACCCCGAACGCGGCTACTACGCCGTGGACCTGGGCCCACACTGGCGCCTCGTCGTCCTCAACAGCGAGTGCGAGGAGGTGGCGGGCGGCTGCGCCGCCGGCTCGCCGCAGCACGAGTGGTTCGTGGACGAGCTCGGGGCCGCCGCCGACCGCTGCGTCCTCGTGGCGATGCACGACCCGCGCTTCAACACCGGCAGGAACGGGGCGGACGACAGCCTGGGCGACCTGTTCGCCGCCGCCTACGAGCTGGGCGCCGACCTGATGCTCACCGGACACGAGCATCGCTACGAGCGCTTCGCGCCGCTGGACCCCGATGGCGAGCGCGACGACGAGCGCGGCGTGCCGCTGATCATCGTCGGGACCGGCGGCAAGAGCCTCTACGCCACGCGCGAGGACCCGCATCCCGCCAGCGAGGTGCGGTACATGGACGCCTACGGGGTGCTCCATCTCACCCTCGACGAGGGTCGGGCCGACTTCGCCTTCCGCGCCGCGGAGGGCTTCGAGGCCGCCGACGCGGGCACGGTCCTCTGCCGCTGAGGCGGCGCGCCCCCTACGCCGCCTGACGCTCGCCCGCGAGGAACAGCCAGGTCTCGAGCACGGTGTCGGGGTTCAGGCTGATCGAGTCGATGCCCTCCTCCACCAGCCACTGCGCGTAGTCAGGGTGGTCGGACGGGCCCTGGCCGCAGATCCCGATGTACTTGCCCGCCTGCTTGCAGGCCTTCATCGCCCGCGACGCCAGCGCCTTCACGGCCGGGTCGCGCTCGTCGAAGAGGTCGGCGACGAGGCCCGAGTCGCGGTCCAGCGCGAGCGTGAACTGCGTCAGGTCGTTCGAGCCGATCGAGAAGCCGTCGACGTGCTCCAGGAAGGCCTCGGCCAGGACGGCGTTGGAGGGCACCTCGCACATCATGATCACGCGCAGGCCGTTCTCGCCGCGCCGCAGGCCGTGCTTGGCCATCACGTCGAGCACCGCCAGCAGCTCGGGCACGGTGCGCACGAACGGGATCATCACCTCGACGTTGGTGAAGCCCATCTCCTCGCGCACGCGCTTGAGCGCCCGGCACTCGGCGGCGAAGGGCTCGGCGAACAGCTCCGAACGGTAGCGGGACGCGCCGCGGAAGCCGATCATCGGGTTCTCCTCGCGCGGCTCGTAGGCCTGCCCGCCCAGCAGGTGGGCGTACTCGTTCGACTTGAAGTCGGACAGGCGCACGATCACCGGCTTGGGGTCGAAGGCGGCGGCGATCGTGGCGATGCCCTCCTTGAGCTTCTCCTCGAAGAACGCCCGCGGGCTCTCGTAGCCGGCGGAGCGCTCCTCGATCGCGGCCCTGACGTCCTCGGGCACGTCGGGGTAGGCCATCAGCGCGTTCGGATGCACGCCGACGGCGTTGTTGATGATGAACTCGACCCGCGCCAGGCCGACGCCGTGGTTCGGGATGCCCGCGAAGGCGAAGGCCCGCTCCGGCGAGGCGACGTTCATCATGATCTTCACGGGCAGCTCCGGCATCGCGTCGAGCTCGATGTCCTGGACGTCGTACTCGACCCGGCCGGCGTAGACCTTGCCCTCCTCGCCCTCGGCGCAGCTCACGGTGACGACGGAACCGTCGGCGAGGACCTCGGTGGCGTCCCCGGTGCCCACCACGGCGGGGATGCCCAGCTCGCGCGCCACGATCGCCGCGTGGCAGGTGCGACCGCCGCGGTTCGTGACGATCGCCGCGGCGCGCTTCATCACCGGTTCCCAGTCCGGGTCGGTCATGTCGGTGACGAGCACGTCGCCGGGCTGCACGCGCTCCATCTCGGCGGCGCGCTCGATCACGCGCACGACGCCGGTCGCGACCTTCGCGCCCACGGCGCGCCCCACGACGAGGGGCTCGCCGCCCTTCACGCGGTAGCGGGTGAGGACCCTGCCGGACCGGCTCTGCACCGTCTCGGGCCGGGCCTGCACGATGTAGATGAGGCCGTCCTCGCCGTCCTTGACCCACTCGACGTCCATCGGCCGGCCGTAGTGGTCCTCGATGGCGAGGAGCTGCCGCCCCAGCTCCTCAAGGTCGGCGTCGCCCAGGCTGAAGCGCCGCCTGTCCGCCGCGGGCACGGGCACGCGCTGCACGCCGCCGCCCGGGGCGTAGACCATCTTCTCGGCCTTGCCGCCGAGCTTGCGCGACAGCACCGCGGGGCGGCCGGCGCGCAGCGCCCGCTTCGCCAGGTAGAACTCGTCGGGGTTCACCGCCCCCTGCACGAGCAGCTCGCCCAGGCCGTAGGTGGCCGTGACGAAGATCGCGCCGTCGAAGCCCGACTCGGTGTCGATCGTGAACGCGACGCCGCTGACGCCGACGTCGCTGCGGGCCATGCGCTGCACGCCGGCCGAGAGCGCGACCTCCTCGTGGGCGAAGCCGTGGTGCAGGCGGTAGCTGATCGCCCGGTCGGTGAAGAGCGAGGCGAAGACCTTCCTCACCGCCTCCTCGACCGCCTCCACGCCGCAGACGTTCAGGTACGTCTCCTGCTGCCCGGCGAACGAGGCCTCCGGCAGGTCCTCGGCCGTGGCCGAGGACCGCACGGCCACCGCCACCTCGCCGCCCGCCTCGGCGCACATGCGGCCGTAGGCCTCCCTCAGCTCCTGCCTCAGCCGCTCCGGCAGGGGCGTCGAGAGCAGGAGCTCCCGCACGCGCCTGCCGCGCTCGGCCAGCTTGACGACGTCGTCGCCGTCGACGTCGGCCAGGAGCTCCCGCACCTTGTCGCCCAGGCCGTCCTGGGCGAGGAAGGCGCGGTAGGCGTCGGCCGTGGTGGCGAACCCACCGGGCACGCGTACGCCCGCCGCCGAGAGCTTGGCGGTCATCTCCCCGATCGACGCGTTCTTGCCGCCCACGCGGGCGACGTCGCCCATGCCTACGGAACCGAAGTCAACGATGTACTCCACGCCTCGCCTCCGGACTTGGCTCGCTCGCAGCCGTTGTCGCCGCGCCTCTCAGCCTAGCCGACGACGTAAGCTCGGCATGAGCAGGAGGCGCAAGCGTGGTAGAGGCACAGGGGAGCTCGCGGCCGCGGAGGCACGTCTTCTTCGTTTCCGACCACACCGGCGTCACGGCCGAGGTCGTGGGCCAGAGCCTGCTGGCGCGCTTCGACCACGTGGAGTTCGAGACGGCCACGCGGCCGTTCGTCAGCACCGTCGCCCGCGCGCGGGAGGTCGTCGAGGAGTTCTCGCGCCTGCCCGAGCCGCCGATCGTCTTCAGCACGCTCACGGACCCGGAGGTGAGGCGCCTCGTGGCCGACGCCGCCGGCCTCCACCTCGACCTGTTCGAGCCGTACCTCGCGCGCCTGGAGCAGGCGCTGGGCCAGCCCGCCGCCCCGGTGGTCGGCGCCGCGCACAGCATCAGGGACCTCTCGCGCTACCAGGCGCGCATCGACGCCATCGAGTTCTCGCTGAACACGGACGACGGCTCGAACGTCAGGCGCTACGCCCACGCCGAGGTGATCATCGTCGGCGTCTCGCGGGTCGGGAAGAGCCCCACCTGCCTCTACCTGGCGATGAACTACGGGGTGAAGGCGTCGAACTTCCCGCTGGTCGAGGAGGACCTCGAGACGGACGCCCTGCCCAAGGCGCTGGCGCCCTACCGGGAGAAGCTCTTCGGCCTGACGATCGACCCCAAGCGCCTGCACGAGCTGAGGACCAGGCGCAGCCCCGGCACCTCCTACGCGGCGCTGGAGCGCTGCGAGTTCGAGGTCACGCGGGCGGAGAGGCTCTTCCGCCGCAACAGCCTGCCCTTCCTGGACACGACGAACGTCAGCGTCGAGGAGCTCGCCTCGCAGGTGCTGGTGCGCGCGAACCTCGAGCGCCACCGTTGAGGGTCGCGCCCGCCCGGCCCGCGGGCAGCGGCAGCGGCGGCCGGCAGCGCCGCCTCGACCTCCTCAGGCGTCGAACACGGCCGTCCGGGTGAAGTCGTCGAGGCCGACGTCGCCGGCCACGACGGCCCCGTCGACCTCCACCCAGGCGTGGCCCGTGACCTGGCCGTCGGGCAGGCGCCGGAAGCCGAAGTGGACGCGCGAGGGCACGCCGCGCCTGACGAGCATCGCCTGCGTCGCCAGCGACTGCGCCACGCACAGCGCTCCCGGCACGAAGCGGGCGGCGGCCTCCACGGCGCGCCCTACCTCCTCGGGCCGGGCAGGCCAGGACAGTGCCCTCCGCAGCGACTCGGCCCGCGCCGGTCCGGGGCCCGCCCGCCGCGCCCCCGAGGTCATCTCCTCCCTGGCGTTGAGGAACGTCTTCTCGGCGAGCAGACGCCTGGCCCTCCGCACGTAGGCGAGCGCCTCGAGCCTCAGCGCCAGGCCGCGGGGGCCGAGGCGCAGCAGGCGGACGAGCGCGGGCGGGCGCGGCGACGTGGCCCGCAGCGGCCAGCGGTGGCCCCGCGCGCCCGCCGGCTCGCCCAGGGCCTTCAGCATCAGCACCTCCCCGCCGTGCTCGAACCAGCAGAGGCCGTCATCCGCCACGGCCGTCACCGCCAGCCGGCGCGCCCGCGCCGCCTCCGCGACGGCCGCCAGCGTGAGGGCCGGGTGCTCCTCCGAGCGGATGCCGTGGAGCTGCAGGGCCCGCCTCACGCCTATCGTCACCAGCCACCATGACCGCGCGTCGGGCGGCGCCCCGCCGGGGGCGATGTCCCCGCGCCGCGGCTCCACCGGCCTGCCCGACCGCCACTCGCGCACGAGCCGCCACACGGCGGGCAGGGCGACCCGGAGGCCCGCCACGTCGGCGGGCAGGCCGCGCGCCAGCTCGAAGAGCCGCTCCAGCGCGTGCGGCACGCGCTCGGGGAACGCGGCGAGGTCGAGGAGGAACGCCCCCAGCGGCGTGGGAGCGCCGAGGTCGAGCACCCCGCGCGCCGGGTCGCAGCGCCGCAGGAACGTGCGCAGCGTCGCTCCGGCCCCGAGCTCCGCGGCGCGCCGCTCCAGCTCGGGGCTGCCGAAGCCGCCGGCGCGCATCAGCGCCTCGAGGTCGAGGTAGTCGTGCGGGCGCAGCTCGTGGGCGTCGTCCGACCACGAGCGCGACGTCACCAGGCCCACCAGCGCCGAGTCGACGAACGACGGCACCCTCACCGGCACCCCGCCGACCTCCGCCTCCCGCGAGGCCTCCCACACGGCCTCGGTGATCCGCCGCTTCTTGCGCTGCCCGACGACCGCCACGCCGCCGTGCACTAGCTGCCTGTGGGCGTCGACGACGATCCGCAGGCGCGGGTGCTCGACGCGTAGGAGCTCGTGGCGCTCGAACTCGAGCCCTGGCCTGTCCAGGTACCTCGCGGCGCCGACGTGCCAGGCGACCTTCCAGCCGCAGGCCTCCGCCGCCTGAGCCAGCCGCTCGGCCAGCTCCTCGTCCGGGGCGCCGGGCGCCCTCACCAGCACGTCGACGTCCGAGTAGGGACGGTCGGCCGGCTCCTCGTACACCAGCTCGGCCAGGTAGAAGCCCTTGAAGAGGAGGAGCTCGGCGCCGGCCTCGCTCCAGGCGCGCAGCAGCGGTACCACCTGCGCCCTGACCGCCGCGTGCCGAGCGCGGCCCGCGACCGCGGCGCGGACGAGCCGCGGGTCCTCGGCCAGGTCCGTGCCCGCGAGGCGGCGGCGCGCCACCGAGGCCAGGCCCGCGTCGACGAGCAGCTCGACGTCCTCCGCGGCGGCGGCGCCGGTCGTGACGAAGCGCGCGACGCGGTCCTCGCGTCGAGCCGTGCGGCCGCGGCGCAGGGCGGTGGCGGTGACGGAAGCCGAGGCCATCCGACTCATTTCTGACACAGTTCCTCGCCGCGGGGCCCGCAACGGACACGTCTCGCCGCGGCAGGTCGGGGCGGGCGTCGCCCGCGCCGGGGCGGGCGTGGCCCGCGCCGGCCACGACGCGGCGCGAGCGGGCCCGCCGAGCGCCCTTCGGCGCCGGGACGGCCCTCCCTGTGCGGCGCTCGGCGGGGGCGCGGGCGCCCGCACCTATACTTCGTGCGATGCAGGAGCTGCGGGCCGTCTGGCGCTTCACGCTCTCCCTGGCCCGCGCGCTGGGCTGGCGGTTCGGCGTGCTGCTCGCGGTGGGGCTGGTGGCCAGCCTGACCGCGGGCGTCGGCCTGCTCGTGATGGTGCCGCTCCTGGCCCTCGTCGGGGTAGACGCCGGCGGGGGTGCCACGCAGGCGCTCGTGGAGCGGTTCGGCGCCGCGCTGCAGGGCCTCGGGCTGCCCCTCTCCGCGCCCGTGCTCCTCGCCCTGAACGCCCTCGTCCTCGTCGCGACGGCCGCCGTGGGGCGGTACCAGAGCGTCCTCGAGGCGCGAGCGCTCGAGGAGTACGTGATGGAGCGGCGCGTACGCCTCTTCGAGGCGATCACGCACGCCGAGTGGCGCCGCGTCCTCGGCTCCCGGGCCTCGAACAACGCGCACCTCCTGACCTCTGAGGCCGACCGGGTCGCTAGCGCCGGCGCCGCCGTCATCGGGCTCGTCACCAAGGGCCTGCTCGCCCTGGCCCACCTCGCCGTCGCGCTGGTCCTCGCCCCGCTGCTGACCCTGCTGGTGATGGCCGCCGGCCTGGCCCTCGCCGGCGCGACCGCGCCGCTCACGTGGCGCGCCCGGGCGCGGGGCCGCGAGGTCTCCCGCGCCTACAAGGAGCTGTTCGGCGAGATCGGCGACCACCTGGGCGGCCTCAAGACGGTGAAGGCCTACGGCCTCGAGGACGCGACGGTCGCGCGCTTCCGCCGCCGCTCCCGCGAGACGGCCGAGGCCCTGGTCGGCGTCACCCGCGACCACGCCGACGTCGGCTTCCTGCTCCAGGCCGGGTCAGCCGCGCTCCTGTCTGGCATCGTCCTCGTCGCCCTGGGCACGCCGCAGGTCACGCCCGCGGGCCTGCTGATGCTGCTCTACCTCTTCGCGCGGCTCGTGCCGATGCTCTCGGGCCTGCAGCGGAGCTTCCAGTCGGTCCTGGCGCGGCTGCCCGCGATCGAGCGCCTCGAGGAGGCCACGCGCGGGCTCGAGGCCCACCGGGAGCGGGTGGAGGACGCGGGCGAGCCGGTCCGCTGCCGCCGCGCCGTCGAGCTGCGCGGCGCGACCTTCAGGTACGAGGCTGGCGAGGAGAGGCGCGTGCTGCAGGGCGTCGACCTGGTCGTGCCCGCGGGCAGGACCACGGCCCTCGTCGGGCCGTCGGGCGCGGGCAAGAGCACGGTGGCGGACGTCCTCATCGGACTGCTCGAGCCCGACTCCGGCGAGCTGCTCGTCGACGGCGAGCGGGTGGCGGGGGCGCGGCGGCGCGCCTGGCGCAGGCGCGTCGCCTACGTGGCCCAGGACGTCTTCCTGTTCCACGACACGGTCCGCGCGAACCTGCTCGTGGGCGACCCGCACGCCACCGAGGAGCGGCTGTGGGAGGTCCTCGACATGGCCGCTGCGGGGTTCGTCCGCGACCTGCCGCACGGCCTCGACACGGTGGTCGGAGACAGGGGCTCGGCGCTCTCGGGCGGTGAGCGGCAGCGCCTCGCGCTGGCGCGAGCCCTCCTTAGGGACCCCGAGCTGCTGGTGCTCGACGAGGCCACGAGCAGCCTCGACGCGGTGAACGAGGCGCGCGTGCAGGAGGCGATGAGGGCGCTGCACGGCCGCGTGACGCTGCTGGTGATCGCCCACCGCCTGGCGACGGTCCGCGACGCCGACCTGATCTACGTGCTGGAGGGCGGCAGGGTCGTCGAGGCGGGGACCTGGGACGAGCTGATGAGCAGGGCTTCCGGGGCGCTGCGCGAGCTGGCCGTGGCGCAGGGCCTCGGCACGGCCTAGCCGGGCGTACCGCCTCCCACCGCCGACGCGATCGCGTCGCACACGGCGGGGAGGTGCTCCAGGCCGTCGGGGTACGCGAGCTCGTAGACGGGGAGGGCCGCGGCGATGCCCAGGTAGGCCCGCATCATCGCGCGCTTCCTCTCGGGGTCACCGAGGTCGAAGACGTACGCCTCCGCCAGCAGCTCCTCGAACGCCGCGCGGGCGTCAACGGGGCGGAGCGTCAGCTCGGGGGACCCGCGCCGCAGGAGGACCGCCGCCGCGAGCGGCAGGGGCGCGGCGCTGCGCTCGTCCCACCCCTCCAGGCTCACGAAGACGCTGCTCTTGTCGGCCGCGCGGAAGTGCTGGGCGCTGGGCGCCCTGAGGCGCGCCGCCGTGGGCAGCGGCAGCACCCGGCGCGAGGGCGGGTCGACGACGACGGCGTCGTCGGCCACGTGCCGGTGCCCGCGCTCGGCCAGGGCGTAGGCCAGCGTCGACTTGCCCGAGGTCGACCGGCCGCACAGCGCCACCACGCCGGTCCCGGCGATCTCCACCGCGCTGGCGTGGAGGACCTCGAGGCCGTACGCCTGGAGCGCCACGGGCAGCACGGAGCGCAGGTAGACGTCCTCGAGCTCGGCCAGCGGCACGTCCGGCTCCGGCTTGCCTTCCACCACCGGCAGCATGTCGGCGGGGGCGACGCGCGGGAAGCGGTACGCGCCGATGCCCGCGACCGCGAGCCAGTGGTGCGCGCCGACGGTGCGGCTGCGCGCCACGACGCGTCCCTTGCCGTCGAACCACGGCTTGGCCTCGGGCCCGTCGAAGCTCGGCGGCTCCCCCTCGAACAGGGTCAGGGGACGCGGCATCACGCCGCCGACGGTCACCGGCGGCCGCGGGTGAGCGGCGATGGCCTCGGTCACGGCTTGGCCCCGCTTCCGACCGGCTCGGGGGCGGGCGCCAGCTCGGCGACGAGGGCGTCTAGGACGGACACGGGCTCCTCCAGGCGGTCGAGGCTGCTAGGGTACCTGAACAGGTACACGGGCACGCGGGAGACGAGGCGCAGGTAGGCGGCGACGGTCTGGCGGTCCCGCGTGGCCTCGTGCGGGGCGTGGAAGTAGGCGCGGGCCAGGAGCGCGGTGTAGGCCTGCGTGGGCGGCAGGCGCTCGAGGCTCACCTCGCCGCATTCCTCGTCCCGCGAGCGCGCCAGGACGACGAACGCCGCCAGCGGGACGGGAGGGCCGAGCCTCACGGGTACGCCCGGCTCCTGCACCCGGGCGCGCACGGGCAGGCCGAAGATCGCGGCCGTCTCCTCCCTGGCGCGCGGCACGAACGGCAGCGTCCTCAGGGCGGGGCGCCCGGGGTCCGCCGCCGGGGACACCTCCACCACGACGGCGTCGTCGGCGACGAGCTCGTGACCGCGCCTGGCGAGGGCGAGGGCCAGCGTCGTCTTGCCCATCCTCGAGGGCGCGGTGAGCACCAGGGCCCCGGCGGGCGTGCGGAGCGCGCTGCCGTGCAGCGTCTCGAAGCCGTACGCCTCCATGGCGATCACGGACAGGGAGCGGTAGTAGTGGTCGACGACCTCGGTCCACTCGGCGCCGGGGTCCGGCACCGCCTCGCAGCGCAGCACGCCGTCGGCCGCGTTCAGCGGGAACACGTAGCTCGCGAGCCCGACGAGCCGGAACCAGCACTCCTCGCCCCTGACGAACGAGTACGCGACGGGCCTGCCGTCGCTGCCGTACCAGGCAGCGGCGCCCGCCGCCACGTCGAAGGCGGGAGGCTCACGGTCCGAGGCTCTCAAGGGTTCGATGATCATGGGAGGGTCTTGGCGTTCGCGCGGGCGGCGTGCCGCCCGCGCGAACGCAGCGAGGTGCCGACCCTTAGTGGGGTCGGCTGGCCAGGTGTCACTCGGCCGAACGGGCCTTGCGCGACCAGGACGTGCCGCCGTAGCCGCCGCCGTAGCCGCCGCTGAACCCGCGGCCGCGAACGATCGCGGTCACCTGACCGACGACGCTCACCTGCATGGGAGTCCAAGTCTTCAAATCGTCACCTCCCCTCACGTTCATTCTAGGAACGCGCGCCCCGAGGGGCGCACGTCACTAGCGCTTCAGCTCGGCCAGAACGCTCTCGGAGACCAGCGTGGCGAGGGTCGACTCGATGTTCTCCCACAGGACGTCGTAGGGAACGTCGTAGGTCTCCGCCATCGCCGCCGCCGCTTCCCTGTCGGTGCTGCCGCCGAGTAGCAGGTCGACGAGGTGCGCCGCGGTCTCGTTGAGCTCGATGATCTTGTCGGAACCGAGGTGCACGGCGAGCATGGTGTCGCCCATGCGTTCGATGACGACGTCGGGGGCTGCCTGGAAACGGCGAGCCGTGGAGTGATGCAGGTCCATGCGGGCGAAGCTCCTTGGTCTCGTCGCGGCGCCTGGGGAGGCGCTATGAGGCCGAGGATAAGTGACAGATGAGACCGTCCCGCCGCGTCCGTCACAGCGGCGGGACGGCCCTCGGGACCGTGGCCCGAGGTCAGGCGACGGTGATGGTGTCGTCCAGGTAGACGTCCTGGATGAGGTTGAGGAGCTTCACGCCCTCGGCCATGGGGCGCTGGAAGGCCTTGCGGCCCGAGATCAGCCCCATGCCGCCGCCGCGCTTGTTGAGCACCGCGGTGAGGACGGCCTCGGCGTAGTCGCCCTGGCCCCCCGAGGCGCCGCCCGAGTTGATGAGCCCCACGCGCCCCATGTAGCAGTTCGCGACCTGCCAGCGGACCAGCTCGATCGGGTGGTCGTCCGGCATCAGCTCGTCGTACATGCGCTTGTGGGTGCGCCCGAAGCCGACGGCCTGGAACCCGCGGTTCGAGTCCGGGACCTTCTGCTTCACGATGTCGGCCTGGATCGTCACGCCCAGGTGGTTCGCCTGGCCCGTGAGGTCGGCGGCGGCGTGGTAGTCCTTGCCGTCCACCTTGAAGGCGTCGTTGCGCGTGTAGCACCACAGGACCGTGGCCATGCCCAGCTCGTGGGCGTAGGCGAACGCCTCTGCGACCTCGACGAGCTGGCGCGTCGACTCGGGGTGACCGAAGTAGACGGTCGCACCCACGGCCACGGCGCCCATGTCGTACGCCTGGTCGATGGTGCCGAACATCACCTGGTCGTACTTCGCCGGGTACGTCATCAGCTCGTTGTGGTTGACCTTCACGATGAACGGGATCTTGTGGGCGTACTTCCGCGCCACCATCCCGAGCACGCCGAACGTCGAGGCCACGGCGTTGCAGCCGCCCTCGATCGCCAGGCGCACGATGTTCTCGGGGTCGAAGTACTCGGGGTTCGGCGCGAACGAGGCGCCGCCGGAGTGCTCGACGCCCTGGTCGACGGGCAGTATCGACAGGTAACCGGTGCCCCCCAGGCGGCCGTGGCCGAAGAGCGTCTGGAGGCTCCTCAGGACGCGCGGGTTGCGGTCGGAGTGCGCGAAGACGCGGTCCACGAAGTCGGGGCCCGGCAGGTGGAGCTGCGACCGCGGTATGCCCCGCGCCTCGTAGCTCAGCAGCGCCTCGGCCTGGTCTCCCAGCAGCTCGCGGATCTCCGTGTTCATGCCGACCTCCACGTCGAGGGCGCGCGACCGGGTCGCGCCAAGGCTCGGGGCGACGGCGCCGGCGTCAGCCCAGGGCGACGTCCAGCACCAGCATCACGACCACGCCGACCATGGTACCCACCGTCGCCAGGCGCTCGTGCCCGCGCGTGTGCGTCTCGGGCACTATCTCGTCGAGGATCACGAACAGCATCGCGCCCGCGGCGAACCCCATCGCGTACGGGAGCAGGGGCGCCGCGGCGCTCACCAGCCAGGCGCCGAAGACGGCGGCGGGCAGCTCGAAGAAGCCCGCCCTGATGCCCGTGAGCATGGCGAAGCGCCGGCCCCCCATGCCCGCGTTGCGGGCCGCCACGGCCACCGCCAGCCCCTCCGGCACGTTCTGGATGCCGATCGCCAGCATCAGGGCGAGCGCGTCGCTGACGCGGCCGGAGCCGAAGCCGACGCCCACGGCCAGGCCCTCGGGCAGGTTGTGGAGCGTGATCGCGACGATGAACAGCAGGACGGCCGAGAGGCGGCTGCGCCTGCCCTCGGCGGTGCCCGCCTCCTGCGCCGCGTCGCGGCGCAGCCTGCCGGTGATCAGCACGTGCACGTGCGGCACCCAGGCGTCGGCCCTGTCGAGGACGACGAGGCCGAGCGCGATGCCGACGAGCACGGGCAGGAGCCCGCCGTGGTCGATGCCCGGCAGGATCAGGCTCGTGAACGAGGCGGTCAGCATCACGCCGGCGGCGAAGCCGAGGGCGGCGTCGAGCGCCCGCTGGCCCGGCGAGCGCCACAGGCCCACGGCGACGGCGCCCACGAGGTTCATCGTCGCGATGAAGGCGCCCCCGAACAGCCCCTGGACTACGGGGTCGGTGCCCGCGACGGCGTAGAAGAGCTCGACGAAACCGGACACGGCAATAGGATACGTGGGCCATGGCGCTCCCCACGGGCCGCGGCGCAGCCCCTCACGGGGACGCCGCGCCGCGGTTTAGGCTGCGGTCCATGGACGCAGCGGAAGAAGCTCGCCGCGGCGCTGCGGGTGCGGGAGGGGGACGCCTCGCCGACGTCGCGATGGTCGGCCTGGGCGTGATGGGCCGCAACCTCGCGCTGAACCTCAGCGACCACGGCCACGCCGTCGCCGTCCACGACCGCGACCCGCGGGCGGTCGCCGCCTTCGCGGCGGGCCCGGGCGCGGGCAGGGACGTGGTCGCCTGCGAGGACCTGGCGTCGCTGGCCCGGTCGCTGGCGCGCCCGCGGCGCGTGATGCTCATGGTCCCCGCCGGGCAGCCGGTGGACGACGCGCTGCAGGGGCTCCTGCCGCACCTGGAGCCCGGCGACGTGGTCATCGACGGCGGCAACTCGCACCACGCCGACACGGCGCGGCGGGTGCGCGAACTGGCCGCGCAGGGCGTGCTCTTCGTCGGCGCCGGGGTCTCGGGCGGCGAGGAGGGCGCGCGCCACGGGCCCTCGATCATGCCCGGCGGCCACCCGGAGGCCTGGCCGCTCGTGAAGGACCTCCTGCAGGGCATCGCGGCGCAGGTCGACGGCCTACCGTGCTGCGACTGGGTCGGCGAGGGGGGCGCCGGGCACTACGTGAAGATGGTGCACAACGGCATCGAGTACGGCGACATGCAGCTCATCGCCGAGGCGTACCACTTCATGCGCGCCGTGGTGCGCCTGACGGTGCCCGAGGCCGCCGACGCGTTCGCGCGCTGGAACGAGGGCCGCCTCGACTCCTACCTGGTGCAGATCACCGCCGACATCCTCACGCGCGAAGACGACGACGGCTGGCCGCTCGTGGAGAAGGTCCTCGACGTCGCCGGCCAGAAGGGCACGGGCCGGTGGACGGTCGCCGACGCCCTCGAGCGCGGCGTACCGCTGACGCTGATCGGCGAGGCGGTGTTCGCCCGCGCGCTGTCGGCGCTCAAGCACGAGCGGACGGCGGCCGCCGAGGCGCTGCGAGGGCCCGGCGCCGGCGGCGTCTCCCTCGACCGCGCCGGCCAGCTCGAGGACCTGGAGGACGCGCTCTACGCCGCCAAGGTCGTGAGCTACGCGCAGGGGTTCATGCTGCTCAGGCAGGCGTCGGCCGACCTCGGCTGGAGCGTGCCGCTGCACAAGGTGCCGCTCCTGTGGCGCGGGGGATGCGTGATCCGCTCGCGGTTCCTGAGCGACATCGCCGAGGCCTACGCCGAGGACCCCGACCTGCCCAACCTGATGACGGCCCCGAGCTTCGCCCGCGAGCTGGCCTCGTGCCAGGCCGGCTGGCGCCGCACGCTGTCCCGCGCCATCGCCGCCGGGGTGCCGACGCCGGCCCTCTCGGCCGCGCTGGCGTTCTACGACGGCTACCGCGCCGAGCGCCTGCCCGCGAACCTGATCCAGGCGCAGCGCGACTACTTCGGCGCCCACACGTACGAGCGCGTGGACAGGCCGCGCGGGGAGCGCTACCACACCGACTGGACGGGGACGGGCGCGACGACCCGCGTCGAGCCGCGCGAGGGCTAGCGGCGGCCGACGGGCACGCTCGCGCCGGTGAGGCCGGCGCGGCGCGACGGTAGACTTCGTCGTGGTCGAACGAACGGTACTGGCACCGGGTCTCGAGGTCTCGCGCGTCATCACCGGCCTCTGGCAGGTCGCCGACATGGAGCGCGGCGGCCGCACCCTCGACCCCGAGGTCGGGGCGGCCGCGATGGAGCGCTACGTCGCCGCCGGCCTCACGACCTTCGACATGGCCGACCACTACGGCTCCGCCGAGCTGATCGCCGGCCACTACCGCGCTACGCGCGAGGGGGCGGCCCGGCTCGCGCCCGCGCGGATGCTCACGAAGTGGGTGCCGCCGCCGGGCAAGGTCACCCCGGAGCAGGTGAGGGCCGCCGTCGACACGGCGCGGCAGCGGCTGAGGACCGACCGCATCGACCTGCTGCAGTTCCACACCTGGACCTACGACGACCCGGCCTGGCTCGACGCCCTGTTCCACCTCGCCGACCTGCAGGAGCAGGGGCTCGTCGGCGCCATCGGGCTCACGAACTTCGACGCGGCCCACCTGGCGATGGCGCTCGAGAGCGGCGTGCCCGTCGTGTCGAACCAGGTGAGCTTCTCGCTCATCGACAGGCGCGCCCTGAACGGCCTCACCGACCTCTGCCTGCGCAAGGGCGTGAGGCTCCTCGCCTACGGCACGCTCGCCGGCGGGCTCCTCACCGAGCGCTGGCTCGGCAGGCCGGAGCCGGACTGGGACGACGAGCGCACCCCCTGGTCGCTGAACAAGTACCGCCGCTTCGTGGCCCAGGCGGGCGGCTGGGAGCGCTACCAGGCGCTGCTCCGCGCGCTCGCGCGGCTGGCGGAGAAGCACGGGACCTCCATCGCCAACGTCGCCTGCCGCGCGGTCCTCGACACGCCCGGCGTCGGCGCCGTGATCGTGGGGGCGCGGCTGGGCGAGAGCGAGCACATCGCCGACACCCTGCGCGTGTTCGACCTGCGGCTCGACGAGGCCGACCGCGCCGAGCTCGAGGCGGCCGCCGCCGCCCTCGACCCGATCCCGGGCGACTGCGGCGACGAGTACAGGCGCCCGCCGTACCTGACGGCCTCGGGCGACCTGAGCCACCACTTCGACGCCATGCCGAGCCCCTATCCGGTCGCCGAGGGCGAGGACGGCAGGCTGTGGGTGGGCACGGGCACGAAGTGGGAGGGGCTGGCGGGCTACGCGCGCGCCGTCAGGAAGGGCGACCGCGTGCTCGTCGCGGGCACCACGGCCCTCCACGGCGACAGGCTCATCGGCGGCAGCGACCCGGCGTCCCAGACCCACTTCGTGATCGACAAGATCGCCGGGGCCCTGCGGGCGCTGGGGGCGCGGCTGGAGGACGTCGTCCGCACCCGCGTCTACGTGACCGACCCGCGCCACGTGGAGGCCGTCGCGCGTGCGCACGGGCAGCGCTTCGCCCACGTCCGCCCGGCGAACACGCTGGTCGTGGTCGGGCTGGTGGGCGAGGGCCAGCTCGTCGAGATCGAGGCCGAGGCCGTCCTCGGCTGAGGCCGCCGGCGCGGTACGCGCGGCGTCCGCGCACGGGGCGCCTCAGATCGCCTTCGGCGGCGCGGAGATCGTGAACAGCTCGGCCTCGCCCTCCCCGACGTTCTCGTAGGCGTGGCTGAGGGCGCTCGGGTAGTAGGCCGCGTCGCCCTCGCCCAGCTCGCAGCGCTCGGCGTCCACCACGAGCACGATGCGTCCCCGCAGCACGAGGATGAACTCCTCGCCCGGGTGGCCCGTCGGGTTCACGTGCACGGCGCCCGGCGCCAGCGTGAGGAGCACGGGTTGGATGCGTCTGTGCAGGTCGCGGACGAGCATCTCCGCCCTCACCCCGCCCGCGAGTCCCGGCACCTGGGGCCGCCTGTCGGCCCTCACGGTCTGGATCAGCCCCTCGGAACCGGCCTCCGGCAGGAGCTCGGCCGCTGAGAGGCCGAGCGCCTCGGCCAGCGCCTGGAGGCGCGAGGCCGCGATCCCGGTCTTGCCGTTCTCGAGCATGGACACGAACGAGGGCGAGAGGCCGGCGAGCGCGGCGACCTGCTTCAGGGTGTAGCCCTTGGCCAGGCGCAGCGCCCTGATCCGCCTGCCGAGCCCGCCGTCGTCGGGCCCCGCCGGCGCCTCCGGGGAGGTACGCGCGCGCGCCATCACCGCTCCGCCCGCGGGTTCAGCGCGTCCCGCAGCGCGTCGCCGAGGAAGTTGATGCTCAGCACCGTCACGAAGATCGCCAGGCCGGGGGGCAGCCACAGCCACGGCTGCGACCGCAGCACCGTGACGCTGCGCGCGTCCGCGAGCATGTTGCCCCACGAGGCGATCGGCGGCTGCACGCCGAGGCCGAGGAAGGACAAGGCCGACTCCGTGAGGATCGCGTCCGCCACGCCGAGCGTGGCCTGCACGACGATGGGGCCGATGGCGTTGGGCAGGAGGTGCCTGCCCATCACCCGCACGTCGCCGGCGCCGACCGCCGTGGCGGCCTCGACGAAGTCGGTCGCGCGGAGCTTCAGCACCTCGGCGCGCATCAGCCGGAAGGCCGGCATCCAGCTCAGCAGGCCGATGATCACGATGACGTTGACGATGCTCGGCGCCACGAAGCTCGAGAACGTTAGGATCAGGAACAGCGCCGGGAACGTGCTCACCGCGTCGGCGAAGCGGGAGACGACCCTGTCGACGGTGCCGGCGTAGTGCCCGGCCACGAGGCCCAGGGCGCTGCCGACCGTGATCGCCACGGCCGCCGCGACGACGCCTATCGTCAGGCTCACCCTCCCGGCGTAGATCAGGCGCGAGAGCACGTCGCGGCCGACGCTGTCGGTGCCGAGCAGGAACGCCCGGCTGGGCGGGGCGGCGAAGGCCAGCTCGCCGCCCGGGCCGATCGCCAGGTCGTAGGGGTCGTACGGCGCCAGCCACGGGGCGAGCACGGCCGCCAGCGCCAGGGCCGCGAGGACCACGGCGCCCGCCACCGCCAGCCGGTGGCGGCGGAAGCGCCGCCAGGCGCGCCCGCCGGCCGCGCCGCGCCCCTCCTGCGCGCCGGCGCCGGGCTTCGTCACGGCGGGAGCGGCGCTCAAGGACCTCCCCTCCCGGTTCGTGCCGGCGCGGGCGCTCTCACGAGTACCTGATCCGCGGGTCGACGGCGGCGTAGAGGGCATCGGCGAGCAGGCTGCCGAGCAGCACCAGCACCGCGGCGAGCATGTTGATCGCCATCGCCACCGGGTAGTCGCGGGCGAACACCGACTCGACGAGCAGGCGCCCCATGCCCGGCCAGGTGAACACGGTCTCGACCACGACCGAGCCGGCCAGCAGGCGCGGCAGCGACACGCCCACGAGCGTGATCACGGGCAGCAGCCCGTTGCGCAGCGCGTGCCGCCGCAGCACGGCCCCCTCCCCCACGCCCTTGCTGCGGGCGGTCCGCACGTAGTCCTGCCGCAGCTCGTCCAGCACGGCGCTGCGCACGTGCCTCACGAGCTCGGCCGCGCCCGTCAGTACCAGCACCGACACGGGCAGGACGAGGTGGCGGGCCCTGTCGACGAGCCGAGGCCAGCCGCTGAGGCCGGCGGCGTAGTCCTCGAGGCCGGAGGTCGGGAACCAGCCGAGCCGCAGCGAGAAGACGTAGATCAGCGCCATCGCGGTGAAGAAGCTGGGCACGCTGATGCCGGCGAACGCCGCGCCCGTGACCCCGTAGTCGAGCGCGGTGTACGGCCTCGCGGCGGTCACGGTGCCGAGCCACAGCGCCAGGAGCAGCGTCACCGCGAACGCCGTGCCCATCAGCAGGAAGGTCGGGCCGATGCGGCTGCCGACCAGCGCCGCCACGGGCCTGCCGGTGCGGAACGAGTAGCCGAGGTTGCCGCTGGCCACCTCCCTCACCCAGCGCAGGTACTGGACGTGCGCCGGTCGGTCGATGCCGAGGCGCTCCTCCGCCGCCCGGAGCTGCGACGGCGGGACGTTGGGGTCGATGAACGTCTGCATCGCGTTCCCCGGCGCCGCGGCGGTGATCGCGAACGACACGAACGAGACCAGCGCCAGGATCACGGCGCCCTGGGCGAGGCGGTTGACGAGGAACGGCAGCATCGGCCCGCGCGGTCAGGGTGGGGCGGGCTCGTCGCCCGCCCCCGTCCACGTCCGGCTTACCTGACCGACCAGTTCGCGACGTTCACGTTCACCCCGCGCACGTCGGGCCCGAACCCGCTCAGGCGCACGTTCGAGCCGTAGAGCTCCTGGGCCTGGTAGAGCGGGATCCAGGCCAGCGACTCGCGCATCAGGCGCCCGACCTGCTGGTAGACCGCCTCGCGCTCCGCCTGGTCGAGGGTCACGCGCCCGCGGAGCATCAGCTCGGCGACCTCGGGGATGTCGACGCCGATGAAGTTGAAGCCGTTCGGCGGCATGTCGCTGGGGATCAGGTAACTGAGGTACTCGTTCGGGTCGCGTTCGACGCCGAAGCCGAGGAGGAAGAGGTCGAAGTCGTCGACGGTCACGGCGCGCGGAGTGCCCTGCGCGTCGCGCGGCATCAGGTGCGTCACCAGCGTGGCGAAGTCCATCATCTCGATGTCGACCCGGATGCCGACCTGGCGCAGGTTCGCCTGGATGACCGGCGCCGTGCGCTCGCGGACCTGGTTGCCCGTCGGCACGAAGAGCCTGAACGCGAGCTGGCGGCCGTCCTTGCTCCGGTACTCGCCGTCCTGGAGCCAGCCGGCGTCGTCGAGGAGCGTGCGCGCGGCCTCGGGGTCGTAGGGGATCGGCTCGACGTCCTGCGGGTACGACCAGTGGTTCGTGGGGAAGATCGTGTCGAGCTTGCTGCCGTAGCCCTGCAGCAGGCCGGTGACCATCGCGTCGCGGTTGACCGCCAGCGCGATCGCCTGCCGCACCGCCGGGTCGGCGAGCATGGGGTTGCGCAGGTTCGTGCCGATGTACTGGAACGAGAGCGCGTCGACGACGTGCAGCTCGAGGTCCGGGTGCGAGGCCACGCTAGACGCCCCGTCGACGGGCACCGGCGCGGCGTCGACCTCGCCGCTGAGCAGCGCGGCGAGCATCGTGTTCTGGTCGCCGAACCGCACGATCAGCCGGTCCAGGCACGGGCGGCCCTCCCAGTAGCCGTCGAAGGCCGTGAGCTCGATGAACTCCCCGGGCCGCCACTGCTGGAACACGAACGGCCCGGAGCCGACGGGCTCACGGTTCGTGGCGTCCTGCTGCCAGGAGGCGATGTCGACGGCGCCGTAGACGTGCTCGGGGAGGATGAACACGCCGCCGATCACCGGCAGGAAGGGCGCGTACGGCTCGACGGTGGTGAACGAGACGGTGCGGTCGTCGATCACGCGGATGCCCGAGACGGAGTCGGCCTCGCCGGCGTTGTACGCCTCGGCGCCCTCGAGGATGCTCACCTCGGCGAAGCGGCCGCCGGGGTACTCGGGGTGAGCCATCGCGGTGAACGTGAAGGCGACGTCGCGCGCCGTCACGGGCCGCCCGTCGTGCCAGGTGAGGCCCTCGCGGAGCCGGAAGGTGAGCGTGCGGGCGTCGTCAGAGACCTCCCAGCTCTCGGCCATGTCCGGCTCGAACGAGAGCGTCTCGGTCGGGCGGATCAGCCGCGCGAACACCAGCTCCTGGACGTTCTCGTCGTAGGTCGTCGGGAAGATCAGCGGGTTGAGGTTCCCCGGCTCGCTCCACTGCGCGATCGTGGCGGTGCCTCCCACCGCCTCGCACGCGCGCTGGCCTTGCGCCCCGGCGACCGCGAGCCAGGCGGCCGCCGCGGTGATGAGCAGGCTCCTCGTCAGCGTCCTCGTCCTCATCGCTCCACCTCCGTGCCAGGGCGAGCTCAGCGACCCGCCAGCCACAGCTCCGTCTGCCTCCGGCTCAGCCACTCCGCCCCCGTCGCCGTCACGACGACGTTCTCCTCGACGAGCATCGAGGGCTGGGGGGACATCAGGATCGTGGGCTCGATCGTGAACACGTTCCCCTCCTCGAGCTCGCCGTACGGGGCGTCCCCGTAGCGCTCCCAGCGCGGGCCGAGGATCGTGCCGCCGTCGTGGACGTGGCGGCCGATCTGGTGGCCCGTGGCGTGGCTGATCTCCGGGTAGCCGTTCGCGAGGTGCACCTCGCGCGCTGCGCGGTCCACCTCGAAGCCCTTCACGCCGGGCCGCATCGCGGCGAAGGCGGCCTCGATGGCCTGCTTGGCCGAGGCGAACGCGCGCAGCGCGTCGTCCGGCGGCCGGGTCTCGCCCTCGCGCGGGACGTAGAGCGTGCGCGCGAGGTCGGAGTGGTAGCCCTGGTACTCCAGCGCGTGGTCGAGGATGAGCAGGTCGCCGGGCTCGAGCCTGTCGTCGCCCGGCGCGCGGTGCGCGAGCCCGACGCGGTTGATGCACACGAGCGGGCCGCCGTAGTCGCCGAGGTGGACGCCGAACCCGAGCTCGGCGGCGATCTGCTTCATCAGGTCCTGCACCTCGCGCTCGCTCATGCCGGCGCGGAGCTGGGGCCGCAGGCGCTCGTAGAGCTCGACGCTGCCCTCCACCGCGCGGCGGATGCGGGCCAGCTCCTCGGCGGTCTTGCGCCCCCGCACGGCCCGGAGGAACGGCTCGCTCGTCTCGACGCGCGCGCCCGGCACGGCCTCCTCGACGAGGCGGCAGGTCCTGAGGAAGTGCCCGTGCGAGATGCCGTCGCACAGCACGTCGCGCTCGCTGTAGTTCAGGTAGACGGTCTCGGGCCCCAGCTCCCGCAGCCAGGCCGTGAAGCCCTCGGCGAAGGAGCGGTCGTAGTGCCTGATCTCGTCGAAGACGCCGAGCCTCTCGACGTGGCCCCGGTCGTAGTTGGCCACCAGCGCCAGGCGGCCGCGCCCTGGGTGGAGCATGAACGCCGCCTCGCCGCTGACGCCGGCGTCGAAGACGAGCTTGACGGCGGGGTCGCTGCCCTCGCGGGTCACGAAGAGCCACAGGCCGCCCTGCGGGACGAACGAGAGGGCTTGGCGGGACTTCTCCTGTCCGAGTCGGGACATCGCTCCTCCGGAACGCGTGGCGCTGAGCGTGCGGCGGCGGCCGCGGCCCGCGCCCGGTCCCCGCGCCGGCCGTCCGCTCCGCCACGGACGTGGCACGCAGGATATGTACGGCGTGGGAGGAAGTCAAGAAATTGAACGGGTTTCAGTACCGAGCGGACGACGTCGTGGACGGCCGGCCGCGCGCCCGTCAGCCTCCGGAGAGCACGAACGCCAGCGGCACGGCGGCGGTCGCGAGGTTCGTGAGGAGGTGGGCGACGATCAGCGGCATCAGCCGCCTCTGCCGACGGTAGACGACGCCGGCCGCCGCGCCCCAGGCGGCGAAGGCGGCCACGTAGGCGAGCATCGCGCCCGCGGTCGGCGCCAGGAACACGTGCTGGACGCCGAACGCCGCGGCCGGCAGGAGCACCGTCAGCCAGGCCGGCGCGCCCCGAGCCTCGAGCTCGCCCTGCGCGTGACCGCGGTAGTAGAGCTCCTCCACCGGCGCGTTCGTAACCGGGAACAGCAGGGCGGTGAGCGCGGCCAGCACCGTCGTCGCGGCCGGGCCCAGCTCGACGGCGTCGCCGGGCGCCGAGGCGAACATCGCCTCCCAGGCGCCCGCGTACCCGCCCGGGCCGGCGAGTAGCAGCACGACCAGGTTCAGCGCCGCCGCGAACGGGAAGAACAGGACGAACAGCCAGAGGAGCCCGTAGCCGACGTCGCTCCCGCGGAGCCGAGGGCGGTCCCCCAGGAGCCGCCTGGCCCTCCCGCCCCTGGCGATCAGCGCGAGGCAGACGAGGTTCACCGGCACGAAGTAGAGGGCCGAGAGCTGCGGGCTCACCGCGAGCGAGAACGGCGCGCCCGTCGCCGCGGACACGAGCGCCGCCGTCGCTGCCGCCGCGAGCGCGAGGAGCGCGATGCGGACGAGGACGAGGCCCACGCCCGACGCTACCCCCTCAAGGGTCGAAGAGGTGCCAGGCGCGCGGCAGCACCGCCACGCGGCCGGTGGGCGCGACCTCCTGCGGGACGTAGGCGTCGAGGCGGGCCCGCCCCCGGCCGACCTCGAGCTCCAGCCGCCGCCAGGCCCCGGCCCGCCGCGAGGCCACCACCACGCCGTCGATCGCCGCCTCCGGAGCCGCGGCGAGGTCCACGTCGTGGGGGCGGAACGCGAGCAGCGCCGGACCGTCGCGCCGCTCGGCGCGCGGCAGCGCCAGGGCCCGGCCCTCCCACTCGACGACCCCGCCCCTGACCTCGACGGGCAGCAGGTTCGACTCGCCGATGAACTCGAACACGAAGCGCGACGCCGGCCTGTCGAGCACCTCGCCGGGCGTGCCGACCTGCTCGATGCGGCCGTCCCTCATCACCGCCACCCTGTCGGCGAGCTCGAGCGCCTCCTCCTGGTCGTGCGTGACGAACAGCGTGGTGTGGCCGGTCCTGTCGTGCAGCTCGCGCAGGCCGCGGCGCAGGTCGCGCCTGACCTTGGCGTCGAGCGCGCCGAACGGCTCGTCGAGGAGCAGCACGCGCGGCCTGATCGCCAGGGCGCGCGCCAGGCCCACGCGCTGGCGCTGGCCCCCGGAGAGCTGCGCCGGGTAGCGCCGCTCGAGGCCCTGGAGCTGCACCAGCTCGATCAGCGCCCGCACGCGCGCGTCGACCTCGGCGCGCGACAGCGCCCGGCCGCCGCGCCGCCTCCGCACCCTCAGCCCGAAGGCGATGTTGTCGTAGACGGTCATGTGCCGGAACAGCGCGTAGTGCTGGAAGACCATCCCGACGTTGCGCTGCTGCACCGAGAGGCGGGAGGCGTCCTCCTCGCCGAACCAGACGCGGCCGGAGTCGGGCGTGAGGAGCCCGGCGACGATGCGCAGGAGCGTGGTCTTCCCCGACCCGGAGGGGCCGAGGAGGGCGAGCAGCTCCCCCGGCTCGGCCTCGACCGAGACCCCGCGCAGCGCCGCGGCGACGCCGAACGCGATGCTCACGTCCTCGAGCCTGACGGCGACGGACTCGCCCCAGTCCAGGCCGCCCCGGCCGGCGCCGTCGTCAGCGGACCACATGGCCCGCCTTCGAGAGCACGTCGCGCCGCTCCAGGACCGCCTTGATCACGAGGGTGACGAGCGACAGCAGCGCGAGCAGCGACGCCAGCGCGAACGCCGCGACCCAGTTGTACTCGTTGTAGAGGACCTCGACCTGAAGCGGGATCGTGTTCGTCTGCCCGCGGATGTGCCCGGAGACGACCGACGCCGCGCCGAACTCGCCCATCGCGCGGGCGTTGCACAGCAGCACGCCGTAGAGGAGCCCCCAGCGCACGTTCGGCAGCGTCACCAGCGAGAACACCTGCCAGCCGCGGGCGCCGAGCGTGAGCGCTGCCTCCTCGTCCTCGTTGCCGAGCTCCTGCATCAGCGGTATCAGCTCCCTGGCCACGAACGGGACGGTGACGAACAGCGTCGCCAGCACGATCCCCGGGACGGCGAAGACGACCTGGAGGCCGCGCGACTGCAGGAACGGCCCCAGGAAGCCCTGGGCGCCGAACAGCAGCAGGTAGACCATGCCGGCGATCACCGGCGAGACCGAGAAGGGCAGGTCGATGAGGGTCACGAGGAGCGACTTGCCGCGGAACTCGAACTTCGCCACCGCCCACGCCGCCGCCACGCCGAACACCGCGTTCAGCGGCACGGCGATCGCGGCCACGAGCAGCGTGAGCCTTATCGCCGAGCGCGCCTCGGGGTCGAGCAGCGAGGCCACGTAGGCGCCGACCCCGCCGCTGAGCGCCTGGAAGAAGGCCACGGCCAGCGGCAGGAGCAGGAGCACGCCGAGCACGAGCACGGCCACGGCCGTGAGGCCCCACTTCAGCGCCCGCGGCTCGGCCACCGGGCTCGCCCGCCGGCGCGCGGGCGCAGGGGCGCGGGGGGCGCCCTGGGCCCCGCCGCCGGCCGCGGGAGGCGCGGCGCCGCGCTCAGCCACGGCCGAAGCGCCTCCGCGCCCAGGCCTGCACGACGTTCACGGCCAGGAGCAGCGCGAACGAGATGCCGAGCATGACGAGCGCCAGGGCCATCGCGCCCGGGTAGTCGAACTCCTCGAGCCGGATGATGATCAGCAGCGGCGCGATCTCGGTCCGGAACGGCAGGTTGCCGGCGATGAACACCACCGAGCCGTACTCCCCGACCGCGCGGGCCAGCGCCAGGGCGAACCCCGTGATGCCTGCGGGCAGGAGCGTCGGCACCACGACGCGCCACAGGGTCTGCAGCCGGCTGGCGCCCAGCGTCGCCGCGGCCTCCTCGACCTCGACGTCGAGCTCCTCGATCACCGGCTGGAGCGACCTGACCACGAACGGCAGGCCTATGAACACCAGCGCCACGACGATGCCGACCTGGGTGTACGCGACCTGCACGCCCAGCCGGCCGAGCGGCCCGCCGAGCCAACCCGTGGCGTCGAACACCGAGGCGAGCGCTATGCCGGCGACGGCCGTGGGCAGGGCGAAGGGCAGGTCGACGACGGCGTCCAGGAACCGGCGGCCGGGGAAGCGGTAGCGCGCCAGCACCCAGGCGACGACGCCGCCCGCGACCAGCGCGATCGCGGCGGCGATCAGGGCCGAGCCGAAGCTGAGCCTGATGGCCGCCCGCGAGCGCTCGTCGGCGAAGACTCCGGTGAGCTCGCCGAGCGGCAGGGCCGCGCCGCGGACGGCCAGCGCCGCCAGCGGCAGCAGGACGATGAGGCCCAGGTAGGTGAGGGTGTAGCCGAGCGCCAGGCCGAAGCCTGGCAGCACGCTGGGCGCGCGGAGCCTCGCGACCGCCATGCCGGCCTCAGCGCCTGAAGAGCTGGTCGAACACCCCGCCGTCGGCGAAGTGCTTGCGCTGCACCTCCGCCCACCCGCCGAAGATCGGGTCGTCGATGCCGACGAGCTCAGTCTCGACGAACCGGGCGGCGTCCTCGGGGTCGGCGAGCGACATGTCCGCGGGCCGGTAGAAGTGCTTGGCGGCGAGGCGCTGGCCCTCGGGCGAGTACAGGTACTCGAGGTAGGCCTCGGCCACCTCGCGCGTACCGCGCGCGTCGACGTTCCTGTCGACGACCGCCACGGCCGGCTCGGCCAGCATCGAGACCGACGGCACGACCACCTCGAACTGGTCGGCGCCGAACTGCGACACGACCAGCAGCGCCTCGTTCTCCCAGGCGATCAGCACGTCGCCGATGCGGCGCTGCACGAACGTCGTCGTGGCGCCGCGCGCCCCCGTGTCGAGCATCGCGACGTTGCGGTAGAGGGCGCCGACGAACTCGCGGATGCGCTCCTCGTCGCCTTCGAAGCGGCGGTGCGCCCAGGCCCAGGCCGCGAGGTAGTTCCAGCGCGCCGCGCCCGAGGTCTTGGGGTTCGGCGTCACGACCGAGACGTCCTCCCTGACGAGGTCGTCCCAGTCCGCGATGCCCTTCGGGTTCCCCGCCCTGACGACGAAGACCATCGTCGAGGTGTAGGGCGACGAGTTGTTCGGCAGGCGGCCGCGCCAGCCCGGGTCGATCAGGCCCGTCATGCTGGCTATCGCGTCGATGTCGTACTGCAGCGCGAGCGTGACGACGTCGGCCTGGAGGCCCTCCATCACGGCCCTCGCCTGCGCGCCGGAGCCGCCGTGCGACTGGTTGACGACGACGGTCTGGCCGGTGCGCTCGAGCCAGTAGGCGGCGAACGCCTCGTTGTACTCGCGGTAGAGCTCGCGCGTCGGGTCGTAGCTGACGTTGAGGATCGTGACCTGCGCGTGCGCGGCCAGCGTCGACGCGAGCGCGGCCGCTAGCAGGGCGACACGGTACAGGAGCGACTTGCGGGGCGTGGCCGGACCCACCATCTCCACCTCGCGATCCCTGCCCTCCCTGTGAGGACACGTGGAAGTTAGCACCGTGCGCGGGCCCCACCGGTCGCCGGCGATGCGGCTGCGGCGCGCCCGCGACGCTCCCGAGCGTAGCGTCGCCGCCTGAGACCAGCGCCCGGGTATCGAGCGCACGCGCCACGGGCGGCTCGCCGCCGGCGACGCCCGGCCGGACCACCGCCGGCCTCACGCAGCGGGCCGCCCTAGGCCCTCAGAGCTTGACCGCCGTGCCGGAAGCGGTGACCATCAGCATCCCGCCGCCCTGCCCGAAGCTGATGTTCTCGTAGTCGAGGTCCACGCCGATGACGGCGTCGGCGCCCAGCGCCCGGGCGGCCTGGAGCATCTCCGCGATCGCGGTGTCCTTGGCCTCCCGCAGGCTCTGCTCGTAGAGCGCGCTGCGCCCGCCGATCACGTCGCGGATGCCGGCCATGAAGTCACGGAGGATGTTGGCCCCGAGGATCGTCTCGCCGGTGACGAGACCCAGGTACTCCCGCACGGGGCGCCCTTCGACGATGGAGGTGGTCGTGACTAGCACCCCGCGAGCCTAACCCGCACCGCGCCCCCTGGCTCGGGGCCGCCGCGGGGGGCGTGCTAGCTTCCGAGCGTGCTGGACGTGCTGCTCAGCCTGCTCATCGTCGTGGCCACGGCCTGGGTCGGCAGGGTGCTGCTCGACGCCCGCGAGCTCGGCTGGGGCCGTCTGCTCCTCGCCGCCGTCCTCGGCATCGGCGTCGGCGACTCGGCCGGCGTGCTGCTGCTCGCGTCGGACCCCAGCGAGCTGCGCTCCATCGACTACCGGGAGCTCACGCTGGTCGCCCTGCCGTTCCGGATCGTCGGCACGATGGGCGCGATCGTCGTGCTCGAGCTGGCCCTGAGGCGCCGGCGCGACGACCGCGGCCGCGCGACCCGCCGACGCCTGCTGCCGCGCCCGCGGCTCCTGTGGCGCGCCCTGCGGGTGTCGCGCGTGCTGACGCGCCACGGCCTCGCGCCGCTCGTCGGCTGGGGCAGCGGCCGCGGCGCGACGCTGAGCGCCCGCGACCTCGCCGAGCGGGCGCGGCGCGCCTTCGAGGAGGCGGGCGGCGTCTTCGTCAAGCTGGGGCAGCTCCTCGCCACGCGGCCCGACCTGCTCCCGCCCGAGGCCCTCGCCGAGCTGAGCAGGCTGCAGACCTCGGTCGCGCCCGTGGGTCGCGACGAGGTCGCGGCGCAGGTCGAGGCCCAGCTCGGGAGGCCGCTCGACGAGGTGTTCGCCGGCTTCGACTGGGAGCCCCTGGGGTCAGCCTCGATCGCGCAGGCGCACGCCGCGACGCTGCGGGACGGCAGCGCCGTCGTCGTGAAGGTCCGCCGGCCCGGCCTCGAGGACGTGATCGACGACGACCTGAGGATCGTGCGCTGGCTCGCCGGCGCGCTGGAGCGGCGGTTCGGCTGGGCCCGGAGGCTCGGCGTCGTCTCCCTCGCCGACGAGTTCGCCGAGGCCCTGCTCGGCGAGCTCGACTTCACCGTCGAGGCGCGGCACGTGGCCGAGGTGGCCGAGGCCGTGGCGGACGAGCCGCTCCTGCGCGTGCCCAGGGTGTACCAGGAGCTCACCAGGCCCGGCCTGCTGGTCATGGAGAGGCTGTCTGGCACCCCGCTGGCCCAGGCGCCGGCAGGCGCGGAGGTGCCGGGCTCGCTGGCGCTGGCCGACGCCCTGTGCCGGTCGCAGGTGAGGGCGATGCTCTCGGGGGACCGCTTCCACGGCGACCCCCACCCCGGCAACGTCCTGCTGCTGGAGGACGGCCGGCTCGGCCTCATCGACCTGGGCATCAGCAGCCGGCTCGACGCGTTCGAGCGCGACGCCGTGTTCCAGATGCTCCTGGCGCTCAGGCACGAGCAGCCGACGCTCCTCTACGAGTCCCTGGTGACGCTCGGGGCCGTCGACCCGGCCAGGCACGACCCCGAGGCGATCGAGCGCGCGCTGGCGCGCTACATGGCCGCCTACCTTGGACCGGGCCTGCCGCCGGCGCGGGCGCTCACCGACCTGCTGCGGCTCACGCTCGAGCTGGGCCTGCGGCTGCCGCCGTCCACCAGCGCGATGTTCCGCGCGCTGTCGACGCTGATGGGCACGCTCGAGCAGCTCCACCCCGGCTACCCGGTGGTCGACAAGGTGGCCGAGCTGGGCGGCGCCGAGTTCCAGCGGCGCCTCCTGCCCTCCTCGGTGGCGGAGTTCGTGCGCCAGGAGTGGACCGACCTGGCCCCGCTGTTGACGCGGCTGCCGCGCCACCTCGACCGCCTGGCGACGATGGCGCAGCACGGCGGCGTGTCCCTGCGCGCGCGGCTGTTCGCCGACGCCGACGACCGCCGCTACCTCGAGCGGCTCGTGAACCGCTTCCTCCTCACGCTGCTGAGCGTCGGCACCGGCGTCGTGTCGGTGATGCTCCTGGGCCTGCCCGACCGCCTCATGTTCCCCTGGTTCGGCGTCGGCCTCTACGAGGTGCTGGGCTGGATCGGCCTCTTCATCGCGATGACGCTGATGTTCCGCGTCCTGTTGGCGGTGCTCGTCAGCGACGAGGAGGGGCGGCGGGCGTAGGCGGACTAGCGGGGTCGGCGGGGTCGGCGCGGCCCCGTGCGGGGTCGGCGGGATCGGCGCGGCCCCGTGCGCGCCCGGGCCCGGCTCGGCTCAGCGCGCCGCCTCGTACGCCGCCTTCACGTACCCGACCAGCTCGTCGTCGATCTCCTCAGC
>ERZ795043.53-NODE-53-length-161498-cov-132.161320_pt1 | contig 161498 bp, 139 predicted proteins | sample MGYA00375127_ERZ795043 | MGnify/ENA primary metagenome ERZ795043 (study PRJEB30172, sample SAMN05518447) | compost metagenome | isolation source: Feedstock adapted compost from Newby Island compost facility, Milpitas, CA | place: USA:Newby Island compost... | reverse complement strand
GTGGGTCATTTTCTTTCCGGCGCTGCAGGGTCAATTATATCCCGGCGGTGACAGTTAGCAGCCGGAAAAATTGAGCATGCTTTTATCATTATCCAATTGAAATGCCTGATTCGGAGCATCGTGCCATAAAGTAATGGAAGACGGGAACCAACCATCCTCTCCTACTCGACTATTAGTATGGTGAAGACCGATTATTTTCAAAGATTGAAAAATTGCTTTATTGCTCCCGTATCATTCTTTCCGAAAGGTGGCTGAGGGTCAAGGTAACGGACAATGGTATCATACGCTGATGCATACTCCTGCTTCAGGCATTGGATTTTGCCGACGATTCCGGCGATTTCTTTCGTAATTTCAAAAGGTTTGGTCTGTACCTGATAGGGAGGCAGCTTGGCGATTTGGGCCATTTTGTTTTCCATCTTTGCGAAAAGAGCCAAAACCTCGTCCCAATAGGAGGGCTGATCTTGTGAACCCATTTCATACAGTCGGTAAAAAGCTTCCGTATAAATCGGAAGATCCCACGGGTATTTTTCCGTGCCGGAAATCAGATGACGGACGGCTTCATCGGTTTTCCCTTCCAGCAAATAAAGAACATATCGGGAGAAAAACGTGTCACGGCGCTCGGGCTCATATTTCTCCATGAGTTCAACGGCTTGGCTCATTCCAGACAAATATGCCGGATCGTTGAATTGATTGTATAAGAGCTGTTCAATGCTGAAATAGTTTTGCAAATGGGCAAACTGCTTACTTTGCTGAACAGCCCGATTTGCAGCCGCCAACAATTCATGTACACTTGGTTGTCTACCGGCAATCAGTTGATTGGTCTTGTTGTACGCCAGATGACCATCGTAAGTCCGGATGGATACAAACAGAACAAACAGGAGCAGCAAGGGCAACACGACAGAATAGGCTCTGGTCACAGTTTGCTCGTGGCTTAGCGACCATCTCGGCAAATCTTGTGCGAGAAGGCCGAGGGAAAAATAAACGATGGCGCCGATCACCACGTAGCTGAAATTGAAATCGATCAAACTGTGGACGAGGAGAGAAACGACCAGAATGAAAAACAGAAACGAGGATTCGTCCAATCCGGACCGGAGCGAACGGATCATATATTGGATCAGGATCCATGCAAAAATGACAACCAGAACCAAAAGACCGGTCCATCCGGTTTCCACCAAGTGCTGCAGGAAAAAACTATGAACTTGGGAGCTTTGATATGGATAACTTTGGTACTGTTCGTAAAGAACATTCCAGGCCCCGCCGCCGGCGCCAAAAACGGGGTAATCCCGGCTGATCCGGAGAGCGTCGGCATAGAAGCTGAATCTTTCGAGAACGCTGTGTTGGGCAAAATTGATGCTGGAAACCCGCTGCTCGATGTTGTCGGGGAGCCACGCAACCAGGCTCGTCTTGAGAAGAAGGGTTCCCAGACCGGCCACGATGGCGATCGATCCAAGGGGGAGCCACATGGAATGGGTCCGTTTCGCATCCAATCGGGCCCACTTGTCCAGTCGCGGCTCCACATACCGGCTGATCAAATGGCCCAGAATGGCAGTTGCGGCGGAAGCGGCGATCAGCAAGCCGACACCAAGGGCAAATCGGCCGAAAGCGAAAGCCTCCTGCTGCCCAATCCCGAGGCGGTTGACCGGGCTGAAAACAGCCAGTGCGGGTATGCCGGCCGCAAGAGTGTAAAGCATATACAGAACTTGCCGGGAAGGTCTCAAAAACAGGAGAAAGAAGACAAACAGAACAGGGAAGGCCAGCCAGGCGCCGCGTGACAAGGTCAAGATCAGGGAAATCAGCAGTAGCGGCAACATGGCGGCCGAAACGAAGCGAAGGACCCGCGACCGGGCATACGTGACGATGAACAGGGAAGAAAGCGTCAGGGCAATCAGGAAAGCCCCGTATGTATTGGCATATTGGAAAACGGACATGAGCCGGTATTCGCCGGAAAACATGTTGACCGCATCTTTGTAAAGCTTCAGGCCGAACCAGTTGACTAAACCAAACAACACAACCGCATAACCGGATAGATGCACAACCAGGACGGCATAACGCCGGTATTGCTCTGAGCGAATGACCACGTATCCGAATGTGAACAAAAGGGCATAAACGACGTGAATGAGAATCGCCATGAATGCGCCATGTCTGGAGACGGCTCCGAAACTGGACAACACGACGGTCAAAGGAATGAGCCAAATCAGAAGAAGCGGCCAAACGGCCGGTTTTTCTTTAAGCCGGATATAGTGGAAGCAGAAGACAAGGCCGAGCGCCAGGGACAGGATGCCGGCAAGCAAAATGGGGGCGTCAAATTGAGGGAGCCCGCCGTTGAACAGGGCTTGTTGATACAAAGCAAAATTGGACAGGGCGGCGATCACCAGCGAGATGATCACCGATGAACGCGCAAACGATTGCACCGGTCTGTTTCTTCGTTTTGCCATGGCACACCCACCAATTCCGGATTTGATTAGCGAACATGTTTGTTCAAAAAGGCTTCCATCTCGGACAGGAACCGATCCTCGTTGAACGATAGTGCATGCTGGCGAAGAGCCTGCGGATCGAACGAAAGCCGCTCGAGTTTTTCAACGGCTTGCACGATGCCGTCGGCGGTCGGTTCATGGAAGAATACGCCCGTTTCCCCGTCGATCACCGTTTCCAGGGCACCGCCCCTGGCATAGGCGATCACCGGCCGGCCGCTCGCCTGGGCTTCCAGCGGCGTGATCCCGAAATCTTCCTCGCCGGGCATGATGAATGCCTTGCAGCGCGCGTAGTATTTTGCCACCTCCCCGTCGGGCAGACGGCCGAGAAAGCGCACCGTCGGCCCCGCCATTTTCTCCAGCCGTCTGCGGTCATAGCCGTCGCCGATGATCACGAGGGGTTTTTGCATCCGGTTGAAGGCTTCGATGGCCAGATCCACCCGCTTGTAGGGAAGCAGACGGGAGACGATCAAATAATAGTCGTCGGTTTCCCGGGAAAGAAGAAACTTGTCGGCGTTCACGGGCGGGTAGATGACGGCGGCATCGCGGTTGTAATACTTCCTGATGCGCTTGGCCACGTGCCTGGAATCGGCGATGAAATGATCCACCCGCTGCGCGTTCAGCTGATCCCACATCCGGATGTGGTGCAGCACGCCGGGCAGCACCAGCCGGTACAGCGGATTCCGGATCGTCCCGTTCATGTATTCGTGGTACAAGTCCCAAATGTAGCGCATCGGCGTGTAGCAGTAGCAAATGTGCGTCTGGTGCGGAAAGGTGATGACCCCTTTGGCGAAGGCGCTGGAGCTGGAAATCACGACGTCATATGCCCGCAGGTCGAACTGCTCCACGGCGAGCGGAAACAGGGGGAGCAACTTTTTGTAGTGCTTTTTGGCAAACGGGATGTTCTGGATGAAAGACGTCCGGACATCCGCTTTCCGGATGCGTTCCGGCATGATCGACAAGTCGGCGATGATGGTGTAGACGGGGGCGTCCGGAAACAGTTTGAGCAGCGACTGCAGCACCTGTTCCGCGCCGCCGAGCTGGTTCAGGTAATCATGGACGATGGCGATTTTCATGATGGCACTCCTAACCGAGTTCTAGCGCTTTTTTGTAGACGGACAACGTTTGCCGCGCCGTCTCCTCCCAGGAAAACCGCCGGGATCGATCCAGCGCCTTTTGTGCATATTGGCCGTGCAGGCCGTGGTCGGTCCAGATGTCTCTCATCAGTTCCGCAAGCTGCTCCGCATCCGTCGGCGGGAAGAGCAGTCCCGCATCGCCGACGATCTCGGGAATGGACGTCAGGTTGGACGCGATGACGGGAATGCCGCAGGACATGGCTTCGACGAGAGGCAGGCCGAATCCTTCGTAAACCGACGGATACACGAGCGCCCGGGCCCGGTTGTAGAGGGCCGGCAGGTGTTCGTCGGGCACATAGCCGGTGAACACGACGCGGTCTTCCAGATCCTGTTCCTTGATATATTCCATGATCGGGTTGTATTTCCATCCTCTCGGGCCGACGATCACGAGGCGCGGCTCCCTGCAGCCGGCGTCCAGCAACTTTTTGTAGGCCCGGAGGAGGGTGATCAAATTTTTGCGGGGTTCGACGGTGCCGACCGCCAAAAAATAGGCGTCGGGCAGTCCGTAAAGATCCGTGACGGCTTTGGCCTCTTCTGCCGGCATCGGATGAAACTGCCCGTCGGCCGCCGAGTAGACGACGTCGATTTTGTCTTCCGGCACCGACAGCAGCTCGACGATGTCTTTTTTCGTCTGCAGGGAAACGGCAATGATCCGGTCGCAGCGTTTCGCGCTGTAAGGCACCCACTTGATGTGGTGGCGGTAGATTTGGTCGGACGTCACTTCCGGATACCGCATGTAGGCCAGGTCGTGGATGGTGATGATGCTCTTGCCCCGCAGCACCGGAAAATGGACAAAGTTCGTCCCGTGAACGATATCGATGGTCTCCGTTGAAAACAAATCGAGCGGCAGCCGGTAAAGAAAGTTCGGTTTCATGAACCGGCGAATCGCCTTGTACGGATAATACCGGTTGAACATGGCGTCTGCGGGCCAGTCCGGGAGGGCCGGCTGTTTGCGAAAAAAAACGGGATTTTGCAGGAACTTGACGTGAACGCCCAAAGCGCTCAAATGCTCGTACAATTTGGCCGTGTACCGGTAGACGCCGGAACGGTTGGAATAAAGCGGCGATCCGTCGAGCAGCACGTTCATCAGTAGGCTCCCTCTCCCCGGATGACGACGGGAATCGTTTTCAGCAGGATTTTGAGATCGAGGATCAGGCTCCAGTTTTCGATATAGTAAATGTCCAGATTGACCCACTGGCTGAAAGACAGGTCGCTGCGCCCGCTCACCTGCCACAGCCCCGTGATGCCCGGCGTCACTTCCAGCCTGCGCCACTCCCAGGCCCCGTAATGCTCCACTTCGATGGGCAGCGGCGGCCTCGGCCCCACCAGGCTCATTTCCCCTTTCAGCACGTTGAACAGCTGGGGAAGCTCGTCGATCGAATATTTTCGCAGGAAACGGCCGAGCCGCGTGACGCGCGGGTCGTCGTGTATTTTGAAGGCGATGCCGTCGGCTTCATTTTGGTCCCACAGTTCCTTCAGCAGTTGGTCCGCATCCGGGCGCATGGATCGGAACTTGTACATGTAGAACAGCCTGCCGTTTCGGCCCACCCGTTGCTGCTTGTAGAAGACGGGGCCTTCGGAATCCAGTTTGATCAGAAGCGCGACCAGCATCATGAAAGGGGACAAGACGGCAACGAGAAGCGCGGCCGCCGCGAGGTCGAAGCATCGTTTCAGCACGAGGCCGAGGCCGCGCATGGGCGTCTTGACGAGCGTCACCATCGGCAGGGCATGGATGCGGCCGATCTGCACGGTTCCGGCTACCAGGTTGAACATGTCGGGGATGATGGTGATGGTCAGGTTGTATTTGCGCAATTCGGTGATCAGCCGGTTGACCAGCTCCCTTTCGGACGGGATGGTGATGATCACCTCATCCACGGGATGTTCCTTCAAAACATCAAAAATATCCGCGACTTTGCCGAGCACGGGCGCATTGGAAACCTTGCAATCCGGATCATCGTCCAGATAACCGATGACGTTGCAGGCCAGCGATTCGTTCCGGATCAATTCTTCCGCCAGCGATCGGCCAATCTGGCCGGCGCCCACGATCAGCGTGTTGACCGCAAGCAGCCCTTTCGCGGCCAATGCCCGCTGCAGCAGGCGCTTGACGAGCCGGATCAGGGAAGAGATCACGACGGACAGAAACAGAAACAGCAGGATGACCAGCCGGGAATAGTCATCGAGATTCAGCAGAAAAGTGGCGCCGATGGTCAGGAGAATGGCGCCGCCGACAACCCCGGCCATCCGGAAGCATTCATCGAGCGCGGTGACGTTCATCCGGAACGCGAACAGTTTGGAACGATATAATAGAGCAAAGTAAAAGAAGGAGAAAAAGCCGTAAAAAATCAAATATTGCCCCAACCGGGGAAATTCCGGGCTGAAAATGGAAGGCAATTCGCCAAATTCCTCTCGGATTCGATAAAAAAACAAAAGGAAATACAGCGCCGAAATCGAAAAATACTCAATGGCTATGAACAAGGTTGTCCAAATGACAAGCAGGCTTCTCCGTTTCTGCAGCCGTTCGTTCAAACGGGAAGCGTGCGCGAGGAAATGGGTTTCCGAAATATATGGAAAAGACATGGCGCGCGTCACCAGCTTCATCAGATTCTGGCGTGTTTCATCATGTAGCCCGTTGTTGAAAATTGGTGTATAGTAAAGAAATGTGGTGAAAAGACCGCGATTTTTCGTTTTCATTATACTATACCCCTCAAGAGGTCGCCACACATCCCAGATGTTTCACGTTGGAGACCGGGGAAACGGAGGTGCCCGGAAAGCCTGTGCAAAAGACAGCGGTGATCATGGCCGGAGGCAAGGGCGAGCGGTTTTGGCCGAAAAGCAGGACAAACCTGCCCAAGCAGTTTCTGAATATATCCGGGAATGAATCGATGCTGCAATTGACCATCAAGCGTCTGGAAAAACTGATTCCCGTCTCGCAAATTTTCATCGTGACCAACGAATTGTATGCCGAACTGATCAAAGCCCAGATTCCCAAACTGCCCTACGACAACATCATCATCGAACCGGTCGGCCGCAACACGGCGCCCTGCATCGGCCTGGCTTCCATCGTGATTGAAGAGCGGTTTCCCGGCAGCACCATGGTCGTGTTGCCAAGCGATCATATCATCAAGGACGAGGCCGGTTTCCTGCAAATCCTGAATACCGCCTTCGACGTGGCGGCGTCCGGTCCGCATCTCGTAACGCTGGGCATCCGGCCCACCTATCCCGAGACCGGGTACGGCTACATTGAACGGACCGACGAGGTTCGACTCGTCAACGGCATGGAAGTTTACAAAGTGAACCAGTTTGTGGAGAAGCCGAGCGTAGAGAAAGCCAGGGCCTACCTTGAAGCCGGCAACTTTTACTGGAACAGCGGCATTTTTGTATGGCAGGTGCAGGTAATCCGGGATTATATCCGGACCCTTATGCCCGATATGCACGAAGTGCTCGAGACGATCAAGGCCGGCTTCCGCACCGGCGACTGGCGGGAAGCGATCCGGCGGGAATTCCATCGCATGCCGGACGAATCGATCGACTACGGCATCATGGAGAAGGTCCGCGACATCCATGTCATCCCTTGCGTCTTCGGCTGGGACGACGTGGGCAGCTGGACCGCCCTCGAGCGCATCAACGAACTGGACGAGAACGGCAACGTCATCCGGGGCAACATTCTGAACCTGGATACGAAACGGTGCATCATCGAAAGCAGCGGCGGCAAACTGATCGCCACGCTGGGGATCGAAGACCTGATCATCATCGACACCGAGGATGTCACCCTGATCTGCGCCAAGGACAAGGCCCAGGAGATCAAATTGCTGCTCAAAGAACTGCGGCAGCAGAAGATGGATCAATATTTGTGACGAATGAAATATGAAATATAATGAAAGACAGGAGATTGATCAAGTTGCACAAGCGGGCATTCATCACCGGCGTGACCGGCCAAGACGGTTCTTACCTGGCGGAACTGTTGCTGGAAAAAGGCTATAAAGTGTACGCCCTCCGCCGCCGGACAAGTGTTCCGATATTGGACAACATCAAGCATATCCAGAACGAGATCGAGTTCATCGACGGCGATTTGCTGGATCTGGGCTCGCTGATCCGGGCCATCCGGATTTCGAGACCCGATGAAGTCTACAATTTGGCGGCCCAGTCTTTCGTCGGTTCTTCGTGGGACCAGCCGGTATTGACCGGCCAGGTGACCGCTATCGGTGTCACCAATATGCTGGAAGCCGTTCGCATCGCCAAACCGGACGCCAGATTCTATCAGGCATCCAGCAGCGAAATGTTCGGCAAAGTGAAGGAAGTGCCGCAGAAGGAAACAACCCCCTTCCATCCGCGCAGTCCGTATGGGGTCGCCAAGGTATACGGGCACTGGATCACCGTCAACTACCGGGAAAGCTTCGGCATGTTCGCCTGCTCCGGCATTCTGTTCAACCACGAATCGCCGCGCCGGGGCATCGAGTTCGTGACGCGCAAAGTGACCGACGGCGTCGCCCGCATCAAGCTGGGGCTCCAGAAAGAACTGCGCCTCGGCAATCTGGATGCCAGACGGGACTGGGGATTTGCCGGCGATTACGTCAAGGCGATGTGGCTGATGCTGCAACAGGACGAGCCCGATGACTACGTGATTGCCACGGGCGAGACGCATTCGGTGCAAGAACTGGTGGAAATTGCGTTCCGCCACGTCGGTCTCGACTGGCGCGACTATGTGGTCGTGGACGAAAAATACGTCCGTCCGGCGGAAGTGGATCTGCTCATCGGCGATGCCTCGAAGGCCAGGGAGAAACTCGGCTGGCGACAGGAAGTGAGCTTTGAAGAACTCGTCAGAATGATGGTGGACAGCGATTTGGAACGAGTAGGCAAACTGAGCAAGACTTGTGTGAAATAGATGGGGAGTTTGCGGATGAAAGCTTTCATTACGGGTGTGACGGGCTTTGTGGGAGGCCACCTGGCCGAATTTCTGATTGGTCAGGGTATTGAGGTATGGGGGGCTTTCCGGTCTGAAGACTCTCCGTCATTCCAATCGGCCAAGTGGAACCCGGTTCCGCTGAATGTGATGGACGAGGCCGCCCTTGCGGCGTGTCTGAATCGCATCCGACCGGATATCATTTTTCATCTGGCCGGCCAAAGTTCGGTCAGGGTGTCCTGGGATCGCAAGATCGAAACATTCGACGCCAACATAATGCTGACCGTTCGGCTGCTCGAAGCGGTCCGAAACAGCAAGGCGAAGGATGCCACGGTTCTGACCATCGGTTCATCGGAAGAATACGGGCGTGCCAAACCGGAAGAAATGCCTTTGAAAGAAGATACGCCGCTTCGGCCGATCAATCCGTACGGCATTTCCAAGGCGGCCGTCGGGCAATTGGCCGTCATGTACGCCCAAACCTACGGCATGCGCGTCATTCACGTGCGCCCGTTCAACCATATCGGACCCGGCCAGCGACCGGGTTTTGTCACTTCTGACTTTGCCAAACAAATCAGCGAAATCGAAGCGGGACTCAGGCCGCCGGTGATGGAAGTCGGAAATTTGGACGCCGAGCGGGATTTCCTGGATGTCCGGGACATTGTCCGCGCTTATTACATGATTGCGATCAAGGGAAAGAGCGGGGACGTTTACAACGTCTGTTCAGCCGTTCCCGTCAAAATTCGATCCATTCTCGAATTCTTCCTGTCCGAAAGCAAAGCAAGAATTGAAGTCAAACAAAGCGAGAAACTGTTCCGCCCGGTGGATTTCCCCCGCTATATCGGTTCCAATCAGAAGATCACGACCGAATTGGGCTGGAAACCCGCCATTCCGCTTTCGGACAGTCTGGCGGACGTCTTGGCCTACTGGCGAAAGAAATGCCGGACAAGGTAGCGTTTCTCGTTTACCCGAAGGGAATGATGCGCCATTCTGCGGGCATTGTGGAATTACAGATCTTTCATTCTCGGACTCGTGGCCAGGGATTTTCGCGTCCGCTACATGAATTCGTTCCTCGGCTCGTTATGGGCCGTTCTGAATCCTTTTGCGCAAATTCTGGTCTACACGCTTATCTTTTCGCAGGTCATGATGGCCAGACTGCCGGGCATCGACAGCGCGTTCGCGTACAGCATCTATCTGTGCGCCGGCATCATCAATTGGCAGTACTTTTCCGAAGTGTTGACCCGCATGCAAAACATCTTCATTGAGCATGCCGAGCTGTTGAAGAAAGTCCATTTTCCGCGGACGAGCCTGCCATTGTTTGTCGTGATCTCGTCTTCCATCAATTACGTGATCATGATGGGGATTTTCATCTTGTTTCTGGTCGCGGTCGGACAATTTGCCGGTTGGCCCGTGCTGGCCATGCTGCCGCTGCTTTTCTTTCAAATCTGTTTCGCCGTCGGGCTGGGGACTTTCCTGGCTACATTGAACGTTTTTTTTCGGGATGTCGGACATTTCATGGGCATCGTCCTGCAATTCTGGTTCTGGCTGACACCCATCGTATATCCGCGCAGCATCGTGCCGGAACGGTTTGTCTGGATCCAGGATATCAATCCGATGAGCTGGCTGATGCGATCCTATCAGGATATATTCCTTCTGGGTGAATGGCCCGAGTGGACGAAGGGCTGGCCCCTGATGATGTCGGCGATCGTCTTGTTGTTCCTGGGTTACGCGGTCTTCAAACGACTGGACAAGGAAATGGTGGATGAGCTGTGACGGACTGCATCGTGATCGACAATATCGGGAAGAAATACAAGCGGTACCGTTCCAGAAGCCATCGCATCGCCGAATGGCTGATGCCGGGGAAAAAACTCCATGAGGAAAAGTGGGTTCTCCGGCATGTTTCCTTCCGGGTACGGCAGGGGGAATCCGTCGGCATCATCGGCCACAACGGAGCCGGCAAAAGCACACTGCTCAAAATCATCACCGGCACGACGCAACCGAGCGAAGGGACTGTCCGGACGGTGGGCCGCATCTCGGCCTTGCTGGAGCTCGGCATCGGGCTTCACCCGGATTTTACCGGCCGGCAGAACGTGTATATGATCTGCCAGCTCATGGGACTGAAAAATCATGAAATCGATGCGCTGATGCCGGAAATCGAAGCGTTTGCCGAAATCGGCGACTACATGGACCGGCCGCTCAGAACCTATTCCAGCGGCATGGCGGTTCGGGTGGCGTTCGCTGCCGCCACGGCGGTCCGTCCGGACATTCTGATCGTTGATGAAGCGTTGTCGGTTGGGGATGCCTATTTTCAGCACAAAAGTTTCAACCGGATCCGGCAATTCAGAAAAGAAGGCACGACGCTGCTGTTTGTTTCCCACGACCCCGGCGCTGTCAAAAATTTGTGTGACCGTGCGATCCTTCTGGATCAAGGATTGATGATCAAAGAAGGCCGTCCGGATGAAGTGTTGGACTATTACAACGCCATCATCGCCAGACGGGAAGCGGACTATCAGATCCGGCAAACCCAGGGTGCGGGGAATCGGATGATCACCCGCTCGGGATCGGGAGCCGCCGAAATTCTGGATGTCAGCATCCACAGCCTCGGAAAAGAAACCGCTGCAGTCAGAGTCGGCGAAATGGTGGATATTCTGGTGACGTTTCGATGCCACCGAACCCTGGACAACCCGACGGTAGGCATCTTGCTCAAAGATCGTCTGGGCAATGACATTTTTGGCACAAACACGTATCATACCAGGTTGTATATCGGAACTTGCGAAGCCGGAACCGATCATGCCGTCAAATTTTCGTTTCCCCTCAATCTGGGGATTGGGCATTACAGTTTGACCGTGGCCGTTCACGAAGGCCCGGCGCATACAACGGATAATTATGACTGGTGGGATCAAGCGGGCACGATCCAGGTGATTCCCGGCGAACAACCGTTTTTCTCGGGCGTCAGTTATTTGCCGGTCACGACGGAAATCATTGACCAATCGGGAGGTGCGACAGATGGAAATCGACATCAATGATCCGGAAATCAACGTTCAAAAGATCATGGAGCAAATTCGTGAGAGTATCCGAAAACGAAACTATGACGGTGAAGCCGATTTTTCGCAGCTGGAAAAGCCGTTGTCAGCCAATCAACACCCGCAAGCCGATGCTTCGATGGATGAATTGCTGAAAGAGCAAGCCATCATCAATCGCGTCTGGGCGTATTCGGCTGACTATCATCTAACATCCCACAGGAAAATTTTGGGGAGGTTTATTGTATTCGGAAAAAGATTGATTCGCAAATGTCTCCGATGGTACATGAATCCGGTCGTTGACCATCAAGTCCAGTTCAACGCCACAGCCGTCCGAATGCTGAATCAGTTGGTACAATTGGTGACTTGGTTGAAAAACGAACAGGCCAAAGCTAAAGAAGCTTTTCGCCAGTTGCAAACTCAATTGGTTCAACTGGAGAAAAACCAGTTTCAGTTGAAAGAACGGCAGACGCATTTTGAAAATGAGATAAAGGCAGAGATCTCGGCAGAGAAAGAGGCCTTAACAAAATCCGCAGAAACCAACATTCAAGTTGCGAAAGATTCATTAAAAGATTCTTTATTCGACGAGGTCAGCAAACTCAGAACGGAGATAATGGAACAACTCGCCCGAAATACAAGGGAAATGGATCAGATAAAGTCCAGTATGGATGTCGCCAACAGCCGTTTGCGTCGCATTGAGCGCCAATTGAAAGGCCGGCCGCAACAAGAGGAATCTGTTGCGGTCACTTCTCGTTCATCGGAAGAGCCGCTGGATTTTGACTACTACCTCTTTGAAGAGTACTACCGGGGTTCCAGGAAAGAAATCATGGAGCGTCAGCGGCAATATTTGCGCTATTTCTCCCAAGGCCAGTTTGTGCTGGATCTGGGTTGCGGAAGAGGGGAGTTCCTTGAGCTTCTGGCAACTCACGGAGTTCACGCCGAGGGCGTCGAAATCAATGATGACATGATCGCCTATTGCCGTGAACGCGGGTTTACGGTCCACAAAGCTGATTTGCTGGAATACTTAGAAACAGTGGAAGACAATTCGGTTGACGGCATCTTCCTTGGCCAAGTCATCGAACATTTGACTCCCAGGCAATTGATCCGGTTGATTCAGCTGTCTCACGCCAAGCTGAAACCAAGAGGCTATTTCATTGCGGAAACGCCGAACCCGAGAAGCTTGTCCATCTTTGCCCAAAGCTTCTACATGGATTTGACCCATACGAAACCGGTGCATCCCTATACGGCGAAGTTTTTGCTGGAATCCGAAGGGTTTCGAGATATTGAAATTCACTATTTTTCACCGAACAGCGAAACACTCAAGCTCCCGGAATTGGCAACGGGTGGATCTGAACATGAGGAGCTGAATAAATTAATAGATACATTGAAGCGTTGGCATGAATTTATTTTTGGAGACCAGGATTACTATATTTTAGGGAGAAAATAGGGTGGATTCAAGGTTATGGAAATCAATCAGTTGCTTCCTACGATTAGCTACGGAGATGCAGTGGGTAATTCAGCCATAAAGATTATGGAGATCCTTCGCCGCATGGGTTTCCATTCAAATATATATGCAGAAAATATTCATCCGAAAATGAAAGATATTGCCATCAAGGCGGACGAGTGTCCAAAAAACAAACCCATCATCTATCATATGGCGATTGGATGTGATTTGGCTTATAGAATTCCTGAGTTCACTTCAACGAAAATCATGATTTATCACAACATTACTCCATCTTTCTTCTTCAAAGGGTATGATCCGAACAGTGAAAGGCTTTGCGAAGAAGGCAGAAAACAGCTTATTTTTTTAAAAGATTATGTTGATTTTTCGTTTGCAGATTCTGAATATAACTTGAAGGAATTGTATGAGTTGAATTATAAAAACGCTTCTGTTGCTCCACTAATAATTGATTATGATGATTACAAGAAAAAATCAAATGTCGAGATTGTTGAACGATTTTCAAAAGACGGGTATACAAATCTTTTGTTTGTCGGACGAATCGCACCGAACAAAAAACAAGACGACATAATTAAAATTTTTTACTATTATAAAAAATTCATCAATCCAGAATCTCGTTTGATTCTGGTAGGCTCCTATATCGGAATGGAAAGGTATTATTCTGAATTGATCAAGCTTGTAAACGACTTGGATTTGCAAGATGTGTTCTTTACAGGTCATATTCCGTTTGAATCCATATTGGCTTATTATCAAATTTCACATTTATTCTTGTGTATGAGCGAACATGAAGGCTTTTGCGTGCCTATAGTAGAAGCGATGCTTTTTGATCTCCCGATCATCGCCTACCGCAGCAGTGCCGTTCCGGCAACACTGGGAAATGCGGGATTCGTTGTTTCCGAAAAAAACTACAAAGCCATTGCTGAACTAATTCATATTGTATTGAATGATCAAGCCATCCTCGAACGACTGTCTTTCAACCGGAAAGCGCGGTTGCAGGAGCTTTCGCCGGAACGCACCGAAAAAATATTCATGGACAAGATCAAAACCATTTTCAATATTGGAGTTCAATAAAAATGAAAAAGCGTATTGCTTTTGTTGTCCAAAGATACGGCCTGGAAGTCAACGGTGGCTCCGAATTGCACTGCAGATTGATTGCGGAACGATTGACGGACCGATACCATGTTGAAGTTCTGACAACGAAAGCCGTAGACTACATTACTTGGGAAAATCATTATCAAAACGATGTCGATCTTATCAATGGTGTCACCGTGCGAAGATTCACGACGGATCATCCCAGGGACATGACCAAATTCAATGAATATACGGGCTATTTAATGTCAAAGCCTGATCGTACCCTCTTAGAGGAATATGAGTGGATGCGGCTTCAGGGGCCTGCCTCTTATGCTTTATTGAGATACTTGGACATTAACCGTGGAAATTACGATGCCATTATATTTTTCACTTATTTGTATTTTACGACATATTTTGGATTACAGATGGCTTCCGAAAAAAGCATTCTAGTTCCGACTGCGCATGATGAACCACCAATTTATTTCAATATGTTTCGACCAATCTTTCATCTTCCTCGATATATTGTATTTAATACTCTGGAAGAACGAAATTTCGTACATTCGCGATTCGGAAATCAATACATTCCCTATGATGTGGTTGGAGTCGGTGTAGACATTCCCGACTATATTACGGATGAAGAGTGTTTCAGAGCCAAATTCCAAGTCCATGATGACTTTGTTGTTTATGTCGGACGTATCGATGAATCCAAAGGCTGCAATGAAATGTTCGACTATTTTTTGAGATTCAAATCAGAATATCCAAGCGAATTGAAGCTGGTTTTGCTAGGGAAAGCGGTGATGAATCTCCCGAAGCATCCGGACATCATTCCGCTGGGGTTCGTCTCGGATGAAGACAAATTTGGAGCAATGCGGGCAGCGAAAGCTCTCATCATGCCCTCAAAGTTTGAAAGCTTGTCAATGGTTGTACTGGAAAGCATGTACATGGAGACGCCGGTGTTGGTCAATGGACAGTGTGAAGTGTTGAGAGGACATTGTGAACGCGGGAACGGAGGGCTGTATTATTTTGATTACGAAGAATTCAAGGTATGTCTGTCTTTTCTGTGCAATCAAAAGGAAATAAATAAAAAGTTGGGGGCCCAAGGAAAAAGGTACGTGGAAAAAAACTACAGTTGGGCTGTGATCCTCGAAAAATTTGTGAATGCCATTGAGGCGGTATCGAATTTGTAACGGGGTGGATGTATGAAATTTTTTTTGTTTTTGATTTTGTCCATCATCAGCGTGGCCATTCTTCATAGAATCGCAATAAACTCAAAACTTGGAGATGATAGAAAAGAGAAATGGTTTTTCAGCCTCTCTCTTTATTTTGTTTTGACGAGCGTCATTGTTCTTTTTTTGGTTATCTGCGGCTTGTACTCATTTTGGAATTTCATGCTGATCTTTACTTGTCTTTTAATGATTTTCTTTCTCATAAATGCAAAGTACAAATGGATTCACTTGAGTATCAAATTTCAGGGAACCCGAATTTCTAAAAAGGATTTCAACGTTCAGAATCTACTGTTTGCCGTATTGGTTGTGTCCGCGTTGCTTCTGTATGCCCTGTTTCCTACGGAATTCATTATCGGTGGGAGAGACCAAGGGGTTTATGTATCAGAAGCGGTCTTGATTTCGGAAACAGGAGGCCTTCAATACGAAGACCAGTTTATTTCCGAAAATTATGACCGTCTCAACAAAGTCATCAATTTGGGTTATCCCGGATTTTATTCGGCGCTGAATAGTGGTTTGTCCGATAATCCGGGTCAGCTAGTGCCGCAATTTTTGCCTCTTTTTCCAAGCGTGCTCGCACTTGCATATGATCTGTTTGGATTTGATGGACTTTTTAGGCTGAATGCGATACTTGGTGTTCTTGCGGTATTGAGCATCTATTTTTTCACGAGAAGGCTGTTCGGGGAAAAAACGGCCATTCTGGCGTCTTTCTTGGTTTTGCTTAACCCTTCTGAAATTTGGAATGCAAGGATCACCCAGACCGAGTTGTTGTCGCAATTCTTGTTCTTCAATTCTTTGAATCATTTTGTTCTGGCCTTTTCAAGAAATCAACCGATTCAATTGTTGATCAGCGGCTTTGTGCTTGGCTTGGGCTGTTTCAATCGGGTCGACAGTCACCTGTTCGGCCTTGGAGTATTTGCGTTTCTGATATATTTGGCATTGTTTAATAAAACAAAAATTAAAACGTATGCTAACTTTGCATCTTCTTATGCGCTGATTTCGAGTGCTTCGATCTTGTATGGATTTGTTTACAGCAAACCGTATTTTCACGATTTGTGGAAAAAGGGTGCGTTGTCCAAATTGCTTGCAGCGAATGCTGGGCTTCTTTTTGCAAGCATTTTGGCAGCCGGAATTGCACTTCTGATCCGAACCCGGAAAAGAACTTTGATTCCGTATCGAAAGGTTGTCAATTTGTGGTCTTGGGTTTTGATCTGTTTGCTGTTTGCGCTGTTTATTTTTTCCTATTTTATCCGTCCGCATTTGCTGGATCCGGTATACGAAGTGGGTTCGGATCAATATTTTAAACATTTTGCCATGCGAGAATTTGCATGGTATGTGCCGGTAGTTGCCATTTTGCTGGCCTTTGCCGGACTGTTCGCTTTGCTCAAGAAAAAGTCGCTTCAATTGACCGGTCTTTTCGTAGTTATCAGTCTTGGCAGTATTGTGGGGTATATTTACGATCCCAGCATTACCCCGGATCATCTGTGGGCTTCAAGAAGATGGATCACGGTAAGCATCCCATCGATGCTTATCTTCACCAGCATTAGCCTAACTAGTCTATTTCTGGACAAAAAAATACATAAATCAAAAATGAAGCAAGTGAGCAAATGCGGTTTTTTGGCCATTCTGTTTTTCCTGTTTGCTTTTTCCGGTTATCAGTCAAAACCGTTTCTTTATAGAACTATGCTTAAAGATTACGCAGGTCAATTCGAACAATTGGCAGCCGTTTTTCCGGAAAATAGTGTTATTTTATCTTCAGACAGCCAAATTTCGACTCCACTCAGGTTTGTGTTTAATAAAAAAGCCTATACTGTTACAAATGAAGTCGATGAATCGCAATTATTGGATTTTCTGAAAAGCACATCTCAAAAAGTTTATTCTATAAATTGGCGTCCATCTATTGAAAGCGGCATTTCAACCGAAAGATACTATTTCCAGATTATACATGGAAAATATGTTGATAGAACTCGAGGTGCGTATCCCCAAGGGACTTATGACCGTGATTTTGATTTAATGGTTTTGGAATTGTCGGCTCAGGGGAACAATACATCCCATCAGTTTCGACTGCAAAATGAATTTTCCACAAAAATAGGACAAAAAGTATCGCCAGACGGTTTTGTCTCCGACGGCAAAGAAGGGTTTCTGCTCTTCGGTCCATATATTGACCTTAAAGCAGGTCAATACAATGTGACATTTAAAGGAGTCTTGGAAAAAAATGAAACGGATATGGATGAATTGGGGTTTGTAGATGTGACATCAAATAGAGGGAAAAATGTAATCAAGCGATTGCCGCTGACCGAGGATTTGGATTCCGTTCATTTTTCTCTCGAACAAGATATTGAGGATTTTGAATTCAGAATTTATTTGAATGATGGAGTAATTTATCGGATTGAGAATGTGATTTTGGAAAAAATCGAACAGACTTAAAACTTACTCGCTCCTATGTTGCGAAAATAAAGAAGAGAGGATAAAAATGACAAAATATAAAATATTACCGGGAATTTTTATGACAAATACCACACAAAAAACCTATCCGGAGCCTCCAGTACGGTAGACGTGTTTCTGTAGCGCCATCAGGGTCGCGTCCAGAGCGCGCATGATGTGTGTCAGGCATCGCTGCCAAGTCATTCATGTAAATCGAACAGGAGGAATCATTAATGAAAGAAGTAGGAAATGTTCCAGGTAATTATTATGACAAATACCACACAAAAAACCCTATTGCACGTTTATTGATGAACGGCTTTATCGGCAGCCTGAAGAATTGTCTGGACCAAATTCAAGTGACCAGGGTGCTTGATGCGGGTTGCGGGGAAGGAGAGTTGACGAATATTGTCTATCAACAATTGCCGGGACTGGAGAAGCTGAAGGGCATTGAACTGGAAGCGGTGACGGTTGCCGAAGCGAACAGGAGGTTTCCTCACCTGGATATTTCGCAGGGCACGATATATGATTTGCCGTTTGAAAACGACTCTTTCGACTTGGTGATGGCCTGCGAAGTTCTGGAACATCTTGAAGATCCCCAGAAGGCCATCAAGGAGATCATGAGGGTAAGCAAACGATATATGCTTGTGAGCGTGCCTCGGGAGCCGATCTGGCGCATTTGCAACATGGCCAGGGGAAAATACCTCTCGCGGTTCGGAAATACCCCGGGACATATCCAGCATTGGTCGAGCCGGCAATTTGTCAAACTGATCGGTGCGCATGCCAGGATCTTGAAAGTCAATAAACCATTTCCTTGGACGATGATTTTGGCTGAAGTGCCGAAATGAGGCAAGGGGTACGGGCTCTTGTGAAAAAGATAGTGCGGATCGGTCTGTCCGTTATAATTTCATTGTCCTTTTTTCTGTACGTAACGTTCAAAATAGATTGGCGCTTGTTTGCCACGCAATTGCGGGATATCAACTACGGTTTTTTGCTCGCGGGAGTAGCATCTTATTTTTTGAACTACGTGTTGAGGGCATTTCGTCTGAAAATCCTGGTCAGCAGCGCAGACATCCCATTTCGGGATTTATTGAGCATCAATTTTCTTCACAATTTTTACAACCGCATCTTGCCGGCCAGATTGGGAGACTTTTCGCTGATATACCTGCTGAATCAATTCACGAGGGAAAAGGTAAATGCCGGCGTCAGAATTTTTTTGTTCGTCAAATTTTATGATTTGTTGATGGCTCTCGTTTTGCTGGCATTTTCGTATACAATGATTTATGGCTTGGATTTCAAGGGCACGGGCATATGGTTGGTGTCAATTTTCGTGCTTCTCCCATGCATTTTCCCGTCATTTGTGCTGCAAATTCCGATTCGACTGATTGCAAGATTCGAGAAGTGGAAATTTCTCAAAAAAATACGCAGTGAACTGGTTCAATGGTTGGCCGAAACGAAGAAGCTGGAGACAATCAGAATCAGAGCTTGTTTGCTTGGTTCTTCTTTCGGAATTTGGGCTCTCATTGTCGTGCTGTTTTATTTGCTGATGCTGTCGATCGGCGGAACGTATGGGATTAAGGACACCCTATTTGCCACGACTCTAGCGAACTTTTCCTGGGTGCTCCCCATCAACGGTGTAGGCGGATTTGGTACAATGGAAATCAGCATGGCCTATGCGTTTTCGCTGAGAGGGCACGAATTTGGTCAGGTTTTGCTGTCCGCTTTGTATATCAATGTGGTCGTATTCATGACCACGATCTTGTTCGCGATTGTTCCGTATATCAAGCTTCTCGGGAAAGGGCGTTCTCGAAATGAAACTCATCATCCAAATTCCGTGTCTGAATGAAGAACAGACGCTGCCCGTCACGCTGAATGACTTGCCAAAGAAAATCAAGGGTATTGACGTCATCGAATACCTCATCATTGACGACGGCAGCACGGACCGGACGGTCGAAGTGGCGAAGCAGTGCGGCGTTCACCATATTGTCCGGTTTCCGCGCAACAGGGGGCTGGCTGCGGCCTTCCGGGCCGGCATTGACGCCTGTCTGCGGCTCGGGGCCGACATCATTGTCAACACGGATGCGGACAATCAATATTGCGGTGCGGACATCCCCAAGCTGATCCAGCCCATTCTGGAAGGCAAAGCCGAAATGGTGGTCGGGGATCGGGATACGGACAGCATACCGCATTTCTCGAAGACGAAGAAAATTCTCCAGAAGTTTGGCAGCTGGGTCGTCAACAAAGCGGCCAATGCCGACATTTCCGATACAACCAGCGGCTTTCGCGCCTACTCGCGTGAAGCGGCCATGCGGCTCAATGTGGTGTCCGAGTTCTCCTACACGCTGGAAACGATCATCCAGGCCGGCCGTGAAAAAATGGCAACCGCCAACGTGCCCATCCGGACCAACGGGGTTTTGCGGGAGTCCCGCTTGTTCAAGAGCATACGCGGGTATGTCCAGCGGTCCATGAACACGATCATTCGCACGTATACCATGTATCGCCCCCTTCAAGTATTTTTGACCATCGGGTCCATATTGGCGATTTCGGGTTTTGCCTTCTTTGTCCGGTATCTGTATTTTTACGTCAGCGGAGACGGACAAGGCCACGTGCAATCGTTGATTCTCGGTTCGTCCCTGCTTGTGGTCGGGTTTCAGATCGGATTGATCGGTCTTGTGGCCGACTTGATTGCCAATAACCGCAAACTGCTTGAGGAAGCCCTGTACCGCATCAAAAAGATTGAATATGATCAACCGAAGAAAGCGGAGATGTTGGAAGCACAGGACCACCAGAAAAGAAAAATGACGGCGTTGTGAATGTCGAAAGGAGAGCAACATGAAAATTGCAGTTGCGGGAATCGGCTACGTCGGGTTGTCCAATGCGATTTTGTTGGCGCAGCATCATGAAGTGGTCGCGTACGACATTAATGAAACCAGGGTCAGGATGGTCAATGACCGGAAATCGCCCATAATCGACGCGGAGGCGGAGCATTATCTGGCGGCAAAGCCGCTGAATCTGACGGCAACGGCGGACAAGGAATATGCATTCGAACGGGCGGATTATGTCATCGTGGCGACGCCTACCGATTATGACCCGGAGACCGATTCGTTTGATACCCGCTCTGTGGAGTCTGTCGTCAGGGACGTGCTGGACATCAATCCGAAGGCGTTGATCGTGATCAAGTCGACGGTGCCGGTGGGCTACACGATGCAGCTCCGGGAACGGTTTTTGACGGATAACATCATTTTCTGCCCGGAGTTTTTGCGGGAGGGCAAGGCGCTTTACGACAACCTCTATCCATCGCGGATCGTGGTGGGCGAAAAGTCGGAGCGTGGACAACGGCTGGCCAATCTGTTTGTTGAAGGCGCCATCCGCAAGGATGTTCCCGTCCTGCTGACGGGATCGACGGAAGCGGAGGCCATCAAACTGTTTGCCAACACGTATCTTGCCATGCGCGTGGCTTTCTTCAATGAACTGGATACGTTTGCGGAACTTCGCGGTCTGGTCACGAAAGAAATCATCGAAGGCGTCGGATTGGATCCGCGGATTGGGCAGCATTACAACAATCCTTCCTTTGGCTACGGCGGCTATTGTCTGCCCAAAGACACCAAGCAGTTGCTGGCCAACTACAAGGATGTCCCGAACAACATCATGACGGCCATCGTGGAAGCCAACCGCACCCGCAAAGATCACATCGCCGAAATGATCCTGGCAAGAAAACCGAATATCGTGGGCATTTATCGTCTGACAATGAAAACGAATTCCGATAACTTCAGACATTCGTCCGTTCAAGGGGTCATGAAGCGCATCAAAGCCAGAGGAGTTCAAATGGTTGTATATGAACCCACATATGCGGGCGAGGATTTTTTCGGTTCCCCCATTGTTCGCGATTTTCGCCAATTTGCAGAAATGTGCGACGTCATTGTCGCCAATCGGGTGACGGATGAGTTGAACGATTACATGGACAAGGTCTATTCCCGGGATATTTTCCGGAAAGATTGAGCGGTTTGACTGCTTTGCCAAGAGGGCATCCTACGCAACTTCTTCCTGTCGAATCATGTATAATGGTTGTAGTTTATTCGGGCGAGGAGAGAGATATGCTGACAAAATTGGGGAAAATCGCGCTGGCCGCGGTGCTGTTCGGCAGCGGCCTCGGCATCGGCACGGTCGTCGTTTTGCAGGCCGACGGTTCGGTCGACAACAACGCACCGGGATCCGCCAATGATCCCATCGTGACCAAAAGCTACGTGGACGAAGCCATCCGCAAGATCGCGGGAAGCGTGGGCGGCGGTGGCGCCGAACTGGCCATCGTCACGCTGAACAACGGTGAGCGGCTGGTCGTGTCGGGCGGCACCGAAGTCATTTTGCGCTCCGGCAAGGCGGAAGTCATCAGCGGTGACGGCGAAGGGGCGTCGGACCTGACGGCCGGCGAAGATTTGCGGCCGGGCCGTGCCGTGCAGAAAAACCATCTGCTTCTGTTCCCGCGGGACAACCGGGGCATCAAGGCGCAAGGATCGGCCATCGTGCTCGTGCGCGGCGGATACACCATCTGGCCGGCGGAGTGACGCAATCGTCATTTTTGGCCCAAGGTAAATTGTGATATGCCGGAATAATCCGGCAAGCCAAACAGGACTTGATCCGTGTTTCCTGCGGGATCGGGAAGCCATACTACGGATGCAGCGGACGACAAACCGTCATCGCAAGGAGTGGTGGACATGGCGCGCGGACAATCCCGCAGGAAGCCGCTTTCCGTGCCGGAAGCGGAGGAGGCCTTGAGCCGGTTGAAATATGAAATTGCGGCCGAACTCGGGCTTCCCGTCGGATCCGGATATGCCGCCGGGGCGGCGGACGCTCAAGACGCCGAATTCGCCTCGGAACTTGGGTCGTTACCGGCCCCGGCGGTCGGGAAGGACTATTGGGGCCACGTCGCCGCGCGGGAAGCCGGCGCGGTGGGCGGCGAGCTGGTCCGCCGGCTGGTGCGGCGGGCGCATTCGACGCTGGACGGCAGCCTGCAATTGTCCATTGACAGCAATTGACGAGATCGTTTATGATAGAAAACTGAAGGTCTTTGGTGCCTTTTCCGCCAGGGAAAGGTCATTTTTTTGTCAAACCTTTGGGTGTTGGCGGTCAGGAGGTTGCTGAACATGGCGAAACGGCTGTTTACGTCGGAGTCCGTCACCGAAGGACATCCCGACAAAATTTGCGACCAAATCTCCGATGCGGTGCTGGACGCGTTCCTGAACGTGGATCCGTACGCGCGGGTGGCCTGCGAAGTGGCCGTGACCACCGGGCTTGTGATGGTCATCGGCGAAATTTCCACGAAAGCCGATTACGTGGACATTCCGTCCATCGCCCGGAATACCATCAGGGAAATCGGCTATACCCGGGCCAAGTACGGATTCGACGCCGACACCTGTGCCGTGATCACGTCGCTGAACGAGCAGTCGCCGGACATCGCGCAGGGGGTCAACGTCGGCCTGGAAACCCGCGATGAAACGGCGGACGTGAGCAAGGAATCGGACAACATCGGAGCCGGCGACCAGGGCTTCGTGTTCGGGTTTGCCGTGAACGAAACGCCGGAACTGATGCCGCTGCCGATTTCCCTGGCGCACCGGCTTGCCCGCCGGCTGGCGGAAGTGCGCAAGAACGGCACCCTCGATTATTTGCGGCCCGACGGCAAAACCCAGGTGACCATCGAATACGAAGACGACAAGCCGGTTCGCGTCGATACGATCGTCGTGTCCACCCAGCATTCGGAATCCGTCACGCAGGAGCAAATCAAGAGGGACGTCCTGGAACATGTGGTCAAGCCGGTCGTCCCCGAACAGTGGATCGATGCGAACACGAAATATTTCATCAACCCGACCGGCCGGTTCGTCATCGGCGGCCCGCAGGGTGACGCGGGACTGACCGGGCGGAAAATCATCGTGGACACATACGGCGGCTATGCCCGCCACGGCGGCGGCGCCTTCTCGGGCAAGGACCCGACCAAGGTGGACCGTTCCGCGGCCTACGCGGCGCGCTACGTGGCGAAAAACATCGTGGCGGCCGGCCTGGCGGACAAGTGCGAAATCCAGATCGCCTATGCCATCGGCGTCGCCCAGCCGGTCTCCATCAACGTGGACACGTACGGCACCGGCAAGATCGGCGAGGAGAAGCTGGCGCAGCTCGTCCGCGAAAACTTCGATCTCCGGCCGGCGGGCATCATCCGCATGCTGGACCTGCGGCGCCCGATTTACCGCCAGACGGCCGCTTACGGGCACTTCGGGCGCGACGACCTGAACGTCCCCTGGGAGCGCACGGACAAGGCGGACCTGCTGCGCAAGCTGGCGCTCGGGCTGTAACGTAGTATGTTCGCTTCGGGCGGAAATCATGACCACCATGCGGAATTTTGATGCGAGTTCCTGATCACATCGCGAAAACGAAAATTTTGGCGAAACATTCAAGCCGATCCGACACGGGTCGGCTTTCTTGTTCTCTTTTTTGACAAAAGATGCTAGTATGGACGTGGAGGTGTCTGTTGGCATGAACTGGAGAAGAACCGCTCTTCTCGTTTTTGCATTGGCCGTCAGTTTCAGCGCGGGGGCCCTGGCTGCTTCCCAGATCGAGAAAGTGGACGCCTATATCCGGCATGATTTCAAGATCCTCCTGAACGGCACCCCGGTCGACGTCGGGCCGGTTCTGATCCATGACGGTTACAGCCACTTGCCGCTCGCGGCCGTCGCGGGGCTTTTGGATATTGATGTTTCCTTTGACAACAAAACCATCTATCTGAATAAAAGGTTTCCCGGTCAGCCGGACCCGGTCGGGGAACGGAACGTGGAGTACGATACGGTCACCCTGTCCTATCCGATCGTGTACCGGGCGAAATATTTGGGCAATCAGACGCTCGTGTTTGCCATCATCGGAAAAGATGACGGCAAAACCTACTACAGAGACGTCGACCTGCGGCGTTTGGGCATCGATACAAGAGCGCTTCGCAAAGCGAAGGATACGATCACCGGGGAAATTTTTGTCGTCGAGCAGGAAATGTTGAGCGTTGCCAAATCGAAGCCCGATTTTTATCAAGAGCATGAACAGGTGGTGCTGGGTGAAAGCGACCAGGCGAAATTGAAATCGGTGCAAAACTTCATCGATGGTTTGGGAGAAAAATTCAAAGATCCCGACAATCCAAACGGCTACGTGATCAAGCCGCGGGTTGTGTTTGCCGAAAGATCCGGCGAGAACGAGTACAGGGTCCTGGTCACCGCAAACAACGAGTATTATCGCTATACCATCAAGCTGGCGCAAAACAAGCTGGAGCAGTGGTATTTTACCGAAGCGAAAGCGGAATATCTCGGTTCGCCCAATCCGGGATCGAACGCCGGCTGGTCCGGCTGGTATGATGATTCCTACTATCCGTTCCCCTGGTGAGGGGCCGGAAGATGCTTGTATGTCAGTCTCCTGAAATAATTTTTGTTTCGATAGCAACGGAGCCATGGCCATCCTTCCTTTTCGGATCGGGCGCGATGGAACGGCGTCATGCCGGATGGGGGGAGCCGGCCACGGCTCTTTTTTTGTTGCAGAAAAAACCATGGAAAATGCCGCTGAAAGCACGTAACTATTATCGGCGAAACGGCGTCTATACATATTGGATTGATGATTTCCGCATCACTGGCGGGGATTTCGGATGGAGAGGATGGAGAGGATGAAGAGGGGAAATGGGCTGAAACGCGCACTTTCCGTCGCGATGGCTGCGGTGTTGGCCTGGCCGTGGATTCCCGGGGCGGGATCGGTCCATGCGGCGCAGAACGGGCAGGCCCAAGAACAGGTCCGCCTGGTGGAGGAAACGCCCGTCACCGCCGGGGCGGTGCACCGCCGGTACATATGGCAGTCCGTTCGCGGCGGAAAACCGGTGAAAGCGGCGGCCGACGTGATCGTCGTGGATCTCGCCAATCCGTATGTGGAACTGGACCTCATGATCGGCCAGCAGGGGAAGGTGACCACGCGCAATACCGTCGCCGGCATGGCGGCGGAGACGGGGGCGGTGGCCGGCATCAACGGGGACGTGTACCAGATCAACGGGCCCGGCGCCGCCATCGGCGGGCAGATCAAGGGCGGCCGGGTCGTGTCAAGCCCGGCGGAGCTCGAGGGCATGTACGCGTTCGCCCTGACGGAAGACCGCAGGCCGGTCATTGATCGGTTTTCGTTCGAGGGCCTGGTGACGAAGGACGGTTTTCTGCAATACCCGCTCGCCGGCATCAACAAGGCGCCGTCCTGGATCAACGGGCGGCACAGCCATGCGGATGCCATTTACTTGTATACGAGCGACTGGGGCAGCCTGGACCGGGGCAACGACGGCGCCACCACGCCGACGGAAGTGCTCGTGCAGGGGGACCGGGTGATCCGGATGGCGCCGGGCGGCGTGCTGGACATGCCGGTGCCGGAGGACGGCTACATCCTGCGGGCGTCGGGCAGGGCCGCGAAGTTTCTGACGGATCATTTCCAGCCCGGAGACCCGATTTATGTTGAATACAAGCTGAGCCGTGCCGGGGCAAGCGGCGAAGGCGAATCGTACCGGATGATGATCGGCGGCCACACGATTCTGGTGGACGGCGGCAAGCCGGCCGCCTTCTCCCGCGACATTGGCGGGGTAAGCGGCGGCTCCCCGCGGAGCCGCACGGCCGTCGGCCATTCGCGGGACGGGCGTTACGTGTATCTGATCACCGTCGACTACAGCGGGGACAGCAAGGGCATGACGCTGAAGGAACTGCAATCGTTCATGGCCGCCATCGGCGTGTGGCGCGGTCTCAACCTGGACGGCGGCGGGTCCACGCAGATGGTGGCGCGCCCGCTGGGCGATGCGTCGGCGGTGCTGGTGAACCGGCTTGAGCAGGGTGTCGCCCGCCGCGTCGTGAACGGCCTGGGCGTCTATACGACGGCGCCCCCGGGAGACCTTCTCGGCATGTTCATCGCGGTGAAAGATTTCTATTTTGTGGGCGAACGGGCGCAGCCGGTGCTGAAAGCCTACGATGAATACTACAACCCGATCGCCGTCGATCCGGCTTCCTTGCGGTGGTCGAGCGACAAGCCGGATGTCGCCGCCTTCGACGGTTCGCTTCTTGCGGGGGTGTCGTCCGGCACGGCGAAGGTGACGGTGGCTTCCGGCAACGGCATCCGGGCGTCGGCGGACGTGCGGGTGGCCGGCCGGAACGACCTGGCCGAACTTGTCATCGAGGCGGACGACTTCCTCATCGCGGAAGGCAACCGCTACGCGCTGACGGTGACGGCCGTGACGAAGGACGGGCTGAGGCGGAAAGTGCCGGCCGAGCTTGTCGACTGGACGTTCATCGGATTCGACGGCACGGTGGACGGGGACACGGTGACGGTCACGCGGGTGCCGGACGGCGACATCGGACGGTTCATCGCCCGCGTCGACGGCTACGGCGCCATGCTGACCAGGCCCGTCGGGACGGACGTGCTGTTCGCCGACTTCGACGGGGTGAACCCGGCGATCACGCCGCAATCGACCCACGGCGAGGTGCCGGCGACCATCCGGCTCGAGCCGGCGGGCAATTCGCGGACGAACACGCTGGTGTTCGACTACGATTTCACCGGCGGCACCGGCACGAAGGCCGTCTACGCCGCTTTCGGCGAAGGGGGCCGGGGCGTTGTCCTGCCGGGCAAGCCGAGCGTCATGCGGCTGAACGTGCTGGGGGACGCCTCCCTCAACTGGCTGCGGGCGGAATTCGTCGACGGCGCCGGCGAAACGCATCTCGTCGACCTGGCCGTGCCGGTCAACTGGACCGGCTGGAAGGCGATCACCGTCGACCTGGAAGGGAAGGGGATGGCCTGGCCGCTCACCCTCCGCCGCATCTACGTGGCCAACCCGGCGTCCGGCCAGGAGGAACGGACCGCCGTCGGCCGCATCGCGATCGACGACATCGAATTCCAGCAGAAGCGGGAATTGCCGGAGATGCACCGGGCGAAGGTGGAGATGGCCGTCGGCCGGGACACGATCACGGTGGACGGCGAAGAGCGGAAGCTGGACTTCGCCCCCTTCATCTCGGGCGAACACACCCTCATCCCGATCCGGTTTTTCGTGGACGCCCTGGGCGGCGACGTGTTCTGGGATCAGGAGGCCAAGCGCGCTTCGGTGATCCGCGACGGCCATCTGGTGGAAATGTGGGTGGCGGACGGACTCGTGACGGTGGACGGCCGGACGGTCGAGTCGCCGGTGCCGCCGCAAATCCGCAAGAACCGCGTCCTGCTCCCCTTGCGCTTCATTGCGGAGACGCTCGGTTGGACCGTCGGCTGGAACGGCGGCACCAAGTCGATTACCCTTGAATAAGACCAAAGGCGATAAGAAAAATGGGAATATGGTCCCGGACCAGCGCCGGGCAAGACCGCCGGCAAACGAACGGACCGGCCCGAAGGACGGAATTCGGGCCGGTTTTTTTGCTCGAAACAACCCGCCTCATGGAAAACCTTGGACAAATTAGGTCCAACAGTTCACACCATCATGGCATGTTTGTGATACTATTAAACTAGCAACCTGCGTTTCAGAGGCGGGGGTACGCGTGGAATTTGACGCAAGCGCCATTGACCGGATCGTCAAGGAAGCCACCAAAGCGCTGGAAACAAGCAGGAAGCAGATCCTCGAAATTCTGGAAAGCGCCCAGAACGAGAAGGAAGCGCTCCAGACCGAATTCAACCAGGTCATGGAGGAGCTGGACAAGACGATCTCCGAGGTCGACAGGCTGGAAAGCCGGTTCAAGCTGGCCCGCATCCGCCTCCGCGAAGTGAGCAGGAATTTCGAACGGTTTACCGAAGACAACATTCGCGATGCCTACGAGGGCGCCACGGCCTTCCAGCTGGAGCTGACCCTCGCCCGGGAGAAGGAGCAGCAGCTCAAAGCCCGCCGGGATGAGCTGCAGCAGCGGATCCGCAATCTGGAGAAGACGCTGCGGAAAGCGGAAAACGTCGGATTGCAGATGAGCGTCGTTCTCGACTTTCTGTCCGGCGATCTGTCGCAGGTGACCAAACTCCTGGAATCGGTCAAAAACCGGCAGCTCCTCGGCATGAAAATTCTCATGGCGCAGGAAGAGGAGCGCAAGCGCCTTGCCCGCGAACTGCACGACGGCATCGCCCAGACGGTCGCCAACGTGGTGCTCCGCGCGGAGATTGCCGAGCGCCTGATGGAGAAAGGGCAGTCGGACGGGCTCGAGCAAGAGCTCGCCGCGCTCAAGAAACAGGCCCGCGGCAGCATGGAAGAAATCCGCAAAATGATTTTCAACCTGCGGCCGATGGCGCTGGATGACCTGGGGCTTGTCCCCCTGCTGCGCAAGTTCACGCGGGACTTCGAAGAGAAGGAGAAGATCCGCGCGTCGTTCAATCTGATTGGCACGGAATTCCGCCTGCCGTCCACGATGGAAGCGGCGATTTTCCGTCTCGTGCAGGAAGCGTTCTCCAACGTGCTCAAACATGCGGAAGCGACCTGCGTGTCGCTGGAACTGGCGTTTCAGCGGCAGATGGTCAAACTGGTCATCGAAGACAACGGCAAGGGCTTCAACCCCGCCATCCTGCAGGAGAAGATGACGGAAGGCTCCCATTTCGGCCTGATCGGCATGAAGGAGCGGGTGGAGCTTTTGGACGGCCGGTTCGACATCCAGTCCGCGCCGAACGAGGGAACGAAAGTCACCATTCTGATACCAATCAGACTGGATATGGGAAAGGAGCGGCATCACCATGTCATCCCAAAAGAAAATCCGGATCATCACGGCGGATGACCATCAACTGACCCGGGAAGGGCTCAAGCGCATCATCGAGATGGAAGACGACATGGAAGTGGTGGCGGAGTGCGGCGACGGCATCCAGGTGCTGGAGCTGTGCAACATCCATCATCCCGACGTCGTCCTGATGGACATCAACATGCCGGTGGAAAACGGCGTGACGGCGACGGAGCGGATGCGCGAACTGTTCCCGAACGTCAAAGTGCTGATTCTGTCCATCCACGATGACGAAACGTATGTCTTCGAAACGCTGCGCAAAGGCGCCTCCGGCTACCTGCTGAAAGACCTGGAAGCGGAAGTGCTGATCCAGGCCGTCCGCGCCGTGGTCGACGGCTATGCTTACATACATCCGAAAGTGACGGGCAAACTGATCAACCAGCTGCGGCGGATGACGTACCTGGAGGAAAACGGCACGCTGTCCGCCGAGCCCGCCAGGAAGGATACGGAAGTCAAATTCGTCGCCGAGAAAACGCCGCTCACCCGCCGGGAAGCGGAAGTGCTGCGCCTGATGGCCGAGGGCAAGAGCAACAAGGCGATCGGGGAGCAGCTGTTCATCAGCGAAAAGACGGTGAAAAACCACGTCAGCAGCATTTTGCAGAAAATGGAAGTGGACGACCGGACCCAGGCCGTGATCACGTCGATCAAAAGAGGCTGGGTCACCCTGTAACGCGCGGAGAAGCACTCCGGCCGGCGCAATTGTCGGCCGGTTTTTTTGTCAGCCGCTTTTTGCCGAGCCGTTGTTGCTGATTGCAAAGCACGCCGGCCGCCGTCCGGAACCCGGCTCTCTGCCGAGACATATATTGTGGGCAGAAGGGAGGCGGGTGACAATGGCGGCTGCCATGGCGGTCGAACTTCTGCTGGTCATCGTCATCTATGCCGCCGGCGCCTTCGGCGTGCACTGGGCCCACCGGCGCCGGCAGCGCGTCCCCGCCCGCGGTTCGCACCACTATGTGCTGCATGTGCACAACGACGGCCGCCGCCTGGAATGGGTGGTGCGCGCGCTGCTGTGGCACGGGCTGCGCCGGGACCGCGGCATCCGGATCACCGTCATCGACGAAGGGTCCACGGACGACACCCCCGAATTGCTGCGCCTGCTCGTCCGCACGTTCGGCATCGGGGAGGGACGGACGCTTTCGGTTTCGGGCGGATGCGGCGCCAGTCCGGACGGCGTTTGCGGTCCGGGCGGCCGGTCCGGTGCAGGGGGCGCTGGGAACGCCGCTTTGCACGGCCGGACCGGGGTTCGGAAAGGCGGAAGTATCGGAGCGGCCGGTCGGGCCGGTGGCAGAGGTGGCGTGATCGGCGATGCGGGCGATCGGAGCGGTGGCGGAGTTGGCAAAAAAGGCGCCTTGCAAGGCCCGGATGGCCGGGAAGACGGCAGGTGCGGCCGGTGCGGTGGCGGCGACGGCCGGGAGGTCGGTCGGGAGCCTGGCCATGAAACGGTTCGCGTGCGTTTGTTCCGCCCGGAGGACTGGCACAAATTGCCACCGGTTTGCAGCTGGGTGAGATGACGGGAAAATCTCGCGACTCAACCATGAAGTTCGATCAACCATAACATTTTTGAAGATCGGGGGGACATGATGAAAGTTCACCTGGTGGCCGTCGAACGGCCGGACGGCCGGCGATGGCACGTGTCGCTCGATCCTGCCTTGCGGGCGGATGCGCTGCATTTGTGCGAGCGGGATCCGTCCGCCCGCCTGTGGCGTTCAGTCCGCCCGTTGCCGCTGGGGCGCGCGCTGGCGGCGGCGGACAAGCTGAACGGAAAGACCGGGCGAAGCCGCGGCGGGTTTTCGTTCCGTGCATGCCCGTGTTCATCCGGAAGCGAATGCGGATGTTCACCCGGATGGAAATTTTCGTTTGGACGGATGTTTTCGCAGCGATTTTCGTTCGGGCGGATGGTTCCGTTTTGGGAACGCGGGGAGGCGGAACCGCTTCTTGTGCCGTCGGGCGGCGGGCTTCGGGCCGGACGGGCGGTGCGGGACCATGCGCTGGACAAGCTGGCGGAGGCGATGGAGGGGCGTTCGCTTCTGGCGGAAGAGTTCGAGTCTTTGGTCCGGTCGCTCGGGCTTTGCGAAGCGGACGGCGACTGGCGTTTTTGGGCGCAGTCGGGCCTGTTGCGCGGGTTGTTCGACTTGCGGACGGCCGTGGCGGTCGGCCGCCCGTTGGGCCGCTTCGGCCGGAAGCGGGCGGTCTGCCGCCGCTGCGGCGCGGATGAGCGGTGGATGCGCCGCACGCCCTGCGCCTCCTGCGGCGAGCATTGTCCGTATTGCGAGCGCTGCCTGACGATGGGACGAGCCCGGGCCTGCACTCCCCTCATCGTCGGTCTGGCGCGCCGGCCGGCACGTGGAGCGGAACCGTTCGGCCCGGCAAGCCGGGAAGAACGCGGCTTGTCGGACGCCGTGTCGGCCGCGATGGCGGCCGTGCCCGGTCTGGCGCTGAGCCCGGCGCAGGAGGCGGCGGCCCGGGAAGGCGTGCGGTTCGTTCTTTCCGGCAAGCCGGGCGCGCCGGGCGCGGCGGTTCGCCCCTTCCTCATTTGGGCGGTGACCGGCGCGGGAAAGACGGAAATGATGTTTCCGCTCATCGCGGCGGAGCGGGCGCGGGGCGGGCGGGTGGCGGTGGCCACGCCGCGCAGGGACGTGGTGCTGGAACTTCTTCCCCGCATCGCCGCGGCCTTCCCGGATGAAAAAACGGCGGCCCTGTACGGCGGCACCGGCCGCAGCTGGCCGTCCGGCGGCATTCTGGTGGCCACCACCCACCAAATGCTCCGGTTTGAAGCGGCCTTCGATCTCGTCGTGCTGGACGAGGTGGATGCGTTCCCCTACCACGGCGATCCGATGCTGGCGTTTGCCGCCCGCAAGGCGTGCAAGCCGGGTGCGGCGTTCGTGATGCTGTCGGCCACGCCGCCGCTCCGCATGCAGCGGGCCGTCCGCCGCGGGCGGCTGGCCTGCGCCAAAGTGCCGGTGCGGTACCACCGCCGTCCGTTGCCCGTTCCTTCGTACGCCCGCCCGGCCCAACTGGCGGCGCTCCTTGCGCAAAGCCTCGAACGCGGCGCCCAGGCGTTCGTGTTCGTGCCGCGGATCGCCCGGCTGGAACCGGAGTTGGCCCGGCTCCGGCAGGCGCTGGCTGGCGTCTGCCCGCCCGGCCGGCTGGAGGCCACGTCGTCCCGGGATCCGAAGCGGGAAGAGAAAGTGCGCCGGCTCAGGGCCGGCGACATCCGCATCCTGCTGACGACGACGATCCTCGAACGCGGCGTGACGATCCCGAAGGCGGACGTCTACATTCTCGACGCCGACCACCGCCTGTTTGACGCCGCCGCGCTCGTGCAGATGGCCGGCCGCGCCGGACGGTCGGCCGCCGATCCCGCCGGGCGGGTCGTGTTTCTGTCCCGCCGCCGCACCCGCGAGCAGCGCCGCGCCATCCGCCAGATCCGGGCCATGAACCGGCTGGCGGGAAAGATGGGCTGGCTCGAAGAGACGCCGCCGCCGGGCGGTCTCGGCGCGAAGGTAGGGAGGGGGCGGGCGCCGTGCCGGGAATGATCCGGTCCTTCATTCCACTGTTGGGCCGGCTGAGAGATGCGTTGCGGGCAGAAGGGGACGTTTGCCTCGCATGCGGCGCCCTGCTTTCCGGCCCGGCCGGTTCAGGGTCCGCGGGCCTGGACCGTTTCCTGTGCATCCGGTGCCGCGAAGACGTGCCCTGGATCCGGCCCGCCGACGTGCGCTGCGCGGTTTGCGGCCGGCCGGAGGAGTGCCCGGACTGTCCGCGGCGGACGGATGCCGACTTCGTCCTGAACCGAAGCGCGGTGCGCTACACGGCCGGCATGAAGGAATGGCTGGCCCGTTTGAAATACCGCGGCGACGAGAAGCTGGCCGATCTGTTCGCGTTCATGATGGCCGGAACCTTGGAACGGCTGATGGAAGAACGCGGCCTTCGCCGCCGGGATTTCGCGTGCCTGACCTGCGTGCCCCTCAGCGAAGAACGGCTGAAGGAACGGGGCTTCAACCAGACGGAACTGATCGCCCGGCGCCTTGCCGCCATATCGCGCATTCCGTTCGTTCCGCTGCTCCGGCGCACCCGCCATACCGGCAAAATGAGCCAGAAAACGCGGGCGGAGCGGCTCCGCCATCTGGAGGGCGCCTTCGCGGTTCCGGAGGACGCCGGACGGGGGCGGCTTGTGCCGTCGCCCCGCGGCGGCCGGCCCGTCCGCATCTTGCTTGCGGATGACGTGTACACGACGGGCAGCACGATGCAGGAATGCGCCCGCACGTTGCGCCGGCGTTTTCCGGAGGCGGAAGTGTACGGTCTGACCTGGGCGCGTTGATGAACAAGAGTTGGATCGTCCCGCATGGATTGGGAAACAAGGGGGATTTGAGAGGCGGCAGCTTCGCTTTTTGTCAGGCGCCCGATTCGTCCGGGAGACGGATTTTCCGCCTCTCGGCGGGTAACGGGTACCGGCTGGCCAATCGAGAGGCGGTTTTTCCGTCTCTCGGCGTGCCACGGACGCCGGCCGGCCAGTTGAGAGACGGGTTTTCCGCCTCCCGGAACCGCCGGTCCCTGAAGCCGGTTTTCCGCTCCATGCTGCAAGCCAACCGCCGTTCGGCACTCGCCGCCCGACCCGATTTCGACACCGCATGAGAATCTTGTCCAATTTTTTCGCATGATGTAAACTAAGAGCCAAGAAAGGGTTGCCGGCACCGGGACTTTGGTCCCGAACCGTTCCGTGAGGGGGAACCGGGATGGCACTGAAGATTGATTACTGCCCGCGCTGCGGGAAAATTTTCGCCAAGGGCATCAAGGACATCTGCCCCGCCTGCGTCAAGATCGTCGAGGAAGAATACGAGCGCTGCGTCGCCTATTTGCGCGAAAACAAGGGAGCCAACATCCGGGAGCTCAGCGAGGCGACGGACGTCTCCATCAAACAGATCACCAAATTCATCCGGGAAGGCCGGATTTCCCTGTTGGATGCGCCGAATTTGATGTACCCCTGCGAAGTGTGCGGCATCCTGATCCGGGAAGGCGTCATGTGCGACCGGTGCAGGAACCGGCTGAAGACCGACCTGAAAAATGCGGAAGCGATGGAGAAGAGGCGGAAGGAACTGGAGCAGCAGATGCGGGAAGCCCTGACGTACAAGAGCAAAGGCTATGACATGAAATTCCGCGAGCAGCGGGACGGGGAACAACCGGAGAACTATAAAAAATGAGACAGCGGGAACCGATAATGAGGATAGACGAAATCGGTTCTCTTTTTTTATATAAGAAAAAAGAGAAACCCTCGCAAGAAGAACGGAGAGGAAACCCATGAACATCAACCACATCGACCGGTTCGGTCCGGTCCATTCCTACCGCAAGCAGATGTCCGCCGGCAAGGCGGGGGACGTCGGCCGGCAGGGGACGAAGAAAGACGGCGTCGAGTTTTCCGACGAAGCCCTGAAACTCCTGGAGTCCCGGCCGAAAGCGGGGATGTCCAGGGCGGACCGGATCGCCGAACTGAAAGAAGCGGTTTCGACGGGCACGTACCGCGTGGAAGCGGGCAAGGTGGCCGAGAAGCTGCTGCCGTACCTGCTTGACGGCAACGGCCCGCGCTGAAAACCCCCGGCGCAAGAACGCGAGGAAAGCCGGTGATGCCCGTGTCCGTCGCCATGATGATCAAACAGATGAAAGAACTTCTCGCCCTGCACCGGACGTTGCTGGAAATCGGCGAAGGCAAGCGGCAGGCCATCCTCGAAAACCGGATCGACGATCTGGCGGCGCTGGTGAACCGGGAAAGCCGGGTCGTCAGGGAGATGGCCGCCGCGCAGGCGGCCTGGCGGGAAGCCGTCAGCCGCGTGCTGGCGGAGAAGGGCTTCCATCCCGAAAGCTCGCTGGCGCTCGCGGACATCGCCGCGCTGGTGCGCCCGGGCGAAGGCCGGGAAGAGCTCCTGAAGCTGCGGGACGAGCTGCTGGCGGCGATCGGCCGGGTGAAGGAAGCCAACGAACGGAATCGCAGGCTGATCGAACAATCGCTGGAATACGTGCAATACACGCTGGATCTGATGGCAGGCGCAGACGGGCCGGACATCACCTACGAGAAGCCGTCCCGGCCCAACAAGGCGCCGGATGGTCATGCCTGGACGAGATTCGACGCCAAGGCCTGAAGACGCCGGGAACGCCGGATACCCGGCGAGGATGGGCAAAGCGGCCGGAAATCGAAACGAAACCGATGGCGAAAGGCGGAACTTCGGATGGGTGACGGCCTGGATCACGGCCGGTCGGCCGGGAGAACGACAAATCGGACGGCATTTGACGAATGGATGGATATTCTCCGCCGGATGGGGGAACTGTACGGGCAGCTGACCGAAGCGGAACACGCGAAACGAAAAGCCGTGCGGCGCGGCGATCTGGCGGAGATGCAAGCGGCCGCGCGGCGCGAGGAGGATCTGCTCGGGCGTTTCGCCGAACTGGATGCGGCAAGGATTGAACGGATGACGAAATGGCAGCGGGAACGCGGAATCAAGCCCGATCCGCGGGCGAACCTGTCCGCGGTCATCGCCTCGCTGGATGACGAAGCGGAACGCGAAGCCGTGCGGCGGATGCAGCGGGAACTGGCCGAAGCCGCCCGCCGCCTGAAAGCGGCCGCGGAAGTGAACCGGGACCTGCTGCAGCTGTCCCTCGACACGGTGACGGCGCTGACGGCGCCGGGTGCGCCGGAGCGGGACGATTACATCTACACCAATCTGCGGCAAGACACGCGGACGGGCGGCGGGCCGGGCAGAAGCCGGCCGTCCGGTTACGACAGACGAATGTGATGCCGGAGCAAAAACTCCGCCAAGCAACCGGAGGTGCGACATGCGATCCACGTTTCATGGACTGGAAACAAGCAAGAGAGCCATCCTGACGCAGCAGACGGCGCTGTTTACCGTCGGCCACAACATCGCCAACGCGGCGACGAAGGGATATTCGAAACAGCGCGTCAACCTTTCGGCCACCAAACCCATCGAGGCGCCGGGCATGTACAATGGCACCGCGCCGGGCCAGCTGGGCACCGGCGTCCAGTATGACAGCATCGAGCGGCTGCGGGACAGCTACCTGGATCTGCAGTTCCGCAGGGAAAACGGTTCGATGGCCATGTGGAACGTGCGGAATTCGACCCTGAATTCCATCGTGTCGCTCATCAACGAACCGAGCGAAAGCGGGCTGCGCAGCGTCATGGACAAATTCTGGGACGCCCTGGAAGTGCTCAACCGGGATCCGGGCCTGCTCAGCGCCCGCATCGACCTCGTCGGCGCCGCCGTCAACATGGCGGACGCGTTCAACGCGGTGGAGACCGGCCTCAGGAGCCTGGAAAGCGACGTCACGACGAACATCGAACGCAAACTGGCCCAGGCCAACGCGCTCATCGAAAACATCAGCAACATGTTCACGCTCATCCGCCGCACGCAGGCGATGGGCAACAACGCCAACGATTACCTGGACCAGCGGGACAAGCTGGTCGATGAACTGTCTTCCATCGTCGACGTCCAGGTGATCGAGACGCCGGACGGCGGCTATTCCATCATCGCGGCCGGCGTCACGGTGGTGAACAACGACGCCTTCACGCCGCTCACCGCAAATGACGTGGCGAACGCCCTGAGCGGCGAACTGGCCGGATACGTCCACTCGCTCGAGGAAATCAGCCTCATCCGCAATCAGCTGAACGCCATGGTCGACACCCTCGTGAACGGGGAATTTACCGTCCGTCTGGAGAACGGGTACATGACGTCGAGGGAAATGGTCGCCCTCAATGACGTCACGGTGGTGGATGCGAATGGCAACCAATACGACATTCCCGCCGGCCAGACGATTCCGGCGGGCGTCGAGATCATCACCCCCGTGGAATTCCGGGTGAACGGCTTCAACGGCCTGCACCGGCTCGGCTATGCGCTGCCCGACGGCCAGACCGACATCCCGTTCTTCGTGACGTCGGACGGCAGCGGCACGTTCACGCTGGGCAACATCCAGGTCAACCCCGACATCCGGAAAAACACGAACCTGGTGGCGGCGTCGGGCAAATATGAAATGGTCGACGGCGAGCGCCGGACGATCCGGGGCAACAGCGACATCGCCCACGCCCTGGCCGGCCTGCGCGACAAGGTGTTCAATTTTCCGTCCGACCTGACCAACCTGTCGTCGGGCACCATCGACGATTACTTCCGTGCGGTGGTCAGCGATCTCGGCACGCGGAGCAGCAACGCCGAGCGGCAATCGAAAAACCTCAAGGATTTGACCGATGCCATCGAGATCCGCCGGCAGGAAGTGAGCGGCGTCTCACTGGATGAAGAGCTGGCGGACATGCTCCGCTTCCAGCACGCCTACAACGCCGCGGCGCGCAACATGACCACGGTGGACGAGATGCTGGACCGGATCATCAACCACATGGGACTGGTCGGCCGGTAATCCGCCGGAATGCCGGCTGATGTGAAGAAGGAAGCCGACAAAACCGGAAAGCGGGCAGGACCGGCAAGCCGGCAAGGCGGGCGGTCCGCCGATCAACGCGAGGTGAAATCACATGCGGGTCACGGGTTGGATGCAGCACATCCAGCTGCTGAGAAACTTGCACAACAACAATGCCGGCATCGTCGACTGGCAGAACAAGCTGGCCACCGGCCGGCGCATCCACAAGCCGGGCGACGACCCCGTCGGCGTCACGTACTACATGCGGTACAACAGCGAAATCAACCGGTCGGACGTCTTTCTGGAAAACGCCAACACGGCGCTCGGGTTTTTGAGAACGATGGACCAGATGATGCAGCAGTCCAGCGACATCCTGAAGAGAGCCCGGGTGCTGGTGCAGCAGGCCGCCACGGGCACGACGCCGGATGATGCCCGGCAGCACATTGCGGCCGAAATCCGGCAGCTCAAGGAACAGCTGGTCACGATCGGCAACACCACGTATTCCGGCCGCTATCTGTTCAACGGGCAAAAAACGGACATCAAGCCATACTCGCTGGACGATCCCGCCAATGACCGGACGGACCGCGGCGTCTACTATCTGAACGTCAGCCCGAACGTGTCCGTGCCGGTCAGCATCAGCGGGGAAGACATTTTCGGCGAAGCCGGGGCGCCCGACAATGCGTTCCGCGTCTTTGACGAGATTCTCGCCCATTTGCAGAACAACAATCTGGATGAGCTTCGCGCCGACATGGAAAAGATCGACGTGCTGTCGGACCGCATCAACAGCGTCTGGGCGGAAATCGGCGCCCGCACGAACCGGTTTGAACTGGTGAAGGAACGCATCGAGGACCAGCTGGTATCCCTCAAGGAACTGCGTTCCCACGTCGGCGACGTCGATATGGCCGAAGCGCTGATCGAACTGCAGCAGCGGGAGAACGTCCTGCAGGCGTCGCTTGCCGTCGGCGCCCGGATTTTGCAGGTGTCCCTTGTCGATTTCATCCGCTAGGAACGGAGCGTGTTCAGGATGGGTCTGTCCGTCGGACCGCCGGCAGCCGCCGGAGCGTCGCTCCGTCCACTGGCCGGCGCGGAACGGCACTTGCCGCAGATTGGCCTCCGGGAACGGGTGGAAGTCGACGCGGCGCCGGAAACCGCCGAGATGGAAATCCGCACGCGGAATCCCGAAATGACCATGGACTGGGATCCCGTCTGGCGGGAGCGCGGGTTTCTGAAAGTGCACGATCAGGTTCGGGAAATCGCTGCCATCGCCCAGGAGCGGTATGCCCGCGACGTCGAATTCCGGGTGAAATCGGGGCTGCGGGTGCGCGACATCCACAAGGAAAAAGGCAACGTGTTCGGCCGCATCGCGTTCGACAAATTCCTGCACACCCGCCGGCGATTCGTGAAAATCGACGCCGCGCCGAAATACGGCGTGCAGATCGACGTGCGCATCTATCCGCCTGAAATCAAGGTGGAAACCAATTTCAAATGGGAGCGCGATTGACGCCATGCATCAGGCCGCAAAGCCGCCGGCGGCGGTTCGCACCGTCAACAGCCGGGCGTACGGCGCATTTCAGGTCACGGAGGATCAGATCTACCATTTTCCGCGCGGATTGGTGGGGCTGCACGAATACAAGGATTACGCCCTCATCCAGGTGGAAGACGGACCGTTTTACGTGCTGCACGCCCTCAACGACGAGCTCAGTTTCATTTTGCTGCCGGCCCATCTGGCTGCCGACGACTACGGTTTCCGGATCGACGACGCCACCGTGGAACTGCTTCAAATCCAAAAACCGGAAGACGTCAACACGTTCGTGATCGTCAACGCCATTGACGACGACCTGTTCGTCAATCTGAAAGCGCCGATTCTGACGGCGCCCGCCAGCCGGCGGGGCTGCCAGTTCATCATTGACGATCCGTCGTACCCGATTCGCCATCCGCTGCTTCGCAAGGAGGGGTCCTAGTGCTCGTGCTGCGGCGAAAAACCGGCGAGTCGGTGATGATCGGAGACGGCATCGAAGTGCAAGTGCTCGGCGTGGAAGGCGATACGGTGAAGCTGGGCTTTTCCGCCCCGCCGGACATCCAGATTTTCCGCAAGGAATTGGTGGAAAGCATTTGGCAGGAAAACCTGAAAGCGGGCAAAGAGCCGCCGAATCAGGAACAGCTTCGCCATCTTTTGGATAGATTTTCCGGCAAGGATGCCGACAAACAGGATGCCCAGCAGGAAAGGGAGTGAAATCATGTTTGCCCTTCATGGCGTAAGTGTCCAAAAAACGGAACCGTTTCCCGTCGAAACGGGACGCATTGAACCGATTGTTCCCGTCAAAAACAAAGTGTCAAGCGATTCCAGAAAGGTCGCCGAGCGAAGTGAAGGCCCGCCGGGCGAACGCCTTCTGGACAGGGCGGAAGGAAAAAGAACGTTCCGCTTTGACCGGATGACCGAGCAGGACAAGCAAAAACTGCAGGAAGAACTGGACCGGCACAACGCGAAATTCGCCTATACCGGCAAGCATCTCAAATTCAAGTTCGACGAGGAAGCGTCCATGCTGTACGTGGAGGTCATCGACGCCTCCACCAATGAAGTGATCGTCAGCCTGCCGCCGGAATTTTTGATCGATCTGTCGATCAAGATGAAGAAAATTCTCGGGCTGTACATTGACGAGAAGCTGTGATGAACTCTGCCGAATGACGGCCGATTCCGGCCGACCAAGGAGGATCCGCCATGTCTTTCAGTCTGAGCGGCATTGCATCGGGGATTGATACCAACGCGATCATCTCCCAGTTGATGCAGATCGAACGGATTCCGTACAACAAGCTGCAGAACACGAGAAATGCCTACAACTCGCAATTGTCGGTCTTCCGCACCATCAACACGAAATTGTCGACCCTTCGCACAGCGGCGGAAGATTTGCGTCTCATGGCCAATTTCAACCTGAAGAGCATAAAAATTTCCAATGAAACCGTGCTCAAAGCCACCGCATCGGATGCGGCGCATGAAGGCGTCTATGTGGTGCAGGTCGACAAATTGGCCGCCTACAGCACTTTCGCGACGGATGCCTTCGATGCTTCCGGCACCAGCTTGGCGGCTTTGAAGGAGATCACGATCGGACTCGATGGAAACGAAACGGTTATCACCATTGACGAAAATCTGAGCGGAAAGACGAACGATGAAATTCTGGACATTGTCGCCAAGAAGATCAACGGGAACAAAGATCTGGGCGTACGGGCGGCCGTCATCCAGAATAAGCCGGGCCAGAAAGCGCTCATGTTGACGGCCAAAGAAGCCGGGGAGATCGAAATCACCCTGAATGCAAACGTCTCGCTGGGCGGAAAAAACGAAAAAGGCCAGTACGCCAAATTTTCCATCAACGGCATTGAATTCCAGTCGTCCAGCAATGAAGTCAAGGATGTCATCAACGGGTTGACTCTGACCCTGCTCAAGGAAGGCACGTCCACCATTACGATTGCCCGGGATGCCGACAAGGTGGCCGAGAAGGTGGAGGCTTTCGTCAACGCCTACAACGATGTCATCAACACGATCCGCTCCAACACCGCCAAAGGGGCCAGCCTGCAGGGAGACTTCACCCTCCGTTCGCTGCAGGACCAATTGTGGGCCTTGTTCAACGGCGCGGTTGGGCCCGAATCGTTGCCGGGCGGAAATCCGGAGGCCGAGGGTGAAGACGGAGATTCGACTCCATCTCCCCTCGTCTACCGTTACTTGTTCCAAATCGGCCTTGAAATTGACAAGGGTGCCGTCAAAGGCAGCGACATGACCGGCACCATCAAGTTCGACAAGGAGAAGTTCAAACAGGCACTGGAACAAAATCCGGAAGCCGTTTACCAGCTGTTCGCCTACAATGAGAAAATACCGGGCGCCACTCCGGGCATCGCCGAACGCTTCAGCGAGGCGCTGCGGGTGTGGACGAGAGCCGGAACGGGCATTCTGGCAGCCAAGATAGAGGGTTTCAATGAACAGATCGAATTTGTGACCAAGCAAATGGAAAGCATGGAAGTGCGTCTTGCCATGCGCGAGGAGCAGCTGAAGAAACAGTTTTCTTCCATGGAAGTGGCGCTTTCCTCCCTGCAAAACCAGATGGCTTGGCTCTCCAGCCAACTCGCTGCCCTGATGGTGCAATCCCAAGTCAGATAAAAATCGGAGTCGGTTGATCCGGGCGTGAAATTCAACTAAACCAAAGGATTGATGAAAGTGGCATTGCCCAATCAATCAGGTTATCTGGCCTATCAGAAGAACAAGTACGAGACGGCTTCCCCGCACCGATTGATTTTGATGTTGTATGACGGTGCCCTGGCCAACCTTCGTCATGCGATGCAGGCGCTCGACAGCGGAAATGCGGAAGCTGCCAAGAGCCATGTCCTCAAAACGCAGGACATTATCTCCGAACTTGCCAGCTGTCTGAACGTGGAGCAAGGCGGGGACATCGCGTTCAATCTGAGACGGCTTTACCTGTATGCCCTGAGCCGTCTGGCACAGGCCAATGTCCGCAAAGACCGGTCGATGCTGAAAGAAGTGGAAGACATCATCGCGGATTTGCGGTCGGCCTGGGCGGAAATCGGCAAGGAGGTCGGCCTCGGTGCAAGGCCGTGACCCGTCCGTCGGACAGGGGGACATCGTCTGTCTTTGGCGGGAATTGTACCGGCAACTTCTACAAATCAGCCGGAGCCAGCGGGATCTCCTGATTGGCCATGCCCGGGAAGACGGGTTTTTGGAACGCTTCGAACATTTGGCCAAGGCATGGAAGGAAAAACAGGAGCAGATTCAGAAAGCGGAAGAGCAGTTGAGATCGATCTTCGGCGAAGAACGGCTCCGCGATATGTTCACGGCGGACATTCTGCCATTCGTCAAGGAAATGGAATCGTTCATCGGAGAAGCGGCCGAAGCCATCAATCGGCAGATGGAAAACGCCGGCGCTTCCCTTCGCGCCATGCGGGAACGCCGGCAAATCCGGAACGCCTATGCGGATCCGGAACCCCACGGGCAGGTCTCCATTTTTTTTGATGAGAAAAGTTGAAGATCGCTATAAACTTTTCGCGGACTGTTTCCGATATAGGTATTAAGTCGCACGGATGCGACTTAGAACAATCATAATCATGGAGGATGATTGCTGTGTCGATGTTCATCAACACCAACGTCGCAGCCATCAACGCCCACCGCAACCTGAGCTTCAACAACACGCAGATGGGCAAGACGATGGAGAAGCTGTCGAGCGGTTACCGGATCAACCGTGCCGCTGATGACGCCGCTGGTCTGGCCATTTCCGAAAAAATGCGCTTCCAGATCAACGGTCTGAATCAGGCGATGCGGAACGCCCAGGACGGCATCTCCCTGATCCAGACGGCTGAAGGGGCGCTGACCGAAGTGCACGCCATGCTGCAGCGCATGAACGTGCTGGCGAACCAAGCGGCCAACGGCATCTACAATAAAGAAGACCGTCAAAAAATTCAAGCTGAAATCGAGCAACTGGTCTCGGAAATCGACAATATCGCCCGCAATACGAAATTCAACGGCATTTCTCTGCTCAGGCAAGATGGAACGGACAGCGTCACCTTCCAAGTTGGCGTTTACGAAGACAACACGATCTCTGTCAACATCGCCAATTTGACGGGCAGCGCGCTCGGATTGTACAAGACGCTCGGAGCAGACGGCACGATGACGGGTATCATCGATGTTGTTGATGAAAACGGCGAGGCGGCTCGCAACCTGATCACGACGATTGAACAAGCGATCCAAGATGTTTCGGAACAACGGGCCAAATTCGGTGCCGTGCAGAACCGTCTCGAGCACACCATCAACAACCTGGGCGTCAACGTGGAAAACCTGTCCGCTTCCGAGTCCCGCATCCGCGATGCCGACATGGCCAAGGAAATCACCAACTTCACCCGGAACCAAATCCTGGTGCAGGCCGGCACGGCCATGCTTGCGCAGGCAAATGCCGTTCCGCAAAACGTGCTGCGTCTCCTCGGCTGACATCCAGAAACACGACATCCGGAAACCCCTGCTGCTTCGCAGGGGTTTTCTTTTTATGAAACCGTGCCGAGAGTCGGAGCCGAAATCTGCCCGCTTCTCTTAACAAATGTCCCGGAAAGGCCGATAAATGAAGTAGTATTGACTTGGTCAGAAGGATGGATAAATCGTGAAAATTCTCGTAAACGGAAACCCTGTTCCGCTGGATGAGTCGGCCAGGGAGACGGAATTGAACCGCATCATCCGGGAACTGCATGAAAAAGGCGAAATCGTTCGAGAAGTGGTGCTGGACGGCGTCCGTTACCGGGAAGATTGCTTGGAACGCATAGCGGAGAATGCCGGAACCCTGCAGGAATTGCTCATCTACACAACGGACAGGGATTTGGTCATTGCGGAACTAACGGAAGAATTGCGGGTTTACTTGCCGAAAATACTGCAAGCCCTCGATTCGATTCCGGAATTGCTGTACGGCGAAATGACGCAGGAAGACTGGAAGGTCGTCGGACAGCTGCTGGAGGGCATGGGTTGGGTAACCCAAGCAGTTTTTCATATGAAACAACATGCCGACAAGACGGGAGATGCTGTTCGTGCGGCCGGCTTGGCGCTGTTTTTGGAACGGCTGGCTCCGCTAATTGCCGATATTGAACGATTCCTGAAAGAAGGAGATCTGATCTCGGCCGGTGACCTGTTGAAATATGAGATGCCGGACCTCTTTGGTGAGCTCATGGCCCGGTTGGAACAGGGTGAACAGGCATGAAAAGGTTTGCGGCGGACAACTTGTTGTTCCTGCGCAAATCCTATCCCAACATTTACGAAGCGGTCCGCAACAGGTCAACGGACAGCGGTCGCCTTCAGCCGGCCGAAGCCCAAAATGGCCAACCTATTGTGATCATCCGGCGCGCTGAAGGTGAGATGCCGCTATACAGCCGTTACAATCCCGATGTGGAAGCCGCGCGTTGGGCGGCATCCATCCATGCTGAAATCGAGGACAGCGACAATGTGCTGCTGTTCGGATTTGGATTCGGCTATCATGCACAGGCCGCTTTGACGGCATATCCGGATAAAAAATGGTTTATTTACGAACCCGATTTGGATATGTTTCTTCTGGCCATCGAAAAAGTTGATTTGCGTCCCGTATTGGACCGTCCGCAAATTGCGATGTTGGCCATCGGGGAGGATCCCCTGGTCCACGAGAACATGTTGCTGAACATTTTGTCATCCGCCAAGGGTTCTTTTTCTTTTGTCGTGCTGCCTGCATATCGGAAACTATACAAACAGCTTCTTGAAAGTTTTTCTGGAAGTGCGCGAAAGACTGCCCTGAAATATGAAGTCAATGTCAATACCTTGCGGCGATTTCGCAAGGAGTGGATCGAGAACACGTTCGTCAATTTGGCGAGAACGCTGCACACGAGATCCTTTTATGGATTGCGAGATGCATGCAGAGGCATTCCGGCGGTTGTGGCGGGATCGGGTCCTTCGCTGGAAATGGAAATGGAGCATCTGGTCAAGGTTCGCGACCGCATTCTGTTGATCGCGGCCGGTTCTGCCGCCAGACCATTGCTGCATCACGGCGTGGAACCGGATTTGATCGTCTCCATTGACGGCGGAGAGGCCAATCATCGAATATTTGAGCCGCTGGAAGTGGGACATATCCCATTTCTTTATGTTCCCGCTCTCAAACATACCGTCATCCGGAACGAGCGATCCGACTACTTGCTGCACGCCTTTCTCAGCATCGATTATCTGGCCATGGAACTGATGGATCTCCAGAATGAACATGAGGTCATATTTCTTCCGACATTCACGGTGACGGGTACCGCGATTCAGGCTGCGGCATGGATGGGATGTCGGGATGTGGTGCTCATCGGACAGGACTTTTCGTATCCCGACGGCAAAATATATGCCGAAGGATTTGGGCTCTTGTCTGCCCAAAGAGCAAACAAATTGCTTGAACAAGCCGATTTGCTTGTTCCCAATGTGGCCGGCGGCCAGAACCGGACGCGAAAATCGATGCTGGCGCTGAAACAGGATACGGAAGCCGTCATGGAACGTCTCCCCGGAGTCCGCTTTTACAACGCGTCGCCAATAGGGGCCGTGATCGAACATACATCCCTGCTGTCTCTGAAACAATTGCCTGACCATCTCGGTGCAGAACCTCTGGCTTCCGGATGGTTCAAGTCTCTGGTGCTGGAAAAGGCAAAGCCGGTTTCGCCGGAGAGGACAGAAAAGATTCTTCAAAGTTTGCAGCAGTTCATCCGGCAGTTTGATGAATGGAACAGCCATTTCCAACAATTGGACCAGACGATTCGGCAGATTCCGTTGCCTGCGGCGACGGACGGTTCTTTCCACCGCAAAATTACATCCTGGTTGTCCGCATTTGAAACACATTGGCAAAAGGTGATCGACCATGCGTTTTTCAGACGGTTTGTTCTTTATTACGTAAGCGGTGAATACCACCATGCCCGACGGCATTGGCCGGAACTTGTGACTGAGCGAGATTTGGAAGAGAAATTGAAGCTTCTGCTGGTCACCACCATGCCGATGATAAACGCCGCCCGGGACATTTTGCGGCAGTACGAATCCGGATTGAGCGGATGGGAAGAAAAGGTGGGACGTTCCCTGCGGGTCATCGAAAGAAAGGATTGAGACAACCCATGGGGTTTTACACGGGCAAAAAAATACTGGTCACCGGCGGCACCGGAACCATCGGACAGCATCTGGTCAGGAGGCTGCTGGAAGACGATCCGGCCGTCATCCGCATCTTCAGCCGGGATGAATTCAAACAGTTCGAGATGCAGCAAGCGTTTCAAGACCATCGAAAAAAACTGCGCTTTCTGATCGGGGACGTCCGCGATCTGGCCCGCTTGATTCGCGCGATGGAAGACGTGGACTACGTGTTCCACCTGGCGGCCATGAAGCAGGTCCCGGCATGCGAGTACAACCCGTTCGAGGCGGTGCAGACCAACGTCATCGGCACGCAGAACGTCATCCAGGCGGCCCTCGAGACCGGCGTGCGGAAGGTGCTGTTTACGAGTTCGGACAAGGCGGTGTCGCCGATCAATACCTACGGCGCCACCAAGCTGATGGGGGAAAAACTGATTTCCGCCGCCAATTATCAAAAAGGGTCGAAACCGACCGCGTTTGCTTCCGTGCGGTTCGGCAATGTCATGGGGTCCAGGGGTTCCGTCATTCCGCTTTTCAAAAAGCAGATCGTGGAACAGCAAAAAATCACGGTGACGGACCTCAACATGACCCGCTACATGATGACGCCGAATCAGGCCATCAGCCTCCTTCTGGAAGCGAACCGTCTCGCGGCGGGTGGCGAGGTGTTCGTGCTCAAGATGCCGATCGTACGGCTTTCGGATCTGGCGGCGATTCTCATGGAGGAAATCGGCAGCCGGCACGGCATCCGCGACATCCGGATCGAGACGATCGGCCTCCGACCGGGCGAAAAAATGGACGAACGGCTGATGACGGCGGAAGAAGAGCGGCAAATGACCGAAACGGAATGGATGTACATCATTCCGCCGCTGTACGGTCAACCGAAGAGGGTCTACGAGCATTCGGGCGACTTCGTGCCTTCTCTGGCCTACCGGGGCAATGAAGTGATCGGGAAGGACATGCTGCGCGACTGGTGTCTCAGCGAAGGATTGCTTTGATTGTTGGAGGATTGAGCCGTTTGAAACCCAAAAGACTGGCCGTCATGGGATCCTGTCTGACGAGGGATGTTTTCAATTCCCGTTTCAATTTGAATTACAAGCATTACTTCGAATGCGTGCTGACGCAAAACCAGACCTCCTTCATCAGTTTGATGTCGCCTCCGGTCGAATATGACAAAACCAAGATCGACAATCTGATCTCCTACAACGAATGGAACGTCCACACGGATTTGAACAAGGAATTTCTTCATCGGATTGTCGAATTGAAGCCGGACGCCTTGCTGATCGATTTTTTCGCCGACATCTTTTTCGGCGTTTTGAAGTTGCGGGAAGGCGTCTACATCACCAACAACAGGTGGAAGTTGTGGAAAACGAGCTATTACCGGGAGCTGCCGGAAAAACATGAACTGAATTTAAGCGTGGATCCGGAAGCCTATATGCGATTGTGGGAAGAAAGCATCGACAGATTTTTCGACTATATCCGATCCAGGTTGCCGGATCTGGATGTCATCGTGGTGGAATCGAGGTTTGTCGATCATTTTGCGTCCACCAAGGACCAGCTTCTGCTCAGAATCAGCGATTACCGGAAAGAACATTTCAATGTGGACCACGCAAACCGCTTCATGAAACGGATGTGCCAATATGCCGTCGATCGCCATGGCGCCAGACGGCTGGATATGACACAGGAACACTATCATTCCTTTGACCAGCATATTTGGGGGCCTTTCTATGTGCACTACACCATGGACTATTACCAGAATGCCCTGCATCGGCTGGTGGAATTGCTGGGACTGGAAAAGGAGAAAATCCGGATCGTCGTTTTTGGAACCGGAAGCGGCGCCGTTCAATTCATGCAGCGGATCAAGCAGGATGCCGTGGCTGTTCAATGTTTTGTGGACAACGATCCTGCCAGGCAACAATCCGGCTTCATGGGGTACCGCGTCATGGAAATGAAAAACGAAAGCGCTTTTTCAATCAAGGGGTGCCGGGATGAAGAAGGTCATTACATACGGAACGTTTGATCTGTTCCACGAAGGGCACTATCGGTTGCTCAAACGGGCAAAGGCGCTGGGGGATTATCTGATCGTGGGCGTGACGTCGGAGTCATATGACCAGAGCCGCGGCAAACTCAACGTCCAGGAAAGTCTTGCGCAGCGGATCGAACATGTCCGGAACAGCGGCTTTGCCGACGAAATCATCGTGGAAGAGTACGAAGGCCAGAAGATTCACGACATCCAGAAATACAAGGTGGACATCTTCGCCATCGGTTCCGATTGGAAGGGCAAATTTGATTACCTGAAAGAATATTGCGATGTCGTCTATCTGGAACGAACGAAAAACATCTCCAGCACGCAGTTGCGCGATCGACAGTTCGGCGTGGTGCGTCTCGGAGTGGCCGGCAACGGACGAATCGCCAACCGGTTCATTCCCGAATCCAAATTCGTCAGCGGTGTCAACGTGGAAGGCGTGTTCGGCCGGAACGAAGCGAAACTGGCCGCATTTGTGGAACGCCACAACCTGGCTTTTTACAGCCTGGATTACGATGCGTTTTTGGACAAGGTGGACGCCGTCTACATCGCAACGAGCCATCCGACGCATTACGATTTTGCGAAACGGGCGCTGGCAAGCGGCAAGCATGTCCTGTGCGAAAAACCGCTGGCCCTGTCGGCGGAACAGGCATCGGAGCTGTACGAGTTGGCCGGCAACATGGGGTGCGTGCTGCTGGAGGCCATCAAAACCGCCTTTTGCCCGGGCTTCAACCGGTTGGTCGGCGTTGCCCGAAGCGGCCGGATCGGCCAGATCCGGGATGTGGAAGCGACGTTTACGAAACTGGTTAGCGGGAACATTCGGGAACTCGATCCGGATGAGGCGGGAGGCAGCGTCACCGAACTGGCTTCCTATCCGTTGCTGGCCATCGTCAAAATTCTCGGGACCAAATGGAATGCGGTCACCTGGGATGCCTGGTTTGATCCGGAACGCGGCGTCGACCTGTTTGCCAAAATGCACATCGCCTATGACCGGGCGGTCGGGACGGCCAAAACCGGACTTGGCGTCAAGTCGGAAGGCGATCTGGTCATTGCGGGAACGGCCGGGTACATCTATGTGCCCGCTCCCTGGTGGAAAACCGAGTACTTTGAAATCCGGTTTGAAAACGGAAACGAAAACGAAAAGCACTTCTGCAAATTCGACGGGGACGGCCTCCGTTACGAACTGGCCGAATTCGTCTCCATGATCAGAAAACGCGAATTGCGCAGCTACAAGCTGATTCCGGAGGAATCCATCGCCATTGCCGGCTTGATCGGACGGTTCCGTTCGGGAATCGGCGTGCGAAAATTCGGTTGAGCGGGGAGCAGGATGGGGACATTGGACCAAACGCTTTTTGAACAGGACCGGTTTGTCGGGCAATTCACATTCCGCCATTTGCATTGGGAAAACCGTTCGTCCGGCAGCTGGGTATGGCCGGGTCGGCCCGAATCCGTCGAGAAGAACATCCGGCTTTATTTGGAATCCCCCATGCTGCCCGTTCGCCTGCATTGCGGCGAGGCGATCGTTTCCGTGGATGCGGGCGCGACGATTCCTTTTTTCATGTTGCAAGGTTTGCTGCTCGAACAAATCCACCAGCTGGTGTTTGAACCCGGACTTGAAGGATGGTTTCGGCCCCGCCAGCAGCTTTACCAGAAAAAAGCCGATGAGCTGTATGCGCTTTGGCAGGCGATTCCCTATCGGGACAAAGAACTTGTCCGGTCGTTTTTCCTGAAACGCGCCTCGTTTCTTGCCCATCAAATCAGCTTGTTTGATTTGGTGCACCGGAGCGATGTCAACCTTCGGATCTCCATGAAATTGCTGAAGGCCATGGAAACCGGCGGCCCCCTGTTCGAACGGTTTCGGAACGAACGGCTCGCCATCTACGGAGCGGGAAAAATCGGTCAACTCGCAACCAGATATCTCATGTCCCGCGGGTTTTCCCCGACGGTGTTCATCGACGAATACACGCATCATGAAAGCATGCACGGGTTGCCCGTGCTGCGGATGAAAGATCTGGAACGGTTCCGGCACAAGCCGCCGTTTGACGTGATCCTTGTGACGCCGGTATTTGATTTCGTGACCATCCGGGAGCAATTGGCCAGGCAAACGGACAGGCCGATTTGTTCGTTGGAAGACGTCCTTTGATGAGGTGTGCGATGAAACCCTCCCTGTCAGTCATCATTCCCATTTACAACACGGAGAAGTATTTGCGGGATTGCCTGGATTCCGTCCTGAACCAAACGTTTTCCGATTTTGAATTGCTGGCCGTTGACGACGGTTCCCGGGACCGGAGCGCGGATATCGTGGAGGAATATATGAAGGCCGATCCGCGCATCAAACTGATAAGACAAGAAAACAAGGGGCCGTCGGGAGCCAGAAACCGGGGAATGGACATGGCCCGGGGGGATTGCCTCTATTTCATGGACAGCGACGACATTCTTCATCCGCGTGCCTTCGAGTCCTGCATGGCGGTGTTCCGGGAAACGGATGCCGACATGGTGCTGTTTGACGCGCAGAGCATCGTGGAAGACGGGGTCGCGGATGCGAAAGAAGACCGGGAAGACTATTTGTCGTGGTATTCGAAATATTACGACCGTTCCCGGGTGCTGCCCGCCCGCCGGATCATGAGCGTCGAAGAATATCTCAGAAAGAGCATGGAAGCGAACAAGTATCGCGGAAATGCCTGGCTGTACATGGCGAGAAAGCGGATCATCCAATCGGTCCGTTTTCTGGAGCAAATCACGTTTTATGAAGACAATCTGTTTACCTTCAACCTGTTGATGAAAGCCGGCCATGTTTATTACGTCCCGGAAAAATTATACTGCCGGAGACTCCGCAAACATTCTTTGATGACATCGGATGATTACAGGCGGATGGTGCGGGACAATCTCGTCTGCATGGAAGTGGTCCGAAAAACGCCGGCGGACGGACCGTCTTCGCAGCAGCGGCTGGTGCGGCATTTCTATACCTGGTTTTTCTGGAACATGGCGATGGAGCATTATTTGAGATGGAAGGATTCGGACTCGGGTGTTCAAGATGAATTCGAGTTTCCCCACAGCATGCTGTTTGATTTTGAAATGCGGTATCGGCGGATGGCCGGCGACATCCAGAAAGAGTATGTCCGCATTCTGCAAAAGATCGAGGAAACGGTGTCTCCCGCAGGGGGCTGATCAAGCGACATGGATCTCTTGAAACGGGACAAACGGAAGGTTGTCGTTTTCGGGACGGGAAGCGCGGCTGAAGAGATGATGAACCAGCTGGACACGGAGAATATCGACATCCTGTTTTTTGTGGACAACAACCCGGCCAAACATGGACAATCGTTCCGGGAATATCCCATCGTGCCGCCCGATCGGATTTTGTCGGCCGATTTTGACTATGTGTTGATTGCGAGCCAATATTCGCAGGACATTTTGAACCAGCTGACGGACATGGGCATTCCCTATCGAAAAGTGGTGCCCTGGCTGTATGAGCAGCATCTTTTGACGAGTGCGGAATCATACAGGTCCGTTGTCCAAAAAATCAAAAAATCGCGCAGGAAACCGTCCGGCAAGATCCGGATAGCCGTCACGAATTACAACAACTCCAATTTCCAGGGGTATGCCCTGATGAAATATTTGCCTGCCGATATTGCCCGGAAATATCAGATTGATATGCTGACGGTCGAAGACAAAGAGGCGCTTTCCGAATACGACGTGATCGTATCCTCCCATTACGACGGCATCTATGACGGAGACCACATCAACATCGAACTGTTTCACGGGTTTCCCCTCAAACGGCTGGGCGTCATGTTCGAGGGCAATGCCAATCCGAAAACGGCGGCGTTTTATCGGAACCGGTCGGACCGCATCCACTTGTTCATGTCGTATTCGCAATTGTACACCGTCTTGTTCAACAGCAGTTTTCACAGCGACATTTCCAAATATCGCATTACGGGCATGCCCAGGAACGATTTGCTGTTTGAGGCGGGGGCCCTGGAAAAACTTGAAACGTTGTGCGGGCTGGATCTGAAACGGGAACGCATCGCATTCTACCTCCCGACATGGCGGTTCGGGAAGAACGGGAAAATCGAAAGCGATCATCGGTGGTCCGGCATTTTCGGACTGGCGGATGAAGACCCGGACGAGCTGATCCGCTTCGCGAAGGAAAACCGGCTGTTTTTCGTGATCAAGCTTCATCCGTTTGAATTTGAACAGTTCAAAGACCACGGCATCTTCAAACACGAACGGTTTTTCCTGCTGCATGATGACATGCTGACGGAGAAAAACATCCATCTTTACGAGATCGTGCCCAGCGCCGATGTTCTCATCACGGATTATTCCTCCATCTATTTCGACACGCTGTTGATCGATCTGCCCGTCATCTTCGCGCTGAACGACCTGCAGTCCTATAAGGCCCATCGCGGGTTCATGTTTGATCCCTTTGAACCGATGATGCCGGGCCCGTTTGCGTTCAGCCAGGACGAATTGCTGGAAGAGATCCGGAACGTGCTGGACGGGAAAGACGCGTACAGGCAGGAAAGGGAACGCGTGAGGAACATGGTTTTCAAATACGTCGACAACCAGGCCAGCGTTCGGGTGTGGAGGGAGATTGACCGGTACTTGACGGACCATTATTCATCCACCGGGGGCGAAAGGCCGGACGGGATGTGAACGGATGAAGGTCGTATTTGCGGTTTCCACGGTTTTTCACATCGAGCATTTGAAACGGATTTACCGGCAATGGGACAAGGCGGAATTTTTGCTGTTTTCCGCAAAAGACCGTGACGCTGCGGGGCAAATGGCCGCCCATTTGGAACGGACGGGTTGCCGCGGCCGCCACATTGCCGATTTTCTGGCGTCCAAAGACCGTGCCGACGTGATGTTTTCGGTTTACTGGCAGCCGGCTTTTCTTGTCATGGGTCCGGAAACGATGCATGTCCGGATCATGTACGGCTACGCCAAGGATGAATGGAACTATGCGGATTGGAACGGGAACTACGATTTGATTTTTGCTTACGGACCCTATGCGGAAGAACGGTTGAAGCGCCACGCACCCTGCATCTCCGTCGGCCATCCGCGGGATCCCGGACCGGACCGTGCGCCTGTCCATCCGGGCGGCAAGCCGGCCGGAGGCGGGCGTCCCGTGCTGCTTTACTGCCCGACTTACGGCGAGATGTCCAGCCTGCCCGACATGGACCGGATGCTGCCGGCATTGGCGGAACGTTTCGAAGTGGTTGTGAAATTGCACCATGCAAGCCAGGCGGATCATTACCCGTGCCTGACCCGTCTGGCCGCCGAGTCCCGCATCCGACTGTGCGATCAAAGCGTGGACCTGTTTGGGCTCCTGCCGGCTTGCGATTTGGTGGTCAGCGACCACAGCGGTGCGATCTTTGACGCCATGCTGATGGAAAAACCGATCGTGCTGGTGGACAGCAAGGCCATGAAGGGGCGCATCCAGGCCGAACTGGGGCTGGATGCCGCCAGTCTGGACATCAAAGTGAGGCGGATGCTTCCCCATTTTGAGGCGGAAGACCTGGTGGACGGCATTCGCCATGCGCTGAAGCACCCCCCGGCATACGGGCCGTTTCTGGACACGTTGTATGCCGGCATCGGCACCGACGTGCCGGGCCGGATACGGGATGAAACGACGGCCCGGTTCCGGCGGTTCTCGGGTGCAAACCGGCAAAGGGAACTGTTCGAAAGGCTGGTCCGTTTTGTGGAACAAGATGGCCGGGAACTGGTCATTCTCGGAGCCGGCGATTTCGGGCAGGCGGTCATGCAGCTTTGCAAAACCCGGGGGTTTGGCCGGATCCGCTTCATCGACGGCGATCCGGCCAAGCACGGGAGGGAAATCGAAGGATCCCCGGTGGATCCGCCCGGCAGGATGGACGGGCTGGCTCCATCGAAGCAGAAGTGTCTCGTCGCCACGGTCGGCGGCGCTTCCTCCTATGAAGAGCGGCTGAAACGGATCGGATTTGTGTCTGGCCGGGATTATATCAAGGCCTTTTGAACAAAAACCTGGAGGAGCGGTCATGGACTATTCGGCGGTGGTTCCGGTCTACAACGGGGAGAAATATATCGTGAGAACCCTGCTTTCGTTGCTAGGGCAGCGACATCCGCCCATGGAAATCATCGTCGTGGACGACGGGAGCACCGACGGAACGGCGGGGATATTGCGGGACATGGCGAAGGCATGCAACCGGCTCCGCATTCATTCGCTGGACGAAAACGGCGGCGTATCCCGCGCCCGGAATGCCGGGATCGAACAGGCCGCCGCTCCGTGGTGCCTGCTGTTTGATGCGGATGATCTGGCGGATCCGGATCTGGCTGCCGTGTATGCGAAAGAATGGACGGCGACCCGGCGGGAGGGGCGGGAACCGGACATGATGTTTTGCGCCACGATCCAGATCGACGGAGAAGACCGGGTGATCGGCGGCGAACACCGGTTCCGGCCCGTGGCGCCCGATGAAATGCTGGGGTATCTGTTCGTCCGCAATCCGATTGTTTCCTCCGGGGTAATGGTTCGCCGGGACGCCGTTCTTTCTCTCGGCGGATTCGATCCGGCACTCCGGTACAGCGAAGACTGGGATCTTTGGCTCAGAATGGCCCATTCGCATGACATCCGCTACGTGGACCGGGTGCTGTGCCGCATCCGGCGGCATGGAGGCAACGCCTCCTCCTCCATCGGCCGCATGCTGTCGGGAGAACGGCAAGTGTTGTCCAGGTATGATCTATCGTTTATCAAGGCGGCGTTGTTCCGGCGCCGCGTTCCCGCTTCCCGCAACTGGATCGATCTGGCGGCCATTGCCTTCCGGCTGGACCGCTGGGAGGAAGGCCTGCATTATTTGGAGCGGGCGGACGAACCTTCTTCTTCCCTGGATTTTTACAAAGGCTTGTATCATTTGCAGGCAGGCCGTCACGGCGAAGCGGCGGAATGGTTTTTCCGCGCCATGCGGAAGGACGAGGGCCATGCCGCGGCGGCCAACAATTATGCGGGTTGCATGCTGATGCTGGGCCGGAAGGAAGAAGCGGCCGCTTTGTTGAAGGAATTAACGCGCGCATGGCCCGCATACATGGATGCGGCCCGCAATCTGCGGCTTGCGCTGTCCGAAGGCGGGGATGAATCGCCGCCGTCCGTCCGATTCACGTGGCGGGAATTGCGCAGCGTTCTGACAGTGTACGACGAGAAGGAGACGGACTAGATGCCCCTGATCAGCGCGTTGATGCCGGTCCACAATGTGGAAAAGGTTGTGGCGGAAACGATTCGGAGCATTTTGGATCAGACCTGTCCCGATTTTGAGCTCCTGATCGTGGATGACGGTTCAACGGACGGGACGGCGGAGGTCATCCGGTCGTTCGACGATCCTCGCATTGTTTTTTTCCGGTTTTCCGAAAACCGGGGCGTCGGCCGGGCTTCCCAGTATTTGCTGGAAAAGGCCGCCGGCCGATACATCGCCCGGGTCGACGGAGATGATGTGTATCACGCCGACCGGTTCGAGAAACAGGTTCTGTTCCTGGAGCGTCACCCGGACGTTGATGTGGTGAAGAGTCTGATCGACTATTTTCCTGACCCCGGATTAAGGGATCAGCGGCGATTCGAGAACTGCAAGCATGTGCTGGAACCGGTCAAGAACGGCGTGACGACGCCCGATGACATTGCCAAGGGACTCTATGGATTCATGTGCGTTCCGCATACTTCCATCATGGCACGCGCGGCAACGGTCAAGCGATTCGGTTACCGTCCCTACCGGTGCGGAGAAGATTATGACCTGCTCTACCGGATGAACAAGCAGGGCTGCAGGATGGACACCGTGGCGGAACGTCTCGTGCGCGTCCGGGTCCGGGACGGTTCCGCCACGGACCGGGAAAAATCGGCTTTGTACGAAGCGGTTTTCCAGATCAAGCGCGAAGAACTGTCCCTGCTGTTTTCAGCGGGTGACGTCTATTTGTGGGGCGCCGGCAGTTTCGGAAGATTGGTCGCGAGCCTGTTGCGCAAGCATGGACTGAACATTGCCGGGTTTGTCGACTCCGATCCGGCCAAGCAGGGACAAGCCGTCGACGGCGCACCGATTGTGCCGCCGGAAGCGCTGAGTCCCGGCGACAAGGTGCTGATCGCTTCCCAGCCCGGCATGATGGCGATTGCAAGCCATTTGGAACAGAGAGGTTTCCGGCATTTGTCGGACTACATGATCTTCTATTGAAAGTTGGAGACCCATGACGCTTGTCGAACATCCGTATACCGTGCATTGGCAGGCCGGCGACGTGAAGATCATCGCCTGCGAATCCTGCGGCTTCCTCCACGTGGACCCGATCCCGGATGCCGCCCAGTTGAGGGAATTTTATGAAAAACGGTACTACCAGCAGGTCAAACCGTTTGACTACCGGCGCGTGACGGACGAATTCGTGCAAAAACAGGCGCAACTGGCGGAGCAAAACGCGTATTTTGGCAGTATCTACGCGAAGCTCGCCGCCCATCTCGACGGGCCGGCGGACGGACCGGGCGCCCTTCTGGACATCGGCAGCGGCAACAATTTGCTGGCCGTCCATTTCCTGAAGCGGGGATGGCGCTGCACGGCCATCGAGCCCAACGTGGAAGCCGCGGACTATTTGCGAAAATACGGGCTCGAGGTCGTGGAGCAATTCGTGGATGACCTGTCCTTTTTGGAGTCCGAAACCTTCGACGTGGTCAATCTGCAATTTGTGCTGGAGCACATGGCAAACCCGGCCAACATGCTGAAGGAAGTCTGGCGCGTGCTGAAGCCGGGCGGGCTCGTCCGCGTGTCGGTGCCGAACGATTTCACCGAGGGGCAGCTGGCGTACCGCGAGTATTATCGGCATGAGGGACTGCCCTGGGTCCAGTTGCCGGATCACATCAACTATTTCAATTTCGAGTCGCTGAGCTCGCTGCTTTCCCGTTGCGGCTTTCGGGAAGTCCACCGGACGACGGGGTTCCCGCTGGAATTTCTGCTCCTGGGCGGCGTGGATTATTATCGGAGCAAGGAAGACCACGGGAAAGTGAACCCGTTTGTCACCCAATTTCAGCAGGCCTTCATCAAAACGGGGAGACGTGACGTGCTGGAGCGGCTCTATGAAGCGCTGGCCCATCTGGGCATGGGGCGGGCCGTCTTCATGATCGCCAAGAAGGCCGATTGACGCTCGAAAGACCAGAACTGGCAGGAGGGGGATGCGGGATGAACATCGTGGCCATCATCCAGGCGCGCATGGGATCGACCCGGTTGCCGGGGAAAGTGATGAAGGTGCTGGGCGACCGCACGGTGCTGGCGCACGTCATCGCCCGCGCGAAGGCCATTCCTTCGGTGAACCGGGTGGTGGTGGCGACCACCGTGCGGCCGGAGGACGGCGCCATCGCCGGGGAAGCCCGGCGGCAGGGAGCGGACGTGTTCCGCGGCAGCGAGAGCCACGTGCTGAGCCGGTATTACGGAGCGGCGACGGAAGCGAAGGCCGATGCGGTCGTTCGCATAACGTCCGACTGCCCGCTCCTCGATCCGTTCGTCTCGGACCGGGTCATCCGGGCATTCCTGGACGGGAATTACGACTACGTCAGTCTCGGGCTGGAGACGCACCCGCGCGGGCTCGACACCGAAGTGTTCACTTATTCGGCGCTCAAGCGGGCGCATGATGAAGCGGACCGGGATTACGAATTCGAACACGTGACACCGTACATTTACGGGCACCCGGAGCGTTTCCGGCTGCACAAAGTCCAGCAGGACGAGGACGATTCCGGATACCGGCTGACGCTGGACACGCCGGAGGATTGGCAGCTGATCGAGAAGATCTACAACGCGCTGTACAAGGGGAACGGCATTCTGTTCGGCTGGCCGGACGTGAAGCGGGTGCTTGGGGAACATCCGGACTGGGTGCGGATCAACGCCCATGTCAGACAGAAAAAGCTGGGCGAGTGATTCCGTCCCATGCATGACGCCGAATGGATCCGGCCGGATCGACCGGGCTGCGCAGCCGATGCGCGAAACCGGTCCGGACCGGCCGGCAGGCGGCAGCCCTCTGGAGGAGACATGTCCATGAACGTGCTGGTGACGAGCATTTCCGCGAAAGTGCCGATGCTGAAGGCGGTTCGGGAGGCGCTGGAAAGGGCCGGAGAAGACGGGCTCCTGTTTGGCGCGGATCTGGACCGGGATTGCATTGGCTCTTTTTTTGTCGACCGGTTTTGGACAAGCCCGCGCATCGACGAACTGGCGGTGGACGAATTGGTCCGCTATTGCCGACTGCACGGCATTTCGGCCGTCATCCCGAGCCGGGACGGCGACCTGCCGTTTTTGGCCGAGTGGCGGGACAAGCTCCGGGAAAACGGCATCTGCGCAATGGTGTCGGACAAGGCGTGCGTGGAACTTTGTGCCGACAAGCTCCGGTTTGCTCATAGACTGTTTGAAGAGGCGTTTCCCGCCGTGCCGGCTTATGAGGCGCTGTCCTTCGAGGCGGACCGCTACGTGGTGAAGGAACGGTACGGCGCCGGAGGCGCGGGCGTCGGCCTCGCCCTGGACCGGGACGAAGCGGCACGGCATGCCGGACGGCTTCGCCATCCGATTTTTCAGCCTTATATCGAGGGAACGGAAGTCAGCGTGGACGTGTATGTGGATGCGAAAGGCCGGGCCAAGGGCGTCATTCCCCGTCGGCGCATCCGCGTGGTAAACGGGGAGTCGCAGCTGACCCGGACGTTCCGCGATGACGGGCTGGAGCGGATGTGCGCGGCGATGGCGGAGCGCCTCGGGGCATACGGACACGTCCTGTTCCAGCTCATCCGGGACGGCGGCGGCAACTGGCACGTGCTGGAATGCAACGCCCGCTTCGGCGGCGCTTCGACGCTGTCCGTTGCCGCCGGGCTGGACAGCTTCTACTGGTTCCTGCTGGAAAGCCGCGGCATCGACCTGGACGGGGTGCCGTTTGTGCGATGCGACCGGGAGCTGACGCTGATCCGCCATCCGGAGGACCGGATCCAATGAAGGTGGTCGTGTTCGATCTCGACGACACGCTGTACGACGAATTGACGTATGTGCGGAGCGGGTTCCGCGCCGCGGCCCGGGCGTTGTCGCCGGAGCTGAAGGCCTCCGAACAGGAACTGTTCGACCGGATGTGGAATGTTCTAATGCGGGACGGCAGGGGCAAGGTGTTTGACGAGACGGTGGCCCACTATCGCGGACGTCCGGTCCGGCGCCTCGTGCGCCGGGCGCTGTCGGCGTACCGGGGGCATGCGCCGGACATTGCCCTGGCGGAGGACGCGGAGGACGCGCTGTCGCGCCTGGAGCGGGAAGGAAAGCCCGTGTACATCGTCACCGACGGCAACAAGCTGGTGCAGGCGCGCAAAATCAGGGCGCTCGGGCTCGACCGCCGGGTGGACGGCATCTATGTGACGCACCGTTACGGGATCCGCCATGCCAAACCGTCTCCATACTGCTTCCTGAAAATCCGCGACCGGGAAGGCGCGGCGCCCGGCGACATCGTCTACGTCGGGGACAATCCCCGCAAAGATTTCGTCGGCATCAAGCCCCTTGGCTTCCGTACGATCCGCATCCGGCGCGGTCCCTGGCGGGATGCGAAGGTGCCGGCCGAATGGGAGGCGGAAGCCGTCATCGGGGATTTGCGGGAGCTGTTTGACGTTTTTCGCCGGTGGAAGGAAGGATGAAGGGCATGGTGCGTGTGGCGTTTCGCGTCGACGCGTCCCCGCGGCTCGGCATCGGCCATGCGATGCGCTGCCTGACGCTGGCCCGGCTGATCGCCCGGGAAATGGAGGCGGACATCACGTTCGTCTGCAACCGGGACATCCCCCGCCTCGTCCGGGAGCAGTTGACGGAAGCGGGGTTTTCCGTGCTGGAGGCCGGCGTTTCGGATGCTTTCGATTGGCGGGAAGACGCCCGCCGGTTCCGGCAGCTTGTTGGCGGCGGCCGGGAGGCGGACCGGGTCGATTGGATCGTCGTCGATCATTACGGCATCGACCGGCGATGGGAGGCGGCGGTTCGGCCTTGCGCCCGGCGGCTGCTCGTCATCGACGATCGGGCCGACCGGCGCCACGATTGCGACGCCCTGCTGGACCAGAACCTCGCCGCCGGCATGGAAACACGCTATCACGGCCTGGTGCCGGACGGCTGCCGGCTGTTTCTCGGCCCGGGATACGCGTTGCTCCGGGAGGAATTTTTCGAGGCGAGGGCGCTGGCCGGCGTGAGAAAGGCGTTGAACCACGTGCTGGTCAACTTCGGCGGCAGCGATCCGACGGGGGAGACGTTCAAGGTGCTGGATGCGCTGGCGGAAGCGGGTTGGGCCGGACCGTCTTCGGGGGAGGAGGCGGAAGCGGTCCGCAGGCCGGCGTCCGGTGTGCCGGACTCCGGTTTTTCGCCGCCGCGCGTCCACGTCGTCGCCGGCCCCGCCAATCCGCGTCTTGCGGAATTGGCCGAACGGTGCCGCGTCATGCCGAACGTGGCGTTCCATTCCGAAATCCGCGAGATGGCCCGCTTCCTGGCCCAGGTGGACCTGGCCATTGGCGCCGGAGGCGTTTCCATGTGGGAACGCGCATTCATGGGCGTCCCCTCCGTCGTCATCGCGGTGGCGGACAACCAGGTGCCGTCCGCCGAAGAAGCGGCAAGACGCGGCATGATTTGGTATCTGGGCGAAAGCGGCACGGTGAAGCCCGGGGACATCGCCGGACTGCTGCGGAATCTGGCGGCGCATCCGGCGGAACTGGGCCGAACGAGCAGGCAATCGCTTCGCGAAATGCATACATTAAGGAGCGTTTCCATGCATCCGGTTGTCCGTTTCATGCTGGAGAAGGTGGCGGACGGTGCGGGCGGACGGACCGCCGGCCCGGCGGGCCGGGATGCGTGAGCGCTCGTGCGGACGGAAAGGAGCTTGGCGGACATGGACTTTCAGATCGGCCACCGGTGGGTGGGCAAGGGGCACCGGCCGTTCATCATCGCGGAGATGAGCGGCAACCACAACCAGTCGCTGGAGCGGGCGCTCGCCATCGTGGAGGCGGCGGCCGCGGCGGGGGCGGATGCGGTCAAGCTGCAGACCTACACGGCGGACACGATGACGCTGGACATCCATGAAGGCGACTTTTTCATCGAAGACCCGAACAGCCTGTGGAAAGGGCAGTCGCTGTACCGCCTGTACCAGGAGGCGTACACGCCCTGGGAATGGCACGAACCGATTTTCCGGCGCTGCCGGGAATTGGGACTGCTCGCCTTCAGCACCCCCTTCGACGAATCGGCGGTCGACTTTCTCGAATCGCTGGATGTGCCCGCGTACAAAATCGCCTCTTTCGAAAACACGGATCTGGTGCTGATCCGGAAAGCCGCGGCGACGGGAAAACCGCTCATCATCTCCACCGGCATGGCGACCGTTGCCGAGCTGGACGAGGCGGTGCGCGCGGCGCGGGAGGCGGGGGCGAAACACATCGTGCTGCTCAAGTGCACGAGCACGTACCCGGCTTCTCCCGAAAACTCCAACCTGGCCACGATCCCGCACATGGAGTCGCTGTTCGGCTGCCAGGTCGGCCTGTCCGACCATACGATGGGTGTCGGCGTGGCGGTGGCGGCGGTGGCCCTCGGCGCGACGGTGATCGAAAAGCATTTCACCCTTTCCCGGGCGGACGGCGGCGTGGACGCGGCCTTTTCCATGGAACCGGAGGAATTCAGGCGGCTGGTTGAAGAGACAAAGCGGGCGTGGCAGGCGCTGGGCCGCGTGCACTACGGGCCCACGGAGGCGGAAAAACCGTCGCTGAAGCACCGCCGCTCGCTGTACGTATCCCGCGACATCAAGGCCGGCGAGCCGTTCACGCGGGACAACGTGAAGGCGATCCGGCCCGGGCTCGGGCTGCCGACGAAATACCTGGAAGCGGTGCTGGGCAAGACGGCGAAGCGCGACGTGAAGAAAGGAACGCCGGTCACCTGGGATTTGTTCTGACATCCGGCCGGCCGATGCCCGCGGAACCTGAAAACGGCGGAAGAAATCGGGCAGCAGTCGGCGGAAAAACCGGAGCAACGGACTGGAGGCACATGATTGGAACCGAGAAAGAACCTGCAGCGGATCAAGGAACTGTACGATCAGAAGGTCAACATCATCAAGTATCTGAAAAGTCTGGAAAACCGCGGGCACAACACCACCGAAGACATCCTGATCAGCTACGATTTCCAGGCCGGTTCGTATATCAGGGGCTATCGGCAAAAAAAGGACCTGGTGGACGAAATCGGAAGGCGCATCGCGGATGCGATCGGCCGGTTGGGTCCCTTCGGGAGCCTGCTGGAAGCCGGAATCGGAGACGGAGTCATGCTGGGCGCCATGGCGGGGCAGCTTCCCTGCCGCCCGGAACGGATCTACGGGTTTGACCTGGCCTGGTCCAGGGTCAAGTACAGCCGCCAATTTCTGGCGGAGCGGGGGCTCCGGGAGACGGTGCTGTTTACGGGCGATCTGTTTTGCGCGCCGGTCAAGTCGAACGGCGTGGACATCGTCTTCACCTGCCACGCCGTGGAACCGAACGGCGGCCGGGAGGAGGAAGCGCTCCGGGAGCTGTACCGGATCTGCAACAAGTATCTGGTGCTCGTGGAACCCGCCTACGAGCTGGCGGACGAAGCGGCCCGCAGCCGGATGCGCGAGCACGGATACGTGACGAACCTGTACGCCGCGGCGAAGCGGCTCGGGTACCGGGTGCTCGAATACGGCCTGCTCGGCATTTCCGTCAATCCGCTCAATCCGTCGGGCATCATGATCATCGAAAAAAACGAGAACGGGGAGACGGCGGACCCGCTCTGTTGCCCGCTCACGAAAACCGGCTTGATTCGCAGGGGAGAGGCCTATTACTCCAGGGAGAGTCTGCTGGCGTATCCGATTCTGGACGGCATTCCCTGCCTGCTGCCGGAGAACGCCATCGTGGCGACCCATTTTTTGGACGATTGATGGCCCGGATGACGAATCGCGAACTTGACGGGTCGCGAACGACGCCATAAACCGGACATGACCGATTCACGCAAGGAGGCGAACATGCTGCGATGAACATCCTGCTCACCGGCGGCGCCGGTTTCATCGGACGCTGGGTGGCCAAGCGGCTGCTGGAAGACGGGCATCACGTGTGGATCATCGACAACCTGTCCAACGGAAGCGAGGCCAACCTGGCGGAATTTGCGGACCATCCCGGCCTGAAGCGGTTCGTGAAGGGATCGATCCTTGACGAACCGCTCCTGGCGGAGCTGTTCGAGGAAGGGCGGTTCGACATCTGCTACCACCTCGGCGCGTCCATCAACGTGCAGGATTCCATCGACGATCCCCGCACGACGTTCGACAACGACACGGTGGGCACGTTCCATGTGCTGGAACAGTGCCGGCGGCACCGGGTGAAAATGGTGTTCATGAGCACCTGCATGGTGTACGACCGCTGCACGGACGAAACCGGCATCACGGAACGGCACCCGACGAAGCCGGCTTCGCCCTACGCCGGGTCGAAGATCGCCGCGGAAAACATGGTGCTGTCCTACTATTACGCCTACGGCCTGCCGACGGTGGTGATCCGTCCCTTCAACACGTACGGGCCGTTCCAGAAATCCGGCGGCGAAGGCGGTGTCGTGGCCATTTTCATCAAAAACAAGCTGACCGGCGCCACGCTGAACATCTACGGCGACGGCACGCAGACGCGGGATCTGCTGTACGTGGAAGACTGCGCGCGGTTCGTCGCCGAGGCGGGATATTCGGACCGGACGAACGGCGAAATCATCAACGCCGGGCTCGGCCGGGACATCACCATCAACGACCTGGCGAAGCTGATCGTGGGCGACGATTCCCGCATCCGGCACGTGCCCCACATCCATCCGCAAAGCGAAATCCAGAAGCTGCTTTGCAATTACGGGAAAGCGAAAGCGCTGCTTGGCTGGGAGCCGCGGGTGTCTCTGGAGGAAGGCATCCGGCGGACGGAAGCGTGGATCCGCGACAACGCCCTCTGACCACAACCCTGGCCATCTGGCCACCGGCAAGGAGGAAACGATCATGACGGACGGGCGGCGGGATGGTGACGGGCATCGGGATGCGGACCGGCCGGTGCGCCGGGCGTTCCTGCCCTACGGCCGCCAGTGGCTGGACGAGGCGGACAAGGCGGCGGTGCTGCGCGTGCTGGACGGCGACTGGATCACCCAGGGGCCGGCCATTGCCGAGTTCGAGCGGCGGGTTGCCGATTATGTCGGGGCGAAGTATGCCGTCGCCTTCTGCAACGGCACGGCCGCGTTGCACGGCGCCTGCTTCGCCGCCGGCATCGGGCCGGGCGACGAGGTGATCACGACGCCGATCACGTTTCTGGCCAGCAGCAACTGCGTGCTGTACATGGGCGGCCGGCCGGTGTTCGCCGACATCCGGCCGGACACGTACAACCTGGACCCGGACCGGGCGGAGGCGGCGGTGACGCCGCGGACGAAGGCGATCATCCCCGTCGATTTCACCGGCCAGCCGGCGGAGATGGACCGGTTCCGGGCCATCGCCGACCGGCACGGCCTCGTGCTCATCGAGGACGCCGCCCACAGCCTCGGGGCGTCCTGGGACGGCCGCAAAGTCGGCACGCTGGCGGACATGACGATGTTCAGCTTCCATCCGGTGAAGCACATCACCACGGGCGAAGGCGGCATGATCGTGACGGACAACGAAACGTACTACCGCCGGCTGCTCCGCTTCCGCAACCACGGCATGACCCGGGATCCGGCGGACATGGCGGCCTGGGAAGGGGCATGGTATTACGAGATGACCGACCTCGGCCACAATTGCCGGATGACGGACATCCAGGCGGCGCTCGGGGTGTCCCAGATGGAGAAACTGGACCGGTTCGTCTCCCGTCGGCGGGAGATCGCCGCGGCCTATAACGAAGCGTTCGCCGGCCTCCCGCATTTGACGCTGCCGGCGCAGCATCCGAAGGCCGACTCCAGCTGGCACCTGTACGTCCTGCGCTGGGACGTCGGGCCGGACGTGACGCGGCGGGCGGTCTTTGACGCGCTCCGGGCGGAAAACATCGGCGTGAACGTCCACTACATTCCGATCTACCGCCAGCCCTACTACCGCGCCCTCGGCTATCGGGCGGACGGCTGCCCGGAAGCGGAACGCTATTACGAATCGGCCGTTTCGCTGCCGATTTTCCCGCGCATGACGGACGACGACGTGCGGGACGTGATTGCCGCCGTGCGCAAAGTGTACCGCCGGTTTTACGGCGGATGATCCGTCCCGTGCGGGATGATCCCCTTCCACCTGGCACCAGAGTCCCTGTGCATAACATGAACACTTATCCACACAACGGCATCGACGGCGTTTTCTGAAAAGAATATCCACACCGCAAAATCTGTGGACAATGTGGACAAAACGGTGGATAACCAATGAAAACAAGCTTACATTTCGGTCCGGCGATGTGAATACCGTGTGTGATTTTCCGAATCCGGCGCAACCGGACGTCCGGGACTTTCTTCCGGGGATGCCGACGGCTGTCGAACACGGAACGGCCGAACGGGCTTTTTTTCAATTGACTTTGGATGGCCAAAGGTGTATAGTGCTTGTAAGCGAGCCGACGGGCTCGCCATATGAATACGAAAGGATTGTTTTTGCATGCTCGGAAGAGTCAAATGGTTCAACGCTGAGAAGGGTTACGGATTCATCGAGACCGAGGAAGGCGGCGATGTGTTCGTTCACTTCTCGGCCATCCAGATGGAAGGGTTCAAAACGCTTGAAGAAGGTCAGGCCGTGGAATTCGACATCGTCGAAGGCGCGCGCGGGCCGCAGGCGGCCAACGTGGTGAAACTGTAATCATCGGCTCCTTCGGGAGTTCCCCAAATAGATGGTTTGGTTTGAACACGCGTTACGCACCCCGGAAACATTCCGGGGTGTTGGTTTTTTTCGGGGGGCGGCAGGCGGCGTGAACGGGGCGGGCGGGTGCCGGACGGGACGCGGCAAGTGTGCCTTTTTTGCCCAAAAGGGAGCGCCTTCCCGGCTTTGAATCCGCTCCCGCCTATGGTAAAATGCAGACAAAAGGAGGAGTTGCCCATGAAGCTCAACATCCGCGGACAGAACCTGGAAGTGACGCAAGCGCTCAGGGACTACGTGGAGAAGAAACTCGGCCGGCTGGACAAGTACTTCGACACTCCCCCTCAAGCCGCGAACGTCACGCTCAGCGTGGTGCGCGACCAGCATCACGTGGAGGTGACCATCGTGCTTCCCGGCTTGCTGCTGCGGGCGGAAGAGCGCGAAGAAGACATGTACGCCTCGATCGACCTGGTGGTGGACAAGCTGGAGCGGCAAATCCGCAAGCACAAGACGAAGGTCAACCGCAAGTTCGTCAAGGAAGGCGGCCTGCGCAACCTGTTCGTCGAGAACGGCGCCGCCGCCGGCGAACCCGAAGAAGAAGAGGATGAATTCCAGGTGGTGCGCACGAAGCGCTTTACGATGAAGCCGATGGATGTGGAGGAAGCGATTCTGCAGATGAATCTGCTCGGGCACAACTTCTTCGTGTTTTCCAATGTGGAAACGAATGAAATCAACGTCGTGTACCGTCGCGACGACGGCAAATACGGCCTGATCGAGCCGGCCACCTGACGGCAGGGAAAAAAGCGAACAGATCCGGATTCCCGCTCCGGTTTGCGGTGCGGGAATCTTTTGCGTAATTGGGGCTGTTTTGATAAAATGGGTAGCAATTTGAGGCTCGGAACGGCGGTTCGGATGGAGTGGAGGAAAGGGGTGTTTCCATGCTGGGAGTCGTCAGGAAAATTTTCGGCGATTTCAACGAACGCGAATTGAAGCGGATGCAGCGCACGGTGGACGCCATCAACCGGCTGGAACCGGAGATGGAGAAGCTGGATGACGCCGCGCTCCGGGCGAAAACCGACGAGTTCCGCGAGCGGCTGGCCAGGGGCGAGACGCTGGACGATCTGCTTGTCGAGGCGTACGCCGTCGTCCGGGAAGCGTCCAAACGGACCATCGGCCTGCGCCATTTCGACGTGCAGCTGATCGGCGGCATCGTCCTGCACCAGGGCCGCATTGCCGAGATGAAAACCGGCGAGGGCAAGACGCTGGTGGCGACGCTGCCCCTTTACCTGAATGCACTGGAAGGCAAAGGCGTCCACCTGGTGACGGTCAACGATTACCTGGCGAAAGTCGGCGCGCAGCTCATGGGCCCGATTTACGAGTTCCTCGGCCTGACCGTCGGGGTCAACGTGCCGGGGATGAGCCACGAAGAGAAGCGGGCGGCGTACAACTGCGACATCACGTACGGCACGAACAACGAGTTCGGTTTCGACTATTTGCGCGACAACATGGTGCTGTACAAGGAGCAGATGGTGCAGCGGGAGCTCTATTACGCCATCGTCGACGAAGTGGACTCGATTTTGATCGACGAGGCGCGCACGCCGCTCATCATTTCCGGCCAGGCGACCAAATCGACGGAGCTGTACTATGCGGCCGACCGGCTGGTGCGCAGGCTGAAGGAAGGCGAAGACTACACCGTCGACTGGAAAATGAAGTCCGTCATGCTGACGGAAGCCGGCGTGGAGAAGGCGGAGCGCGCCCTCGGCGTGGACAATCTGTACGACCACGCCAACGTGGTGATCAACCATCACGTCCAGCAGGCGCTGAAAGCCCACGTCATCATGAAAAGGGACGTGGACTACGTCGTGCAGGACGGCCAGGTGATCATCGTCGACGAATTCACCGGCCGGCTCATGACGGGGCGCCGGTACAGCGACGGGCTGCACCAGGCCATCGAGGCGAAGGAAAACCTGAAGGTGCAGAACGAAAGCATGACGCTGGCGACGATCACGTTCCAGAACTTCTTCCGGATGTACCGGAAGCTGGCGGGCATGACGGGCACGGCGAAGACGGAGGAGGAAGAATTCAAGAAAATCTACGGCCTCGACGTCATCGTCGTGCCGACGAACAAGCCGATGATCCGCGTCGACCTGCCCGACGTGGTGTACAAGACGGAAGCCGCCAAGTACCGCGCCGTGGTGGAAGAGATCGTCCGCCGGCACGAGAAGGGCCAGCCGGTTCTGGTGGGCACCACCTCCATCGAGAATTCCGAACGGCTGAGCGAGATGCTCAAGAAGCGGGGCATTCCCCACAAGGTGCTGAATGCGAAGCACCACGCCGAGGAAGCGGCGATCGTGGCGAAGGCCGGCCAGAAAGGCGCGGTCACCATCGCCACCAACATGGCCGGCCGGGGGACGGACATCATCCTCGGCGAAGGCGTGGCCGAACTCGGCGGGCTGCATATCATCGGTACGGAGCGGCACGAATCCCGGCGCATTGACAACCAGCTCCGGGGCCGCGCCGGACGCCAGGGCGACCCGGGTTCCTCGCAGTTTTTCCTGTCGCTGGAAGACGAGCTGATGCGCCGTTTCGGCGGCGACAACCTGATGAGCATGATGGAGCGGTTCGGCTTCCAGGATGACGTGCCCATCGAAAGCAAGATGATCACCCGCGCCATCGAGTCCGCCCAGAAGCGGGTGGAAGGCGCGAACTTCGACGTGCGCAAGGTCGTCCTCCAGTACGACGACGTCATGAACCAGCAGCGGACCATCATCTACAAGCAGCGGCGGGAAGTGCTGGAGTCGGAAAACATCAAGGACATCGTGCTGGGCATGATCGACGACGTCATCACCCGCCTGGTGGAAACCCACTGCCAGGGCGACCTGCCCGAGGAGTGGGACCTTGCGGCGATCATCGAGCACGGCAACCGCACGTTCCTCCACGAAGGGCAGCTCACCGCCGACGACCTGTGGGGCAAGGAAAAGGAAGAGATCATCGAGACGATCAAGCAGGCCGTGCGGGAAAAATACGAGGAGCGGGAGCGGGAGCTCGGCAGCGAGCTCATGCGCGAGTTCGAGAAAGTCGTCACCCTGCGCGCCGTGGACAGCAAATGGATGGACCACATCGACGCCATGGACCAGCTGCGCCAGGGCATCCACCTGCGGGCGTACGGCGGCACCGATCCGCTCCGGGAATACCAGTTCGAAGGCTTCGAGATGTTCGAGGCGATGGTCGAGTCGATCAAGGAAGAAGTGGCCACGTACATCATGAAGGCGCAGGTGCGGAGCAACCTGCAGCGGCAGGCGGTGGCGGAAGGCCAGGCGGTGGACCCGTCGGAGCAGGCGGAACGCCGGCGCCAGCCGATCCGCCGCGAGGCGAAGGTCGGCCGCAACGATCCGTGCCCGTGCGGCAGCGGCAAGAAGTACAAATACTGCCACGGGGCCAACGCCTGAGGCGGGCGCGGGGCTGCCGGGCAAGGCGGGTCCGGCCGGGCCGGACCCGGCTGACCGGAATCGGGGGTTTGCGGTCTTCGGCGGACTGTTTGGTCGATTTTTCACACAAATTTGCTTCGTTTTTGGCGAAAAATCGGCATTTTGGGTGAAAAATCGGACAAAACCGCTTGCCGGCGGCCGGTCGTCCTCGTTTGGGTGGTTTTTCATGCAACAGTGCCTTTTCCCGCGGTTCGCCACGATTTTGGTGAAAAATCATATAAAATATCTGGCGGCCGCGAACGGTTCCTTTGTCATACTTATATCGGAACCCTCTCCAATACCGAAACCATTTCCGAGGTGATTGCCAATGATCGACGTGGAAGTGCGCGCCGAGTTTCGCGATGCGGCGAAACGAATCCAGGCCCTAAGGGGGTCTCTTTGACTTAGATGTCAAAAAGGAACTGATCGCGGATTACGAATACAAAATGACGGCCCCGGACTTCTGGGATGACAACGCGAAGGCCCAGAAGCTGATCGGCGAGCTGAACGCGGTCAAGCACGTGGTGGAAGGCTTCGAAAGCCTCGAGAAGGAATACGAAGACCTGACGCTCATGCTGGAGCTGGCGGAGGAAGAAAACGACGACAGCCTGTCCGCGGAAGTGGAAGAGGCCATGAAGGCGTTTCTCCGGAAGCTGTCCGGCTTCGAGCTGGAGCTGCTTCTCAACCAGCCCTATGACAAGATGAACGCCATCCTCGAGCTGCACCCCGGCGCCGGCGGCACCGAGAGCCAGGACTGGGCGGAAATGCTGCTGCGCATGTACCGGCGGTGGGCCGAGAGCAAAGGCTTCAAGGTGGAAGTGCTGGATTACCTCCCCGGCGACGAAGCCGGCATCAAGAGCGTGACGCTGGCCATCAAGGGGCACAACGCCTACGGCTATCTGAAAGCGGAGAAAGGGGTGCACCGGCTGGTGCGCATTTCGCCTTTCGACGCGTCGGGCCGGCGGCACACGTCTTTCGTGTCCTGCGACGTCATGCCGGAAATCGAGGAGGACGTCGGCGAAATCGAAATCCGGCCGGAGGACATCCGGGTCGACACGTACCGCTCCAGCGGCGCCGGCGGCCAGCACGTCAACAAGACGGAGTCGGCGGTGCGCATCACCCACATCCCGACGGGCATCGTCGTGCAATGCCAGAGCGAGCGGTCGCAGATCCAGAACCGCGAGCGGGCGATGACGATGCTCCGGTCGAAGCTGTACGAGCGCAAGCTGGAGGAGCAGCGCAAGGAACTGGCGGAGCTGCGCGGCGAGCAGACGGACATCGCCTGGGGCAACCAGATCCGCTCCTACGTGTTCCACCCGTACAGTCTGGTGAAGGACCACCGCACCCAGATGGAAACGGGCAATGTCCAGGCGGTGATGGACGGGGAGATCGATCCGTTCATCGACGCTTACCTGCGCATGCAGATCCGCCAGAACGGGCAAAACGGCCGGAACGGTTGAGCCGGGTGTTCGGACGGCTCGGCTGAACCGGATTTCGGGGCGCACGGGTGAGCCCGGAACCGGCAACCGGAAAAGCCGCGGGAAGCCGGCGCTCCGGCGGCGCGGCAGGGGAAGCCGGTTCTCCGGCAGCCCGGATACAACCGGGCCGGCACAAGATTGCAGCCAAGCCGGCAAAAATGCACCCGCCCGAGAAAAACTGAAGACAGCCGACAAAAGGCTGAAGAAAGCCCAAGAAGCCGCGACGGGAAAGTCGCGGGACGCCAGGCCGCTTCGCGGAGCGTTTGCGCCGCGGGGCGGCTTTGTTTTTCCGGATGCCGGATGCGGGGAGGGCGCCGGATGCGGGATGGACGGAGCGGTGCAGACGGGTGGTGACCGGACCGGACCGGGTTTTTCGCGTCAACCGCCCCGGGATCCGGAGCGCGGCGGGATGCGCCGGACGCTGCGGAACGGCGGCCGGTTTTTTGTTTTGCGGGCTGGCAAAATACGCTATAATGAGGGGCGTGTGATGAAAGACACCGGAACGGAGCATGCGCCGGGACGGACCGGCGGGACGGCGGACCGGGGCGGAGCGGAACGGACGGAAAAGGGTTTGAATTTTTATTCGTCCAAATGTATAATGTTTCATTATTGACGGGACGGCTCCAGTTCGGGCCGCCCGCGCGACCGGGATTCGGGGGGAGAGGACGAACATGGCGGATCAGGCGTCGCGGAACAACGGGGAAAAATTGAAGGTGGCCGTCATCGGCTCGACGGGATACGGCGGCGTGGAACTGGTTCGGCTGCTTTTGGCGCATCCGCGGGCGGAGATCGTGTCCGTCCTTTCGTCTTCCCAGGAAGGGGCGCTCTTTTCGGATGCGTATCCGCACCTGACGCACATCGTGCCCCATCGTCTGGAAGCCATTGACCCCGCGGGCCTCGCGGCGAAAGCGGAGCTGGTGTTCACGGCCACGCCGCACGGCGTCAGCGCCTCGCTCGTGCCGCGGCTCCTGGACGCCGGCCTGAAGGTGATCGACCTGTCCGGCGACTTCCGGCTGAAGGACGGCGCGGTGTATGAAGCGTGGTACAACCACAAACCCGCCGACGGGGCGCTCCTGAAGGAAGCGGTGTACGGCCTGGCGGAAGTGTACGGCAGCGACGTGCGGGGCGCGCGGCTCGTCAGCAATCCCGGCTGCTACGCGACGACGATGCTGCTCGGCCTTGTGCCCGCGGTGGCGGCGGGCTGGGTCGATCCCGGCACGATCATCGTGGACGCCAAGTCGGGGGTGTCCGGGGCGGGCCGCGGGCTTTCGATGAACGTCCATTTTTCCGAGGTGAACGAGAACCTGAAAGCGTACAAGGTCAATTGCCACCAGCACGTGCCGGAAGCGGAGCAGGTGCTGTCGCAGGCGGCCGGCCGGCCGGTGACGATCACGTTCACGCCCCATCTGGCGCCGATGACGCGGGGCATCCTGGCGGCGTCGTACGCGGCGCTGACGGAGCGGGCGGCCCGGGACGAGGCGCAGTGGATCGAGCTTTACCGGCAATATTATGAAGGGCGGCCGTTCGTGCGCATCCGGGGCAAGGGCGTCCTGCCGGCGACGAAAGACGTGTACGGTTCGAACTATTGCGACATCGGGTTTTCCTTGGACCGCCGGACGGGGCGGATCACGATCATTTCCGTGACGGACAATCTGGTGAAAGGCGCGGCGGGGCAGGCCGTGCAAAACATGAACCTGATGATGGGATGGGACGAAACGCTGGGCCTCCGCCTGTCGCCGGTCTATCCGTGAGGAAACCGCATGCGGCGAAAAGCTTCGTCGGACAAAACCGGTCGGATGACGTCAGTCGAAAAAACGAAACCGGAACCCAACGCAAACAGGCGGGGAAACCGGGAATAAAGCAGGAAAGCTGGGGATGTGCGGAATGGAAGGGCAAAGCCGGGAAACGCACGGTGCGGGAAAGACGGCGGTGAAATCGGGAAAAGCGCCGGGAACGGAGCCGGAAGCGGGAAAGAATCCGGCGAAACCCGGACGTTTTGAAATCGTGGAAAACGGTTCGGTCACGACGCCGAAGGGTTTTCGCGCGGGCGGCCTGCACTGCGGGCTGAAGAAGGCGGAACGCCATGACCTGGGCGCCATCGTTTGCGACGTGCCGGCGACGGCGGCGGCGGTGTTCACGCTGAACCAGTTTCGGGCGGCGCCGTTGCTGGTGACGGAAGAAAGCCTCGCCGCGGAAGGCCGTTTGCAGGTGATGGTGGTCAACAGCGGCAACGCCAACGCCTGCACCGGCGAGCGGGGCCTCAGGGACGCCCGGGAAATGCGGGACGCGGCGGCGGAAGCTTTCGGCGTAGCCCCCCATCTCGTCGGCGTCACGTCCACCGGCGTCATCGGCGAATGGCTGCCGATGGACCGGGTGCGGGCGGGCATCCGGCGGCTGCCGGAATGCGTGTCCGTCGCCGGCGGCGATGATTTCTGCCAGGCGATCCTGACGACGGACCTGGTGAAGAAAACGGCGGCGGTGCGTCTTGCCGTGGACGGCCGGACGGTGCACATCGGCGGCGCGGCGAAAGGGTCCGGCATGATCCATCCGAACATGGCGACGATGCTCGGTTTCATCACCACCGACGCCCGCATCGGGCACGCCGAGCTTCAGCGGCTGTTGCGCGAGACGACGGACGAGACGTTCAACATGATCACGGTCGACGGCGACACGAGCACGAACGACATGGTCGTCGCGATGGCCAGCGGGCTCGCGGAGAACGACCCGCTGTCGCCGGAACATCCCGACTGGCCGGCTTTCCGGGCGGCGTTCCTGCACGTGGCCCGGGAGCTGGCGAAGGCGATCGCCCGCGACGGAGAAGGCGCCACCAAGCTGATCGAGGTGCGGGTGAAGGGCGCCGCCAGCCGGGAGGCGGCCCGGGCCATCGCCAAGACGGTGATCGGCTCGAACCTGGTGAAATCCGCCGCCTTCGGCGCCGACGCCAACTGGGGCCGCATCATCGCCGCCGTCGGGCGCGCCGGCGTGCCGGTCAACACGGACACGGTGGACATCCGCATCGGCCCGCTCGAGACGCTCCGCATGTCGCAGCCGGTGCGTTTCGACGAGGAAGCGGCGCTGGCCTATCTGAAGGGCGATGAACACGTGTACGAGATCGACCTGCACATGGGCGACGGCGAAGCCGTCGCCTGGGGATGCGATCTCACCTACGAATATGTGCGCATCAACGCGGCCTATCGGACATGATTGAAGGGCGCAAACGGCACGGACGCCGAACGTGGGCACGGCAGAACAAGGATGTGAGGGGAACGGGGATGAACAAGGATTCGCGGGAAACTCCGCAAGCGCCACTGCCGGAAACCGGCCGGCCGGCCTGGCTGGTCATCAAGTGCGGCGGCAGCACGCTGGCCGCGCTGCCCGACGCGTTTTTCCGCGACATGGTCCGGCTTGGCGAACGCGGCACTATGCCGGTCATCGTGCACGGCGGCGGTCCCGCCATCAACGGCATGCTGGAGAAGCTCGGCATCGAATCGCGTTTTGTGGACGGCCTCCGGGTGACGACGCCCGAGGTGCTGCACGTGGTGGAAATGGTGCTCGGCGGCAGCATCAACAAGGAAATCGTGCGGCGGATCGCGCAAAGCGGCGGCAAGGCGGCCGGGTTCTCCGGCGTCGACGGCGGCACGATCCGGGTGGTGCCGGCATCCGGCGGCCGGCTCGGGTTTGTCGGCGAGATCACGGCGGTGGATGCCGGGCTGATCCGCGCAACGGCCGCCGCCGGATGCATTCCGGTGGTGGCGCCCCTCGGGCTCGGCCCGGACGGGCACACCTACAACATCAACGCCGATACGGCGGCGGGCGCCGTGGCGGCGGCCCTGGGCGCCGAGCGGCTGATCGTGGTGACGGACGTGCCGGGCATCCTGCGCACGGTGGACGGCGAAAAACGGCTCATGCCCGAGGCGTCCGTGGCCGACATCGAAGCGATGATTGCAAGCGGCGACATTTACGGCGGCATGATTCCGAAAGTGCGCGCGGCCGTCCAGTGCCTGGCGGGCGGCGTCCGGGAAGTCGTCATCTGCGACGGCTCGATGCCGGACGTGCTCAGCCGCGCCGCTTCCGGCGACCCTGCGGCCGGCACGCGGGTCGTGCCCTGAAAGCGCCGATTTCGGATCCGGGAAGGAGAGCTTGCACATGAGCGGACGCGACAACCAAAACGAAAGCCGGACGGACAGCCCGCTGGATCATCCGCATCCCCTGTTTCCGACCTACGCCCGGTTTCCCGTCACGCTGGTGAAGGGCAAAGGCAGCCGGGTCTGGGACGACCGGGGCAGGGAATATCTCGATTTTGCCAGCGGGCTGGCGGTCAACAACCTCGGCCACGCGCCGGATGCCGTGAAGGAAGCGGTCCGGCGCCAACTGGATGAGCTGTGGCACGTGTCCAACCTGTTCCACACGCTGCCCCAGCAGAAGCTGGCCCGCCTGCTGACGGAAAACAGCTGCTTCGACGCCGTGTTTTTCTGCAACAGCGGGGCGGAGGCCAACGAGGCGGCGATCAAGCTGGCCCGCCGGTTCCACCGCAAGGTGCTCGGCAACGGCTGCTATGAGATCATCACGTTCCGGCAGTCGTTCCATGGCCGGACGCTGGCCACGCTGACGGCGACGGGGCAGGACAAGGTAAAGGACGGCTTCGATCCGCTGCCGGACGGGTTTGTCTATGCCCCGTACAATCAGCCGGACGAGCTGGAGTCGTACGTCAATGACCGCACCTGCGCCATCATGCTGGAGTTCGTGCAGGGCGAAGGCGGCGTCATACCCGCCGATCCGGCATTCGTCCGGGAAGTGGCCCGCCTGTGCGAAAAGCGCAACCTGCTGTTCATTGCCGACGAAGTGCAGACCGGCTTCGGCCGCACGGGCACGCTGTTTGCGTATCAGCAGTACGGCGTGGAGCCGGACATCATCACCCTGGCCAAAGGCATCGCCTCCGGCTTTCCGATGGGGGCGATGATGGGCAAGGGCAAGCTGGTCGGGGCGTTCGGCCCCGGGTCCCACGCCTCCACCTTCGGCGGCAACCCGCTGGCCTGTGCGGCCGCCATCGCCACCCTGGAGACGATGCTGGAGCAAAACCTGCCCGAGCGGGCCGGCGTCCTCGGCGAGCGGGCGATGCGGCGCCTGGAGGAGGAGCTGGCGAACAATCCGTTCGTCCGGGAAATCCGCGGCCTCGGGCTTCTGATCGGCATCGAGTGCGCCGGGCCCGTCGCCGACGTGCTGGCGGAGCTGCGGGAGGAAGGGCTTCTGGCCGTTTCCGCCGGGCCGAACGTGTTGCGCCTTCTGCCGAACCTGCTCATCGGCGAGTCGGAGCTGGAAACGGGCATCAGCATCATTGCGGCGGTGCTGAACCGGCACGCGGAGCGGGGCGCGGCCGCCGGGGCGCTCAAGGGTTGACGCGAACGGGACGGCATTGGAGGAAGGCCAACCGGACCGGGACGGCCGCGGCAAGGACCGGAACCGGACGGAAACGGCGAAGCCGCCGGGGCGAAACGGAACGGCGGCGATGGAAACGGAAACGGACGGAACCGGGCGGCGGAAAACGACAGACACGATGAAACCGGGAAACGGCCGAACGGGAACGACGGGAACGGTCGGACGAAACGGACGGACATGCACGGGACATGACACGCACGGGACGCGAAACGGGCGAACCGGCGGCGGGCTGGCGGGCGGACGGAAAGCGGCGCCGGCCGGCTGCCGGTTTTCGGAAGGAGAGAGAACATGAGCGCCATTTTGAAAACCGACATCATCCAGTCGATGAAAGGCCGCGACTTTCTGTCGCTGGTGGACTATACGCCGGAAGAAATCCGCGCCCTGATCGACCTGGGCTTTGAACTGAAGAAGATGCAGAAGGAAGGACAACTTTTTCAGCCGCTCAAGGGGAAAACCCTCGGCATGATATTCGAGAAATCGTCCACCCGCACGCGGGTGTCTTTCGAAGTCGGCATGTACCAGCTGGGCGGATATGCGCTGTTTTTGAGCCGCAACGACCTGCAGCTGGGCCGCGGCGAGACGATCTGGGACACCGCCAAGACGCTGTCCCGCTACGTGGACGGCATCATGATCCGCACCTATGCCCACCGCAACGTGGTGGAGCTGGCCCGCGGCGCGACGGTGCCGGTCATCAACGCCCTGACGGACCTGTACCATCCGTGCCAGGCGCTGTGCGACTACATGACGATTCTCGAGCACAAGGGCCGGCTGGAGGGCATCAAACTCGCCTACGTCGGCGACGGCAACAACATGTGCCATTCCCTGATGATCGGCGCCGCCAAGCTGGGCGTGCACATCGCCGTCGCGTCCCCGCCGGGTTACGGCCCCGATGACGAGGTCGTCCGGCTGACCCTGCAGGACATCGAAAAACGCGGCGGCTCGCTGACGCTCACCCAGGATCCGAAGGAAGCGATCGCCGATGCCGACATCGTCTACACGGACGTATGGGCGTCGATGGGCATGGAGGCGGAGCAGAAGGAGCGGGAAATCGCCTTTCGCAACTATCAGGTCAACGAAGAGCTGGTAAAATACGCCAAGAGGGATTACCTGTTCATGCACTGCCTGCCGGCGCACCGCGGCGAGGAAGTGAGCGAGGCCGTCATCGACGGCGACCGCTCCATCATCTACGACCAGGCGGAAAACCGGCTGCATGCGCAGAAAGCCATCATGGCGGCGCTGATGCAGGATTGAGGCGGCGCGGGACGGATTCGGAAAGAGAGGGGATCGACGCATGGCGAAGAAAAAAATCGTGCTGGCCTATTCGGGCGGCCTGGACACGTCGGTCATTCTGGCGTGGCTGAAGGAAACGTACGACGCGGACATCATCACGTTCACGGCGGATATCGGACAGAAGGAAGAACTGGACGGCCTGGAGGAAAAGGCGCTGAAAACCGGCGCGTCCAAGGTGTACATCGACGACCTCCGGCTCGAGTTCGCGCGGGATTTCATTTTCCCGATGTTCCAGGCGGGAGCGCTGTACGAAGGGCAGTATCTGCTCGGCACGAGCATCGCGCGGCCGCTCATCGCCAAGCGGATGGTGGAGATCGCCCGCGCCGAAGGGGCGTTCGCCATCGCCCACGGGGCGACGGGCAAGGGGAACGACCAGGTGCGCTTCGAGCTGACGGCGGCGGCGCTGGCGCCGGAGCTGGAAGTGATCGCGCCCTGGCGGCTGGACGAGTTCCGCGCCAGATTCCCCGGCCGGGCGGAAATGATCGCCTTCGCCGAAGCCCGCGGCATCCCGGTGAAGGCGACGGCGGAGAAGCCGTATTCGACGGACCGGAACCTTCTGCACATCAGCTTCGAAAGCGGCGCGCTGGAAGACCCGTGGTTTGACGCCTCCGATCCCGCCCACAGGGACCTGTACGTGCTGGCGGTCCCGCCGGAGCAGGCGCCGGACGAACCGGAATACGTGGAGCTGGAGTTTGAAAAAGGCATCTGCGTCGCGGTCAACGGCGAACGGCTCGATCCCCTCGGCGTGATGGAAAAACTGAACGGGCTGGGCGGCAAACACGGCATCGGCCGGGTCGACATGGTGGAAAACCGGTTCGTCGGCATGAAAAGCCGGGGCGTGTACGAGACGCCGGGCGGCACGATCCTGTTCGTCGCCCACCGCAAGATCGAGTCGCTGACGATGGACCGCGAAGTGATGCATCTCAGGGATTCGCTGATTCCGAAATACGCGTCGCTCGTCTACAACGGCTTCTGGTATTCGCCGGAACGGCTGGCCATCCAGGCGCTCGTGACGGAAAGCCAGAAAAACGTGACGGGCACGGTGCGGCTGAAGCTGTACAAGGGCAGCGTCATCGGCGCCGGGGTGAAAAGCCCGGTCAGCCTGTACAATCCGGACGTCGCCACGATGGAGGCGGGTCCGGCCCGGGCCTACGACCAGAAGGACGCCACCGGATTCATCCGGCTGCACGCGCTGCGGCTGAAGGCGGCGGCCGCCGTGATGGATTTGCAGGGCCGCTGAGGGGCGCGCCGGAAGGCGCGTGAAAGCCCGGCGGTGCGCCCGGCGGCGCACTGAACGGTGCCGGGCGGGCGTCGGACCGTCGGGCGGGCGCCGGTGCGTCCGAGCGGGCGCCGGTACGTCCGGAGCGAAAATGGCAGGCCGACCGGGCGACCAGGGACGTTCAGGCCATCACCGGGGATGGTGTCGGAGACGCAGGGGCATGCGAAAGGCGGAAAAACCGTCTTTCGGGGGAGCCGGCGGCGCGCGGGATGCTCTGAGAGGCGGAAAAATCGTCTTTCGGGCGCGCGGGATGCTCTGAGAGGCGGAAAAACCGTCTCTCGGGGGAGCCAACGACGTGTCGGGTGCTCCGATAGGCGGAAAACCGTTTCTCAGAAGTCGCGGCGCACCCGGCGTTGCGCAAGTGCGCGGCGCTTGACGGACGCCGCGGGATCCGAAAAACCGCGCCTGCCGGTCGCGCCAGTTGTGCCGACGGCGTTTTTTCGGTACGCGAGCGAAGCTGACGGAAAGGAAGAATGGACGTGTCGAAGTTGTGGGGCGGCCGGTTCACGAAACCGACCGATCAACTGGTGGAAGCCTATACGGCTTCGATTCCTTTTGACAAGGAGCTGTACGAGGAAGACATCCGCGGCAGCCTGGCCCATGTGGCCATGCTGGCGAAATGCGGCATCATTCCGGCGCAGGACGCGGAAAAAATCCGCGAAGGGCTGCATGCCGTGCTCGCCCGGATCCGCCGCGGCGAGGCGGAATTTACCATCGCCGACGAGGACATCCACATGAACATCGAACGGCAGCTGATCGAGGAAATCGGCCCCGTCGGCGGCAAGCTGCACACCGGCCGCAGCCGCAACGATCAAGTGGCGACGGACATGCACCTGTACCTGCGCAAATGGATCGTGCGGTTCGTCGGGCTGCTCGCGGATCTGCAGGAAGCGCTGATCGGCCAGGCCAAGGCCAACCTGGACACGATCGTGCCGGGCTACACCCACCTGCAGCGGGCGCAGCCGATCCTTCTGGCCCATCATTTGATGGCCTACGTGTCCATGTTCCGGCGGGACATCGAACGGCTCCAGGACAGTTACAAACGGGTGAACACGCTCCCCCTGGGAGCCGGCGCGCTGGCGGGGACGACGTTCCCCATCGACCGGGAGTTCGTGGCGCGCCAGCTCGGGTTCGAGCGGATCTACGACAACAGCCTGGACGCCGTCAGCGACCGGGATTTCGTCGTCGAATTTCTGGCCGCCGCGGCCATCATCATGATGCATCTGTCCCGGCTCTGCGAGGAACTGGTGCTGTGGTCCAGCACGGAATTCGGCTTCATCGAGCTGGACGACGCCTTCTGCACCGGCAGCAGCATCATGCCGCAGAAGAAAAATCCGGACGTGGCGGAGCTGGTGCGGGGCAAGACGGGCCGCGTGTACGGCCACCTGATGGGCCTTCTGACCGTGCTCAAATCGCTGCCGCTCGCGTACAACAAAGACATGCAGGAAGACAAGGAAGGCCTGTTTGACACGATCCGCACCCTCGACGGGGCGTTGCGCCTGATGGCGCCGATGATCGCGACGATGAAGGTGAACCGGGAGCGCATGCGCCAGGCGGTGCGGCAGGACTTTTCCAACGCCACCGACATCGCCGACTATCTGGTGAACAAGGGACTGCCTTTCCGCCAGGCCCACGAGATCATCGGGAAGCTGGTGCTCCACTGCATCCAGCAGGGCGTGTTCCTGCCGGATTTGCCGCTTGAAACGTACAAAACCTTCTCCGCCCTGTTCGAAGAGGACATTTATGAAGTGCTGAAACCCGAACGCGTCGTCAATGCGCGCAACGTGTACGGCGGAACGGCATCCGGCCAGGTGGCCGGCGCCATCGGGCGCGCCGAAGCGGAATTGGCGGCGGTGCGCGAATGGGCCGCGAACCGGGCGGAACGGGACAAATTTTGACGGCCGCGTCGTTTCACAAGACGTTTCAGAAATAGAAAAAACAGAAAAGCGGATTTTCGCGGAAAAAGGCACGGAATCCGTTTCGCGCAAGCGATGAAGGCAAAAGCCGAAACGGACTCCGCGCCTTTTCTTTTTTGAGAAAACGCCCGGGTTTTTTGCCGCCGTTTCGCTTCGCCCCGGCGCCGCCGGCGCCAACCGCCGGCTCTCCGCCCGCGTCCGGGCGGCTTTTTTCGGTCCCGTTTTCGCAAAAAAAGTCGAATCCGGAGAAACTTCGCCTTCTTTCGGGAGTATGAAAAAACATGGAAACAAAGTTGAACTTTTTGCGAAAAAAAGGGGGCGATCCGTCGAACATTTCCCGGGCAATGATGGAGAAGGCGCTCGTTTTGTCCGCTTTGATGGAGGATTTTGATCGTCGCTGTCGAATATATAAGAGCTAACCTTGAGCCGAGCCAACCTTGCACAGGGACGTGATAGAGTGATCGAAATGCAGGACGTCTGGAAAACGTATCCGGACGGCACCGCTGCACTGCGCGGCATCACCGTGACGATCAACCGCAACGAGTTTGTATATATCGTGGGTCCTTCGGGGGCCGGAAAATCCACGTTCATGAAATTGATCTACCGGGAGGAAAAACCGACCAGGGGACAGCTGTACGTCAACGGTTTCAACCTGGAGAAGCTCCGCCAGCGAAAAATTCCCTACCTGCGCCGGAACATCGGCGTCGTGTTCCAGGACTACCGCCTGCTGCCGCGCCTGACCGCGGCGGAAAACGTGGCGTTCGCCATGGAAGTGATCGAGGCGTCCAAAAAGACGATCAAGCGCCGCGTTGCCGAAGTGATGGAACTGGTCGGCCTGAAGGACCGGATGAACGCGCTGCCCAGCCAGATGTCCGGCGGCGAGCAGCAGCGGGTGGCCATCGCCCGCGCCATCGTCAACAACCCGGCGGTCATCATCGCCGACGAACCGACGGGGAATCTCGATCCGGATACATCCTGGGAAATCATGAAACTTCTGGAGGAGATCCATTATCGCGGCACGACCGTGGTGATGGCCACCCACAACAAGGAGATCGTCAACACGTTGCGCAAGCGGGTCATCGCCATCGAGAAGGGCGTCATCGTGCGGGACGAACCAAGAGGGGAATACGGCTATGAAGATTAGCACGATCGGCCGCCACTTCCGCGAAGGGGCCAAAAGCGTCCTCCGCAACGGCTGGATGAGTTTCGCGTCGGCCTCGTCCATCGCCATTTCCCTTTTCATTCTCGGCGTCTTCATGCTCCTCGGGATGAATTTGAACGACTGGACGAAAGAAGTCGAAAACCAGGTGGAGATCCGCGTCTACCTGAGCCTCGACACGACGGAGGAGCAGATCGCCGTCCTGCACCAGGCCATCGGCAGCATGGAAGAAGTGAGCGTCGTCCGGTTCGTTTCCAAGGCGGAAGGCCTGGAGATGATGAGGCAAAGCCTCGGCAAGGACGCGGAGAAAATTCTCGACGGCTTCGAGGAAGACAACCCGCTGCCGGATTCGTTCACCGTCGAAGTGAAGGAGCCCCGTCAGATCGGGGTGGCCGCCGAAAAAATCGAAGCCCTGAACGAGCGGTTCGCGGTGCCGCTGATCGACAAGGTGGACTACGGCAAAAACACCGTCGAAACGCTGTTCCGCATCACCGACATCATCGAAAAGGTCATTCTGGTGCTCGTGGCGGGACTGGCCGTCACCAGCATGTTCCTCATATCGAACACGATCAAGCTGACCATCGTCGCGCGGCGCCGCGAGATCGGCATCATGAAGCTCGTCGGCGCGACCAACGCGTTCATCCGCTGGCCGTTTTTCGTGGAGGGGGCCATCCTCGGCCTCATCGGCTCGCTCATCCCGGTCATCGTCATCTGGATCGGATACTGGGAACTGGTGAAAAACAGCCAGCTTACGTTCGGCATCATGCTGATCCGGTTGATACCGGCGGAAGAGATCATGCCGAAGCTTTCCCTGGCGCTCACGGGCATCGGACTTGCCATCGGCATTCTCGGCAGCACGCTGTCCGTGCGAAAGTTTTTGCGGGTGTAGAGCCCCGGGGAGGACAAGCCGTCTGAGCCGGCAGTATGTTTTCATGGGAGGGAACGTATACTTGCGTAAGACACTGTTGCCATTGCTCGTTGCCGCAGCGCTCTTGTTGACCGTCATTCCGCAGCCGACGGCGAACGCAGCCTCCTCTCTCGAAGAAATCAACCGGCGAATCAAGGAAACCGAGCGGAAGATCGCCCAGACCGAAGCCGCGATGAAAAGCGCGGAAAAAGAGATCAAGCAGATCGACAAGGAAGAAAAGCAGCTGGAAAAAGAAATCCAGGAACTCAACAAAAAGATCGAAAAACAGATGATCCTGATCAACGAGAAAGAGCAGGAAATCGCGCAAACGGAAGACAACCTGCGGCGCGCGGCGGAAGAGCTGGACGCGGCCATCGAGCGGGTCGAATCCCGCGACGAGCTGCTGCGCTCCCGCGTGCGGCTGATGTATACGAACGGAGCGGTCACCTATCTGGACGTGCTGCTCAACGCCACCAGCTTCACCGATTTCCTCGACCGGTTCCGTTCGCTCTCGCTCATCGTGGAGCAGGACCGGCAAATTCTTGAAGACAACATCCGGGACAAAGAGCTGATTGAAGCCCGCAAGGCGCAAATCGAGGAGGACCTGGCGCGGCTGGAACAGGCCCACCGCGAACTCGTGGCCGCGAAAGAAAGCCTGCTCCAACAGGAAAAAGAGAAGGAAGTCCGCATCGCGGCGTTGAATCAAAGAAGGGAACATCTGGAAGAAATCACCGAAGAGCAGGAACGGGCCCTCATCGAGGCCATGAAGCTGAAGTCCGAACTGGTGAAGGAACGCGCCAAGCTGGTGGAGCACTCCGGCAAATTCCTGTGGCCGCTGGACGGGGATTACCCGATCACTTCCCATTTCGGCTACCGGGTCCATCCGATCTACAAGGTGAAAAAACTCCACGCCGGCACCGACATCGGGGCGCCGAAGGGCACGAAGGTGCTGGCGGCCGGTTCCGGCATCGTCATCACGGCGAAGGAATGGGGCGGCTACGGCAACGCCGTCATGATCGACCACGGCAACGGCAAGTGGACGCTGTACGCCCATCTGAGCAAAATCCGCGTCAAGGAAGGCGACGAGGTGAAAGCCGGGCAGCACATCGGCGACGTCGGCAAAACCGGAACGGCGACCGGCTACCATCTGCATTATGAAGTCCGGATCAATTCGGAGCCGGTGGACGCGATGAAGCATACGCTTCCCTATTCGAAGTGAAGCCGGAACCAAACCGGGAAATGGACGCTGGCGAGAATCCAAGGTGGTGTTTGAACGGTGTATGTTCGCGGCCGGACAGTCGTCATTCTCGTCCTGGCCGCCGCTTTGTCCGGTGCGTTGGCAACGGCAGCCCTCACATGGGCCGGATGGCCGGCGGACTGGCGGACGTTGGTTCGCTCCCAACTGGCGGGCGGCGATCCGCCGTCCGCCGATTTTGTTGGCGGGCTGCCCGATGAAGCGGTGGACAAATTGAACGTGACCTACCAGATGATCATGAACCGTTATCTGGAGAAAGTGGAAAGCGACAAACTGGTCGAAGGCGCGATCCGGGGCATGCTGTCCACGCTGGAAGACCCGTACACGGTCTACGTGTCGGCGGAGGAAGCCGTCGAGTACGAACAGCAGATCGACTCGTTCTTCACCGGCATCGGCGCCGAAGTGTCCCTGGAAGACGGGCGGGTCGTCGTCGTGTCGCCGATCAAGGGCTCGCCCGCCGAGAAGGCCGGCATCCGGCCGCGGGACGTCATCCTGAGCGTGAACGGCGAACCCCTGACGGGGCTTTCCCTGACGGAAGCGGTGCAGAAAATCCGCGGGCCGAAAGGGTCCCAGGCGGTTTTGCAGATCATGCGGGAAGGTCTGGACAAACCGCTGGAACTCGTCATCGTGCGGGACGAGATCGATCTGGAAACGGTGTTCTCGCGCATGCTGGAGAACGGGATCGGCTACATCGAAATCCGGCAGTTTTCCAACCATACGGCGGACAGCTTCCGGGAGCAGCTGGCGGATCTGGAAGCGCAGGGCATGAAGGCGCTCATCATCGACGTGCGGAACAACCCGGGCGGCTATCTGGAAGGCGTCGCCCACATCCTGTACGAACTCGTGCCCGCCGGCCGCACGCTGCTCATGACGGAAGACCGCAGCGGCGCAAGGCAGAGCCTCGTGTCCGAAGGGCCGGGCCGCACGTATCCGATGGCCGTCCTGATCAACGGGGGAAGCGCCAGCGCATCGGAAATTTTGGCCGCGGCCGTGCAGCAGTCCGCGGGCGGCATCGTCGTCGGCGAGAACAGCTACGGCAAGGGCACCGTGCAGAGCCAGTTCACGGATCTGTACGGCGACGGCGCCATTTTGAAACTGACCGTTTCCAAATGGCTCACGCCGAACGGCGCCTGGATCAACGAAACCGGGCTGAAGCCGGACGTGGAAGTCAGCCAGCCGGCCTATTTCAACGTGGCGCCCATCAGCCGGGAAAAAACGTGGGAGCCGGACGATACGGGCGACGACGTGAAAAATCTGCAGATCATGCTGGAAGCCCTCGGCTATGCGCCGGGACGGACCGACGGTTACTTCAGCCGGCAGACCGAAACGGCATTGAAACATTTCCAGCAAGAGGTTAATCTTGAAGCGACGGGGATTTTGGACGAAGCGACCATCGAAAAGCTGGAGCAAAAAATGATCGAAAAACTCGTCGATCCGCAAAGCGACCGCCAATTGCAGGCGGCGATCCGGGCCCTTTCCGGGAAACTGGGGAAGGGAATGCGATAAAGGGAGAGCTGTGGGATGGACATGGCGGCACAATGGTTGTGGCATGCGGGGGAAGCGCTGCTCAAGGCGGCGCTGAACCCGTTTTCTTTCCTTGCCTGGCTGCTTGTGGCGCTGTTGTGCCGGCGGCGCACGGAACTGGAGCGGAAACTGTTTGCCGTGCGGCTGCACGGAAGCCCGGGGGAATGGCTGCGGGCCGCCGGGTTCGGGCTTGCCGGAGCGCTCGCGATCTCGCTGGCGGCGGCGGGGATCGGGCTGAACCTGACGCCGGCGGCGGTGTGGTGGACGTGGGCGGCCGTGCTCGTGCTGCTGATGTTTCGGATCCGGCTCGCCAACCTGCCGGCGGCGGCCGCCTGCGTCGGGGTGCTGCAGCTTGCCGTCCGCGCCGTGCGGGAATGGCTGCCGGCGGCCGGGTCCGTCGGGTCGGCCGGGTCGGGCGGGCTGCGGCCGCAAACGATTCCGGCGGCTTTGGCGGATTCTCTGCTGGCGATTGACCTTGCGTCCCTGTGGATGCTGGCGGCCCTGACGCTTTTGATCCAGGCCGCGCTCGTGCGCCTGACGGCCGCCCGCGGCGCGATGCCGCTGGTCGTGCCGGGCAAGCGCGGCAAGCCGATTGGCGCCTATCAGCTGCACGGGCTGTGGCTGATGCCGGCCGTGCTGGCCGTGCCCGCGCCGGCGGCCGCCGGAGCCGCTGCCGGCGCGGAAGGCGCAGCCGGTGCGGCGGTGGACCTGGGAGGGTTGGCGGCGGATGCGGCGTCATCCGGAGGAAGCGTGCCCTGGTGGCAGTCGTGGCTTCTGGCGCAGCCGGATGCCGGCGCCCAGGCGGCGGACGCAGCCGGACTGGCCGCCTGGTGGCCCTGGCCGGCGTTGTTTGACGGCGCATGGGAGCACGGCATCGCCCTGCTGGCGTTTCCGGTGCTGGCCGGTTTTGCGGACATGACCGTGTCCGATTTGCCGGACCGGCGGGTCCGGCGGCTGGCGTGGCGGCATGCCGCGTGGGCGGCGGCGTTCGCCGCGGCGTCGGTCCTGTCGCAGCTGTGGCCCGTCCTGCTGCCGGCGGCTGCGGCGGCCGTGCTGCTGGTGCAGGAAGCGTGGCAGCTCGCGGCCGAACGCGGCGAGCGGCGGCAAAGCCCGCGGTTCGTCCAGCCGGGCCGCGGGCTGAAAGTGCTTGATGTAATGCCGGCGGGTCCGGCGGCGGAAATGGGCATCCGGCGCGGCGAAACGGTGCTGCGGGCGAACGGACAAGCCGTCGCGTCGCCGGACGGCCTCCACGCCGCCCTGCGCGCCAATCCGGCGTTTTGCCGGCTGGAAGTGGCCGATGCGGACGGGGAAAGCCGCTTCGTGCAGCGTCCGCTGTACAGCGGGGAACACCACCTGCTCGGCCTCGTGCCGTGTCCGGACGACCGGGTGCCGGCCGTCGCGGGATGGCGGCCGCTGACGCTGGGGCAGCTCGTCCGCGTGCGGGTGCGGAAGCTCGTTCCGCCGTGGGCGGGACCGGCCTCATCCGCCGGGGATGCGCCCGCGGGGGAAGCCTCTTCCCCGGAAGCGGATGTGCCCCCGGACGGGATGTCTCCGCCGGGACCGGCTTCTCCCGCAACCGGGCGTTCGGAAACCGCGGCTTCCAAGGCGGCGGAAGAAGGCCGGGACTGAAAGGCGCCTGTCCATGATCTCCCCGGGCGATCCGCGGCAAGCTTTCCATGCTGCAGGCGGACCGTCCGATTTTTTTCGTCCGCCGGTCTCCCGGAATTCCCGGTTTGCATCCCCCCATCCCCTTCGCTATAATGGGATGGGAACACACATTCTGTTTCGTGGTCCGACTGGGCGCGAAAACCGCGAAAAGCGGGGGTGGAATGCCGCCATGGGCAAGGGAAAACCGTCGCAAACGTTTCAGCTGGTGTCGGATTTTGCGCCGCAGGGCGATCAGCCGCAGGCGATCGAAGCGCTGGTGCGCGGTCTGAAGGAAGGCAAACGATACCAGACCTTGCTCGGCGCCACGGGAACGGGCAAGACGTACACCATCGCCCAGACGATCGCCCGCGTGAACCGGCCGACGCTGGTCATCGCCCACAACAAGACGCTGGCGGCCCAGCTGTACAGCGAGTTCAAGGCGTTTTTTCCGCACAACGCGGTGGAATATTTCGTCAGCTATTATGATTATTATCAGCCGGAAGCGTACATTCCGCAGACGGACACCTACATCGAAAAAGATTCCAGCATCAACGACGAAATCGACAAGCTGCGCCACTCCGCGACGAGCGCCCTTTTCGAACGGCGCGACGTGATCATCGTGGCCAGCGTTTCGTGCATTTACGGGCTCGGTTCGCCGGAGGAATACCGCGAGCTCGTTTTGTCTTTGCGGGTCGGAAGCGAACGGCCGCGCAACGAGATATTGCACAAGCTGGTGGACATCCAGTACCAGCGCAACGACATCAATTTCACCCGCGGCACGTTCCGCGTGCGCGGCGACGTCATCGAAATTTTCCCGGCGGGCAGCGGCGAGCGGGCGATCCGCGTGGAGCTGTTCGGCGACGAAATCGACCGCATTTCGGAAATCGACGTGCTCACCGGGGAAATTGTCGGCGAACGGGACCACGTCGCCATTTTTCCGGCCTCCCACTTCGTGACGCGGCAGGAGAAGATGAAGATCGCCCTGAAGAACATCGAGCGGGAGCTGGAGGAGCGTCTGGCGGAACTGCGGGCCCAGGGGAAGCTGCTGGAAGCCCAGCGGCTGGAGCAGCGCACCCGGTACGACCTTGAAATGATGCACGAGATGGGCTTCTGCTCCGGCATCGAAAACTATTCCGGACCGCTCACGTTCCGCAAACGGGGCGAACCGCCCTACACGCTGCTCGACTATTTCCCGGACGACTACCTGATCGTCATCGACGAATCCCACCAGACGATTCCCCAGCTGCGGGCGATGTACAACGGGGACCGGTCCCGCAAGGAAGTGCTGGTGGAACACGGGTTCCGCCTGCCGTCCGCCCTGGACAACCGGCCGCTCCGCTTCGAGGAATTCGAGCAGAAGATCAATCAGGTCATTTTCGTGTCGGCCACGCCGGGGCCCTATGAACTGGAGCGCTGCCCGGAACTGGTCGAGCAGATCATCCGGCCGACGGGCCTGGTCGACCCGCGCGTGGAAGTCCGTCCGACGAAGGGGCAGATCGACGACCTGATCGGCGAAATCAACGAGCGGGTCGCCCGCGACGAACGGGTGCTGGTCACCACGCTGACGAAGAAGATGGCGGAAGACCTGACCGACTATTTGAAGGAAATCGGCATCAAGGTGCGCTATCTGCACTCGGAAATCAACACCCTCGAGCGGATGGCCATCCTGCGGGATTTGCGCCTCGGCGTGTTCCATGTGCTCGTCGGCATCAACCTGCTCCGGGAGGGGCTGGATTTGCCGGAAGTGTCCCTCGTCGCCATCCTCGATGCCGACAAGGAAGGCTTCCTGCGCTCCGAACGGTCGCTCATCCAGACGATCGGCCGGGCCGCGCGCAATGCCGACGGCACGGTGATCATGTATGCGGACACGGTGACGGAATCGATGGAGCGGGCCATCAAGGAAACGGAGCGGCGCCGCCGCATCCAGATGGCCTACAACGAGAAACACGGCATCACGCCGCAGACGGTCCGCAAGAAGGTGGCCGATCTGATCGAGGCGACCCGGGCGGCGGAAGCGAAAGCCGGCTACGTCGCCGTCCCGGGCGTGGAAAAGCTGTCCGCGAAGGAACGGGAAGCGCTCATCGAACGGCTCGAGAAGGAAATGAAGGAAGCGGCCAAGGCGCTGCAATTCGAGCGGGCCGCCGAACTGCGCGACGCGCTGTTCGAACTGAAGGCGCAGCTTTGAGGGCGCACGTTGGAAGAAAGGTGTGGCAAGGATGGCGCAGAACTCCATCGTGATCAAGGGCGCAAGAGTCCACAATCTGAAAAACATCGACGTCGTCATTCCCCGCGACAAGCTGGTCGTGCTGACCGGGCTGTCCGGTTCCGGCAAATCGTCGCTGGCTTTTGACACCATCTATGCCGAAGGGCAGCGCCGCTACGTGGAATCGCTGTCGGCGTACGCCCGGCAGTTTCTCGGCCAGATGAACAAGCCGGACGTCGATTCCATCGACGGCCTGTCCCCGGCGATCAGCATCGACCAGAAAACGACGAGCCGCAACCCGCGCTCCACGGTGGGCACGGTGACGGAAATCTACGACTATTTGCGGCTGCTCTACGCCCGCGTCGGCAAACCCCACTGCCCGGTGCACGGGATCGAAATTGCCGCCCAGACGGTCGACCAGATGGTGGACCGGATCATGGCCATGCCGGAACGCACGCGGCTGCAGATTCTGGCGCCGGTCGTCACGGGGCGCAAAGGGGAGCACGCCAAGCTCCTGGCGGACATCCGGAAGCAGGGGTACATCCGCGTGCGCATCGACGGCGAGCTCCGGGAACTGTCCGAGACGATCGAACTGGAGAAAAACAAAAAGCATTCCATCGAAGTGGTCGTCGACCGGATCATTGTCAAGCCGGACATCGCCGCCCGGCTGGCCGATTCCCTGGAAACGGCGCTCAAACTGGCCGACGGGCGGGTCATCATCGACGTGCTCGACACGAAGGAAGAGATCACCTTCAGCGCCAAGCTGGCCTGCCCGGCGTGCGGATTCAGCATGAACGAGCTGGAGCCCCGCATGTTTTCCTTCAACAGTCCGTTCGGCGCCTGCCCCGAATGCGACGGGCTCGGGTTCAAGATGATCGTGGACCCCGAACTGATCGTCGATCCCCACAAAACGATCGAACAGGGCGCCTTCGAACCGTGGGCGGGCAGCACGTCCACCTACTATCCGCAGTTTCTGAAGGCGGTGTGCCTTCATTTCGGCATTCCGACGGACGTGCCCGTCGGCACGCTGCCGGAAGAGCAGCTGAACATTTTGCTGTACGGCTCGAACGGCGAAAAAGTCCATTTCCGCTACGAAAACGACTTCGGCCACACGCGGGAAGCGACGGTGCCGTTCGAAGGCATCGTGCGCAATCTGGAGCGCCGTTACCGGGAGACGCCGTCCGAAGGCATCCGGGAATTCATCGAAGGCTTCATGAGCACCAAACCTTGCGAAGCCTGCAAGGGCAAGCGGCTCAAGCCGGAAGTGCTGGCGGTGACCGTCGGCGGCCGCAGCATCGACCAGGTGACGGATCTGTCCATCGGCGACGCGCTGCAGTTTTTCCGCCAGCTGTCGCTGACGGACAAGGAGCAGGCCATCGCCGGGCTCATCCTGAAGGAAATCGAAAACCGCCTCGGCTTCCTCGTCAACGTCGGCCTGGATTACCTGACGCTCAGCCGGGCGGCGGGCACTCTGTCCGGCGGGGAAGCCCAGCGCATCCGGCTGGCCACCCAGATCGGCTCCAAGCTGATGGGCGTGCTGTACGTGCTTGACGAGCCGAGCATCGGCCTGCACCAGCGGGACAACAGCAAGCTGATCGAAGCGCTGCTCCAGATGCGGGATCTGGGCAACACGCTCATCGTCGTGGAACACGACGAAGAAACGATGCTGGCCGCGGACTATATCATCGACATCGGACCGGGCGCCGGCATCCACGGCGGCCGGGTCGTCGCGGCGGGCACGCCGCAGGAAGTGATGGAAAATCCGGCTTCCCTGACCGGCCAATACCTGAGCGGCCGGAAGTTCATCCGCCTGCCGGAGAAACGGCGCGAGCCCAACGGGAAATGGCTGGAGATCAAGGGCGCCCGGGAAAACAACCTGAAGGGCATCAACGTGAAAATTCCCCTCGGCGTGCTGACGTGCGTGACGGGCGTTTCCGGCTCCGGCAAGAGCACGCTCGTCAACGAAATCCTGTACAAGCGGCTGGCCCGCGACCTGAACCGGGCGAAGACGCGGCCGGGCAAGCACGACGACATTCTCGGCCTGGAGCATCTCGACAAGGTGGTCGACATCGACCAGTCGCCCATCGGACGCACGCCCCGTTCCAATCCGGCGACGTACACCGGGGTGTTCGACGACATCCGCGATCTTTACGCCAGCCTGCCCGAAGCCAAAATTCGCGGCTACAAGAAGGGCCGCTTCAGCTTCAACGTCAAGGGCGGGCGCTGCGAAGCGTGCCGCGGCGACGGCATCATCAAGATCGAGATGCATTTCCTGCCGGACGTGTACGTCCCGTGCGAGGTGTGCAAGGGGAAGCGGTACAACCGCGAAACGCTGGAAGTCCGCTACAAGGGGAAAAACATTGCCGACGTGCTGGACATGACCATCGAGGACGCCTGCGAATTTTTCCGCAACATCCCGCGCATCCACAACAAGCTGCGGACGATGATGGACGTCGGCATCGGCTACATGAAGCTCGGCCAGCCGTCCACCACGATGTCCGGCGGCGAGGCGCAGCGGGTGAAACTGGCGTCCGAGCTGTACCGCCGCAGCAACGGCCGGACGCTGTACATTTTGGACGAGCCGACGACCGGCCTGCATGCCGACGACATCGACCGGCTGCTCACCGTGCTGCACCGTCTCGTGGAAGCCGGCGATACGGTGCTGGTGATCGAGCACAACCTGGACGTGATCAAAACGGCGGACTACATCATCGATCTCGGACCGGAAGGCGGCGCCGGCGGCGGCACGGTGGTCGCCACCGGGACCCCCGAGCAGGTGGCGGACGTGGAAGCGTCCCACACCGGCCGGTATCTCAAACCGATTCTGGAGCGGGACCGGAAGCGGATGATGCGGCTGGCGGCCGAAGAACCGGAGCCGGCGCGCACCGCCACCTGAACGGATTCGCCCCGTCCCCGGCTTGAACGGGGCCGGCTTGAACGAATTTTGAATTTCGCCGGCGGGGCTTGCATCCCGCCCTCCTGCACGATAACATAGATAAAGATGAAATCGTTCCAATGTGAGAGCAGGAAGTGTCCATTTTCCGCAAGGGGGTTTCGACGCACATGCTGCTGGCTGAACAGGCGGCGGAACAGGCGACCCGTTTCCATGTTTTCGATCTGTTCCTGTTTGCGTTTACGGTACTGATTTTGTGGGGGCTCGTCAGGCTGGCGAGGGAAGAGAAGCGCAACAAGTTCGCCCTGGGTTTTGCCACGATCAGCCTGCTGCTGTTCCTCGTGCTGGATTTTCTCGTCGTCGCGAACTGGTTCGGCAAACTTGGCGACATCCAGCAACTGATTGCCGGCTGAACGCCGGTTGCGCAAACGCCGTCTCCCGCTGAACGGGAGGCGGCGTTTTGCTGTTTTTTTCTTTTCGGGCAGTTTGACCTTACGGCGAGGCGTCCGCCGGCGGCAGCGCGACGGAAATCAAGCGGTTTTCGAAACCCGTCACCCGGGCGTGGACGATGGACGGCCGCCATGTGGAGCAGACCGCCGTGGTGCGTTTGGATCCCGAACGCGGACGGTTCGCCGTCGTCCCGGCTGCCTTCTTTCGCGCCGACGGCAAAACGACGGTGACCTTCACGCAAAACAGCGACCGCATCCATGCCGTCGTCAAATAAGCGCCGATCTTCGCCGATCCGGCCGGCCGCTGGGCGAGAGCCGACGTCGAGCAGCTGGCGCTGCGGAAAATTGCCAGCGGCGTGAGCCCCGACGCCTTCCGCCCGAACGACCGGGTGACGCGGGCGCAGTTCGCCGCCATGCCGGTGAACGCCCTCGAGCTTTCGGACGGCGGAGCTTTCGGCGGACGGCGGGACCGCCGCGTTCAGCGACATCAGCCCGTCCAAGGCGGGCGAATATCGGGAAGCGCCGGTCAGGGCGGCGATCCTGCGGGAGAAGGCGCGGGATTTCGAGCTGTTTGAGACCATGAAATGCGAGAACCGGCACATCGCGCTCCCGGACCGTCATCTTGCCCGCATGGTCCGTTCGGCGGCATATTTCGGGTTCGCCTGCGATGAGGAAATGCTTCTCGGCGCTGTCCGTCGCCATGCGGAAACGCGGCCTGCGGACGGGACGCCCGGTTGGGGGCGCCGTTTGCCTGCCGCCGGCCGCATACCCTGCGGCCCGTTCTTTCCGGGGCTGGCCCGTCCGGTAACGGATGGCCTTGAGGGGTGCGATTGCCTTTTGCTAGAATGAATGGACATGGACCATCGGAAGCGGCATCGGAGGGACCGGCCATGTACGAGGGGCGTTTCGGAAGCGGAAATCGGGACGGTTTGCCGGGCGAAAGCGCGGGAAGCGGGGAAAGCGGGCGTTTCGCCCGGCGCTGGCGGCACGCCTTCAAGCTGGATCCGGATCGCCCCGTTTCGGACGAGGCGCTGCGGCGGATCATGGCATCGGGCACCGACGGCATCATCGTGGGCGGGTCAAGCGGCGTCACGTTTGCCAACACGGCGGATCTGCTCGCGCGGCTCCGGCGGGCCGGCTCCATCCCTTGCGCGCTGGAAGTGTCAAATCTGGAAGCAGCCGTGCCGGGGTTTGACGGCTATTTCATCCCGCTTGTGCTCAACTCGCGAAACCGGGATTTCATCATCGGCCACCATATCGAAGCGATCAGCCGGTTCGGCGCCTTCATTCCCTGGGACCGCGTGACGGTGCTGGCCTACATCATCCTGAACCCGGCATCGACGGCCGCCCGGGCGGCCGAAGCGGAGATGCCGGAAGATGCGGAGCGCGTGCTGGCCATGGCGGACCTGGCCGACAAGCTGCTCGGGCTGCCCTATGTCTACCTGGAATACAGCGGCGCGTTCGGTGACATGGAACTGGTCCGGCGGGTGAAAAACCGGCTCGTCCACGCCCGGCTCGTCTACGGCGGCGGCATCGCCGGACCGGATCAGGCGGAAGCGGCGGCCCGGCACGCGGATTTGACGGTGGTCGGCAACGCGGTGTACCGGGATTTGGAACGGGCGCTGGAAACGGTTCCGGCGGTCCGGCGCCTGCATGACAAAGGCGTGCCGTCCGGCGGCTGAACGTTTCGATCCGGTTTCCGGCCGGCCCGGGGCACGGGGAACCGGAAGGAATGAAAGGCTGCGCCGAAGCCGTGCCTTTGCGTCCGGGCGGCATCCGGCATCGCGCCATTTGGAGGGAGGGTTCAGGACGGACATGCAGAACGCGAACGGAAATGGAGCAATCGGAGCGATCCAACGGGAAGCAGGAGGACAACCGGTGAAAAAGCGGGAAACGCGCGGACGGATGCCCGGGGGGATCATCGTCTCGCTTGCGGCGCTTTTGGCGGTCTCCCTCGTCTTCAACGGCCTTTTGCTGCACAAGGTCCGGCGGTACGAAGCGTCTTTCGACGTCACGCTTTCGATCGCGGCGTCCCGCTATCAGCAGCTGGCAAGCCTCCATCGCGCCCTTGCTGCCGTGCGGGCCGAGGGAAAAATCGTTTCAGCCGACCGGCGCACGGGGCGGTATCTGGCCGGTGGTTTCCAGACCGTTGCCGGCCTTCATGAACAATTGGTCCAAATGTATCTGCCCCTTCATGCCGGCGATGAGAGCGAGAAACAGAAAATCAGCACGTTGTCGGAAAACGGCCTTTATCATCTGTTTGTCGACGCCTCCGCGTTTTTCGGCGAAATCGACCGGGTCTACGGCGGGGCCGTCCGTGAGGATCCGGAAGGCTACGCCCTTCCGCTGGACGCCGTCAGCCGGGATGTCGCGGAGGGCATCGGCATACTGGAAGAAATCACCGGGGGAACTGGCGGCCATTTTGGAAAAACATGATCTTGCGGCGGGCGGCCGCGAAGCGCTCGGGGCCTATCTGGCCGAAAGCGCGGATTATGTTCACCGGGAAGACACGCAGCGGAATGTGCAAATCTTTCTTGCGGCCCTGCGCGGACTCCTGGCGCAACAGCCGGAATGAAAACGGCCGGCAATTGTTGAAAACGGCGGGCATGAAAGCGTCCGGGCGGCATCCCGGCAGCGGCTGCGGGCGTCCGGCGGCAGGCCCGTCCGCCTCCGCGCGGCGCGCCCTTCCGCCCCCGGAGCGGTGCGGAAGGGCGTTTTCCGTTTTCTTGCGAATATATGTTCCGTTTGTTAGAATGAAGGCACATCGGAGACGGACGTTTTGCGTGCAGAAAATGCGGACGCTCCGCGCCGGGACGAAAGCGCCGGCGGCAACCGGAGCGAAATTTTGACGGGGAAGGCGGCCAAACGGTGGAAGATCGGGACAAATCCGTGCAGGCATTGCTCGAGGGCTTGAATCCGCGGCAGCGCGAGGCGGTGGAGGCGACGGAAGGCCCGCTGCTCATCATGGCGGGGGCGGGAAGCGGCAAGACGCGGGTGCTGACCCACCGCATCGCGTATCTGATCGCCACGGGCAAGGCGCCGCCGTGGGCGATCCTGGCCATTACGTTCACCAACAAGGCGGCCCGCGAAATGCGGGAACGGGTCGTGCGGCTCGTCGGCCCGGCGGCGGACGACATCTGGGTGTCCACGTTCCACGCCATGTGCGTGCGCATCCTGCGCCGCGACATCCAGCGGCTCGGGTTTTCGTCCAATTACGCCATCTACGACCCGGACGACCAGCTGACGGTGATCCGGCAGTGCCTGAAGGAGCTGAACCTGGACCCGAAGCGTTACGATCCGCGGGGGATTCTGGCCGCCATCAGCGGCGCCAAGAACGAGCTCATCACGCCGGACCAGTACGAGAAGAACGCCGGCGACTATTTTCAAAGCATCGTCGCCCGGGTGTACAAGCTTTACCAGCACAGGCTGCAAAACAACAACGCCCTCGATTTCGACGACCTGATCATGACGACGATCCGGCTGTTCCGGGAAGCGCCGGACGTGCTGGATTATTATCAGCACCGGTTCATGTACATCCACGTGGACGAATACCAGGACACGAACCACGCCCAGTACGTGCTGTGCAGGATGCTCGCCGACAAGCACAAGCGCATCTGCGTCGTCGGCGACAGCGACCAGTCCATCTACAAGTGGCGGGGCGCGGACATCCGGAACATCCTCGAGTTTGAGAAAGACTACCCCGACGCGCGGACGATCATGCTGGAGCAAAACTACCGGTCGACGGGGAACATCCTGGAAGCGGCCAACCGGGTGATCAGCCGCAACACGGGCCGGAAGCCGAAAAAGCTGTGGACCGATCTGGGCGAAGGCGAGAAAATCCGGCTTTTTCACGGCAATTCGGAGCATGAGGAAGGCTATTTCGTCGCGCGGGAAATTTTGAACAACGTGAAAAACGGCATGCGCTACGGCGACCACGCCGTGCTGTACCGGACCAACGCCCAGTCGCGGGTGATCGAGGAGACGCTCATCAAATCGGACATCCCGTACCGGATCGTCGGCGGCATCCGTTTCTACGAACGGAAGGAAATCAAGGACGTGCTGGCCTATTTGCGCCTCATCGCCAACCCCGACGACGACCTGTCCTTCGAGCGGATCGTGAACGTGCCCAAGCGCGGCATCGGCAGCGCGACGCTGGAGCGGCTGACGGAAGCGGCGGCGGCCGAAGGGCTGTCCCTGTTCCGCATGCTGGACAACCTGCAGGGCGTCGGCATCACGGGCCGGGCGGAGCACGCCCTGCTCGAATTTCGCGACCTGATCCTCGACTTTGCCCGCATGGCGGATTATTTGTCCGTCACCGAGCTGACGGAACAGGTGCTGGAGCTAAGCGGCTACCGGGAAGAGCTGCTGCGGGAAGGCACCGTGGAAGCGATGACGCGGCTTGAAAACATCAACGAGCTGCTGTCCGTGACGAAGGACTTCGAGGCGAAGAACGAGGACAAGTCACTGGTGGCGTTTCTGACGGATCTGGCGCTGATCGCCGACATCGACGCGCTGGAGGACGAGGCGGAAGGCGGGGACGCCCGGGAAGACGCCGTCGTGCTGATGACGCTTCACAGCGCCAAGGGGCTGGAGTTTCCCGCGGTGTTCATCATCGGCATGGAGGAAGGCGTGTTTCCCCACAACCGGTCGCTGGCCGATCCCGAGGAGATGGAAGAAGAGCGGCGGCTGGCCTACGTGGGGATCACCCGGGCGAAACGGAAACTGTACCTGTGCTCGGCGCGCATGCGCACGCTGTTCGGCCGCACGGCGTTCAATGCGCCGTCCCGGTTTTTGCGCGACATTCCCGCCGAACTGACGGAAGTGCACGGCGGCGGGCCGGCGGGATTGGCCGGCGATCCGGCGGAATACGGCGGGTTTGGCCGGACGTGGCGGCACGATGCCGGCGAAGCCGGTTTCTTCGGCGGCCGGGCGGCGGGCGCCCGGCCGGGGCGCGCTCCGGGCGGATGGAACGGCGTCCGCGGCGGGGCGGGCGTCGCCGGTTCGGGCGCCGACGGCGCGGGAGGTCCGGGACCGGGAACCGCCGCGGCGGCTTCCGGCGGGCCGCAGGCGGACGGTGCGGCGGGCCGCGGAACGGACGGAACGGGCGGCGGCGAGCCGGTGGTCTACAAAGCCGGCGACAAGGTGATCCACCGCAAATGGGGCGTCGGCACCGTCGTCATGGTGAAGGGTGAAGGAGACGACACCGAGCTGCAGATCGCCTTTCCGGCACCGGTGGGCATCAAGCGGCTGCTTGCCAGATTCGCGCCGATCGCCAAAGCGGAAGGATAAGCCGGGACGAATCCGCCCCGGATGGCCCGGCCGGATGAAGCGGCGGGCCGCGGACCGGCCGTCCGGGGCCGAATCCGCCGCGCGGTTCGACCGCGGGCGGTTCAAGCCGCCAACCATCAGTCCATGACCGAAAGCGAGGTAGACGGGGTTGACAACCCAGGAACGCGAGCGGATGGAAAAGCTGATCGAAGTGATCAACTACCACAACTACCGGTATTACACGCTGGACGATCCGGAGATCAGCGACGCGGAGTACGACAGGCTGTACGACGAGCTGGTCCGGCTCGAGCGGGAAACCGGCGTCGTGCTGCCCCATTCCCCCACCCGCCGGGTCGGCGGCGAACTGCTCAAGGGATTCGAGCCGCACACCCACCGGGCCCGGCTGTGGAGTCTGGACAAGGCGCAGTCGGTGGAGGAGCTGAACGCGTGGCACGGGCGCGCGCTGCGGCTGTGGAACGAATACAACGCCCGCCATCCGGACGATCCGCTGCCGCCCCTCTCGTTCGTCGTGGAACTGAAGTTTGACGGCCTGACGCTGAACCTCACCTACGACCGCGGCATGCTGGTCCAGGCCGCCACGCGCGGCAACGGGGTGGTCGGCGAGGCGATTTTGCCCCAGGTGAAGACGATTCGCACCATTCCCCTCCAGATCCCTTACAAGGACGGAGTGCTGGAGGTGCAGGGCGAAGGGCTGATGCACCTGTCGACGCTGGAAGAATACAACAAAACCGCCGCCGAGCCGCTGAAAAACGCCCGCAACGCGGCGGCGGGGGCGCTCCGCAACCTGGATCCGCGGGTGACGGCGGAGCGGAAGCTGGACGCGTTCATCTACAACGTCGGCTATTCGGACAACATCCGGTTCCGCGATCACCGGGAAATGGTGCAGTTTTTGCGGGACAACCGGTTCAAGGTGAATCCCTACATCAAGTTTTTCGACCGGTTTGAAGACGTGATCGAAGAAATGGACCGGATCCGCGCCATGCGGCACGAGCTGGACTACCTGATCGACGGCGCCGTCATCAAAATCAACGACATGCGCACGCGGGAGGCGTTCGGCTACACCGAAAAGTTTCCCCGCTGGGCGGTGGCGTTCAAATTCGAGGCGGAAGAAGCGACAACGGTGCTGGAGGCCGTCACCTGGGAAGTGGGCCGCACCGGGAAGCTGACGCCGGTGGCGCGCGTCGCGCCGGTGGAACTGGCGGGGGTGACGGTGCAAAACTGCACCCTCAACAACTTCAGCGACATTGAACGGAAAAATCTGCGCTTCGCCCTCGGCACGGAAGTGTACATCCGCCGTTCCAACGACGTCATCCCGGAAATTCTCGGCAAGGTGACCGATGCGCAGGACGGCGGCGAGATCACGGTGCCGGACCGTTGCCCGGCCTGCGGGTCGCCGGTGGAGTGGCGCGGCGCCCACCTGTTCTGCACGAACCGGACGGACTGCCCGCCGCAGCGGGTGGCGCGCCTCGTCCATTTCGCCTCGCGCAACGCGATGGACATCGAAACGTTCAGCGAAGCGACGGCGGAGCAGCTGTACCGCGAGCTCGGGGTGCGGGAACCGGCGGACCTGTACGGCCTGACCTTCGAACAGCTGCGCGGCCTGGAACGGTTTGGCGACAAGAAGGCGTCCAACCTGCTGGAGGCCATCGAAAAAAGCAAACGTTGCAGCCTCGACCGGTTTCTGTTCGCGCTGGGCATCCCGAACACGGGCGTCACGACCGCCCGGGCGCTGGCGGATCATTTCGGCAGCCTGGAGGCGGTCATGAAGGCGGACATGGACGACCTGAAGGCCGTGCCGGACGTCGGGGACATCGTGGCGGAGAGCATTTACGCGTTTTTCCGCGATCCGGACGCGGTGCGGGGCATCGAACGGATGCTGGCGGCGGGCGTCCGGCCGGAGGCGGCGCGTCCGGCGGCGCCCGCCGACAGCCCGTTTGCCGGCAAAACGGTCGTCATCACCGGCAGCTTCGCGTCGTTCAGCCGCGACGAGCTGACGAGAAAACTGCAGGCGCTCGGCGCCAAGGTGACCGGCAGCGTTTCGAAAAAGACCGACCTTGTCATCGTCGGCGAAAATGCCGGCAGCAAGCTGGCCAAGGCGCAGGAACTCGGCATCGCGACATTGGCCGACGAAGCGGAACTGGTCCGGCTGCTCGGCGGGTGAGCGGGCGGATCGGGCATGGCCGCCGAAAAACCCGCTTTCCGGATTCCGAGGGACAAAGCGGTCGCCGGGCCGCCTTTGCGAACCGGACGGCTTTCTCGCGAATACCATATAGGGCAAGGCAAAATGCCCGTTTCGGCCCGGGTCGCGGACCGGCGTGCCGGCGAGAAGCACTTGACGGGAAACGGGCCGTCCGGATCCGGCGCGATGCGACGCCGACATGCCGTTCGCGCGGGGGATGAACCGGATTTCACGCCGATTCGTCTTTGCGCCCCGCGCGGGCGGGACGCCTGAAACCGGAACAACCGGGCCGGATGGTTTATTTCGCCGGTTTTTTAGGCATAATGGCTAGAAACGGGATGCGAGAAGGTGATGGTGCCATGGAGGCGATGCACCGGCCCGGCGGCGCGGAAGGGACCGGCGGCGAAAGCGCCGCTTCTTCCGCCGGCGCGGAAATCTGTCTCATTTGCGGCCGGGGACAAAACGAAGGGCTGCACATCGCGGAAGAGTTCATCTGCAGCGACTGCGAACGGGAGATGGTCCGCACCGAGGCGTGGGACGCCAAGTATCCGTTCTTCATTCACCGCATGAAGCAAATGTGGCGAAAGAAAGACGCCTGATCGCCGGAAACGCGGCGGCGGGCGTCTTTCCCGTTTTTCGGCTTTTCCGGTTTCTCGCGTTGCCGCACGGGGAGCCCGGGCGGCCGTTTTTTTGTCGGCGGCCGTGCGGGAGGTTCGGGTCTGCGCCGGAGAACGCCGGCCCGTCGGCCGCGGAACCGCGGCGGCCGGCCGGAAGAAGGGGGCGCGCCCATTCTTCCGCTTTCTTTTGCCGGCAGGCTGTGATAGTTTTTTAGTATTGCGACCTTCAACCGGAATTTGCAGCAACGCGGAGGAGAAGACGGCTTGTCTCGCTGGAAGACGGTACTGTTTGGAAACCTGCTCCTGTGGGCGACGAAACTGGGGAAACTGACCATCCGCTGGCGGTTTTCCGGCATGGACAAGATCGAAGCGCACATCCGGCAGGGCCGTCCCATCGTGTTTGCCGGCTGGCACGGCCACAATTATTTGACTCTGCTGGCCTATTATGTGCATTTGCGGAAGCGGATGAGGGCGGCCATTTTCGTGCCGGACAGCCCCAACGGCCGGGTGATGGCCCACTTCGGCGAGAAGGCCCGGTTCGACGTGATCCGGGTCGGTCCGGAAATGGGGCCCGTCCAATGGGCCGGGGCGACGCTGGCCGCGATCCGGCAGCTCCGGAACGGCACCTGCGTCCTGATTTCCCCGGACGGTCCGGAAGGGCCGGCCTGCGTGGCCAAACCGGGGGTCGGCGTCATCGGCCGGCATGCGAAGGCGGTGATCATCCCCGCCAGCGCGGCCGCCCGTCCGGGGTTCAGGCTGCGCGGCCGTTGGGATGAGCATTGGGTGCCGTTGCCTTTTTCGACGGCGGTCATTCATTTCGGCGAACCGATCGACACCGACCCGGCGGACGGGCCGGCGCCGACGGCGGAAGACGTGCGCCGGCGGGTTGAAGCGGCCCTGAACGAAGGGGCGCGCCGGGCGGAAATGCTGTGCCGCGGCAAGGCGTGCGCCGGGGCGTGATGTGTTATGATGGAATGGAAAACGGGCATGATGATGCTGTAAGGAGCTTTTCGGAAAGCATGGGTGAGAGAACGGACACGCCGCGCGCCGGCCGGACGGGCGCAGCCGGTCGTGCGCAGCGCCGGGCGCCGCTGTGGGAAGCGCTTGCGGCCTACCGGAACCGGCGGCCGGCGCGGTTTCACGTGCCGGGGCACAAGGGCGGCACCGGCCTCGACCCGGAAGCGGCCCCCTGGCTGGCCGGCGTGTGCGAAGTGGACGTGACGGAGCTGGCCGGCCTGGATGACCTGCACAAGCCGGAAGGCGTCATCGCCGAGGCGGAAGAGCTGGCGGCGGCCTGCTTCGGGGCGGAACGGACGCGTTTTCTCGTCGGCGGCAGCACCGCCGGCAATCTGGCGTTCATCCTGGCCGTCTGCAAGCCGGGGGACGTGCTCCTCGTGCAGCGGGACGCGCACAAGTCGGTGTATAACGGGCTGATGCTGGCCGGCGCCCGGGCGGTGCTCCTTGAACCCCGCATCGATCCGGATCTCGGCCTGCCTTGCGGTCTGCGGGCGGAAGACGTGGAGCGCGCGCTGGCGAAGTATCCGGCGGCGGCCGGGCTCGTGGTGACCGATCCGAACTATTACGGGTTCGGCACCGATCTCGCGCCGATCGTAGCGGCCGCCCACCGGCGCGGCGTGCCGGTGCTGGTGGACGCCGCCCACGGCGCGCATTACGGCTTCCATCCGCAGGTGCCGCCTTCGCCGCTGGCCTCGGGCGCCGACGCCGTCGTCCAGTCCGCCCACAAAATGCTGCCGGCGCTGACAATGGGCGCCCTGTTCCACATGCAGGGCGGGCTTCTGGACCGTGAGGCGGTGGAGCGGGCGCTGTCCGCCATCCAGACGTCCAGTCCGTCCTATCCGGTCATGGCGTCCCTGGATCTGGCCCGCCGGCAGATGGCCCTGAGCGGCAAGGCGCTGCTCGGCCGGGCGCTCGGCGTCGCCCGCATGCTGACGGAGGGGCTCCTGGCGCGGCCGTGGCTGGAAGTGGCGAGGCCGAAAGCGGACGTGCGCCGCGATCCGCTCAAGGTGACGTTCCGTGACCGGAGCGGCCGCCTCGGCGGCCGAACGCTGGCCGGGAAGCTGGAGGAGCGGGGTTGCTACCCGGAAATGGCGGACCCGGTTTTCGTCACGCTCGCCCTCGGCCTGTCAACGTCGGAGGACGAAATCCGTCGGCTGCTGGAGGCGCTGGACGAGATTTCTGCGGACTTGCGCCCGGCGGAGCAGGAACTGGGGGAGCCCATAAAGAATATATATATATCACCTTTTGCGCGGGACGGACGCCTGGCGGCGGACGTGCCGGAGCCGGTCGGGTTCCGGTTTTTCCGCTCCGGCGAAGGCGCGGTGCGCAGCGTGCCGCCGGAAGAAGCCGTCGGCGCCGTGTGCGCGGCGGCGGTCGTGCCGTATCCGCCGGGCGTGCCGCTCCTGGTGCCCGGCGAGACGGTCACGGCGGAAGCGGTCCGCCTGCTCAAGGCCTGGCAAGCCGCCGGAGCGGGCATTCACGGTCTCAATCGGGACGGAACCATCAACATCAGAACGGACGGAGTTCAGCCGTGAAAGGATTGTTTATCACTTTCGAGGGACCGGACGGCGCGGGCAAGACGACCCAGGTGCGCCTTCTGGCCGACGCCCTGGCCGCGATGGGCAGGACGGTGGTGTTGACCCGCGAGCCGGGCGGCACGCGGATCGGCGATATCATTCGCGGCCTCCTGCTTTCGCCGGAACACAGCGAGATGGACGCCCGCACGGAAGTGCTGCTGTACGCGGCGCAGCGGGCCCAGCACGTGGCGGAACGGATCGTTCCGGCGCTCAGGCGGGGGCACGTGGTGATCGGCGACCGCTTCGTCGACGCCAGCATCGCCTACCAGGCGGCGGGGCTTGGCGTGGACGAGGCGATCGTGCGGCAGGTGAACGCGTTTGCGACAGGCGGCCTCAGGCCGGATCGCACGTATTTGCTCGACCTGTCCCCGGAAGCCGGCCGGCGGCGGCTGAACGGCCGGGCGCGGGAACAGGCGGGCCCGGCGGCCGGACTCGACCGGATCGAGCGGCGGACGGAGGAGTACCACCGGCGCGTGCGCGAAGCGTTCCGCCGCATCGCCCGGGAAGAACCCGACCGGGTCCTGCTCCTCGATGCGGAACAGCCGCGGGAGGTGCTGGCGCGCATCATTCTGGACGACTGCCGGCGGCTCCTTTTCGGCGCGGACGGCGGCGCATGACCCGCGCGGCCGGTGCCTGGCCGCCGGCGGCTGGCCGGGGCGGGGAGGACATCGGCGAGTGCAACCTTCCATCAAGGGGGAATTTCCATGAAACTGATTATCGCGGTCGTGCAGGACAAGGACAGCAACCGGCTGTCCAACGCCCTCATTGCCGAAGGCATCCGCGCGACGAAACTGGCCAGCACCGGCGGATTTTTGCGGTCGGGGAACACGACGTTCGTGATCGGGATCGAGGATGAGCGGGTCGACGACGTGATCGAGGTGATCCGGGCGAACTGCAAGGTGCGCGAACAGCTGGTGACGCCGGTTTCGCCGATGGGCGGCACCACCGATTCGTACATTCCGTTTCCGGTGGAAGTGCAGGTGGGCGGCGCGGCGGTGTTCGTGCTGCCGGTCGAACGGTTCGAACATTTCTGAGGCCCGCGGCGCGGGGCCGGCGGTTTTCATTTCACGGGTTTGTAGTTCGTTCACGGGTTGGCAACATTCATTGGAATGGACAAAAGGATGGTGGGCGCCATGAAAATCCAGCCCGGCGTTCCCGCCTACGGGAGCAAAGTCCGCCGTCCGGAATCTCCCGTCCAGCAGCCCGCGGCGCCCAGGTCGTTTTCGGACACGTTGCGGCAGCAGGAGGAGCAGCGGGACCGGGAACATTTGCGGCAGATGCTGGCCAAAATCCAGGAGCAGGGCGAGCGGCTGGCGCGCTCGATGACCGTGCGCGAGCTGCGCCTGTACAAGCAGATGGTCAAGCAGTTCCTCGAAGATACGCTGAAGCGGGGCGTCGGCCTGAAGGAAACCCGCGGCTGGGACCGGCGAGGCCGGCAGAAGCGCTACAAGCTGCTGGAAGAAGTGGACAGGCTTTTGATCGAGATGGGAGAAGAATTGCTGGAGCACGAGCAGGGCCGGCTGGAGATTCTCGCCAAAGTCGGCGAAATCCGCGGGCTGCTCCTGAACGTGGCGTTCTAGTATCCGACAAGGCTGTGAGCATGGATGAACCTTCAATCTTTGCCCGGACAAGCATTGGCAAAACGCATGCTGCAGAACGCCCTGGCCTCCGGGAACGTGTCCCATGCCTACATTTTTCACGGACCGCCGGGAGCGGGCAAGCGCCGCGCGGCGATGGCCTTCGCCAAGGCGCTGTTCTGCGGGGAAGGCGGCACCGACGCCTGCGGGCGGTGTCTGTCCTGCCGCAAGTTCGACAGCGGCAACCATGCCGGGCTGACCGTCATCAGGCCGGACGGCGCCAGCGTCAAGATCGGGCAAATCCGCGAGTTGCAACGCCAGTTTGCGTACCGGAGCGTTGACGGCCGGGCCCGCCAGGTGTATATCGTGGAGGATGCCGACCGGATGACCGAGCAGGCTGGCAACAGCCTGCTCAAGTTTTTGGAAGAGCCCGCCGCGCAGGTGACGGCCATCCTGCTGGCGGACAACATCCGGGCGATCCTGCCGACCATCCGCTCCCGCGCGCAGTCGGTGCCGTTCTCGCCGCTGCCGCCGGAGGAGATGGAGAAGGCGCTGGTGGCCGAAGGCGTGCCGAGAGAGCTGGCGCGGCCGGCCTCGCGCCTTGCGGCCGGACTGGACGCCGCCCGGGAATTGGCAACGGCCGATTGGTTTGCAGAACTTCGGAACCTGATGATACAATTGGCGCAGGAGAGTGCGTCGGGCGGCCGCAAGGCGCTGGTGACCGCCCTGAAGCGGGCGCCGGGCCGCGGCGAATCGGCCGGGCACGCCGACGTGCTGTTCGATCTTTTTCTCCTCTGGTTCAAGGACATGCTGAATGTGCAATGGAACCGGAAGGAACACGTGGTGTTCGTCGACCGGATGGATACGCTGGCCAGCGAAGCCTTCAAGCGGTCGGCCGGCGAATGGACGGCCTTCATGGAGCTGGCGCTGGAAGCCCGGCGCAAAATCCGCGCCCGCGCCAACGTCCAGCTCACGCTTGATCAATTTTTGCTCTCCCTGGAGAGGAGGTAACCGTTTGGAGGAATATCAGGTTGTCGGCGTCCGGTTCAAGCGGGCGGGCAAAATCTACTATTTCGACCCCGGCGAGCTGCCGGTGGAGAAAGATCAGCACGTCATCGTCGAGACGGCGCGGGGCATCGAATACGGCAAAGTCGTCATCGGCCGCATGACCGTCAGCGAGAACGACGTCGTCCTTCCCCTGAAAAAAGTGATCCGCATCGCCGACGAGAAGGACGCCAGGACGGTGGAACAAAACCGGGAAGCGGCCCTTCGGGCGCTGGACATCTGCGTGAAGAAAGTGGCCGACCATCAGCTCAAAATGAAGCTGGTGGACGTGGAATATACCTTCGACCGCAACAAAATCATCTTCTACTTCACGGCGGACGGCCGGGTCGATTTCCGCGAACTGGTCAAGGATCTGGCTTCCGTGTTCCGGACGCGGATCGAGCTCCGGCAGATCGGGGTGCGGGACGAGGCGAAAATTTTGGGCGGCATCGGACCGTGCGGCCGGCAGCTGTGCTGCTCCACCTGGCTCGGCGACTTCGCGCCGGTTTCCATCAAAATGGCCAAAGACCAGAACCTGTCCCTCAACCCGACGAAAATTTCCGGCCTGTGCGGCCGGCTCATGTGCTGCCTGAAATACGAACACGACTCCTACGAAAGCGCCAAGGAAGAGCTGCCGGAAGTGGGGAGCCGCGTGATGACGTCGCTCGGCCCCGGCAAAGTGGTGGCGATCTACGTGAAGGAGCGCAAGGCGGACGTGCGGCTGGACGAAACGGGCAAAATCGAGAAATTTTCGTGCGACGACATCGTGGAAGAAACGCTTGTGGGAGAGACGTAAGCGGCGATGGAACAAGATCGTGCCGGGGTGGCGAGGATGAGCAACGAAAATCTGTTCGAGGCGCTGGAAGCGGCGGTCAGCCAGGCCGGCCGGATGCACGACGAGCTGCGCCAGCTCCGGGCCCGGGTGGTCGCCCTTCTGGAAGAGAACAAGCGTCTTTCCATCGAAAACGCCCAGCTTCGCAAACTGCTGAAAAACGGCGGCGGGCCCGATTCGCCGGACAAAGCCGCCTCCGAAACCGGAGGGGGCAGCGGCTACGAAAATCTGGTCCGGCTGTATCACGAAGGGTTTCACATCTGCAACGTCTATTACGGACATCTTCGCACGGAAGGCGACTGCCTGTTTTGCTTTTCGTTCATGAACCGATGATGCGGATTCGCGGGGCCGGCGGGCTCCGCTTTTTTTGGCTGCGCCCCCGGCGGGGAAAACGGCCGGCGGACGGCCGGGCGGCAGGCGGCATGCGGCCGGGGGCGCGGACCGCGGGCGGGAGGTGACGGCATCCTTGTTGAAACCGACGGAACGGATCGACGATCTGGTCACGCAAAATCTGAAAATCATCCAGAGCGGCGAGGTGTTCAGCTTTTCGCTGGACGCCGTGCTGCTGGCCCGGTTTTGCACCGTGCCCCCCGCCGGGCGGATCGCGGACCTGTGCAGCGGCAACGGCGTCATTCCGCTGTTGCTCTCCACCCGCACGAACGCCCGCATCACCGGCGTGGAAATCCAGGAGCGGCTGTGGGACATGGCCGTGCGCAGCGTGAAGCTGAACGGGCTGGAGGACCGGGTGGCGTTCGTGTGCCGCGACGCGCGCGAATGGGCCCGGGAGCGAAAACAGCATCAGGCCTTTGACCTGGTGACGGTGAACCCGCCCTGGCTGCCGGTGCCCGCGGGCGATCTGAACCTGAACGGGCATGTGGCCATCGCCCGCCACGAATTGACGGGCACGCTGGAGGATTTCATCGCGGCGGCGGCGCGGCTCGTCAAGCCGGGCGGGCGGGTGGCGATGGTCCACCGGCCGGGCCGCTTCATCGACATCGTGACGCTCATGCGCCAATACCGGCTGGAGCCGAAGCGGGTCCGCTTCGTCCACCCGCGTGCCGGCGCGGAGGCGAACATGGTGCTGATCGAATCGCGCCGGGACGGCAAGCCGGACTTGCGGCTGCTCCCGCCGCTCATCGTTTATCATGAAAATCGGCAGTATACGGCGGAATTGCTGGAGGTCTTCTATGGACGGGCTACGGAACTGCGCGGATGACGAAGGAAAGCGGCCGGGCCGGACGAAAGCCCGCGGGACGGACCGGACCGGGGCGCGGCGGGAAGCCGGCGCGGCGGACGCGGGCGCGGCGGGCCCCGGGAAGCTGTACCTGGTCGCCACGCCGATCGGCAACCTGGAAGACATGACCTACCGGGCCGTACGCATATTGCAGGAAGCCGACGTGATCGCCGCCGAGGACACCCGGCAGACCCGGAAGCTGCTGAACCGGTACGGCATCGGCGGCACGCTGGTCAGCTACCACGAGCACAACAAGCGGACGAGCGGCCCGGCCCTCGTCGCGCGGATGCTCGCCGGCCAGTCGGTGGCGCTGGTCAGCGACGCCGGCACGCCCGGCATTTCCGATCCCGGCGAGGATCTGGTGCGCCTCGCCGTGGAGGCGGGCATCGCCGTCGTGCCGGTGCCCGGCCCGAGTGCCGCGATCAGCGCCCTCGTCGCCTCCGGGCTGCCGACGACGCCCTTCCGGTTCACCGGCTTCCTGCCCCGCGGCCGCAGGCCGCTGGCCGAAGCGCTGAAGCGGCTGCGGGAAGCGGAGGAAACGCTCGTCATCTACGAAGCGCCCCACCGCCTGGCGGCCACCCTCGGGGCGCTGCGGGATGCGCTGGGCAACCGGCGGATCGCCGTCGCCCGCGAGCTGACCAAAATCCACGAGGAAGTGTTCCGCGGGCGGCTTGACGACGCGCTGGCCCACGTGGCGGCGCATCCGCCCCGCGGCGAATACGTGCTCGTGGTGGAAGGCCGCCGGGGGGAAGAAGACGGAGCCGCCGGCGCCCGTCCGGACGACGGGGCCGGCGGCGTTTCGGCCGGCGGCGGATCGGGCGCCTGGTGGAGCGCCCTCAGCCTCGCGGAGCACGTCCGTCATTACGAAGAAGAAGGGCTGCCCCGCAAGGCGGCGATGAAACGGGCGGCCGAAGACCGCGGGCTTTCGCGCCGCGACGTGTACCAGGCGCTTCTTCGGGAGGGGAAGGAGAATGGACCGTCCGGCTGAACGGTCGCCGCCGGACCGCCCGACGTCCTGCCGGGCCCGGGGCGCGCGCCGCCGGACGCGGACGGCCGGCCGCCGGGCGGGCGGAACAGAAAAAAGCCTCCGCCCGGCCGGGCGGAGGTGACGCAAGGAGATATAAAAAGGTTAGAATTAACAACGGTCGTTTCCAACCTCTATTATATACGAAACAGTAGATTTTGTCACCGAAAAAAGGTTCGCCTCTTGGCAAAAATGAATCGACAAATCATTCGACCAGTTTGGCCAGTTCCTTGGCCACGCTGCGGCTGATCATCTTGCCCTTGAAGTAGATCAGGTCGTTGGCCTCGCCGGTGAAAATGCAGGCCGGTTCATATTTCTTGAGCATGATGCGCTCGCCGTCAACGTAGATTTCCAGGGCGTCCTTCTCGGCAATGCCAAGCGTCCGGCGGAGTTCGATGGGGATGACAACCCGTCCGAGTTCATCCACTTTCCGAACAATGCCCGTCGATTTCATGTTTTTCGCTCCTCCTCCCCAAAAAAATCATTTTGCGATTTGATTCTGTTATTTTCGCCACAATTCGACAACGTCGTCAGAATATATAGTACCAACGTTTACCAGAATAGTCAACAAGAAAGTGATGGAAAGAAGCCTGAGGAATTGCAGCCAAATTCCCGTTTTTCCCGAAAATTCTCCGGGATATCGCGAATAACAGGGGAAATCGGGATCCGGCATCATTTTGCGGACAAGTGCAATTACACCATGACTGAGAAAATTGTGCAATCGACGCGCAGGCAAAACTTTGACGAAAAAATGACATTTTCTGTGGAAAAGCGGTTGAAGGGATGTTGACAGATATCGAATTTTGTCGATAAAGAGGAGGTCTGTTCATCCATGCTGGGCACGCTGCGGGAGGAAAAAGTGTTCAAGGACCCGGTGCACAAATACGTGCACGTCACGTCGCCGGTCATCTGGGCCCTCATCAACACCCGGGAATTCCAGCGGCTGCGCCGCATCCGGCAGCTCGGCACGTCTTTCTACACGTTCCACGGCGCCGAACACAGCCGCTTCTCCCATTCCCTTGGCGTCTACGAAGTGGCGCGCAGAATCATCGCCCAGTTCGAACGGAACCGGTATCCCGGCTGGCCGCGCGAGGAGGGGCTGTTGGCGCTTGCCGCCGCCCTCCTCCACGACCTGGGGCACGGCCCGTTTTCCCACTCGGTGGAAAGCGTGTTCAACGTGTCCCACGAAGACTGGACGTGCCGCATCATCGAAGGGGATACGGAGGTGGGGCGCATCCTCGCCGCCGTGGATCCGGCGTTTCCGCGCAAGGTGGCGCAGGTGATCGCCAAGACGTATCCGGAAACCGTCGTCGTCAACCTGATTTCCGGCCAGATGGACGCCGACCGGATGGACTACCTGCTCCGGGACGCGTATTTCACCGGCGTCAACTACGGCGCCTTCGACCTGGAGCGGATTTTGCGGGTCATCCGGCCCCACGGCGGGCACATCGTGGTGAAGGAAAGCGGCATGCACGCGGTGGAACACTACCTGATGAGCCGCTACCAGATGTACTGGCAGGTGTACTTCCATCCCGTCACCCGCAGTTCGGAAATCATTTTGCGGAAAATCTTCCAGCGGGCCAAGGAGCTGTTTGCGGCGGGCTACCGGTTCGCCTTCCTGCTGGACCCGCTGCCGAAGCTTTTCCGCGGCGAGCTCGCCGTGGAGGATTTCTTGCGCATCGACGAGCCGCTCATGCAGACGGTGATGATGCGCTGGACGGAGGAGGCCGATCCGGTGCTGGCCGACCTGTCGGCCCGGTTCGTCTACCGCAGGCTGTTCAAATACACGGCGGTGGCCGGCCCGGACGATCCGGCGGTGGAGCGGATGCGGGAGCGCCTCGCGAAGCGGGGCCTGGACCCGGATTACTACACGGAGGTGGACTACCCGACGGACAAGTTCTACGACATGTACAAGCCGGGCCATCCGGGCACGAAATCGCCGATCCTGCTGCTGACGGAGAAGGGGGACGTCGTCGAAATTTCCGAGAAAAGCCTCGTCGTCAGCTCCATCAGCGCCGGTTCGCAGCAGCAGGGCACGCACTACCTGTATTATCCGGAAGAAATGACGGAAGAAGCGGTTTGAAGCCATTTTCACAAGCCATCTTCACAAACAGCGTTCAACTTTCGCCGACCGACAAAAAGGAGTGGATGACGCATGCTGGTGGATTCCCATGCCCACCTCGATTCGCCCAAATTCGACGGCGACCGGGAAGCCGTCATCGAACGGGCAAAGGAAGCCGGCGTGGAGCTGATCGTGAACGTCGGGTTCAACCGGGAGACGATCCCGACGACGATCGCGCTGGCCGAGAAATACGACATGATTTACGCGGCGGTCGGCTGGCACCCCCAGGACGCCGTCGACATGAAGCCGGACGATCTGGACTGGCTCGAGGAGCTGTGCCGCCACCCGAAGGTGCGGGCCATCGGCGAGATCGGGCTGGACTACTACTGGGACACGTCGCCCCGCGACGTGCAGGAGCGGGTGTTCCGCGAGCAGATCCGCCTCGCCCGCCGGCTGGGCAAGCCGATCATCATCCACAACCGGGACGCAACGGGGGACGTGGTGCGCATTTTGCGGGAGGAGAAAGCGGCGGACGTTGGCGGCATCATGCACGGTTTCTCGTCCAGCCCGGAAATTGCCCGGGAATGCATGAAGATGAACTTCTACATCTCCTTCGGCGGACCGGTCACGTTCAAAAATGCCGTCCAGCCCAAGGAGTCGCTGGCGGCGGTGCCGCTGGAGCGGCTGCTCATCGAAACGGACTGCCCGTATTTGACACCCCATCCTTTTCGCGGAAAACGGAACGAGCCGGCCCATGTCCGTCTCGTGGCGGAAGCGGCGGCGGCGATCAAGCAGGTAACGGTTGAGGAAATTGCCAGGATAACGGCTGAAAACGCCAGGAAAATCCTTGTCATTTCGTGACATTTCGTAGCATTCCCGAGATTTTCCAAGGGGTTGCGGGAAAAAAGTGGGATTGTCCGGCCGGTTTTCCCGTTCAGGCGGCAATTTGGCCCGATTTGCCGGAATTTTGTCCCAAGAATTGGTTTACAATTTGTTCCGGCAGTCAGTAAACTCGGTACAGCGTTTCCAGCTTGCTCAAACAGTATCGCAGCAGTCATCACGGCAAAGCATGCATTTTCAGACCGAACAACCGTCGAAGTCGAAAGGGAATCGACTGCCAAGTCACCTTGGCCGGGTTTTTTTGTGCGCATTTGAACCTGGCCGGCCAGTCGGAAGGGACACTGTACTGTTGGGCAAAACAAGGAGGAGCGAAATCGTGGGAACGAATGCATGGCGTGCCCATGGTGAGCGATCATCCGACGTTGCCTGCGGGACCAGCTTGGAACGGAAGCGGCCGGAACCAGTTCGCTGGTGGATTGTCGTTGGTCTTGTGTCGCTGTTGTTGGTGTTGCTTCTGTTTTTTGGCACGTCGCTGAAAAGAGTGGAATTGGTCGTGGACGGCGAAGCCGCCGTCGTGGCGACCCGCGCGGGCTCCGTGGAACAACTGCTGGCCGAGCGGGGCATCGGGGTCGGTCCGCACGACCGGGTGATCGCGCCGTCGGGCGCCCTCAGGACAGGCCAGCGCATCGAAGTGGTGCGCACCAAGCCGCTGGTGCTCATCGACGGCGGCAAGCCGTCGGTCGTCCATGCGGCGGGGGATACGGTCGGGGACGTGCTCGCGGATCTCGGCATCGAGCTCGGCACGTGGGACCGGACCGAACCGCGGCTTCATGCCCGGGTGGAAGCCGGGGATACGCTGCGGATCATCCGCGTGGAGCGGGAATACGAAGAGATCGAGCGGGAAATTCCCTTTCCCGTGGTCACGAAAGAAGACAAAAATTTGGCCCGCGGCAAGCAGAAAGTGATCCAGGAAGGCCGGGCGGGCGTGATCGCGGAACTGGTGGAGCGCGTCTATGAAGACGGCCGCCTCGTGTCCTCCCGGGTCATCGACTCGACCCTCAAATCGCCCGGCCTGGAGCAGGTGATCGCCATCGGGACGAAACGCCCGGTGACGGTGCTGTCGGCCAATTCGCCGGACATCGAGACGATCACGAAGAACGGCATCACGTTCGGGGTCAAGAAAATCCTGAACAACGTAACCCTGACGATCTATGACGCGGGCCCGGAATCGACGGGCAAGGATGAAGACCATCCGCTGTACGGCATCACCTATACCGGCACCAGGGTCGAGGAAGGCCGCACCATTGCCGTCGACCCCAGCGTCATTCCCCTGGGCTGGTGGGTGTACATCGAAGGCGTCGGATTCCGCAAGGCGGAAGACACCGGCAGCGCCGTCAAGGGCCACAAGATCGACGTCTATTTCGACGACGTCGACGAAGCCCCCTTCAGCAGGAAGCGCGGCGTGACGGTGTACATCATCGGGCCGGACAAGCCGGAAGGGCTCGACTGACGGCCGCCCGGGAACGTCCGGGATGCCGGATGGCGCGGCGGTTCCCGATCGCGGGGCCCGCCCGTGGCGGTCCGGGATTCGGGATGCGCCGGAAAGCCGGACGGCGACCGGACGATGCGCCCCGGGCCGTTGGAATCTTCGGACTGTGTGCTGCTGCAGGGACGGCCGGCCGATAGGCCGGTTTTTTTGTCGGCGCCGGGGCGGGGCTGGGCGGACCCGCGGGTTGTGCAGACCCGCGGGTTGTGCAGACCCGCGCACCGTGCGGAGCCCCCGGGTTGTACGGCCCCGTTGCGGGCACGGATTTGCGCGGCGCGCGGATTCGCGCATTTTGCCGGAAACCGTGAGCCGGGGGAACCGCAAGCCATGATGACGCGTGCCGGTCACCGCGGCTTGCTTCGGGGCCGCCGGGTCATCTACAATGGATTATCATCACTCGGCCATGCGGCAGACGCCCGGCGGATGCCCTGGCCGCTGGACAAGCGAGTTGGGCGCCTTTGATCAGGGAAATTATCGTCGTGGAAGGCAAGGAAGACACCGCCGCCATCCGGCGGGCGGTGGAGGCGGATACGATCGAAACCGGCGGATCGGCCGTCAGCCCGGAGACGATCGAACGGATCCGCCTTGCGAACGAGCGGCGGGGCGTCATCATCCTGACGGACCCGGATTCCCCCGGGGAGCGCATCCGCAAAATGATTTCGGCGGCGGTACCGGGGTGCAAGCACGCGTTTCTGGATCAGGATGAAGCCCGGCGCGGCGGGGAAATCGGCGTGGAGCACGCCAGCCCGGAAGCGATCCGCCGGGCGCTGGCCGGCGTGCGCAGCGAATTTTCCGGCTCGGCCTCGGACGTGGAATGGACCGATCTGGCGGAGGCCGGCCTGATCAACAGCCCCGATGCGGCAAGCCGCCGGCTGGCAGTCGGCAGGCGGCTCGGCATCGGCTACGGCAACGGAAAGCAATTTTTCAAGCGGTGCCGCATGTTTGGCATCACCCGGGAGGAGCTGGCCCGGGCGCTGTCGGAGGCGGGGCTTGCGGCGGACGCGGGGCATCCGGAGGGCGGACGGCCATGAAGGTTTCCCAGCCGGGCCATGCGGCGGCCATCCTGCGCAAATACGGCATCGTGCCGAAAAAAAGCCTCGGGCAAAACTTCCTCGTGGACGCCAACGTGCTGCGGAACATCGTCCGCATAGCCGGACTGGACAAGGAGAAGGGCGCGCTGGAGATCGGTCCCGGCATCGGCGCGCTGACGCAGCATCTGGCGGAGGCGGCCGGGCGGGTGGCGGCGGTGGAGATCGACCGGCGGCTGCTGCCCGTCCTGGAGGAAACGCTGGCCCCGTACGACAACGTGACCGTCATCCACGGGGACATTCTCAAAATGGATCTCTCCCGCCTGTTTGCCGAACAGTTTGCCGGGATGAAGGCGGCGAGCGTCGTCGCCAACCTGCCGTATTATGTCACGACGCCGATCCTCATGGCCCTGCTGGAGGCGGATCTCCCGCTGGAACACATCGTGGTGATGGTGCAGAAGGAAGTGGCCGGGCGCATCACCGCCCCGCCCGGCAGCAAGGCCTACGGCGCCCTCAGCATTGCCGTGCAGTACCGCTGCGAAGCGGAAATCGCCGCCGTCGTGCCGCCGACCGTGTTCATCCCGCGGCCGGACGTGGATTCCGCCGTCATCCGGTTGTCCAGGCTGGACAAACCGCGGGTGGAGACGGAGGACGAAACGTTTCTGTTCGACGTCGTCCGGGCGGCGTTCGCCCAGCGGCGGAAAACGCTGCTCAACAATTTGCAGGCCCGGTTCGGCAAGGACCGGAAAGAGGAGCTGCTCGCCGCCCTGGCAGAGGCGGGCCTCGACCCCGGCCGCCGCGGCGAGACGCTGTCCCTTGCCGAATTCGCCGCGCTCGGCGGCGCGCTGGCCCGCCGGCTGAAGGCCGGCGGTTGAAGCACCGGACGTTGAAGCGCCGGCGAGTTCAGGCGGGGCTCCAGGCGCCGCCGATGCCTCCGGGCCGTCCGTCCGGCCGGACCGGGCATCTCGGATCAACTTTGGCATGCTTGGATGAAATGTTGGGTGATTTTTCACCCAACGTTTTTTTGCGTTTCAGCGGCGTTTTGTGTGAAAAATCGAACAGAATGGGACATCGGGAACGCGCCGCCGCATGGACCGGAACAGTCCGCGACCGCACCGGACCGCCCAGGCACCAAACGCGACGCCCGCCCATACGATGGAAACGAGATGCAGGGAGGGAGAGGCGGCCGATGTGGCGGGAAGGCGATCTGGTGACGCGCAAATCGTACGGGGAAGACGTGTTGTTTCGCATCGAAGCGCTGGAACGGCGAACGGCGGTGCTGAAGGGGGTGGAGTTCCGGCTGCTGGCGGATGCGGCGTACAGCGACCTGGTCCGGGTTCCCGAACCGGCGCGGCACCGGCCGACGGAGGACGTCCGCCTCAAGGCGGCAGAGTTTGCGCGTTCCATCGAACTGTCGCGGGAGACGGAGCGGGAACGGCGGGCCACGATGCCGGACCGGTCGCCCTATTTTGAGCTGCCCGGCAAAGTGCTGCACCTGGACGGCGACGCGAACTATCTGGTCAAAAGCCTCCAGGTGTACCGCAGCCTCGGCATTCCGGCGGTGGGCCGCCACGTCCACGAATCGATGATGGCGGAGGCGGTGTACCGGCTGCTGCCCGAAGTGAAGCCCGACATTCTGGTCATCACCGGCCACGACGGCCTGGCGAAACGGCCGGGCGTGAACCGGCACTACATCGGCAACTACAAAAACTCCCACCATTTCGTCAATGCGGTCAAAACCGCCCGGCAGTACGAGCGGCACCGCGACGCGCTGGCAGTCATCGCGGGGGCGTGCCAGTCCCATTTCGAAGCGCTGCTGCAGGCGGGGGCCAACTTTGCCAGCTCGCCGGCCCGCATCCTGATCCATTATCTGGACCCCGTCTACGTCGCGGCCAAGGTGGCGTTCACCTCCATCCGGGACACGGTGAACATTTACGGCGTGATCCGCCATACGGTCAGCGGCCTCGACGGCCTCGGCGGCATCGAGACGAAAGGCAGCCACAGGATCGGCCTGCCCCGGCTGGACTTCTAGGCGGCAAAACAGGTGCCGCCAATTTTTTCATCCCGTTTTTGAAATTCGCGATAAATGCCGTTGACAAAGCATTTTGACGGCTGATATAATATTTTGCTTTAGTTGACAATGCGCCTGTTTCTGCGGTATAATGGACCGTGGAAAGAGGTGGTAGCTCCCTATGACCAAGAATGCTCTCGCCGAAATCAAGGCAAGCTTGGATGCATACGTGGGCCGCAAAATCAAGCTCAAGGCCAATGGCGGGCGCCGCAAGACCATCGAGCGCAGCGGCGTTTTGGAAGAAACCTACCCTTCGGTGTTCATCGTGAAGCTGGACGAGGATCAGCACTCGTTCAAACGTGTTTCGTACAGTTACGCGGACATCCTGACCGAATCGGTCGAAGTGGTGGTCTGCGATGATGAGAAAGGGCAGTTCCGGATCAGCTACGCGCAGGCGTGACGGCGGACGCCCTTGAACCTTCGCACCGGCAGCCCCGGCGGGCGCCCGGTGCTTTTTTTGTCTTCGCGCCGGCTTACGGCGCTTCGAGGCCGGCGAACATGGCCGGCGCTTCCGGCGGTTTCCGCAGCAGTTCGAATTCCTGGCGATGGAAGGACAATAGTCCCTCCCGCCGCATTTTGCCGAGTTCCGCGCTCAGCGCGCTGCGGTCGACGCCGAGGTAGTCGGCCAGCTGCTGGCGGTTGTAGGGGATGCGGAACCGGCGGCTGTTGTGCAGGACGGCTTGCTCCGACAGATAGGACAGCAGCTTGCGGCGGATCGTGCGCATGGAAAGATGCTCCAGCTTGCGGTTCAGCATCAGGTTGCGCGCCGCGAGAATGCCCAGCAGGTTGCCGATGAGATGGGCGTGGAACGAACAGGCCGAGCCGCACGGCGTGATCAGGTTGCGGAAATCAAGCAGCAGAATGCCGCTCGGTTCGGCGGCGATGACGCTGACCGGCAGCGTTTCGGCCCGGGCGGCGGCGAACGATTCCCCGAACAGTTCGCCTTCCCCCAAAACGGTAACCAGCGTCCGCTCTCCCCAGAAATCCTCCTTCACGACGTGCACGCTGCCTTCCAGCACCAGCCCGACGTCGGTGACGGCATCGCCGGCCCGCAGAATGAAGGCGTTTTTGGCGAACCGGACGGTTCTGGCGGAAAAGCAGCGCAACACGCAGGCAATTTCGTCTTCCGTCAGCCCGCGGAACAGGGCGGTTTGCTTCAAAAAGCGGAGATCGGGTTGCATGTTTTCCCCTCGTTTCGTTGGAAATCCAACAGATTTGTTTCTTTTATTATACGACAATGGAAAACATAAAGCCCAGGGATCAAATCCCGGCGGCAGAAAAACGGGGGAAAGGAGGCGGAGGCGGCCTCATGGCGGTGCGGACCATCATCAGGATCGACGAGGAAGCATGCGACGGATGCGGACTTTGCGCGGCGGCCTGCCACGAAGGGGCGATCGCCATCGTAAACGGCAAGGCGCGGCTCATCCGCGACGAATATTGCGACGGCCTGGGCGCCTGCCTGCCGGTCTGTCCGACAGGCGCCATCACCTTCGAGACGCGGGAAGCGGCGCCCTTTGACGAAGAATTGGTCAGGCGGCATCTGGCGGCGCGCCCTGCGGCGGAAGCGGCGGGCGGTCCGGCGGCCGGCCGGCCGGTTTCCGGCCCGGCGGCGGAGGAACCGGGAGGCGGCGCCGGCGATGCGGGAGAACGCGGACATGCGCACGGACACGGATCGCCGGCCGGACCGGCAGGCGGTTGTCCCGGCAGCCGGATTTCGTTTTTCGCCCGGCGGGAATGGCCGGCGCCGGAACAAACGCCCGCGGATGCGGGAGAACACCCGGCGGCATCCGGCGACGGCCGGACGGGCAGCGAACTTTCGCAGTGGCCGGTGCAATTGCAGCTGGTGCCCGTGCGGGCGCCGTTTTTCGATCAGGCCGATTTGCTGGTGGCGGCGGACTGTTCCGCCTACGCCTGCGGCGATTTCCACCGGCGGTTCATGCGCGGCCGCGTCGCGCTGATCGGCTGTCCGAAGCTGGATGCGGCGGACTATGCGGACAAACTGGCCTCCATTCTTTGGCACAACGACATCCGCAGCGTGACGGTCGTCCGCATGGAAGTGCCGTGCTGCGGCGGCATCGAAGCGGCCGTGATGGCCGCGGTCGAAGCGGCCGCGGCCGGCGGCAAACCCGTTCCGTGGCGGGCGGTCGTGCTGACGCGGGACGGCAGGGTGCTGGCGTGAGCGGAACGCATCGGGGAAGCGGCGCGTCTCGGGGAATCGTTTTGCGATGCGTTCTTGCGGATCGGAAACGTTTTTTGGCGGATCATTTTTTCGGGAGGAAGGAAGAAACCGGCATGCAATCATCGATGTTTTGTTTCCAGTGCGAGCAGACGGCGGGCGGCACGGCCTGCACGGGAAGGATGGGCGTGTGCGGCAAACAGGCGGCCACGGCCGGCCTGCAGGATGCCTTGACGGGAGCGCTCGTCGGGCTGGCCCGCGCCGCCGCGGCCGGAACGCCCGGGGCGGAGACCGACCGGCTGATGCTGACCGGCCTTTTCATGACCATCACCAACGTCAACTTTGACGACGCTTCGCTGACGGCCCAGATCGAAGCGGTCCGGCGGGAAAACCGGCGGCTGGCCGGCGGCGGGACGCCGGCGCCCGAGTACGACCTCGGCCGCCTGTGGCGGGACGCGGAGGACATCCGCTCGCTGAAATCGCTGCTTTTGTTCGGGCTGCGGGGGATGGCGGCCTATGCGTACCATGCTTTGAACCTCGGGTATTCGAGCGGGGACGTGAACGCCTTTTTCTACCGCGGGCTGCGGGCTTTGGGCGAAGATCTCCCGATGGGGGACCTGCTCGATCTCGTGCTGGAAACGGGGAACATGAATCTGGCCTGCATGGAGCTTCTCGACCGGGCCAACACGGAAACGTACGGCCATCCGGTGCCCACCGTCGTCCCGCTGACCATCGAGAAGGGCCCGTTCATCGTCATCTCCGGCCATGATCTCAAGGATCTGCAGCTGCTTTTGGAGCAGACGAAGGACAAGGGGATCAACGTTTACACGCACGGCGAAATGCTGCCGGCCCACGCCTATCCGAAGCTGAAAGCCTACCCCCATCTGAAGGGCCATTTCGGCACGGCGTGGCACAACCAGCAAAAGGAATTCGACGGCATGCCGGCGCCCGTCCTGTTCACGACGAACTGCCTGATGCCGGTCCGGGACAGCTACGCCGACCGCGTGTTCACGACGGAAGCGGTGGCCTATCCGGGCATGGTGCACATCGGGGAGGACAAAGATTTCACGCCGGTGATCGAAAAGGCCCTGGAACTCGGCGGCTACGCGGAGGACACGACGCTGCCGGGCATCAACGGCGGCACGCGGGTGACGACCGGTTTCGGGCACCATGCGGTGCTGGCGCACGCGGAAAAGATCGTGGAAGCCGTCAAATCCGGCGCCATCCGCCACTTCTTCCTGGTCGGCGGCTGCGACGGGGCGAGATCCGGCCGCAATTACTACACGGAATTCGTGCAGAAAGCGCCGAAGGACACCGTCATCCTGACGCTGGCCTGCGGCAAATTCCGCTTCAACGATCTGGACATCGGCACGATCGGCGGCCTGCCCCGCATGCTGGACATGGGGCAGTGCAATGACGCGTACGGCGCGATCCGCGTGGCGCAGGCGCTGGCGGACGCCTTCGGCTGCGGGGTGGGCGACCTGCCGTTGACGCTGGTGCTGTCCTGGTACGAACAGAAGGCGGTCAGCGTGCTGCTGACGCTGCTGGCCCTCGGCTTCAGGCACATTTATCTCGGGCCGACGCTGCCGGCGTTCCTGTCGAAAAACGTCCTGAACCTGCTGGTCGAACGGTTCGGCCTTTCGCCGATCGGCATGCCGGAACGGGATCTGGCCGCGGCCCTGGCCCGTTGACGCATCGCTCTTGCCGGCCGGTTTTGATTGCCGGCCGGCTTTCGCCGTTGTCCGGCCGCTGACAACCGGTCTTTTGATGATGGACCGCCGCCGGCCTTCGCGGCTGTCTGCCGGTGGCGGCCGGCCGGTTTTGCCCTGCATTTGGTCCCGCGCGCCTTCGGGTGCGCGGGTTTTATTTGCGGGACAAGCTCCGCATACTATGGACGGGCCGACAAGCAGGCCCGGGAAAGGAGGGAGGCGGCCATGGGCCGCAGAAGACGCGGCATCATGACGGAATCGTTCAAAATGGAACTGGCCCGCGACCTCGGCTTCGCCCACAAGGTGGAACGGGAAGGATGGGGCGCGATCACGGCCAAGGAAGCCGGCAACATGGTCAAACGGGCGATCCAGCTGGCGGAGCAGTCCCTAGCGGGAAACGCGAGACCGCCCGGCAACGGGTACCGTTGACGCGGGCGCGGCCGTCCTTTCGTCCGGGCGCCCCACCGCCCGGGCGGTCGGACGATCCCGGCAAATGGCGTCAGCCCGGATGTTGGCCGGCGACGGTTCAGCCGCTTTCCGGGGCAGCGAAGCGAAGGCCACGCGCCTTCGCTTTTTGCCTTTTGTTTTGCTAGAATGGGTGGAAGATCATCCGGGAGACGGTGAACGAGATGAAATGCCACGAAAAAGCGCCGGCCAAAATCAACCTGTTGCTGGACGTGATCCGCAAACGGGAAGACGGATACCACGAAGTGGAAATGGTCATGACCATGGTGGATCTGGCCGACCGCCTGACGCTGTCCGAGCTGGACGGCGGCGAGATCCGGCTGACGAGTTCAGCGGGGAACATCCCGCTTGATGGCAGAAATCTGGTGGTGCAGGCCGCCGAATTGATCAGGCAGCGGTATGGCGTGCGCAAGGGCGTGCACATTCATCTTGAGAAGCGCATTCCGGTGGCCGCCGGGCTGGCCGGCGGCAGCAGCGACGCGGCCGCCGCGCTGCGCGGGCTGAACCGGCTTTGGCGGCTCGGGCTGTCCGCCGATGATCTGCGATCGCTCGCGGCGGAACTCGGGTCCGACGTGCCGTTCTGCATCGCCGGCGGGACGGCGGTGGCCCGCGGCCGCGGCGAATTGCTGACGCCGATCGACAACCCCCTTTCGGCCTGGGTCGTGCTGGCGCGGCCGCCGATTCACGTGTCCACGGCCGCCGTGTACGGCCGGCTGAAAGTCGACCGCATCGGCCGGCACCCCGACCTGTCCGCCGTGCTGTCGGCAATGGCCCGGCGCGATTACCGGATGCTGTGCGGATCGCTCGGCAACGTGCTGGAAGACGTGACGATCCGGATGCACCCGGAAATCGGCCGGCTGAAGGAAACCATGCTGCGGCTCGGAGCGGATGCGGCGCTCATGTCCGGCAGCGGCCCGACGGTGTTCGGCCTGACCGTGCGGCGGACGAAGGCCGCCCGCATCTACAACGGGCTCCGCGGATTTTGTCGGGACGTGACGGTGGTGCGGATGCTGCCCGATCCGATGCCGGTCGGGAATTGACGTTGCTTGAGGGTTGACTCTGATGGCCAGTCCGGAGCCGGGAGGCGGATTTTCCGTCTTTCGGGGTGTGCTGAGCGCCCGCCGGGTGCCCGAGAGGCGGATTTTCTGTCTTTCGGCGGGCAGCGGGCGCCAACTAGGCGTCAAGAGCCGAATGTTCCGTTTCTCAAGAAATCGCCGTCAAGATGTCCGGAAACCGGATGCCCGGCCCCAAAATCCGGCCCGGCCAATCCGGATGCCGCGAATTTTTCCGGCACCGCAAGATTGGAAATTGCGGAAATACGGACAAAAATGGTATATTGGCATTAAATTATTCGGAATTGGCCCGCATTCGGAAACGGCCGCCCGAAATCCGCGTCCGAAAATGGAAGCGCACGATTCGTCGCGATGATTGACGTGCGGCCGGGAATGGACTTGCATGAAAATTCATCCGCCAACATTGGCGCACATTCGGCATGCAGGCGCAATCGGCAATGACACACCTTCGGAACGCAGACGGAATCCCTGCGGAAATCATGCGTGACAACGCCGGCGGAGGGAGAGACACCCGATGAGCAAACTGAAACGGAGCGCCCGGCTGGTGGACATGACCCAATATTTGCTGGACAACCCCCACCGGCTCATCCCGCTTGCGACGTTCGTCGAACGCTACCGTTCCGCCAAATCGTCCGTCAGCGAAGATTTGGCGATCATCCGGGACGTGCTGGCCGGCCGGCAGCTGGGCGAGCTGGTGACCGTGGCCGGCGCGGCGGGCGGCGTGAAATATGTGCCGAAGATCGGCGAGGCGGAGGCCAGAGCGTTCATCGAAGCCGTGTGCCGCCAGCTGGACCAGCCGGAGCGGATTTTGCCCGGCGGCTATCTGTACATGTCGGACCTGCTCGGCAGGCCGGAAGTGGTGGGCCGGATCGGGCGCATGTTCGCTTCGGCCTTCGCCGACCGGGAACTGGACGTCGTCATGACCGTGGAAACGAAAGGCATCCCGATCGCCCACGCCACGGCCCATTTCCTGAACGTGCCCGTCGTCATCGTGCGGCGCGACAACCGGGTGACGGAAGGGTCCAGCGTCAACATCAACTACGTGTCCGGCTCCTCGAAGCGGATCCGCACGATGTCGCTCGCCCGCCGGGCGCTGAAGGAAAACGCCCGCGTGCTGATCGTGGACGATTTCATGCGGGCCGGCGGCACGATCAAGGGCATGATGGATCTTCTGCAGGAGTTCAACGCGACGGTGCGGGGCGTGGGCGTTTTCGTGGAATCGGGGGACGTCGGCGAAGGGGAGCATCTGGTCACCGATTACCTGTCGCTGGCCAAACTGGCCGGCGTCGATCCCGTGACGAAAAAAATCCACATCGAGCCCGGCAATTATTTCACCAAATTGTCGGAAAAGAAGGGGGCTGATTCCGATGACCATTGAAAAAGTATCCACCGGCAGGGCGCCGGCCGCCATCGGTCCGTATGCCCAGGCGGTCAAAATCGGCGATTTCGTGTTCACCTCCGGCCAGATTCCGCTCGACGCCGACGGCCGGCTGGTCGGGGGCGGCATCCGCGAACAGACGCGGCAGGTGCTCGCCAATCTGCAGGCGATCCTGGAAGCGGCGGGGAGCGACAAATCCCGCGTCGTCAAAACGACGGTTTTCCTCAGGGACATGAACGATTTCGCCGCGATGAACGAGGAATACGCCGCCTTTTTCGGGGAGCACACCCCCGCCCGTTCCACCGTGCAAGCGGCCCGCCTGCCGAAAGATGTGCTGGTGGAAATCGAAATGATTGCCGCTTTGGCAAAATGACAAAAAAATTTACAAAAGCAAGAAGGATTTTCGAAACAATTGTGGAATATAAAGCCAAGTCGGTTTTTCTATACAGTAAAGGTGGTGACGGAAATGGAAATCACGGACGTGAGATTGCGTCGGGTCAACACGGAAGGGCGCATGAAAGCCATTGCCTCGATTACGATCGACAATGAATTCGTCGTCCACGACATCCGCGTAATCGACGGCAACAACGGCATGTTTGTCGCCATGCCGAGCAAGCGGACCCCCGACGGGGAATTCCGGGACATCGCCCATCCGATCTCCCAGGCAACCCGGGAGAAGATCCAAAACGCAGTCCTGGAAGTATATGAGCGCGCCGTCCAGGCGGAAGAGGCGGAGTCGGTCATCGAAGAAGGCGCGTGATCACCGGGACCTTGACGAAAGAGAGCTGGCGAACGGCTCTCTTTTCTTTTGCCGAAAAGTAAGCTATGATTCAAGGGTGGGATGAACAGGCGAAACCTGGACGGAGGTGCTGGGCATGCCGCTTCACGCGGTGGTTCTTGCGGCGGGGCAGGGCAAGCGGATGAAATCGCAGCGCCACAAGGCGGTTCATCCGGTTTGCGGCAAACCGATGATTTTATACACGATGGACCTGGTCGGCCGCCTGTCGGCGGACCGGACCATCGTCGTGGTCGGACATGCGGCGGAACAGGTGCGGTCCATCGTCGGGCCGCGCGCGGAATATGTGACGCAGGAGGAACAACTCGGCACCGGCCATGCCGTCCTGCAGGCCGAGCCTCTGATCGGCGGTGAAGACGGCACAGCGCTGGTGCTTTATGCCGATATGCCGCTTTTGACGGATGACACGGTGCGCCGGCTGCTCGACGTCCACCGCCGGACGGGCGCCGCGGTCACCGTGCTGTCGGCCGTCGTGGACAATCCGGCGGGCTACGGCCGGATCGTGCGCGATGCGGCGGGAAGCCTCGCGGCCATCGTGGAGGAGAAGGATTGCAGCGACAGCCAGCGGGCGATCCGGGAAATCAACACCGGCGTCTACTGCTTCGACAACCGCAAGCTGTTCGCCGCCCTCCGCCGGGTGACCAACCGCAACGCCCAGGGCGAATACTATTTGACCGACGTGATCGGCATCCTGCGGGCCGACGGCGAGCGCGCCGAAGCCGTGGCGGCCGGCGATCCGGCGGAAGCCGCCGGCGTCAACGACCGGATCGGGCTGGCCGAAGCCGAAGCCATCATGCGCCGGCGCATCAACCGGCGGCACATGTCGGAAGGCGTCACGCTGATCGATCCGGAATCGACGTACATCGAGGCGGACGTGCAGATCGGCCGGGACACGGTGATCTGGCCCGGCTGCGTCCTTCGCGGCCGCACCGTCATCGGGGAGGAGTGCGAAATCGGCCCGCAGGCCGACATTGCCGACTCGAAGGTGGGCCGCTTCTCCAGGGTGGTCCGGTCGGTGCTCGTGGAGACGCAGACGGGCGAGAAGGTCAGCGTCGGGCCGTTCGCTTACCTGAGGCCCGGCACGAAGCTGGCGGACGGCGTCAGGGTGGGCGACTTCGTGGAAATCAAAAATTCGTCCGTCGGCGCGGGCAGCAAAGTGCCCCACCTGAGTTACGTCGGCGATGCGGAAATCGGCGCGGGCGTCAACATCGGCTGCGGGGTCATCACCGCCAATTATGACGGGGTGGCCAAGCACCGGACCGTCATCGGCGACGGCGCTTTCATCGGCAGCAACTGCAACCTGATCGCGCCGGTGACCGTCGGAAAGAACGCCTTCGTCGTGGCGGGCTCCACGATCACAAGCGACGTGGGCGACGACGATTTGGCCATCGCCCGCAGCCGGCAGGTCAACAAACCGGGATACGCGCGGGTGCTCAGGGCCCGCATTCTGGCCAAAAACAACAAAGCGAAAGACGGAGCGCAGAGGGACGGAGCGTAAGGGATGACCATGAAAGCCTACGGAGACAAGAAGTTGAAGCTGATCACCTGCAATTCCAACCGGCTTCTGGCGCAGGAGATCAGCGATTGCATCGGTGTACCGCTGTGCAATGCGGAAGTTTTGCGGTTTTCCGACGGCGAAATCCAGATTCGCCTGGAGGAGAGCGTGCGGGGATGCGATTGCTACGTCATTCAGTCCACCTGCGCGCCGGTCAACGATCACCTGATGGAAGTCCTGATCATGATCGACGCCCTGAAGCGGGCATCCGCCAAGACGATCAACGTGGTCATGCCGTATTACGGATACGCGCGGCAGGACCGCAAGGCGCGGGCGCGGGATCCGATCACGGCCAAGCTGGTGGCCAACCTGATCGAAACCGCGGGCGCAAACCGCGTCATTGCCCTGGACTTGCACGCCATGCAGATCCAGGGGTTTTTCGACATTCCGGTGGACCATCTCATCGGCGTGCCGATTCTCGGCCAATATTTCCGGGAGAAACGGCTCTCCGACGTCGTGGTGGTGTCGCCGGACCACGGCGGCGTCGTCCGGGCCAGGCGGCTGGCGGATGACCTGCAGGCGCCCCTGGCCATCATCGACAAGCGCCGTCCGGAGCCGAACGTCAGCGAAGTGATGAACATCATCGGCGACGTGCGGGGCAAAACGTGCATCCTGATCGATGACATCATCGACACGGCGGGCACCATCGTGCTGGCGGCGGAAGCGCTGCTGAAGGAAGGCGCGCGGGACATCTACGCCTGCTGCACCCATCCGGTTCTGTCCGGACCGGCGATGGAGCGGCTGGACCGGGCGCCGATCAAAGAGATCGTCGTCACCAACACGATTCCGATCACCCATCCCAATCCGTCCCCCAAAATTCGCGTGCTGTCCGTGGCGCCGCTCGTCGGGGAAGCGATCATCCGCGTCCACGAGGAGATGTCGGTCAGCAAGCTGTTCGAGGAACCGGCCGGCCGGAAACGGGCGAAGGCGCCGAGCCCGGTCTGAGGCATTCGGCTGCGGCACGGCGGCCGTGAACGGGCGCAAAATGCCGGGTCCGGGGCAGAAATCCGTCCGCTGAACGCCGTCACCCGGGGAAGCCGGACGCGGGCGAACCGGCCCCGGATCTGATTGGCGGACGTCAAGCCCCGGACGGGAAACCCGCCCGCAAGGCCCCAAAGCGGCACGGCAGGCACGCAAAACCCGTTTGCTCTGGCAAAGGAGTACATGACCGTGAGATGGATCGTCGGGCTCGGCAATCCGGGACGAAGATACGCCGGAAACCGGCACAATGCCGGATTCATGGCGGTGGACCGGTTTGCCGGGCGGCACGGCATTTCCGTGACGAAGGAAAAATTCAAGTCGCTGTACGGTGAAGGCATTGTCAACGGCGTGAAAGTGGCGGTGCTCAAGCCCCAGACGTACATGAACCTGTCCGGGGAGGCGATCCGCGCCTTTCTCGATTTCACGAAATCGTCGCCGGAGGAAGGCATCGTCGTGTACGACGACCTGGACCTGCCCCTCGGGCGCATCCGCCTGCGGCAGCAGGGCAGCGCCGGCGGGCACAACGGCATGAAATCGGTCATCGCCCATCTCGGCACCGAGAAGTTCAACCGGATCCGCATCGGCATCGACCGGCCGCCGGCGCATCTGGACGTCATCGACTACGTGCTGGGCGACTTTTCGAAGGCGGAGCAGGACACGCTTTCCGGCGTGCTGGAACGGGTGGCGGACGCCCTCACGGATGCGCTGGCGATGCCCTTCGACCGGGTGATGGCCAAATACAACGGGTGAAGGGCCGGCGGACGGGAACAACCGGCAAACGCCGGCGGATAACCGGCCCCAAAATGGGCAAACTGGGAGTAATAAATCGACTCCCGGAGGCATACCATGACCGTAAAGTACGTCTGCCGGCATTGCCGCATGCCCATTGGCGAATTGAACGGCGACGGGCTGAGCGAGTTCCGGCTGGGGTTCCATTTTCTGACCCCGGAGGAACGGCTCGACATGATCGCCAGCGACGGCCGCGGCGGCCTGGAAATCCGGCTGACCTGCGACTATTGCCGTGAGACGCTGAACAGCTATCCCGAGCTTTCCCTCGTGGGAAATCCGCTGCAATAGCGCGGCCGCTTCGGCGGCGGGAAAGACCCGCTGCCGCGGGGCGCCGCACGCGCCGGGCCGAAAGGTCCGCGCAAAACGTCCAAAATGGCCGGGAACGGGCCGGCTGCCGCAAAACCGCCCGGCATCCGGACCGTTCCCGGCCCGCACACCGAACGGCAAAGTTCCGGTCGCGCATCGACCCGCCGGGGGCGGGGGATGCGGATGCGGGGCTTTTTCGGGTTTTTTTCGGCATCCGGGCCGTTTTTCTTGTGAAAGGAGAGGAGCGAGATCCCGCAAATGGAACAATTGCTTCGCGCGTTCGCGGAAGAACCGGATTTCGGAAACGTGATGTCCGGCGTGCGGCAGGGGTTCAGGGAACAGCTGGTGTCGGGCCTGGCCGGTTCGGCGAAGGCGGTGATGATCGCCGCGGCCGCCCGGGAGCTCGGGCGGCCGGTGCTCGTCCTGGCGCACAACATGTTTTCCGCCCAGAAAATCGCGGAAGATTTGAACGAATGCCTGCCGGACTCGGCCCTGCTGTATCCGGCCCACGAACTGACGGTGGCGGAAGGGGCGCTCGCCAGCCCGGATCTGCTGTCCCGCCGGATCGACGCGCTCAGCCGGCTGGCCGTCGGCTACCGGGGCATCGTCGTGGCGCCCTACGCCGGCGTGCGCAAGCTGATTCCGCCGCCGCGCGTGTTCGCGGAATGCAAAGTGGAACTTTCGGTCGGCCAGGAGCTGCCGCTGGAGCAACTCGTCCGCCGGCTGTCGGAAATCGGCTACGAGCGGGCCGACCGGGTGGAACGGCCGGGCGAAATGGGCGTGCGGGGCGGCATCGTCGATTTTTATCCGCTGAATGAGCCCCTGCCGTACCGGGTGGAATGGTTCGACGACGAAATCGATTCGATCCGCACCTTCGATCCGGCGGATCAGCGGTCCGTCGACAAACGAACGCACGTGACCATATGGCCGGCGCGGGAGACCGTTGCGGATGGAAAGCGCTTACAGAGCGTCGCGCTGCAAGTTTCCGATCTTTTGGAACAACAGCTTGGCAAAATGACCGACCGCCTCGCCAGGGAACGGCTGCGGGAGACGATCCTGCATGACGTCGAACGCCTGCGGGAACAGTCGTCTTTCACCGATATCTACAAATATGTCGCCCTGCTGTATCCGGAACGCGCCACCCTTTTCGACTACATGCCCGAAGACACGCTGCTTGTCATCGACGAGCCGCTCCGGCTGATCGAAACGGCCCGCCAGATGGACCGGGACGAGGCGGAGATGATCGCGGACATGCTGGCGGCGGGGAAAATGCTGCCGGGCACCGTGCTGTCGAAAAATGCGGACGAAGTGCTGCACGGGAAACCGTTCCAGACCGTCTACCTGTCCCTTTTTCTGCGACAAGTCCCCCATGCCTCCCCCCAGAACGTCGTCGGTTTCGTCTGCCGGCAAATGCAGAATTTCCACGGCCAGATGCACGTGCTGAAGGCGGAGATGGAGCGCTGGACGAAAAGCGGCACGCGGGTCATCGTGCTGGCGTCGGGCAGGGAGCGGGCGGACCGGGTGCGCCGGGTGCTCACGGATTACCAGATCCCGGTGCCGGAGATCGTGGACGGGAACCTGCAGAACGGGTTCGAGCTGCCGTCGGTGCGCCTGGCGGTCATCACGGAAGGCGAAGTGTTCAGCCAGCGCCAGCGAAAGGTGCGCAAGAGCGACCGGAAAATCGAGAACGCGGAGCGGATCAAAAGCTACCTGGAGCTCAAGCCCGGCGATTACGTGGTGCACATCCATCACGGCATCGGGAAATTCCTCGGCATCGGCACGCTGGAAGTGGCGGGCATCCACCGGGACTACCTGCACATCCAGTACGCCGGCGGCGACCGGCTCTCCGTGCCCATCGACCAGATCGACCTCGTGCAGAAATACGTCGGCGCCGATGACAAGGAGCCGAAACTGTCCAAGATGGGCGGCGCGGACTGGCAGCGGGCGAAAAGCCGGGCGCGCAAATCCGTGCAGGACATCGCCGACGACCTGATCAGGCTGTATGCGGAGCGGCAGGCGGCGCCGGGATACGCCTTCTCGCCGGATACGCCCTACCAGGCCGAGTTCGAAGCGATGTTTCCGTACGAGGAGACGCCGGACCAGCTCCGGGCGATCCAGGAAATCAAGGCGGACATGGAGAAAAGCCGGCCGATGGACCGGCTGCTTTGCGGCGACGTCGGCTACGGAAAAACGGAGGTGGCCATCCGCGCCGCCTTCAAGGCCGCCATGGACGGCAAGCAGGTGGCGGTGCTCGTGCCGACGACGATTTTGGCGCAGCAGCACTACGAAACGTTCCGGGAGCGGTTTTCCGGCTTTCCCGTGACGATCCACGTGCTGAGCCGGTTCCGCACCCGCAAGGAGCAGCAGGAGACGATCCGGGGGCTGGCGGCGGGCACGGTGGACATCGTCATCGGCACGCACCGGCTGCTGTCGAAAGACGTGAAATTCAAGGATCTGGGCCTGCTCATCGTGGACGAGGAACAGCGGTTCGGCGTCACCCACAAGGAGAAGCTCAAAATGCTGAAGGCGAACGTGGACGTGCTCACGCTGACGGCGACGCCGATCCCGCGCACGCTGCACATGTCGATGCTGGGCGTGCGGGACTTGTCCATCATCGAAACGCCGCCGGAAAACCGGTTTCCGGTGCAGACGTACGTGGTGGAGTTCAGCGCGTCCCTCGTGCGGGAAGCGATCGAGCGGGAGCTGGCGCGGGGCGGTCAGGTGTATTTCCTGTACAACCGCGTCCAGGGCATCCACCAGATGGCGGAGTTCGTGCAAAACCTCGTACCGGACGCGCGGATCGCCGTGGCGCACGGGCAGATGGCCGAACAGGAGCTGGAGGCGACCATCCTCGATTTTCTCGAGGGCGAATACGACGTGCTCGTCAGCACCACCATCATCGAAACGGGCGTGGACATCCCGAACGTGAACACGCTGATCGTGTACGACGCGGACAAGATGGGGCTGGCCCAGCTGTACCAGCTGCGGGGCCGCGTCGGACGGAGCAACCGGATCGCCTATGCGTATTTGACGTACCAGAAGGACAAAGTATTGAACGAAATCTCGGAAAAGCGGCTGCAGGCCATCAAGGAGTTCACGGAACTCGGCTCGGGTTTCAAAATCGCCATGCGCGACCTGGCCATCCGCGGCGCCGGCAACCTGCTCGGACCGGAGCAGCACGGGTTCATCGCCTCCGTCGGCTTCGAGCTGTACTCGCAGATGCTGGCGGAAGAAATCCGGAAACGGAAGGCCGCGTACGACGGCGCCGAGGCGCCCGCGGAGCCGGCGGCGCACAACGTGCAGATCGATCTGGACATCGACGCCTATTTACCTTCGGCGTATGTTTATGATAGTATGCAGAAGATTGAAGTGTACAAGAAGGTGGCGGCCGCGGATTCCCTCGAGGCCGTGGACGATCTGCACGACGAACTGACCGACCGGTTCGGCGACCCGCCGCGGGAGGTCGAACGGCTGCTCGCCGTGGCCCGGCTGCGCGTGCACGCCCGCGCCCTCGGCATCGAATCGTTCCAGCGAAAAGGGGACGACGTCGTGATCCGCTTCCTGGCGGACCGCAAGGAAGTGCCCGGCCGGGCCGGCCTGAACGCCCTGGCGGCGGAATGGAAGGGACGGCTGCAGGCGTCGGGCGATGTTCCCCCGGTGCTGACGGTCAAAGGGCGCGGCCTCGACGCCGACGGACTGCTGGAGCTCTTGGAGCAACTGATGACGGGACTCGGACGGGTCCTTGCGACGAAAGGAGATCTTCACCATGCCGCACATTGAACAGACTTCCCGCCGCGGACGTTCCGTTGCGGGCCGCCGGGCGGCGCGCCTTGCGGCCGCGCTGCTGGCGCTGGCCATCGCCGCGCTGGCGCTTGCGGCCTGCGGCAAGGATGGGGAAAGCGAGGGCAAAAGCGTCGGGGGCATCGACCCGTCGGCCGTCGTGGCCCGGTACGACGGCGGCGAAGTGACGGGAAGGCAGCTGATAGCGTACCTCGGCGCGCACAAGTTCCTCAATCTGAACGAAATGTACGGGTTTTACGAAATGCTGCCTTCCTTCAAACAGGACATGCTGTACCGCCTGATCGCCACCCGGCTCATCACGGCGGAAGCCGACGAGGAAACGGACAAGGCGTCCCGGGCGTCCGCCGCCGAAATGATCGCGGCGCTGGAGAAAACGCTGGATCAGGACGAGGACTACAAAAAGGGCGTGGAACAGTTCCTGGAATCGGAAGGCATCACGCTGAAAGACATCGAGGACTATCTGGTGCAAAGCCTGAACCTGCAGGCGGTGCTCGAGAAAAAGTTCTCGGATGACGACCTGCGGGCCAGATACGACCAGATCCTGAAAGAGGACGAAAACGCCTTTCTCCGGGCGACGGTGCGCCATGTGCTGGTCGGGCTGACCGACGGGGAAGGCAACGAGCGCACGGAAGAGGAAGCGCTGAAGCGGATCAAGGAAGCCCAGGTCAAGCTGAAAAACGGCGCCGACTGGAAGGCGGTGGCCAGGGAATATTCCGAGGACCCGGGATCGAAGGAAAACGGCGGCCGGTATGAGGACGTCGAGGTGTCCCTCTGGGTGGAGGAATTCAAACGGCATGCCATCGAGCAGCCCGTCGGCGAACTCGGCGAACCGTTCAAGACGAGCTACGGCTACCACATCATGCTCGTCGAGGACCGCCGCCAGCCCGGATTCGAGGAAGTCCGGGAAGACATCCGGGAAATGGTCGCAAGCGAATATTTCTTCAACATGGTCGAACAGGAAGTGCCAAAGCTGGTGACGGAAGTGAATCTGCCCGAACCGGAGCTGCCGGAAGGCTTTGAAAACGTGGAGGCCGGCGGGACGGACGGCGGCGGGGACACGGAAAACACCGGCGGCGACGGGCCATAATCGGGGCGTCACCGCAAGGGGAAAGGCCGTCCGCGGTACCGCGAAACCGTCCGTGAGGCCATGCTTTTCCGGAAACCATGAACCCCAACGCCTCCGGCGATTCGCGATTCGCCGGAAACCATGAAGCGAAAGACCGCCCGCGCGCGCCGATGACGGCAGCCGCCGGGCGGTCGTTTGTCAGGGCGGTTTTCCGCGGCATTTCTTTCGGCGCCGTTTCCAGTTTCCGCCTTGCCGGCGCCTGCATAAGGGGTTGGGAACAGTTGAATACTATGGGCAGAAATTGACCGAGCCCGACGGGCAGCCGGGAATCCAGATGCCAATCAACCCAAACACGAAAGCGAGGCACCATGCATGAAAGCAACTGGAATCGTTCGCCGCATCGACGATCTGGGCAGGGTGGTCATACCGAAGGAAATCCGCCGGACGCTGCGCATTCGGGAAGGCGATCCGCTGGAAATTTTCGTGGACCGGGACGGAGAGGTCATCCTCAAAAAATATTCGCCCATCGGCGAACTCGGCGACTTCGCGAAGGAATATGCCGAATCCCTCTTTGAAAGCACCGGGCACATCGTCATGATTTCCGACCGCGACAACGTCATCGCCGTCTCCGGCGGTTCCCGGAAAGATTACCTGGACAAGCAGATCGGCGCCATCGTGGAGTCCAGCATGGAGAACCGCAAGACGATTCTGGAGGCGACGGGCGGCGAGGCGGAGATCGTCAAGGACATGCCGGAAACCTACGGCTCCTACGTCATCGCCCCGATCATTGCCGGCGGCGACCCGATCGGCGCGGTGATCATGGTGAACAAGGACAGCCACGTGCGGATGAACCAGCTCGAATTGAAAATGGCGGAAACGGCGGCCGGCTTTCTCGGCAAACAGATGGAACAGTGACGATGGGCTCAAACCGGCCGGTCCTTCGCTCCTGCGGAACTTGCGGCGGGTCACCGCGGCGGGCTTTGCGGGGAAGAAGGGCCTTTTTTTGTTTGCGGATTTTTGCGCAGGCCTTTCCCGATTTCGGCGCTTGATTTCGGCGCCCATTGGCGGTTCTCCATGCAAGGAAGCGGCGGTTGGGGTATAATGACAAGCAGCGGCAAAGGAGGAGTCCCCATGTCCACGCAAGCATCCGGACAATCGGCCGGTGCCGGATCGATCCTGGTGGCCGGCCTCGGCCCCGGCGACGAAAACCGGCTCACCCTCGGCATCCTGAACCGGCTCCGGTCGGCCGGTGAGCTGTATTTGCGCACTTCCCGGCTTCCCGTCGCCCGCTTTCTCGAAGCGCAAGGCATCCGGTTTGCCGCCTTCGACCCGCTCTATGAACGTCACGACACGTTCGAAGACACGTACCGGGCCATCGTCGACACCCTGTTCGGCCGCGCGGCGGCCGGCGCCCGGGTCGTCTACGCCGTGCCCGGCCATCCGCGGGTGGCGGAGGCGACGGTGCGGATGCTGCTCGAGGAAAGCCCGTCCCGCGGCATCCCCGTCGCGGTGGAAGGCGGCGAAAGCTTTCTCGACGAAGCGTTCCTGCGCCTCGGCTTCGATCCGGTCGAAGGCTTCCAGCTTCTGGACGCCGCGGAACTGAAGCCGGAGCGGCTGCAGCCGGATCTCCACACGGTGATCGCCCAGGTGTACGACCGGTTCACCGCCTCCGAGGTCAAGCTGGCGCTCATGGAAGTGTATCCGGACGACTATCCCGTCACGCTGGCTTCCGCCCTCGGCATTCCCGGCGAGGAACGGATCGAGACGGTCCCCCTTTATGAATTGGACCGGCGGGACGACTTCGGCAACATGTCCCTGGTCTACCTGCGGGCGGACGGTGACGAACGGCTCCGCAACCGCAAGTTCGAACGGCTCCATGACATCGTCCGCATCCTGCGCAGCCCGGACGGCTGCCCGTGGGACCGCGAGCAAACCCACCGCAGCATCCGCAAAAACCTGATTGAAGAAACGTGCGAGGTGCTGGAGACGATCGACGACGACGATCCCGCGGCCATGTGCGAGGAGCTGGGCGATCTGCTGCTGCAAATCATGCTGCACAGCCAAATGGAAGAAGAGGCGGGCACCTTCACCGTCTGGGACGTCATCGCCGGCCTGAACGAGAAGCTGGTCCGCCGGCATCCCCACGTGTTCGGCGACCGGTCGGCGCAAAGCGCGGAGGAGGCGCTGAAAAACTGGGAAGCCATGAAAGCCGCGGAGAAGAAAGCGAAAGGCAAAGCGGCCGCGGACGAGCATCCTTCCGTCCTGTCCGGCATTCCCCGCGACCTGACCGCGCTGCTGACGGCTTTGAAGCTGCAGAAGAAGGCGGCGTCCGTCGGCTTCGACTGGACGCGGCCGGAAGACGTATTAGCCAAGGTGGAAGAGGAAATAAATGAAATCAGGCAGCTGATGGGAAAAGCCGGCAACATCCCGGAAGAGGAGAGGAGGGAGCGGCTCGTCGGGGAAATCGGCGACTTGCTGTTCGCCGCGGTCAACGCGGCGCGCTTCGCCGGTGCGGATCCGGAAGAAGCCCTGGCCCGCGCCAACCGGAAATTCATCGCCAGATTCCGCCACATCGAAAAGCGCCTCAGGGAGGCGGGCAAAACGTTCGCCGACACCAACCTGGCGGAGATGGACGGCTGGTGGGAGGAGGCCAAGCGCTCCAAGGCCGGCGGCAACCGGCAGGAAAACTGACAGGATCCGACGACAATCGCAAAAAAAAATATTAAAATTCCGGCGGGTAGCAGGATTTTCCTTATAAAGAAAGAATACATATTGCGTGATCCCTCGGAGCCCGGATCCCTTGCGGGATCAAGGCTTCGACAAATCATGGCAACAATTCATTTGGGAGGCAAAAAGATGAACAAAACCGATTTGATCAACAACATTGCGGCGAAGAGCGGCCTGACGAAAAAAGACGTCGAGACCGTTCTGAACGGCTTCCTCGGCGAAGTGACGGCTGCTCTGGCCAAGGGCGAAAAGGTGCAGCTGATCGGTTTCGGCACGTTCGAAACCCGCAAGCGCGCCGGCCGGACGGGCCGCAACCCGCAAACGGGCAAGGCCATCACCATTCCGGCTTCCAAGGTGCCGGCCTTCAAGGCGGGCAACAAACTTAAAGAAGCCGTGAAATAATGCGGCTTGACAAATTCCTCAAACTTTCCCGGCTGATCAAGCGGCGCACCGTCGCCAAGGACGTGACCGAACAGGGCCGCGTCCTCGTCAACGGGAAAGAAGCCAAAGCGGGCACGGCCGTCAAGGTCGGCGACGAGATCACCATCCGCTACGGCAACAAGCGCGTGACCGTGCGGGTGGAGAATCTCATCGAATCGCCCCGCAAAGAAGACGCGTCCGGCATGTACACCGTCCTCCGCGAAGAGCCGGTGCATGCCGAAGACGAGTGACGGCATCGGTCCCCGGGTTCCCGGGGGCTTTTGTTTTTTGCGGGTTTGCGGGGGATTTCCCGGTTGCACGCCGGCAGAAAAAACGGTATAATTGCTAACCGTATTAGTAAATAACAGGGTTAGCGATCGGGGACGGAAGGAGCACATCCCATGACCGAACACGAGCTGGCGGCGGCCTTCCTGCGCAGAATCGACCGCTGGACGCGTCTGCATGCCGCCAGGAAAGTCACCGACATGTCCCGCGGCGAACTGTATGTGCTGCAGATGCTGGCCGACAAGCGGGAAGCCCAGCCGGCGGACATCTGCACCGGGCTCGACGTCACCAGCGCCCGGGTGGCCGCCCTGCTGAACAACATGGAGCGCAAAGGATGGGTGAAGCGGCGGCCCGATCCGTCCGACCGGCGGAAAATCCGCGTTGCCATCACCGATGCCGGCGAAGCCAAAGCCCGCGAGTTCCGCAGGGGCGTCTTCGGGTTCGTGTCGCGGCTGCTCAAGGAACTCGGCGAACGGGACACGCGGGAGCTGCTGCGCATCCTGGACCGGTTGATTGAACTTTTGGAGAAGGATCTGGCGCATCAGAGGCGGAAGTCCCGGAAAGCCGCGGACCGGGACCCGGCGGAAGGCGATTGGCCGGAGCGGACATTGGCGAAGCGCGGTCTGACGAACCGGGATCCGGCGGAAGACGTCTAGCCGGCGTGGACTTTCGCGGAGCGTGACCGGCCGGAACGGGAGCATACGGCGCCTGATCTGCCGGTCCGCACACATGCGGCGCGAACCGGCGGACCGGATTGCCGCTGGATGCGGCCGATCGGGCGGAGAGCTTGCAGGAAGCGGTGCCCGGCCCGAAATTTTGCGGGAGAAAATCGGGAATAGCCGGGGGCGCAAAAAGAGAAAACTGCGGACCGACGGATGATTTCTTTTTTTGAAAAGGGAGAAACCATTCTGGAACGAAGGACGGGACGAGAACATGCTGGCCATCCTGCGCCAACTGAAACATTCGAAAACCGCCGTGCTGCTCACGGTATTGCTGCTGGTCGTGCAGGCCGCGTGCGACCTGGCGCTGCCCGCATACACCAGCGACCTGGTGGACGTGGGCATCCAGCAGGGCGGCATTCCGAACGCGGTGCCGGACATGATGCTGGACGGCACGATGGAACGCCTCAAACTGTTCATGGATGAGGAGGGGGTGCGGCGCCTGGAAGCGGCCTATGCGCCGGACGGCAACGGCCGCCATGTGCTCCGTGATGCGGAGAAGGACGAAATCGACGCGCTGAACGGCATCCTGGCCCCCGCGCTGGCCATCCTGGCGGAGCTGGAGGCGGCCGGGGACAACCGGCTGGAGGAGCTCGAGCAGGCGCTGGAGGCCGGCCTTGTGTCCAGGGAAGATCTCCTGGCCATGAAAAACCAGGCGGTGTCCGCCCTCGGCGACATGGCGTTCCCCCTGATGGAGCAGCGCGCGATTCTCCGCGTCAAGGCGGAGTACGAGACGCTCGGCCTGGATCTTGGCCGCATCCGGAACCGCTACCTGTGGACGGTCGGCGGCAAAATGCTCGGCGTCACGTTCATCATGATCACGGCCTCGATTCTGGCCGGCCTTCTGGCCAGCCTCACGTCGGCGAAGGTCGGCCGGGATCTCCGGGCCCGCGTGTTCCGGAAAGTGGTGTCTTTCGGCAGCGCCGAGATGGACCGGTTTTCCACCGCCTCCCTCATCACCCGCAGCACCAACGACATCCAGCAGGTGCAGATGGTCATCGTCATGCTGCTGCGCATGGTGCTGTACGCCCCGATTTTGGGCATCGGCGGGGTGCTGAAAGTGTTCGGCACCGAGACCGGCATGAGCTGGATCATCGGCGTGGCGCTCGCCGCCGTCAGCATCCTGGTCGGCGTGCTGGTCGGCATCGCCATGCCGAAGTTCAAGCGGATGCAGGTGCTGGTGGACCGGCTCAACCTGGTCAGCCGGGAAATTTTGACCGGCATTTCCGTCATCCGCGCCTTCAGCCGCGAAAAGCATGAAGAGCAGCGTTTTGCCGAAGCGAACCGCGACCTGATGCGGACGCAGCTCTTTACCAACCGGGTCATGACGTTCATGTTTCCGGGCATGGCGCTCATCATGAACGGCGTCATGCTGCTGATCGTCTGGTTCGGGGCGAAAAACATCGAGCAGGGACACCTGCAGGTGGGCGACATGATCGCGTTCATCGCCTACACGATCATGATCGTCATGAGCTTCATGATGCTGACGATGGTGTCGGTCCTGCTGCCCCGGGCGGTGGTGGCGGCGGGCCGGATCGAGGAAGTGCTGCGGACGGAGCCGTCCATTGCCGATCCGGCACAGGGGCGGGACGATGCCCGGGACGCCCGGGGCGGCAGACGGGAATGGCAAGGCGTCGTCGAATTCCAAAACGTGGCCTTCCGCTTCCCCGGCGCCGAACGGAACGCCCTGGAAGGCGTCAGCTTCACGGCGCGGCCGGGGGAGATCACCGCGATCATCGGCGGCACCGGCAGCGGCAAATCGACGCTCGTCAACCTCATCCCGCGCTTCCATGACGTGACGGAAGGCCGCATCACCATCGACGGGGTGGACGTCCGCGACATGAGCCAGCGGGAGCTGCGCAGCCTGATCGGCTACGTGCCGCAGCGGGCGGTGCTTTTCAGCGGCACCATCGCCTCCAATCTGAAGTTCGGCGGCGACGACATTCCGGACGAAGACATGCGGGAGGCGGCTCGGATCGCCCAGGCGGAATCGTTCATCCTGGAAAAAGAACACGGCTACGACCATCCGATCGCCCAGGGCGGCAGCAACGTTTCCGGCGGGCAGAAGCAGCGGCTGTCCATCGCCCGGGCCATCGCCAAGCGGCCGAAAATCTACATTTTTGACGACAGTTTCTCGGCGCTCGACTACAAGACCGACGCGGCGCTCCGGCGGGCGCTGCACGACAGGGTGAAAGACGCCACCGTGTTCATCGTCGCCCAGCGCATTTCCACCATCATGAACGCGCACCGCATCATCGTGCTGGACGACGGCCGGGTGGCCGGCATCGGCACCCACGAGGAACTGCTCCGCACGTGCGCGGCTTACCAGGAAATCGCCAGAAGCCAATTGCCGGGCCTTGCGGCCGGCCTCGAAGGGAGCGTTCGCTGATGGAGAGACAACCGGAAAAGATGCAGGACCATCCCACGCGCGGCCACAAGGAAGCTCCCGCGCCGGGCGGCCCCGGCGGCCACGGGTTCCGCCGTCCGCCCGGTCCCCGTTTCGGCCCCGGCCACGGGCCGCCCCGTTTCGGCGAAAAGCCGAAAAATTTCCGGCGCGCCATCGGGCAGGTCATCGCCTACCTCGGGCGGTACAAGTACGCGCTGTTTGCGGTGATTCTGCTCGCGGCGGGCAGCAACGTGTTCGGCATCGTCGGACCGAAAATTCTGGGGGAAGCGATCACGGAACTTTTCAACGGGCTTGTCGCGAAAGTGACGGGCACCGGCGGCATCGACTTTGAGCGGATTGCGTCCATTCTGCTTTTTCTGCTCGGGCTGTATGCCGTCAGCTCGCTGCTGGCGTTCGCGCAAGGGTGGATCATGACGGGCATCGCCCAGAAGGTCGGCTACCGCATGCGCCAGGAAATCAGCGAAAAAATCCACCGGATGCCGATGAAATACTTCGAAGGCAACACCGTCGGCGACGTGCTGTCGCGCATCACCAACGACGTGGATTTGCTCACCCACAACCTGAACCAGAGCGTCACCCAGCTGATCACCAGCCTGGCCACCATCATCGGCGTCACCGTCATGATGCTGACGATCAGCCCGGTGATGACGCTGGCGGTGTTCGCCATTTTGCCGCTTTCCGTCGCGCTGATGGGCGTGATCATCCGGTTCACCCAGAAATATTTCAGTGCGCAGCAGCAGTACCTGGGGAAAGTGAACGGCCTGGTGGAGGAAGTGTACGCCGGCCACATCGTCGTCAAGGCGTTCAACCGGGAAGAAGCGATGCAGCGGGATTTTGACGAGGCGAACGGCAAACTGTACGAAACCGGCTGGAAAAGCCAATTTTTCTCCGGCATCATGTTCCCGCTGATGATGTTCGTCGGCAACCTCGGGTACGTGCTGGTTACGGTGCTGGGCAGCTTCCTCGCCGTCCGCGGGTCCATCACCGTCGGGGATATCCAGGCGTTCATCCAGTACGTGCGCAACTTCACCCAACCCGTCAACCAGCTGTCGCAGGTGTCCGGCATGCTGCAGGCGATGGCCGCCGCCGCGGAGCGGGTGTTCGAGTTCCTGGGCGAAGCGGAAGAGAGCGATGCGCCCGCCTTGCCGGCGTCCATCGAAGGCATCCGCGGCGAAGTGCGCTTCGAGCACGTCCGTTTTGGCTACACGCCGGACAAAGTCGTCATCCGCGACTTCAATTGCGAGGTGAAACCCGGACAGACCGTCGCCATCGTCGGTCCCACCGGCGCGGGCAAGACGACCATCGTCAAGCTGCTGATGCGGTTCTACGACGTGACGGACGGCCGCATCACCGTGGACGGACACGACCTCCGGGAGTTCGACCGGCATGAGCTGCGCCGGCTGTTCGGCATGGTGCTGCAGGACACGTGGCTGTTCAAGGGCAGCATCATGGAAAACATCCGCTACGGCAAGCCGGACGCCACCGACGAGGAAGTGATCGAGGCGGCGAAGGCGGCTTATGCGCACAACTTTATATTGAATCTGCCCGGCGGGTATCAGATGGAGCTGAACGAGGACGCCAGCAACGTGTCCCAGGGGCAGAAGCAGCTGATCACCATCGCGCGGGCGATTCTGGCCAACCGGCCGATCCTGATTCTCGACGAGGCCACTTCCAGCGTCGACACCCGGACGGAACGGCGCATCCAGCGGGCGATGGAAAATCTGATGAAAGGCCGCACGAGCTTTGTCATCGCCCACCGGCTGTCCACGATCCAGAACGCCGACCTCATCCTCGTCATGCGCGACGGCGACATCGTCGAACAGGGCACCCACGAAGAGCTGCTGGCGCTCGGCGGTTTCTACGCGGAGCTGTACAACAGCCAGTTCGAGCAGGTGTCGTAAGCGGCCGCAAGTGGTACAAGGCGGTGCAAAAAAGGCTGAATGGCCGCTGTCCACGGTGTGGCGCCGACAGGCGGACATTTTGGCATCAACGCGATCCCGCTCCCTCTGTATGCCGGATACGTGAAGGAGCGGGTTTTGCGTGTGTGAGAGAAATGCACCAAATTGGCAATGCAAAAAATTTTTAATTTGTCGTCGACCTCCGGTCGTGCAAAAATGCCGGGGGGATCGACGACAAAAGCCACAAAGTTCGTCCACAGGCGATTCCCTTCATTCATTCCACATCAAAATCAAAATACGTATCCGGGTACGGTTCGTCGGCCAGCGTGTAATGCCACCATTCTTTTGCATACGCCCTGAACCCGTTGCGCTCCATGGCTTCCTTCAGAATGCGCCGGTTTTCCGCTTGCTCTTCCGTGATGAGTGACGTGCCGTGGTGCGACACCTCTCCGAAGAAATCGAAAGGCCCGCCCATGTCCAAAGGTTCGCCCGTCGCCGCGTCCGCCAGGGTCAGATCCACGGTGCTGCCGCGGGAATGGCCGGACCGGGAGGCGATGTACCCGAGCTTGAACAGCCGGCTTTTCTCCAGATCGGGGTAATAGTCGGCTTTCGTTTTCGTATCGTCCGGATCCCGCGACCACTTCTTGAAATGCTCGACCGCCTTCTGCGGCCGGTAGGCGTCATAAATCAGCAGCGTATACCCGAGCGACCGCACCTCTTCCTGTACCTTGGCCAGCGCATCGGCGGCTTCCTTCGTCAAAATGGCATAAGGTCCCTTGTACCCGTCAATCCGCGCGCCGACGAAATTGTCCTCTCCGAAATAGCGGATGTCGAGCAGTACGCCGGGGATGTGGTCGTCCGCGTAGACAAAGCCGTCCGGCAGGTTGTATTTCTTCGAAAATAGCGGCGGCGCCGCGTTTCCATCCTCCGGCGTTTCCGCATCATCCGGTTTTTCTGCGGCCTCTTCATCACTCGGTTCATTCTCCCCGTTCGGCGACTCCCCGCCTTGCGGCTCTTCTTCAGGCGATTCTCCGGCTTCCGGCTGCCCTGCATCGCCCGGCTCGGCAGGCGGCTCCGCCGCCGAATCTCCGGCCGGAAAATCCGGGATGGCTGCGAGATCGCCGGCAGGCCTCCCGGGCGTTTCCGTTTTTCCGTCCGATTCGCCGGCGGATGCCGGGCGTGGTCCGGACGCGTCCTGCCGTCCCATTTGCCCGATGGCAAAACCGGCCACGATCAGCAAAAAAACACAAAGGCCGATGATGGTCCCTTTCGTGCGCATGAAGGCCCTCCCCGACAAGTTCTGCTTCCATCATAGGCTACGGCCGCAGAAGTTGTCGATCGGAAAAAAGACGGACTGTTTTCGGCCGAACTTTTTCCCCGGTGCCATCGTCCATAAAGGCAGAACCTTCGCATGAACGACAAAGGAGCTGGAAGACCACTTGGGCGGAAAAGGCCTGTTGCCGTTGGCGGCGGCTTTGCTGGCTGTTGCGGTCATGGCGGGATGCACGGAAGACGAAAGAAACCGGGCGCCGATCTTGAACGAGCAGCAAACGCAGGCGATGGAAACGGGGCGGACGGAAACGAGCCCGGAGCCAACCGTTCCCGGACCGGAGACCGATCCGGACGAAACCGACTCGGCCCCAACCAGGCCGAACCGGACCGCGCCGGAAAAACTGGATGAATTGCCGGATCGTCGCGCGGTGCTGTACCAGTTCCGGGACGAGGACGGCAACCCGGCCGGTCTCCTGCTGGAAATCGGCGGTCGCCGCGAGGAAATCTGGCCGGCGGGCGTCCGCTGGGCGTATCTGGACGAAGCGGACGCGGACGGCGACGGAACGAGGGAGATCGTCGTCACGTTCTCGGCGGGCGGCGGGACCGGCGCGAACGACGGGCGTGTGGGGGTGTTCCGGCGCGATTTTGCAAGCATTCCGTTGGACGATCCGGTTGTGGCGCTGAAGAGCGCCATGGCCATGTCCATGGACCATGACAGGCGGGAAATCGTGCTGGAAACGAACGGCCGTTCGTGGCGGATTCCGTTCCCGGACGACGAGACCGACTGGTGGCCGGAACCCCATGTCGGGAACGTCGTGACGTATGCCGTGCGGGATGACCGCCTGTATGCCAGCGTCGGGCTGCAGGCGTCGAACGTCTGGTTTCCCGCCGACTGTTGGCTGGCCTATGACTGGAACGGGGAGCGCCTGGCGGCGACAGTTCCCGAAGTCCATGTGCACAAGGAAACGGGGCATCCGTACCGCTTCGAAGACCACCGCCTCGGTCTGTCCGTCCGGGTGCCGGCGGGCTGGTTTGTCGACACGGGCGCTTTCGGCGGAGAAGCAACCGGCGGAGAACGTTTCGCCGTTCTGGTGGACGGCCATCCGGAGCGGGTGCTCCGACATGACGATCACGACCGGATCACGGTGACGGCGGGAACCGGCCCGGCCCCGAAAAATCGCGAACATGCCAAGCTGAAAGGAGAAGGGGAACGGGTGGACGTGGAACTGCCGTCCGGCGAGAAGGCCGTTCTGCATGTTGCCGCCGCCGGTGAAACGGTGGAACTGTGGTTTTTGTCGGACATCGCGGTTGCAAGCGGCGCGCTGCAGGCCGACACGTTCAACCGTCACCGGGACGCCATCGTGCAGATGCTCGGCAGCCTGGAAACATTGCCGCGGGACACGCCGCCGATGCCATAGCCTGCAAGCCTGAAACGGCAACCAAGGCAACAGTCCGGACAGAAGACCGCGGTTGAAAGGACGGCGCAGGCCGGGTCGGGCGGCAGACGATAAAACCCGTCCGATCTCCGCAAAGCCCCGGTGCATCGGCCTTCCGGAGATCGGACGGGCTTATTGACTTTCTCGTACGCCGTGCATCAATGTTTTTCCAACGACCGGGCCTATGCCCCCATGCGGCCCCGGTACTTGTTGCGGTATTGGAGCGGCGTCATGGATACATAACGCTTGAACTGGCGGGCATAGTAACTTTGGCTGCAAAATCCGAGCAGGACGGCGATGTCCAGAATCGGCAGGTCGCTGTGGGTGAGGAAATATTTCGAGTCCTCGATGCGCGTCCGCAAAATGTACTCCCGCACCGTCATGCCCGTTTCCTTTTTGAAAAGGCCGGACAAATACGAGGGATGCACGTTCACGTGGCGGGCGATGCGCCCGAGCGACAGGTCGTTCAGCACTTCGTCATGGATGAAGGCGATGGCTTTGTTGACGATGGCGCCGTACGCCGGCTGCCGCTCCTCGCGGAGCGCGTCGGCGAAGGCGAACAGCATGTCATATTCGAGCTGCTCCAGCGCCCGGATGTCGTTCGTCTCCTCGATTCGCAGGATGAACACGTCGCTCAGGCTGTACGCGCTTTCCGGGTGGACGCCGCCGGCGATGATCGCGCGGGTGAACAGCGTGCAGGAACCGATCAGCGAATTTTTCAGGGAACGGATCGGGTCCTTCGCCAGGCGCGCCCGCGGCTGCCGGTTGATCTCCTCCAGGGCGGCGGCGGCTTCGTTCACGTAACCCATGGCGAGCGACTGGAGCATTTTCATCTCGGTATTGAAAGGCGGGTGCACGAAAAAGTTTTGCTTGTTTTTCACCTTCGCTTCGAGAAATTCGTCAATCCATTTTTTGTGTTTTGTCGAAAAAAGGCGATTCATGAAGATCACGACCTTAAGCAAGTGATAAAAACCTTAAAAACATGAAAACATTGTACGCCCAAACTTTTTAGACTTCAAGTTGGGGCATCAGGGGACGCATTTTCAGAAAACGGGGAACCAAAAAGCTTTCGCAATCGCCCCAAATCAAAAGCTCGCAAAAATTAAGAAGCGGGAAGGGAACCATCCATGAACTGGTCGATTCGTTCCGCGGCGCTGGATGCGACCGCCTGGTCCACGGAAGAGAGCCTGTTTTTCACCGGCAACGGGTATTTGGGCGTGCGGGGATGTTTCGAGGAGCCTCCCCGGGCCGGCGGCGGGTACCGCTCGATTCGCGGCACGTACATCAATGCTTTTCACGAGATCACCGACGTCGAGTACGGCGAGAAGCTTTACGGCTTTCCCGAAACCCAGCAGAAATTGGCCAACGTGATCGACGCCCAGACCGTCATCCTGTCGTTCGGCGGGGATGGCGGGAGCAAAGAGGCGGAGACGTTCTCGCTGGAAGAGGGGGACGTAGTGGCCTATGAGCGCGTGCTGCACATGGACCGGGGCGTCGCGGAGCGCATTGTGCACTGGCGATCGCCGTCGGGGCGGGAAGTGCGGCTCCGGTTCCGGCGGCTCGTGTCCTTCCGGCGAAGGGAACTGTTCCTGCAGGAAATCGAGATCGAACCGGTGCAAAACGTCGGCCGGGTGACGGTGACGGCCGTCCTGAACGGGGACGTGGAAAACTACGTGAACCGCCGCGATCCCCGCGTCGGGGCGAAGCATGCCAAACTGCTTGCGGTCACGGGATCGGCGGCAGAGGAGGACGGCGTCACCGGCCTCGAGGTGCTGGCGCCGCGTTCGGGCCTGAAGGCGGCCTGCGCGTCGTATTTGCGGATCGACCGGGACGCGGCCTGGTCCGTCTCCAACGATGGCAAGGCCGTTGCGGTCACCGCGTCGTTTGAACTGGCCGGCAAAACCGTGCTCACCAAGCTGAACGTGTACACGGACACGCTGCGGCACGGGGACGACCCGCTGTCGGCCGCCGTCGCGCTGTGCCGGGAGTGGAAGGGGCTCGCCTTCGCCGAAGCGGCGGCGGAACAGAAAGAGGAACTGGACCGTTTCTGGCGGACGGCGGACGTGGCCATCGAGGGCGATCAGGCGCTGCAGGAAGGGATCCGGTTCAACCTTTTCCACCTGCTGCAGTCGGCCGGGCGGGACCGGTTTTCCAACATTGCGGCGAAAGGACTGTCGGGCGAAGGGTACGAAGGGCACTACTTCTGGGATACGGAAATCTACATGGTGCCCGTGTTTTTGCTGACGGACCCGGAACGGGCGCGGCAGCTGCTGTTGTACCGCTACTCGATCCTCGACGACGCCCGGCGGCGCGCGCGGGAGATGGGCCACCGGCAGGGGGCGCTGTTCCCGTGGCGGACGATTTCGGGCGGCGAATGCTCGGCGTATTTTCCGGCGGGTACGGCGCAGTATCACATCAGTGCGGACATCGCCTACGGCTACGTCCAGTATTATCTGGCAACGGAAGACTGGGCGTTCATGGAGCAGTACGGCGCGGAGCTCCTGATCGAAACGGCCCGGCTGTGGCTGGACGCCGGCCACTGGCTGGACGACCGGTTCCGCATCGACGCCGTGACGGGGCCGGACGAGTACACGGCCATCGTGAACAACAACTATTACACGAACGTAATGGCCAAACACAACCTGAAATGGGCGGCGCGGGCGGTCGGCATGATGCGGGAGCGGTCGCCGGAAGCGCTGGCGGCGCTCGCGGCGCGGATCGGATTGCGCGAAGAGGAGCCGGAGGCGTGGTGGCGGGCGGCGAACGCCATGTATTTGCCGTATGACCCGGTCCGCAATATCAACCCGCAGGACGATTCGTTCCTGCAGAAAGCGGTGTGGGATTTCGAAGGAACGCCGAAAGAGCATTATCCGCTGCTGTTGCACTATCATCCGCTGACGCTGTACCGCTACCAGGTGTGCAAGCAGGCGGACACGGTGCTGGCCCATTTCCTGCTGGAAGACGAGCAGCCGCTTTCCGTCATCCGCGATTCGTACGCGTATTACGAGAAGATCACAACCCATGATTCATCCCTGTCCAGCTGCGTGTTCAGCATCATGGCCGCCAAACTGGGGGACGTGGACAAGGCATACGATTATTTCATCGAAACGGCCCGGCTCGATCTGGACAACACCCACGGCAACACGCGGGACGGCCTGCATCTGGCCAACATGGGCGGCACCTGGATGGCCATCGTGTTCGGCTTCGCGGGCTTGCGGATCAAGGAAGACGGCCTCGGCTTTGCGCCGGTGATCCCCCGGCAGTGGAACGCCTATGCTTTCAAGGTGCGGTATCGCGGCCGTCTGATCGCGGTGCGGGTGGAGCAGGACGGCGGCCAGGATGGCGGAAGGGGCGTCGCCAGGTTTGAGCTGCTGGAAGGTGAGAAGCTGGAGATTCGGGTGTTTGGGGAGAAGCGGAGCCTGTCGCCGGGTGAGCCGGTGGAAGTAGCGGTTGCGGCGGGATGTTGCGGATGACGGACGGTTGACGGGAACAGAGTGCGTCCATTCGGCAAGTTTTTGCAGATTTTAAACCATAAATATTTCAGTTTATGAAAATTTGCCGTTGAAATGGGTTGTTGATTTTCATGCAGCAAATCTTTTTCTATTTGTCGTCGACCTCCGGTCGTGCAAAAACCCCCGTGGGTCGACGACATGTTTTTATGCCTAAAAATTGTTGTGGTTTCAAGGTTTGTTGGCTATGATAAACTTGAAGACGGGGTTTCAATCAAGAAATTTCGTATGGACGATTTGTTATAATGACGCGGGTTTTTGGGTTTTGATCGTACCTATGAGGAATTGAAACTCATCCAAATAGACGTTTTCTGAGGCACCCGCGACGTGTTTTGATCGTACCTATGAGGAATTGAAACTCGTCGGAAGGTGCGCTGACGGCAGACGTGATTAAGAAGTTTTGATCGTACCTATGAGGAATTGAAACGCTATAAAGCCCTTGAGACGCTTGAAGAGATCACGGGTTTTGATCGTACCTATGAGGAATTGAAACAAGGTTCAGCTGTTACTCCCGTCGTATCGGGTGGGAGTTTTGATCGTACCTATGAGGAATTGAAACTGATTAGGACACATCAGCGCCGTTTCTGGTGTGTCCAAGTTTTGATCGTACCTATGAGGAATTGAAACTGAGAACTGCCGAACTGTTGTAAGAGCTTTATTTTGGCGTTTTGATCGTACCTATGAGGAATTGAAACCGCTTCCGCCGCGGCGTACACTTTTTTTCCGCCGCGGTTTTGATCGTACCTATGAGGAATTGAAACAAACTTTCGGCGAAAAATCGACAATTGTAAAGCTTTGTTTTGATCGTACCTATGAGGAATTGAAACTCGGCACAACCCGACAGGCCGTGCGGGACCGGTGGCTGTTTTGATCGTACCTATGAGGAATTGAAACCTTCGTTTGGAACGTTTCCAGCCGGAAAGCGCTTCAACGGTTTTGATCGTACCTATGAGGAATTGAAACATCTCTTCGACGGCATGCCGGTTCTTCAGCCCAACCTTGTGTTTTGATCGTACCTATGAGGAATTGAAACGTCCGAGCGGGGCTGGACGCCCAGAAACGAAGCCATGTTTTGATCGTACCTATGAGGAATTGAAACCAGGCGTTTCAGTCCGACATTCAAGGCACCCTTACCGTTTTGATCGTACCTATGAGGAATTGAAACACGAACCGCTCAAGCCATTTTGCCAAAGCCGCGCCTTGTTTTGATCGTACCTATGAGGAATTGAAACCGCTTCCGCCGCGGCGTACACTTTTTTTCCGCCGCGTTTTGATCGTACCTATGAGGAATTGAAACCAGGTGTTGGTATGGAATTATGGGCGGTATCAGGTGGAAGTTTTGATCGTACCTATGAGGAATTGAAACCCCACTGAAGCCGGTTAGATAACCTTTCCACCGTGACGGTTTTGATCGTACCTATGAGGAATTGAAACTGGCGGTTTCCGGTCGGATTCAGACCCGCAACTACGAGTTTTGATCGTACCTATGAGGAATTGAAACGCAGTTTCTATGACAAGGCGACCGCGAAGATGAAGGTTTTGATCGTACCTATGAGGAATTGAAACAACAATTGCAGGAAAGGTTGAAGAAGCTGGAACAACGTTTTGATCGTACCTATGAGGAATTGAAACTTCAGCGACATGCCCAGCCCGGATGGTGCGATGAACGGTTTTGATCGTACCTATGAGGAATTGAAACCAGAAAACGCGCGGAAGAGGCACGCGCGGCATTGGCGTTTTGATCGTACCTATGAGGAATTGAAACTATTCCCACTCATGCATGTCGTCCGTCCTATACATATCGTTTTGATCGTACCTATGAGGAATTGAAACTTATTGGTTTAACTTTTATTTGATAGGTTCATTTTGTTTTGATCGTACCTATGAGGAATTGAAACTCAAGCGTGGCCGTGTATCCATCCAGCCCGTGCCAGCCCGGTTTTGATCGTACCTATGAGGAATTGAAACCCGCCGCTCCCGCCGATTCCTCGGCGCCGGCTCCGGTTTTGATCGTACCTATGAGGAATTGAAACCCCTTCTGTCGAACCGTACGTTGACTTTTAGGTTTCCGAGTTTTGATCGTACCTATGAGGAATTGAAACATGTTTTCGACTTCTGGCGGACCGAACAGCGCGAAAAGTTTTGATCGTACCTATGAGGAATTGAAACACCGTAGCCAGCAGATGTTTCGCGGTGTTGATGCTGTGTTTTGATCGTACCTATGAGGAATTGAAACCTCACCGAATACCGGGGCCAACCTGTGACCATCACGTTTTGATCGTACCTATGAGGAATTGAAACCCATTCCGACCCGCAGGCTTCGCACCTGCGAATCCTTGTTTTGATCGTACCTATGAGGAATTGAAACTCAGCGTGCACGTAATTTTCGCACGCTATGCAGTAAGTTTTGATCGTACCTATGAGGAATTGAAACTAAACTACCCCCCCGGCGCTATGCTGCCATTTTGCGTTTTGATCGTACCTATGAGGAATTGAAACACCATCATAAAAGCAGTAGGCGACTTCCCATTTGTCTTGTTTTGATCGTACCTATGAGGAATTGAAACCAAATATATGTCCATTCCACATCGCAAATGCTCTTAAGTTTTGATCGTACCTATGAGGAATTGAAACTCTAGTGGAAGAATCAGAAAGCTATGAACATCCTTAGTTTTGATCGTACCTATGAGGAATTGAAACCGAAAAATGTTTCGGCATTAAGCGTGCCGCGAAAGGCGTTTTGATCGTACCTATGAGGAATTGAAACTGAGAACTAATAGACCATTGTAGCGCTTTATTTTGGCGTTTTGATCGTACCTATGAGGAATTGAAACATTCCTCCTATGGCATATATTCTCATTCCATTCTATCAGTTTTGATCGTACCTATGAGGAATTGAAACTCAATTCAGAATCATGAAAGTTCAACCACAAGTTCAGTTTTGATCGTACCTATGAGGAATTGAAACAGCAAACAGTTGGTTTACACCGGCCTAACACGAGCAAGTTTTGATCGTACCTATGAGGAATTGAAACCTCAAATGGTGCAAGCCCCACCGCCGCGCGAAGATCACGTTTTGATCGTACCTATGAGGAATTGAAACATACAGAAAGGACATCCACGAGTCCGAACGCAGTTGTTTGTTTTGATCGTACCTATGAGGAATTGAAACCTTTTCCACCTTTCCGCCCTCCAGTTTCTTTTCGACCGTTTTGATCGTACCTATGAGGAATTGAAACCGGAACGTTCCACTCTGGCGAGGAAGGGGAGATATACTGTTTTGATCGTACCTATGAGGAATTGAAACAAACGTGTCAAGTAATCGGACACGAAAACTGCTTTGGGTTTTGATCGTACCTATGAGGAATTGAAACCCTGCCGAGCTGGAAAACGTGCTGATCGAGATGTCGGCGTTTTGATCGTACCTATGAGGAATTGAAACTTCTGCGTCTGCGTCTTGATCTGTACCAGCTTCGGCCCATGTTTTGATCGTACCTATGAGGAATTGAAACATGTTTTTTGGTTGGCTTCGCTTTCGCTCTCCGTGTGGTTTTGATCGTACCTATGAGGAATTGAAACCCAGATTCTTCGCCTCTTTCGCGGCCTCGGTCACGATCTCGTTTTGATCGTACCTATGAGGAATTGAAACACACAGAATTACATTTGCCTTTTCTCGGTAGTTGGAGGTTTTGATCGTACCTATGAGGAATTGAAACATGACCAACAGGACGGAACCCTGAAACGGATCAGAGTTTTGATCGTACCTATGAGGAATTGAAACCGGATTGGTGTCCATATTAGACACGGAGAGCGAAAGCGGTTTTGATCGTACCTATGAGGAATTGAAACCGCTTCCGCCGCGGCGTACACTTTTTTTCCGCCGCGTTTTGATCGTACCTATGAGGAATTGAAACCATAAAAAACAAGACGGCATTACGCCGTCTTTTTGGAGTTTTGATCGTACCTATGAGGAATTGAAACACATTCCGCAAGCGCGATCTCATGCTTCCCCGCAATGTTTTGATCGTACCTATGAGGAATTGAAACCCCGGAATTGCCAAAACTGGTCGGAACGTACGATTAGTTTTGATCGTACCTATGAGGAATTGAAACCAGGGTGGACCGCGCCCCGAAAGGGGCGCGGGCTCAAGTTTTGATCGTACCTATGAGGAATTGAAACTCCTGTTGTCCCGGTTCCTGCGAATTCTCATAGGAGTTTTGATCGTACCTATGAGGAATTGAAACCGGAAATTGGACTCGTCTAGGAAGACTTCCTGCCCTGTTTTGATCGTACCTATGAGGAATTGAAACCAGGAAGTAAAGAAGGCCGCCAACCGGGAGGATAAATGTTTTGATCGTACCTATGAGGAATTGAAACGTCTGAACGGGGCTGGACGCCCAGAAACGAAGCCATGTTTTGATCGTACCTATGAGGAATTGAAACTTCGCCCGCCAGTTAAGCGTCAGCAGGTCGCCGGGGCGTTTTGATCGTACCTATGAGGAATTGAAACTAGATACGCTTCGCGCGGCGGCTGTCGTAATCATAGCGTTTTGATCGTACCTATGAGGAATTGAAACGGGAATTCCTCTAAAACATCACCTTCCCTTTCCTCAGTTTTGATCGTACCTATGAGGAATTGAAACTGTGAAGGAGTCGGCGAAGTACTAGCAACCGTTCGCGTTTTGATCGTACCTATGAGGAATTGAAACTAATCGGCATTGATTTTCACGATTCATCTCTCCTTAATGTTTTGATCGTACCTATGAGGAATTGAAACCAGCAAGGAAGTATTTGCCATTCTGAACAAGGCAATCCGCGTTTTGATCGTACCTATGAGGAATTGAAACCATGCTGGCGCGCGTCCTTATATCGCCGCTGGTATAGTTTTGATCGTACCTATGAGGAATTGAAACTTTGGTGGAAGAATCGGAAAGCTATGAACATCCTTACGTTTTGATCGTACCTATGAGGAATTGAAACGCGTCTATCTTCGTGACGCCCTCCATGATTTTCCCGTTTTGATCGTACCTATGAGGAATTGAAACTCCGGTTTGCCTACTTCACCAATCAGCCACGCCGCGTTTTGATCGTACCTATGAGGAATTGAAACTTGGGCGGTCTGGTTAGGAATGGCGATAGTCAAGGTTTGGTTTTGATCGTACCTATGAGGAATTGAAACACCGCCTCATAAACCTCCCGCGCCTTTTGATACAGCTGTTTTGATCGTACCTATGAGGAATTGAAACCGTTTATTATTTCATAAAGCCAATTGTCGATCTCAGTTTTGATCGTACCTATGAGGAATTGAAACAAGGAAGAAGCACGCGGCGGAAAAGAAGTGCATGCCTTCGCGTTTTGATCGTACCTATGAGGAATTGAAACTCAATAGGCGGCGGCAGGAAGAAACGGCGGCAAGAGTTTTGATCGTACCTATGAGGAATTGAAACCCCATGCCGTTAAGGTTTAGGGCATCCCTAGTCGTTGGTTTTGATCGTACCTATGAGGAATTGAAACCCCTATAAAATGTGCCAGGCTTCAGATTCATTAATTGTTTTGATCGTACCTATGAGGAATTGAAACAGAAAAGAAGTTGAAAATAAATCTGGTATGTGATAAAGGTTTTGATCGTACCTATGAGGAATTGAAACTACTGGAGGGACGGAGGGTCGGCATGGTCTCCGTCCGTTTTGATCGTACCTATGAGGAATTGAAACTGGAAAAGCTCTGGGATACTCACGATTGGGCGGTGCGTTTTGATCGTACCTATGAGGAATTGAAACTCTTTATTGTCTGCTGTTATTTCAATTTCCCCATCATACCGGTTTTGATCGTACCTATGAGGAATTGAAACAAAGAACACGCTGTTCAGGTTCTGGAACGGAATTATGGGTTTTGATCGTACCTATGAGGAATTGAAACAGCACTTCCGCGAATGATTGCGCCGGATATGCCGCGTTTTGATCGTACCTATGAGGAATTGAAACTCTGTTGTCTGGTGTGCTTGTGCTGTTGGGCGGTCTGGTTTTGATCGTACCTATGAGGAATTGAAACTGGTTTGTAATTGCGGGCTTCGCAGCTGCAACGATTTGTTTTGATCGTACCTATGAGGAATTGAAACTACAACAAGGTGATCAACACCATGCAGGAGAAGGAAGTTTTGATCGTACCTATGAGGAATTGAAACTTCTAATTGATGGAATTGGAACCGAAGAGGCGATAAAGTTTTGATCGTACCTATGAGGAATTGAAACCATTCCGAAACTGCCAAAGCCTGCACACGTCACGGAAGTTTTGATCGTACCTATGAGGAATTGAAACTCCGGGTCTTCGAGTATGAAGCCGTACACGTCACCAGTTTTGATCGTACCTATGAGGAATTGAAACTGATGAATGGCGCGACATGGTGCGATTTTGGCGTAAGTTTTGATCGTACCTATGAGGAATTGAAACTTCTGCAACCTGTCCGCACGTGACATGTATAAAAAGTTTTGATCGTACCTATGAGGAATTGAAACAATGAGTTGCCTTTCGGCTTCCTGCTCATATGCCTGGTTTTGATCGTACCTATGAGGAATTGAAACCTTGAGATGGTGCCCGCATTAATCGCGCTCATCATTCCGGGTTTTGATCGTACCTATGAGGAATTGAAACCAGTTACCGTTGGCATGCTCTCACCACCTTTTCTGCGTTTTGATCGTACCTATGAGGAATTGAAACAAGGACGCCGAACTTCAGAAGTCTTACGGCGTTTTGGGCGTTTTGATCGTACCTATGAGGAATTGAAACATGAAGTGGTCGTTTCCGACCGCTTCAAGGACGAGAGTTTTGATCGTACCTATGAGGAATTGAAACCGTGACGAGATATTTCACAGCTTCCGCCTCGATGTTCTCGTTTTGATCGTACCTATGAGGAATTGAAACTTCTGTTCCGAGAGAGAAGGGAAGCAAAGAAACTCGGCGTTTTGATCGTACCTATGAGGAATTGAAACTCCCTTCCCTTTCGTATGGACGGACGGCGGACATTGGTTTTGATCGTACCTATGAGGAATTGAAACAAATTCTCGGTCGCCGTCTGGACGTAGGCACCCGTCAGGTTTTGATCGTACCTATGAGGAATTGAAACATTCCTTTCAATCGTGAAACTCATATACGGCAAAGGTTTTGATCGTACCTATGAGGAATTGAAACATCAGATTTTCCCGGCTGTACTTTTTCGACAGGATTCGTTTTGATCGTACCTATGAGGAATTGAAACGGCGGTGCAGGAGCTTTGCCAACTTCTGGAAATCAGCGTTTTGATCGTACCTATGAGGAATTGAAACGCTGTTCCCCGTTGTCCCTTCGACCGACACGGTGCCGTTTTGATCGTACCTATGAGGAATTGAAACTGTAATGGGCGGTCGAACTTACGTGAATCCCATCCATGTTTTGATCGTACCTATGAGGAATTGAAACGTCTCCCGGTGCAAAGGTTACGGGAGGGAAAGTATCCCGTTTTGATCGTACCTATGAGGAATTGAAACCTCCGGTGTTTCAGCAAATGAACAAGTGGCTCAATTGTTTTGATCGTACCTATGAGGAATTGAAACCCCGGCTGGGGATTCTGGCCGGCGATGCGTTTGGTTCGAGTTTTGATCGTACCTATGAGGAATTGAAACATCTGCAACGCCTCAGAACAGGCCGATTGATCGGGGGTTTTGATCGTACCTATGAGGAATTGAAACATCAGATCGCGGTTCTCCTGAATCAGTTCCCGAAACGGAAGTTTTGATCGTACCTATGAGGAATTGAAACTTATCGCCCCATGCCGTGATTTCGTATTCCGTGACGTGTTTTGATCGTACCTATGAGGAATTGAAACCGCCATGAAGTACGCGAAAACCCGGCTACCGGATTTGTTTTGATCGTACCTATGAGGAATTGAAACTTGAATGAACGTCTGGTTTACGGTCGCGTCGAACGCCGTTTTGATCGTACCTATGAGGAATTGAAACCGGAAATGTTCGCGGAAGGACACCGGAAAGGCGACCGTTTTGATCGTACCTATGAGGAATTGAAACCCTTCAGGCTTTCCAGATCTGGAACCAGCAGGCTGAGTTTTGATCGTACCTATGAGGAATTGAAACACGGCAAAAAGCTAAAAAAGTCGCGCAGCACTCTTAGTTTTGATCGTACCTATGAGGAATTGAAACATAGTACTTAACACCCAGACGATTGTTCACGAGTACGTTTTGATCGTACCTATGAGGAATTGAAACCATGAACTGGAAATGAGCCGGCGGGAACGGGAGATTCGGTTTTGATCGTACCTATGAGGAATTGAAACCTCCACACTACTTTGAATTCGATACCCTCGGCTTCCGAGTTTTGATCGTACCTATGAGGAATTGAAACTATCCAAACCGAACCGCGATGTCGTCGAAAATCTTGTTTTGATCGTACCTATGAGGAATTGAAACAGCTGTTTCTTCTTGCCGGAATTCCCGTTCACTTCAAGTTTTGATCGTACCTATGAGGAATTGAAACTCGAAGCCGCCCAGCTGTTTGGCAAGAAACTGTCCGGTTTTGATCGTACCTATGAGGAATTGAAACACGAACACGGAGGAAATGAACACCATCACGGAAACCGTTTTGATCGTACCTATGAGGAATTGAAACTCCGGTTCAGTCGTCGCCGTTTTCTTCTCCGTCTTCGTTTTGATCGTACCTATGAGGAATTGAAACCGCTTCCGCCGCGAAGGGAAACAAATCTTTTCCGCCGGTTTTGATCGTACCTATGAGGAATTGAAACCATGATCAAAGTCAAAACCATCGAAATTCGGGAGGAGTTTTGATCGTACCTATGAGGAATTGAAACACTGCCAGTTCCAGCCCAGTTTTACCCTCTTTCTTGGTTTTGATCGTACCTATGAGGAATTGAAACTCGCTTTCGGTGAAGTCGGCTTCCGTCAACCGGTATTGTTTTGATCGTACCTATGAGGAATTGAAACCGCGAGAATCTGGAAGATCACGCAGCCGCAACCACCGGTTTTGATCGTACCTATGAGGAATTGAAACCTCATCATCAGTCCACATTACATCAGGTTGCTTCAGGTTTTGATCGTACCTATGAGGAATTGAAACACGGCAATATCGGTCCTTTCCAATCGAAACAGCAATGTTTTGATCGTACCTATGAGGAATTGAAACAAATCATCGAGCTTGCCCAAAAAATTGGCATTAACACGGTTTTGATCGTACCTATGAGGAATTGAAACCTGGTGTGTCCAATAAAGCCCATAAGGGGTATAATCAGTTTTGATCGTACCTATGAGGAATTGAAACTGCCTAGCATCTCGTCGATATAGAGAGTCTTTGCGTCGTTTTGATCGTACCTATGAGGAATTGAAACAAGGAGTGCGGCAACCATTCCGCACACTACACGAAGCCCAAGTTTTGATCGTACCTATGAGGAATTGAAACTTCCGTGGGATTCGGAAACTTTTTTGAAAGGAGGTGAAAGTTTTGATCGTACCTATGAGGAATTGAAACCGCTTGGATGACAACGGACAGCAGTTTTTCGGGATCGGTTTTGATCGTACCTATGAGGAATTGAAACCCAACTTCTGGGAATCAGCTACAACCCTTCCCACGGTAGTTTTGATCGTACCTATGAGGAATTGAAACAGCATTTTGGAAGCATCGGAATCGCATAGGTTTTGGGTTTTGATCGTACCTATGAGGAATTGAAACAGGTTCACAGGTAACCCTGATTGGTGTTGGAAAGGCGGTTTTGATCGTACCTATGAGGAATTGAAACACCGTCAACGGCAAAGGCGTTCTGTCTGAATTCGCAAGTTTTGATCGTACCTATGAGGAATTGAAACAGGCTGGCCGATATGACGAGGAGGCCGTCGCGGTATTCGTTTTGATCGTACCTATGAGGAATTGAAACGCGAATACGAGGAAACCGCCCGGGAACCATACACGCGTTTTGATCGTACCTATGAGGAATCGAAACTCCACTTCACGCCACTCCTTTCGTCTGAAATAAAAGTTTTGATCGTACCTATGAGGAATTGAAACCCTTTCAGTTCGCGCAATTCTTTCAGCTTCGCCAGCGTTTTGATCGTACCTATGAGGAATTGAAACGAATAAATGTCCACAAAAAACACGCTTTTGATGTTGTGTTTTGATCGTACCTATGAGGAATTGAAACCCTGTAATGTCATGAAAATGACGGCAGGGAACGCCTTTGTTTTGATCGTACCTATGAGGAATTGAAACTCCCATGAACAATGTCAATCTTGTGGGCCGCCTTGCGTTTTGATCGTACCTATGAGGAATTGAAACAGGGGACAACGGCGAACAGCCAAACCAGCACGACGAAGTTTTGATCGTACCTATGAGGAATTGAAACTTTTGTTGTCCCGGTTCCGGCGAATCCTCATATAATGTTTTGATCGTACCTATGAGGAATTGAAACAACTTCTGATACTTCCAAATCCCATTTGTTAATAACTTGTTTTGATCGTACCTATGAGGAATTGAAACCTGAATGAAAGTCTGGTTCACTGTCGCGTCAAATGCGGGTTTTGATCGTACCTATGAGGAATTGAAACATGACTTTGACCGGTTCGACAAACGCTTCATGGACAATGTTTTGATCGTACCTATGAGGAATTGAAACCCTTTCATCCCGAAAAGATTGTTGGCCTGTCGGGGTTTTGATCGTACCTATGAGGAATTGAAACTTGGGCAGGCTGGAAATATGATAACTAGACTATTTACGTTTTGATCGTACCTATGAGGAATTGAAACACCTCCAGTGTTGCTAATGTTATGATACCCTCCCTGTTTTGATCGTACCTATGAGGAATTGAAACGCCACAACCGTCTGATCGCTGGTCTCCGTGCTGTCAATCGGTTTTGATCGTACCTATGAGGAATTGAAACCCGAAATAATCTGAAAAACCTGAACCTGCAAGAGAGTTTTGATCGTACCTATGAGGAATTGAAACACGGTAAGGTCATCGGCAATATCTACGAAAGCCCCGTTTTGATCGTACCTATGAGGAATTGAAACACTTTTAGGGATGGTTCAGTTTCGGACGTAACGGATGTGTTTTGATCGTACCTATGAGGAATTGAAACGTCCTTCACCACCCTCAGTTAGTAGTATAAGAGTAGGTTTTGATCGTACCTATGAGGAATTGAAACCTGGAATTGTACAAGCAAAACATCGCCATGTCATGCGGTTTTGATCGTACCTATGAGGAATTGAAACATGAACTGATGACCCGTATTCCAAAGCTGGAGCGCGGTTTTGATCGTACCTATGAGGAATTGAAACCGCCGGATATGCCGCCGACACGTACAACGGACGCGCCGCGCGTTTTGATCGTACCTATGAGGAATTGAAACCGCGCAGGTAAACAAATCTTTTCCGCCGTGTGCTTCCGTTTTGATCGTACCTATGAGGAATTGAAACCTGGGAAGACTCTATGATCACTCTCGAATCCATCATGTTTTGATCGTACCTATGAGGAATTGAAACTGGACGAATGCACGCACAAATGGGAGGGCGACGAACGTTTTGATCGTACCTATGAGGAATTGAAACCGCGTACGCTCAGCGGAGGCATACGCGGCATTAGCGTTTTGATCGTACCTATGAGGAATTGAAACATAGGATAGATTTGGAATCTAGTTACTTCTATTATACGTTTTGATCGTACCTATGAGGAATTGAAACTTCCTTGTGTGAAAGTTATCGCGTACGCTCAGCGGAGGTTTTGATCGTACCTATGAGGAATTGAAACAAAATTTCGATGGTCGCCATGGCGTGGCCTCCTTTCGTTTTGATCGTACCTATGAGGAATTGAAACTGACATGAGAAGCACCCGCCATTCTACCGCTGTTCACGTTTTGATCGTACCTATGAGGAATTGAAACCACGGAGCAGGAATTTGCTGACGCCTATGTAGAGGCGTTTTGATCGTACCTATGCGGAATTGAAACTAAAGTATGACTTCACTGCAAAATTCGGCGTTGATTCCGTTTTGATCGTACCTATGAGGAATTGAAACAATCCACCATCAACCTGTCGGAACTGGACGAGAGCGTTTTGATCGTACCTATGAGGAATTGAAACAACGTTGCAAGTAAAAAGGATGTTTGGGATTCTCTAGTTTTGATCGTACCTATGAGGAATTGAAACTATCGCGGAAGCACATCGAGAGAAGATGCAAGTTGAGTTTTGATCGTACCTATGAGGAATTGAAACTGGAGTTCACGGGACACCCGTACCGAAACGCGATGTCGAGTTTTGATCGTACCTATGAGGAATTGAAACATCAGATATTCCTCCAGCCGGCGGGTGCTATCCTTCTTCGTTTTGATCGTACCTATGAGGAATTGAAACAAAATTTCGATGGTTGCCATGGCGTGCCCTCCTTTCGTTTTGATCGTACCTATGAGGAATTGAAACTTCGATGGACTGATTGAGCCGACGGGACAAATCCGGGTTTTGATCGTACCTATGAGGAATTGAAACCGGAGATGTTCGCGGAAGGACACCGGAAAGGCGACCGTTTTGATCGTACCTATGAGGAATTGAAACTATACTTCGAGTACGAAGAATCATGCTTCTTGTGCGAGTTTTGATCGTACCTATGAGGAATTGAAACAGACATGAGAAGCACCTGCCATTCAGCGCTGTTCGCGTTTTGATCGTACCTATGAGGAATTGAAACTCCCGATCAGGTGTATTCTTTACACCCGAACGAAAGAGTTTTGATCGTACCTATGAGGAATTGAAACTTTTCATACCAATGAAAGGTTCACAATTTGTTCGCAGTTTTGATCGTACCTATGAGGAATTGAAACTTGGAGGAGCGCCGGGCACTTTTGGAAAAGGTGCAACCGGTTTTGATCGTACCTATGAGGAATTGAAACCGGGTCTGCTCGTGCGGGCTGTTCTCTTTCAGATTCCGTTTTGATCGTACCTATGAGGAATTGAAACTGGGATGTGAAAGGAGCGAACGAGCCGTGAAGGCTATCAGTTTTGATCGTACCTATGAGGAATTGAAACTCCACTTCACGCCACCCCTTTCGTCTGAAATAAAAGTTTTGATCGTACCTATGAGGAATTGAAACCAGACCACGCATTTCCAATCATCAGGCGGTTCCCAATTGTTTTGATCGTACCTATGAGGAATTGAAACCCGCCATGACATTTATGGATTCTCGGTCGGTATGTATCGGTTTTGATCGTACCTATGAGGAATTGAAACAAATACTGGCCGTCGAAAAGACCGGTCCGGTCCTTCGGTTTTGATCGTACCTATGAGGAATTGAAACGAGGAAAATCCGAAGGACCAGCCACTTTCCGGATGGGGTTTTGATCGTACCTATGAGGAATTGAAACCTAAGACCTGCCTGTAGTCATCGCTCGGGCCCAAAGTTTTGATCGTACCTATGAGGAATTGAAACACAGAGGCGGGTATTACACTCCCCTCACTCGAGGAAGTGTTTTGATCGTACCTATGAGGATGTCAAGACCGATTGAAAATTCCTCAAAATAATCGGTTGAAAATTCCCCAGTAA